>Ga0209491_10001220_pt1 | contig 50964 bp, 55 predicted proteins | sample BON02_FD_187213 | JGI IMG/M metagenome (GOLD analysis project Ga0209491, IMG submission 187213) | Freshwater microbial communities from Lake Bonney liftoff mats and glacier meltwater in Antarctica - BON-02 (SPAdes) (version 2) | ecosystem: Environmental > Aquatic > Freshwater > Ice > Glacier...
AAGTGGAAATAGCGACAGAAACGCGTGGCGCTCGCGAGGTGCCTAGTGGAACGTAGGCTGAAATTGCGGACTATTGATCTTTTTTAAGCAATATCTCATCCGATTTTAGTTTCCGCCTTGCTTCATCTCCCATCCGAATTACCTTACACCCGATGATTACTCAGAGTCCTGTAGCATATGATTCCAAAGTCGAAGGGAATGTGATTTTTACGCGTGTAGACGCAGCAATCAACTGGATGCGCAGCAACTCGCTGTGGCCGATGCCCATGGGGCTTGCATGTTGTGCCATCGAACTGATGGCAGCCTCGTCCTCCCGGTTCGATATTTCGCGCTTTGGTGCAGAAGTGATGCGGTTTTCGCCCCGACAATCGGACGTGATGATCGTAGCCGGCACTGTGACTTACAAAATGGCACTTGCCGTAAAGCGCATCTACGATCAAATGCCCGAACCGAAATGGGTGATTGCAATGGGCGCGTGTGCGTCCAGCGGTGGCATGTATCGGAGTTATGCCGTACTTCAGGGCGTGGACCATATTATCCCGGTGGATGTCTACATCTCGGGTTGCCCTCCTCGACCGGAAGCGCTTCTCGACGGTTTGATGAGGCTGCAGAAGAAGATCATGGGCGAGCACGCGGTCGAAGACCAAAAACGTGCCCTGATCGACGCGATGTGACGTGGAACTGACCCAAGGGCGCTAATTTTATGACAATTCAAGAAGCTGAGGAAAAAATCCGGATAGCGTTTCCGGATGGTGTTCTCGATAGAGTTGAATTCCGGGGTGAAGTCAGCCTGGAAATTCCCCCGAAGGTGCTTCGGGACATTGCCTGGTTTTGCCGGGACACACTCGGGTTTGATTATCTGGTGGATATCACAAGCATCGATCAATTTGAAGTCGAACCGCGCTGGGAGATCGTTTACGAGCTTTACGCGATGGATCGTTCCCAACATCTGCGCTTGCGCATCCGGTTTGACGAAAACGTCTGTGAGGCTGACACGGTTTCTGACATCTGGCCGACGGCCGATTGGCACGAACGCGAGATTTACGACATGATGGGGATAAAATTCCGCAATCACCCGGATCTCCGCCGGATTCTGATGTGGGAGGGTTACCCCTATTTTCCGTTGCGCAAGGATTTCCCGTTGGAAGGCAGACCCAGCGATACTCCGGAAGTGGCATTTTCTGAGGTGGCGCCGCTGGCGGGGGGCCCGTTTGTCACTGCTCCGACCACCGGGAATACGCAGGTGCGCGAACCGCGTGCGCGACATGCAGGCGAGCCTCCGAACGCCGAACAATTCATTTCTGAACCTTGATCACCGACTCCACTGAGCTGGAGGAGTTTGTCGATCGGATGTCTGAGTTGCCCGTGGTGGCGCTCGATACCGAAGCCGACAGCCTCCATTGTTATTTTGAGAAGCTTTGCCTCATCCAGGTGAGCACACCCAGTGAGCATGTGCTCGTGGACCCGCTTGCCGGGGTGCCGATGCAGCCGTTTCTGGATGTGTTGGAAGACAAACGTGTCATCTTTCACGGTGCAGATTACGACTTGCGGTTGTTCCGCAGGAGCTACCGGTTTGAGCCGCGTGAAATTTTTGACACGATGATCGCTGCCAGGCTCTGTGGCATGGAACAACTAGGGCTGGCGGCGCTCGTGGAAAAATATTTCGGGATTACGCTTTGCAAAGCATCGCAGAAAGCAAACTGGGCGATTCGCCCGCTGCCTGAGCAGATGGTGGAGTATGCAATTAACGACACCCGGTATTTGTTTGAGATCGCAGCCACACTCGAGCAGGACCTGCGCTCGCTCGGGAGATGGGACTGGTTTGTTGAGTCCATTGACCGGATGGTGGCCGCGTCCCGCGAGGTGCGGGAGCGCGATGAATCGTCGATCTGGCGGATCTCTGGCAGTGCAAAGCTCTCCGCCCGCGCGCAATCGGTCTTGCGGGTGCTTTGGTTTTGGCGCGATTCCGAAGCACGGAGTTGGAACCGTCCGCCGTTTCATGTGATCGGCAATGAGGACCTCCTGAAAGTCGCCGAGCGCGCCTCGGCGAACCAGGCATTTAGTATCCCGCGGATGACAAGTCGTCGCCGCCGCAGCTTCGAGGTAGCACTTGCCTTGGCGCTCCAGGTCCCGGAGGCCGAATGGCCGAAGATGGAGCGCAAGCGTGGACGCAGAAAAACCAACGACGAGGTGAAGCGCTTTGATGAGCTGAAAGTCATCAGGGATCGCGTGGCGCAGGATTTGAAGCTCGATCCGTCCATCCTTGCCCCTCGGGGCGCCATGGAAATGGTGGCTGCCGATATCCACTCGACCGCTTTGATGCATTGGCAGCGCGAGCTTATCGGTTTACCGGGGCTTTCAAGTGTCCCAGTTGGTGGCGAAGAACCCGCCTGAAAGAAATGCATCTGACGGGCGACTTGATCGATCATGCGCTGGCGGAAGACGTCGGTCCTGGCGACATTACCGTACATGTTTTTTGTGCCCCCGCCCGGTTGGGTGTGGCTCGGGTTGTCGCTCGCGTCCCGTGTGTGGCTGCGGGGATCGCTGTTGCCCGGGAAGTATTCAGGCGTGTCGACATGTCACTTTCCGTCAGAGAGGTGGTGACAGACGGCACTGTAGTCGTCCGAGGTGACACACTACTAGAAGTAAGCGGGCGGCTGGGGTCGATTTTGACCGCCGAACGCACTGTGCTTAATTTCCTCCAACGCTTATCCGCCGTGGCGACGCTCACTCGCGAATACGTCTCGGCTGTGGAGGGCACTGGTTGCCGTATTCTGGACACGCGCAAAACAACCCCCGGGTGGCGTCTGCTGGAGAAAGCTGCGGTTGTCGCTGGCGGGGGAACAAATCACCGCCTTGGGCTTTATGATATGGTCATGGTTAAGGATAACCATCTGGCTGGTGGATTAACGTCAGAAGGCCTCGCGAAGGGAATCCGCCAAGTGAAGGAAGACTTCCCGGGCATTCGCGTCGAAGTTGAGGCAGATACGCTTGATCAGGTGCGGGAGTTTTATCAAGTCCCGGGCGTCGACATTATCATGCTCGACAATATGCCTGCCGACATGATGCGTGTGGCGGTAAACGAGCGTCCCGAGGGGATTCTTTTGGAAGCAAGCGGTGGGATCGACTTGCGGACGGTCCGGAGTGTTGCGGAAACAGGGGTTGATTTTATCTCCGTGGGTGCCCTCACGCACTCGGCTGGATCAGTGGATCTGTCACTTGAGCTGGAGTCCAATGAGACCTGAGAATCCCCTCGATCCGGATTGCATTCGCGACGGCGCGGCGCATCCGCCGATTGGCCACAAAGTCCTCGTCTTCCGGGAAACCGGTTCGACAAATGACGTCGTTCACCGCTTGGCTCAGGCCAGTGAACCTGAGGGGACAGTAGTTTTTGCAGAGTCGCAGTCTGCCGGTCGTGGGCAGTTTGGACGCGAGTGGGACTCCCGTGCAGGGCTCGGGCTTTGGTTTTCGATTCTGCTCCGGCCCCAATGGCCTGCGCACCAGATCACTCAAATCACGCCGATGGTGGCGGTGTCAGTAGCTGATACGGTGATCGCATCGGCAGGCATCGCGGTGGTGATTAAACCGCCCAATGATATTTATTTCGAGGGACGAAAATTAGGAGGAATCCTCACGGAGGCGCGAACCGGGAGTAATCCCTATGCGGTCGTCGGTATCGGAATCAATGTAAATCATTCTGCCGCAGATTTCCCTGATTCGCTTGCAGCACGTGCCACTTCTCTGGCCCAGATCGTGGGTTGGGCAATCGATCGGGAAGTCCTCGCTGCTCAACTCCTGAGCAATTTGGGTTCCATCTATTCTTCAACTGCTGCGCCGAGTCCCGAAGTCTTGAATCGATATGAGAACCTTTCGCAGCGGTGGGGATGTGCTACATTCCTGCCATGATTGTGGGTTTACGTAAATTTCTTCCGTTTGGAGTTTTTGTGGGGGCCGTGTTTATGCTGCCGGACCTCCGCTCGCAATCGGCTTCTCCGGTTGTGACGCCAGAGGCGGGAGATAGCACCGATCCGGATTCACCCTACGAAAACATCCACGTGCTCGCCCGCGCGATGCAACTCATCCGTCAGGACTACGTAAACGGAGCGAAGACAAGCTTTCGAGATCTCACTTATAGCGCGTTGCGGGGGATGCTGGCGGAACTGGACCCGCACAGTTCGTTCATGGACCCGCGCGATTTCAAAGGAATGCAGGAGGACACAAAAAGCGAGTTTGGTGGATTGGGTGTCACGGTCACGACAAAAAATAGCGCTTTAACAATCATCTCTGTCGCAGACGGAACGCCGGGATTCGAGGCAGGGTTGCAGCCGGGTGATCAGATTCGGAAGATTAATGAGACCTCGACGGAGCGGATGACGATGGGTGATTCCGTCGAAATGCTTCGCGGTGAACCCGGTGAGAAAGTGACACTCACCGTTTTGCGGCCCGCATCCCGTGAGGTGCTGGAATTTACCGTCGCCCGCGCAGTGATTAAAGTTCCCAGCATCTATGACGCGATGATTCTGCCCGCGGAGGCAAATAGTGACCGGAAGATCGGTTATGTCCGAATGACACAATTCAATGAGCCCACCGCAAGTGAACTCTCCGCTGCGCTGGATCGTTTGGAAGGTGAGGGGATGGAGGCGCTTGTTCTGGATGTGCGGTTCAATCCGGGCGGGCTTCTAAACAGCGCTGTCGATGTCTGTTCCGAGTTTTTGCCCCCTAATACGCAGGTGGTTTATACCGAGGGCCGCTCGCCGAATCGGGAGTATTTTACTTCGAAGACACCGGGCGGAACGAGAGAGTATCCTCTTGCTGTGTTGGTAAATAATTCGAGTGCGAGCGGATCTGAAATTGTCGCGGGCGCGTTGAAGGACCTCGGTCGAGCGATTGTTGTCGGTGAGACCACATTCGGAAAAGGATCAGTGCAGAGTGTCGTAGCGCTTCCGGATGGATCGGCGATGCGCTTCACTACCGCAAAATATTTTACGCCGGGACGCAAACCTATTCATGAACATGGAGTAAGCCCGGATATTTGCGCCACGATGACGATGGACGAGGAGACGGTGTTGTTTCAGGCGCGCAGGAAGCGTGAATTTCCATTTAAGGAAACGGCAGCCGGGCTGAAAGCAGCAGATCCGCAGTTGGACCGTGCGGTTGATGCGCTCACCGGTGTCCTGATGTACTCCGACCGGATCGAGACCGCCAGCAAGACGAATTGATGCAAGCCACCCGTCCCGGTTCGGCGGCATCCTCTGCGCTGCGCGTATTGGCAATTGAGACCTCATGCGACGAGACGGCCGTGGCGGTGATGGACGGTCCTAGCCAATTAGTTGCCACTCAAGTTTGGTCCCAGGCTGCATCGCATGCACCTTTCGGTGGAGTCGTTCCGGAAATAGCATCCCGCCAGCACGGCGAGGTTTTACCAAATCTGGTGCGCGGGGTGCTTGTTGCCGCAGGCATTCCGGTGGACTCGATTCAGGCCGTAGCAGCTACGACCGGACCGGGCCTGCCGACCGCGTTGTTGGTCGGCACTGCCTACGCCAAGGGACTGTCCATCGGATTGCGATGCCCGTTCCTCGGAGTAAATCATGTCGAAGGCCATTTGCTTTCGCCTTTTTTTGGTGAGGAAGTTATCCCGCCCCATATTGGACTGGTTGTCAGCGGCGGGCACACGCTCTTGATTGATGTGCAAGGTGTGGCGGATTATCGGATTTTGGGAACAACGCTGGATGATGCGGCAGGTGAGGCATTTGACAAAGTCGCCAAGCTGCTGGGGCTGGGATACCCGGGAGGAGTCGAAATCGATCGACTCGCTCGCGATGGGGACCCTCAGCGCTTTGATCTTCCTCGAAGCATGTTGTATTCCGGTGATCGAGATTTCAGCTTCAGCGGTCTAAAGACAGCCGTTCGCAACTTGCGGGATAAAATCCCGGGCGCATCGATCTCAGACATCTGCGCTTCATTTCAAGAGGCTGTGGTCGATGTCCTCGTAGGCAAAGTCCTCGAAGCGGCCTCGGCGACTGGTCACCAAACAGTGGCTGTGAGTGGCGGAGTAAGCTCCAATAGCCGATTGCAAACAGTGATGGAGCAAAAGTCTGCCAAGGCGGGGATCATTTTGCGATTGGCGCGTTCTGAACTACGCACGGATAATGCGTCGATGATCGCCTTCGTAGCGGCGCATCACCTCCAGCTTGGTCGTTCGAGCCCGTTGAGTATGGACGTTGATCCCACGTTCCAACGGCGAAAATTTGAACATTTCGCAGCGGTGTGATGTCCAAACTGGGAATATGAAAATCCTCCGCCACATCATCCCTGTTGTAATTCTTTCAGCCATCCTCGCGGTATCAGCGTCTGCTGCTCCGACCACCGATTATCCTGCGGCGCTTGAGCTCGCAGCCAAGGAAAATAAGCCAGTGTTGCTGGAATTCACGGGATCAGACTGGTGTCCTCCCTGCAAGATGATGAAAAAAGAGGTGCTTTCGGATGCGAAATTTCAGTCATTTGCTGATGATAAACTCGTTTTCGTAGAACTCGATTTTCCTCAAGGCAAGAAGCAGTCTCCCGAATTAGCAAAGCAAAACGACGAGCTTCAGTCGAAGTTTCAGGTCGAGGGATACCCGACGTTTATCTTGCTCGATAGCAAAGGCAAAGAACTGGGCCGCACGAGTGGATTTATGCAAGGTGGACCAGAAGCGTTCATCGGCTGGATCGAAAAACAGATGGCGAAGTCGTAATTGAGCCGACAGGATGGCTCGTGCTGACCTAAATATATAGCCGCGCCATTTGCTGCCAATAGTGGAATAGAGGTGCTCTGCCTGACCATACGTGCAGGCGATAGAAGATCGCCTTTTCCGCAAGAACTCAGCTGAGTTCCCGATTGTTTTCTAACAAGAGATCCTCGTCGCCGCCGACCATGGTGGTGTCAATATTGCGAAGATTGGTGAGATAATCCGCGTTTCCAAGGCGAGGCAGAAAATGCGGTGGCAAATTTTCGAAAATATTTTTGGCCTAGTATCCATCGAGGAGGTTCCAAAAGTCTGGCGCTGATGTGGTCAGGTCATACCGGACGACCCAGGTGGAAATGCCAGCAGCCGAATGCCACGATCTCCAAAATAGAGCAATCGTATCGTCCGCCCGAGTGATTTGCTTTTCCATTCGCCGTAAAAACGTCGCGTGACTGAGACGGTCGGCTAGCTCCTGAGATGGGCAGTAATTAGATGCCTCGCGTAGTCGTCTTGCCCAGACGCGGTAACCCGCTTCACTCAAATGCAACTGATCCTCAAGGTAGAGGTCAAGCCTTGGACTACCATCACCATGCAACATATCCGCAACAATATCGACGAATTGCAGATGGTTGTGTCGGATGGTTAGGTTTTTGATGAGCTGATTCGTGTGAAGAATCTTTGTCTCGGATCCCCCCGCTGGCGCAACTGGGTTTGATCAAAATGATTGGCAGTGGCACCACGCCCCAAACATGATTTTGATCTTGGGCATGAGATGCTGGAACCGGTGCACCAGCGCCTCAGGAGATGCACCCTCCTCAAGGTCATTGTCTCCAACGTCGAGCCATCAATTCCACGCCGAACCAGAGAGCAGTCCGGGAAATCCCGGGAAGCCGACTCCCAAAGGCGAGTCGTCGAACTTCCGTAGAGAAAGACGGGGCGATTGGCGGTGGAGAAAGCTTGTCGGCAAGTTCATATTCCGCAACTTCATCCTCAAACCGCTTGGTCACGCTACTCATGATACAAAATATAACGCAGGTTACGCGATGATCGCTGGACCAAGGGTGGGGATTTTATGATGCTTTCGCACCGATTATCACATCGTAATGATTAATTTGTTTAAAAAATGGAAGTCCCGCTCAAACAGCAGCGAGGCTCAGCCTCCGTTGGGGCGCCCGGCGTTTGATATTCCTGAGGACACGTTCTTCCTGCACACGACGCATCCGAAAGCCGGGTCTCAGTGGGTGCAGGCAATATTTGCCGATTTGTTTGGCCACCATGCCATCCCGAATCATGCCGGAAATGGGATGCCGGCCGAGGGACAATTTCATCCCGGCCGCATCTACCTGAGCGTGTATTTGCTCCCTGACGAGATTTCAAACGTTTTGCCAGTGAATGCGTCGCTGAAGTCGTTTTTTGTGATGCGGGATTTGCGGGATACGCTGGTATCTCTCTACTTTAGTCTGAAGGTAAGTCATACCGTGCTCGATGAGTTCATGGCTACGGCACGCAAGCGTTTGAATTCCCTGAGCGAAGCCGAAGGCATGATCTATCTCATCGAAACCCAATTACGAAATACGGCCAAACTCCAGAGATCATGGTTTGCACAGGATCCGAATCGGTGTGTGAAGTTTGAGGACCTGACCGGATCGCCGGAAAAAGAGATGCTGCGCGTGGTCCGGGGGCTCCTCGGCATCGATGTAACCGAGGATGCTATCGTCGCGTCGTGCCGGAAGTTTGCGTTTGAGCAGCTTGCGGGAGGGCGCAAACGCGGCGAGGAAGATGCAAAGTCCCATTTTCGGAGTGGTGCAGCCGGGGGGTGGAAGAAACACTTTTCTCCCGAGGTCACTGAAGCGTTCAAGGACGAGTTTCCTGAGTTGTTGCAGACGGTCGGATACGAGGTCGATGAAAACTGGCACGGATTGACCGGTGATGCTAACCCTAGCTGAATGAGTATGAGCCACCGGGTCGCAGCCCTATTATCCACCGGATGTTTTCGCGTCGGCCTGCGCAAGGCAGGAAAACATTTTGGGGGGGGCTCTCCAGAATTCGTCGAGCCGCTTGATCCCGCGGTCACGTATCTTCATGTCACGCATCCGAAAGCTGCATCCCAGTGGGTGCAAAGTATCTTGCAGGATCTGTATCGGTCGGCGGTGGTGAAAAATTTGCCTGCTGCCGGGTCGGTGCGCGACGGCAATGTCGAAAGCGGGAAGTTTTATACAAGCCTGTATCTCACAAGGGAAGAAGCCGACGCGTTGATCACGGGACGCAGTCGGTCTTTTTTTGTCATGAGGGACCTCCGCGATTCGCTCGTTTCACTCTACTTCAGTCTGTCGAAAACCCACGCCGTTACGGACGAATATGTCGAGCATGGCCGCGATGTGTTATCCGGATTGAGTAAGGAAGAGGGGTTGCGGACGCTGATCGAGCAAAACGCATATAACTTTGTTCGTATTCAGTCGAGTTGGCTGCCCGAAGTCGACCGGTTCTTTCGCTTTGAAGATCTCGTAAATGACCCTCAAGCTGGCTTCACCGGAATCTTCCGCGATGTACTCCAGTTGGACATCCATCCGGACCGACTCCGGACCGTTTGCGACAAATTTTCCTTTGAGCGAATGAGTGGCGGTCGGCGTCAGGGGCAAGAGGATGCGGGCTCGCATCTGCGCAGCGGCAAGCCGGGAAATTGGCGGGAGCATTTCAGCCCTGCACTCACCGCTCGATTCAAGGAGTTGCACGGTGAGCACCTGATTGCCTGCGGCTACGAATCCGGTATGGATTGGTAGTGCAGGCCTTCTTGTAACGCGGCGTTTACTATCATGTTGTTCAACTCCATCGAGTTTGCGATCTTCCTGCCGATCGTTCTCGGGCTGTATTTCTGGTTCCGGCCGTCGTGGCGCTGGATGCTTTTGCTGGTCGCAAGCTTGTATTTCTACATGAGCTTTGTACCGGAATACGCGCTCATCCTGCTGGTTACTATCACGGTGGATTATTTCGCAGCGTTAAAGATCGAGAAAGCTCGGGGGTTCATGCGCAGGGCGTGGTTGGGATTAAGCCTTGCCACCAACTTCGGGTTTCTTGTTTTTTTTAAATACGCCGGTTTCGTAACCAACAATGTCGATGCCTTGGCGAAAGCCATCGGCTGGAATTATCCTGTCGGGATCATTGAGGTATTGTTGCCCATCGGGATCTCGTTCCATGTTTTCCAGTCTGTGAGCTATACGATCGAAGTCTATCGCGGCACGTTGCCTGCCGAGCGGCACTATGGATACCTCGCCTTATACGTTTTGTATTTTCCGCAGCTTGTTGCCGGCCCGATTGAGCGTGCTCAAAACCTATTGCACCAGCTCCGGGAAACCCATCCTTTTGAATACGATCGCGCGGTTTCAGGCTTGCGCCTCATTCTCCTTGGGTTGTTTAAAAAGGTCGTCGTCGCCGATAATATCGCCCATTTGGTGAACGCGGTCTATAAGACACCCGGAGAATTTTCAGGGCCGCAAGTGCTGCTTGCGACCTATTGTTTTGCGATTCAGATCTACTGCGATTTCTCTGGATACACGGATATTGCGCGCGGTGTCGCTCGCATGATGGGAGTCGAGCTGATGAAAAATTTCGACGGTCCGTATCTCGCGCGCTCGATCCCGGAGTTTTGGCGTAGGTGGCATATCTCACTCTCGACTTGGTTTCGGGACTATCTATTTATCCCACTGGGTGGGAGCCGGGTGTCGTGGCACCGCGTTGTGCTGAACCTGTTTCTCGTTTTTCTAATCAGCGGGTTCTGGCACGGCGCTGCTTGGACGTTTGTTTTCTGGGGTGCGTTGCACGGGGTTTACGTGGTGGCCAGTCATGTCACTTCCGGTGTTCGGGCGAAGTGGGTTGCGATCTCAGGATTGGCGCGGGTCCCGCGTTTCCACAAGGCTTTGCAGATCGTGATTACGTTTCATTTAGTGTGCCTGAGCTGGGTCTTTTTCCGTGCAGAGAGTTTTCCCAGTGCAATGGCGCTTCTGAAGCAGCTGCCGGAAGGATGGTCGGTAAATCTGACGCGCGGGACTGGGTTTGGATGGGTCGAGCTGATGGCGTTGGCGGGAATGGTCGTGTTCTGGCTGGGCACGCGGCTTGTGCGCCAGGGGCGCGAAGGATGCGAGTATCTCGGCTCATTGCCTCGTCCAGCGCGGTGGGCGACTTATCTTCTGTTGGGCGTGGCAATTGTTCTGCTGGGAGCCGAAGCCGAAAACTTCGTCTATTTTCAATTCTGATGAATCCGGCCAGCGACCAATCAGCGCCTGCTTCAGAAGGATGGAGATTTATCCGTAACATTGGGTTGTATTTCCTCCTTCTCTTATTGCTTTGCTTCGTCGTTCAGACGCTCGTGATGAGTCAGGTGCGGTATCATTTGGGTGCAGCGGTATGGATGACCGTTCTCAAGCGTGATTGGGTGCGCGATGGCTGGATAAAGTTTCCCGAGGGGAAAACAGGGGTGGTCGCGATTGGGGACAGCCGCATGCTTGCGGCATTTTCGCCGGAGAGTTTTGATTCGCTCCAAAACGACTCGACACGGTCGTATAACTTGGCGCTGCCCGCTTCAACCTCGGAAACGCATGTTGCAGTATTAAAGGAACTGATCGCCTCTGGTGCTACGCCCGATTGGCTGATTGTTGCGTTGTCGCCAAATTCTCCGGCTCGGCCTGATACTGCGAGCTATCGCTCGATCGGAGTGAAAAGTCCGGCAGAGGTCGGGCAAGTGATACGATCCAATCCGGAGTGGAGGAAAATTGTCCTCGATTGGTTATTGCCGCTGCGTCGATTTCAAAAGGAATTTGTTGCATGGCTCAACCGGGTCGTATTTTTCCGGAACCAGTTAATAGGGAGGCAGACAGCAAGCAGAAATCTCCGCGATGGTTTGGACGAGCGTCGTGGTATGTTTGTGAATCCAGAGATCTTGATTGTGCCGCCGGGCGAGGCACCAGCTCCCAACTACCTAAACATTGATGGTGATTCCGACCCGGCCAGCCGCGAGCTCCTGGCACTCGCCGTCGAGCACGGAATCCAGGTGATTATGGTGTCTGCTCCGATTCGATCCGCGGAACTGCTGAGGACTCCGGAAACTGAAGACGAGGCTCGGAAGATCGCTGCCGGGTTATCCGGGGTCGTAATCCTTCCGGAGTATTTCGATCCCATGGTTTTGCCAGATGATCGTTTTTCTGATCTGGTCCATGCAAACAATCGTGGCTCAGTGGAATTTTCAAGCTGGCTCTCAAGGAAATTTACGGACTTGCGCACGGAACGAGCACACGATTCGATACCATAGCCAACTTTCCTGACGCAAACCGTTTGATTTTAAATGCTTTTTCACTCAGTTGAATTTCTTTTCGTTTTTCTCCCGATTACCTGGATCGGGTTTCTGCTCCTTGTGCGGGCTGGACGATTTCGGAGCGTGCTGAGCTGGCTGACGTTTGCCTCGCTCGTATTTTATGGGTGGTGGAATCCGGCATACCTGAGCCTAATCGTAGGATCGATCCTGGTGAATTTTTCTCTTGGCCGGATCGTAGGGTCTGGCGCCTCGCGAAAGGTTCGGGGTGCAACGCTCATCGTCGGGTTAATTGCCAACATTGGTGCACTCGCTTACTTCAAATACGCCAATTTTTTCGTAGATAATATTAACGTCGTTCTAGGATCTGGCTTCAATCTGGAGAAAGTAATTCTGCCGCTGGCGATCTCATTTTTCACGTTCCAACAGGTCGCCTACCTTGTCGATGTATGGAAGGGCGGTAGTCCCAAGTATTCATTCATCGAGTATTCGTTTTTTGTCGCATTTTTTCCTCAGTTGATAGCGGGCCCGATCGTGCATCATCTAGAAATTCTGCCGCAAGTGTCGAATGAACGGTGGAAGCCGCTGCGAATGCTGAACCTACAGATCGGAGTTACGATCTTCATCCTCGGTTTGTTCAAAAAGATGGTGCTCGCCGACGGGTGTGCGGAATACGCAACGCCGATTTTTAATGCGAGCGCGACCGGGATCGTATTCGCGCCGGTGGAGGCGTGGGTTGGAGTGGTGGCATATTCGCTGCAACTCTATTTCGATTTCTCGGGATATTCCGATATGGCAATTGGCCTCTCGCGCTGCTTCGGGATCATGTTGCCGATCAACTTTGACGCTCCTTACAAGGCAACGAACATCATTGCTTTCTGGCGCAAGTGGCATATCACCCTCTCCCGATTTCTCCGGGACTATGTCTACATCCCTCTTGGAGGGAGCCGAAAAGGCGTGACGATCCGGTATTCGAATCTGCTTATCACCATGCTGATTGGTGGCTTGTGGCACGGCGCTGGATGGAATTTTGTGATCTGGGGTGGCCTGCATGGGGTGTATCTTGTGGTCAATCATCTCTTCAATGCACTGCGTTGGTTTCATTTTGCTGCAGGATCCGTGGCGAGTCGCATCACCGGTGTCGCGGGATGGGCACTGACTATGCTCTGCGTTATGATCGGCTGGGTGTTCTTCCGCGCTGCCGACCTCACATCGGCCTGGCAAATTATTCAATCGTTGGTTGGTGTGGGCGCTCCAGCTACGGAGGCACTGCCACGTGTGCTCAACGCACTGCTGGAGGGACCTGAGAAATTCGTATGGCTGGGGTTTGTTAGCCTGATTGCAATCTTCGGACCATCAACTCAGCAATACCTTCGTCGCTACCGTCCTGGATTCGCCCTGCGCCGTAGTCATCTGGAGTCCCGCTGGCCCGCTTGGCGGCCGACGGCATGGCATGGTGTTTTGAGCGGTGTGATTTTGTTTATCGTATTCCGCCGGTACTTTCAGCTATCGCCGAGTGAATTCCTCTACTTCAATTTCTAATAGGGAGTTGCTTCGAATGAAATATTTTGGATTCGTCGTTTGTGGTTGGTTGGTCTCGGCATTGCTGCTCGTCGCAGTATTTTCGGGTTCTCTCGGATTTTCATCATCGGCCAATGCCTTGAACATCGGTGCATGGTATGATGTGAAAGAAGCGGCTATGGCGAGTCATCCAGACGGAGGGCGGCTGGTTTTGATTGGTGGATCAAGCGGTCTTTACGGGGTGAGAACGGCCGACGTCGAAACGGCACTTGGCGTGCCTTCAGTCAACTTCTCTGTTCACGCGGGCCTGCCGCTGCGGTATCTGCTGGACCGCGCCAAGCGACATTTACGGCCTGGCGATTTGGTGGTCTTGGCACCGGAGTATGAATATTATCATCCGAGTTTTGAGACAGACATCTACGTGGACTTTGTCCTCGGTGAAGATCCGGGTTTTCTTAACGTGATCTCTCGTTCAGAAAAATTCCGTTGGTTGATGGGAGCGCAGTCCGATAGCCTCTTGAATGGAGTCAAACGATGGATTCCCTCGTCGATTGATTACGCAGAGACAGTCCGAAAACACTCGCGGGAGAAGCTGAACACGCATGGTGATATTGCCGTCAATGATCTGAAAGACCGTCCCGCAGCACGAGCCAAGGCTCTGAATGCAGTCGAAGATCTGGTGAGTTTTCGGGCGTCCCTAACGTATTCGGCGGAAGCTTGGAGTGAGCTCGAAGCATTTCTGAAGTGGTGCCAAGAGCACCAGGTTTCATTGCTTGTAGCGTTTCCACCGACGGTGCAATTCGCTGTATATGATACCCCGGAAGTTAAAGCCCGCTTTGCGGAACTCGTGGCAAAATGGAAATCTTTGGGAGTCACTGTGGCTGGCGACCCCGCATCTGCGATGTATCCCAAATCGAGTTTCTACGATACGGTTTATCATCTCAACAGCGATGGCATGACTGAAAACACGAGACGATTCATTGACCTCATTCGGCCCTATGCCAGTGGTCTTTCGAGGGGCACCAAAGGAGATGGGGTCGATGAAAATTAGCCTCATCACTCCAACCTTCAATCAGGCGGAGTTTTTGCCGCAGACGCTGGAGTCTATCCGCCACCAGCAGGATCCAAGTTTTGAGCATGTTGTCATCGATGCCATGTCGTCTGACGCCACTCCTCAAATACTGGATTCCTGGGCTGCGGAGACGAGTGCCCGTGTAGTTCGGGAACCGGATACCGGCCAGAGTAACGCAATTAATAAGGGTGCCCGCTTGGCCGATGGTGAAATTATCGGGTGGTTAAACTCAGACGATATTTTGTGTCATAGGGCGCTCGCAGCGATACGCGACGGATTTCTGAATAATCCCGAGGCGGTGGTTGTCTATGGGCTTGGATCGCGGATGAACCGGGCGGGGGAGTTTGTGCGCACGGTTCCCTATCGCGAGTTCAGCCGCAGCGATCTGCGGACAGCCTTCCGAGTCGTGCAGCCAGCGATGTTTTTTCGGCGCGACGTTTTTCTAAAAATCGGCGGACTGGATGAAGCGCTCCGTTACGCGATGGATTGGGAACTCCTGATTCGTCTCGCTGACGAGGGTCAGGTCGTGTCATTACCAACGGAAATTGCCCGCATACGCTATTACGAAGAAACGATCACCGCGACCGGTGGATGGAAGCGTATGCGTGAGATTGCTGAAATTGGCCGGAAGTATAATGGCAGGTGGGATCCAAATTATGTGTCGTATTCCGTACGAACGGCAGTCGCAAAGTTGCCGGGACAATTTTTCAAATGGGCTGCGGACCAGTTTCTGTGGCGGGCTTGGAGGCAGCGTCCAGTGATGGTGCAGGGGTGGCCTGAATGAACGGGCCATCGTGTTTGCTGGTGATTCCGTCGTTCCGGGACGCGCCACGACTTGCACCGTTTCTTCGAGACCTCATGACATCGCTACCTCCTGCGTTTCAAATCCTCGTCGTTGACGATGGATCCGGTCAGGCCGGCGTGACAGCGCTTCAAGAAGTTATCCGGCGCGAGCAGACGGCGAGTGGCCGCGCGGGGCCGATGTTGCTGGATCCGCTGTTGCTGGCTCACAACGTCGGAAAAGGCGGTGCTATCTATCAGGGGTGGCGCTCGAGACCAGCGGCTGATCTGGTTGCGTTTGCCGATGCGGACGGAGCTGTCCCGGCAAAGGAAATCGTCCGGATCTGGACTGCGTGGCCGGAGCTTGAGGCGGACGCAGTCATTGCAAGCCGGGTGCAAATGCTGGGCCGTAAGGTGGAACGGCTGGCAGTGAGACATTACGCGGGGCGCGTGTTTGCCACGCTGGTCGCATTGTTAACGGGGCTCTCGGTCTATGATAGCCAATGCGGATTTAAGATGTTGCGTCGGGATTATTTTCTGGCGGCAGAACGTCATGGGCTTTCGGCCGAGCGATTTGCTTTTGATGTGGAACTCCTGGTTGCGTTGACGAAAGCGGATTGTCGGATTGTCGAGTTTCCTGTAGATTGGCGGGATGTGGCTGGGGGATCGGTTAGTCTTGCGAGGCATTCGGTGCCTATGCTGCGTGAGCTGGTGGGGATCAGGTGCCGGCATGGGAGGGTTCGGTAATGGCTGCTAGCCCCACACAACCCAGAGGGGTTATTTATGTTGCTACGGGCCGACGGCATTTGGATGAGATGATCCAGTCCGCACGCTCGCTGCGCAGGCACATGCCCGGCTTGCCGGTGCTGCTTTACACGGATCAAAAAGAGATCCCTGACGGAGTCTTTGACGTCATCCGGCTGATGGAAAATCCCTGTCATTCGTTCATAGACAAGATCGCGCCGCTCTGCGATTCGCCCTTTAATCGCACGTTGTTTCTGGATACGGACACGCTGGTTTGCGCTCCAATTAATGACCTGTTTGATGTGCTGGAGCGCTTTGATCTGGCTGTGACTCATGCGCCATTTCGGCATGACCGCCCATTCTCCACGCCCCCCTGTTTTGCGGAACTTAATACCGGTGTGATTGCTTATCGAAACACCGATTCGGTACGTGCGATGTTCAGGCTGTGGTTGGCGATCTATGAAAAGGAAGTTGCCGACACCGGGAAAATGGACAGCGATCAACCGGCCTTCCGGGCTGCTTTATATCAATCGCCCGAGGTTGCGCCCTACGTGCTGCCGAGCGAATACAACCTTCGGACTGTGATGCCTGCCGCCATTGGGCGCGGGAAGGTGCGCATTATTCACGGTCGTGCCAGCGACATGGATGCCGTTGCTGACCACATTAACTCAAGTGGGAAGATCCGTGTCTTTGTGCCCGATATTTGGCACCTCGTAAGTGCGCATTTTGGCGTGCTTGGAACGGGCGGTAAGTTACTCTCAATAGCATTGGATTGCCTGCTCCGCCCGTGGATCTTTCTAGAAAGTCATTTACGCCCGATCAAACGGAGGCTGATTTCGAAACGATGAAAGTGTTCACCTATTATGTCCCGATTGCGGGAAAACCTGAGGACGACGAGCTTGCGCTGATCGATGTTTGGAAAAAATCATGGAGCCGCTGCGGATGGGAACCTGTGGTTTTGGATCAATCGCATTTACCGGATGATCCCGAGGCCCGGAGATTATTGCGGGCCTTTAAAAAACAACCGACGCGTCTGCGGCCCGGGATGGCTTACGCGTCATTTGCGAGGTGGCTTGCAGTCGCTGAGCAAGGGGGCGGGTTCATGTGTGACTACGACGTGATAAACTATTCTTTCACCCCGTTGCCTGTCGGTGAGATCACGGTTTACGAGCGGCATGTGCCGTGTTTGGTTAGCGGCACGCCCGAAGAATTCATGCGGATCTGCCGCCTCTTTGCAGACTATCGTGCGGATGCGGCAGACCGGGTCGGCTGGTGGAAATGTACTTCAGACATGAAAGTCCTGATTCGGCGACCCGAAGCGTATTTGCAACGCCGCGACTGCGCCGAGTATTTCTTACCAGGTTGGGAAACAGCAGCGGCTGTGCATTTTAGCAATTTTGCAATGAAACCCCGGGGCCAAATGCCGCGGCATTCCCGAATCGAAGCGCTGCGTCCATTTTCGTGAGAACGCCACGAGTCGCATTTGTCTATTCCGGTGGGCGTGAGGTGCGCTGGGCATGCCCGGATGCCAGTGACGGCCCGTCGGAGTTTTTCTACGGAGCCACGGAACTGCATCGCGAAGGCTGGACGGTCAAAGTGGTCGACTTCATTGATCAACCGCATTCAGTCGCTGCGGCGCTGTCGAATGCGATCATCGGGCGGATACTTCCTGTCCGAGTTCGCGCTGAGCACCTCATCGGTGCATGGTCACTTCGACATATCCTTCGCGACACGGATGTGATCATTGCCAGCACATCCTATATCGCCCTTGCCATCGAGACTTTGCGTGCGCTGGGGATGCGCTTGCCGCCGGTCGTGGCGGTTCATTGTGGAATCGCAAATCACTCACCCTCATACATCCGACAGCGAGTATCCTCCTGTCTCCTAGGACGGCAGCAGTCGATCTTTTTTGCAGCTGCCGAGGCAGTGGAAACGGCTCGAATTTTTTCGCTTAGCGACTCCTGTGTCCACGCCAATGCCTTCGGCGTGGATAGCTCCTACTGGACTCCACCCGATCAAAATCGAGGTCGTCGGTACATTCTCTCGGTAGGAAATGATGCCCGGAGGGATTATGCCACGCTGGTCCAAGCTGCAGGTGGCTGGGATGTGCCCGTAAAGATTCTAACCAAACGAGACATTCCTGGTCCCATTCCCCCAAACGTGGAGTTGCTTAACGGCAGTTGGCATAGCCCGGCTGTCACCGATTCCGAATTACGTGAGCTCTATCGGGGAGCGGCAGCCGTTGTCATACCGCTGATCGATTCCGCTCAACCCTCGGGTCAAAGCGTCGCCCTGCAGGCCATGGCATGCGGCTGCCCTGTGGTGATGTCGCGCACATCCGGATTGTGGACTGGTGACGATTTTATCGATGGCGAGCATATTCGGCTTGTTTGCTTCGGCTCCGCTGCGGCGTTGGGCGGGGCGGTGCAGGAGTTGTTGGATCGTCCGGATCTCGCCGCCGCGATGGGCTCGAATGCTGCGTCGCAAGTGAAGCTTCGGGGTGACGTCGCCGGGTTTGCTGTTCGTCTCAAACCAGTGATCCTAAAAGCGGCGGCTTGGCAGATTGACAATTCTGCGGTTGTATAAGACTCCAGCCATGTTGTTTGCCCGAATCCGAAAACCCACCGTTGCTATCAGTATGGTCCCAGCTAGAGGGCCGTGGGGCGGTAGTAGCCCGTTTGTGTCACAGCTTTCGAACCTGCTTTGGCGACGGGGTTGGAGGGTTGTGTTTGATCTGAACTCCGACCCCGACGCGGTGCTCATGATTGATCCGCGCAAGGATCATCCTGCCAAGCGGTTTGGTCTGGTGGACCTGGAAAAATTTCGTGAATCGCATCCTCAAGTTCCGGTATTGCACCGAGTGAATGAATGCGATCAACGGAAGGGAACCGATGATATTGACGAGCTGCTTCGACGGACTCACGAACTCTCCGATTTCACGGTGTTTATTTCTGCCTGGCTGAGGGATTATTTTGCGGAGCGCTGGTTGGATACGATGCGACCACACAGCGTGATTTACAACGGCGCAGACCCGAAAATTTATCACCCTATAGGTAATCACCTGCCTGCTCCCGGCGAGGTCGTGCGACTGGTGACGCACCACTGGTCGGACAATTGGCTGAAGGGATACGATATCTACCAGCAGATTGATCATTTGATAGCGGATGGTAAACTTCCGGGTGTTGCTCTGCGGATCATTGGCCGCTGGCCGAAGGAAATCAAATGGCGTGCCGCGGAAACGTTTGGGCCGCTTACCGGACTCCCGTTGGCGGCAAAGTTGCGAGAGTGCCACATCTACGTCACTGCCTCGCGTTGGGAGCCCTGTGGGATGCACCATGTCGAAGGCGCGCAATGTGGATTGCCCTTGGTTTATCACGAGGATGGTGGCGGTATCGTCGAGGCGGGGAAACGCTACGGCATTGGTTTTCGTGACGACCCCTCTGCTGCCATTTGTAAAGCAGCGGGTCGTCTTGGTGATCTTCGGCACCGGCTCTTGGGCGACCTACCGTCCGGCGAGCGCATGGTGATGGATTATGCGGACGTATTGCAGCGGCTCATCATCGAGTCCGGTCGTCTGTGAAGACGTGCATTCCGACGATACGCATTTGGGATGATGCGTATGCTTACAAAAAAATGTTTGTCCTCTACGGGATGGATGTCCTGCGTAGGGAGGGTGCTGTCACCCTCGTCCGAGAGAGTTACGATGCGTTCGAAAAACGGGGTGCTCCGCAGCGCGAGGGGGCGCCGTATAACAGCCACAAAAATCTTGTCTTATTCGAAGTCGAGTGGAACGGCAAAACCGTTCGCTGCGTTTACGATGCCAACGATATCTATTATAAAATTCCGCCACGGGTCCTTGATTGGTGCGATTTGTATTTTAAGTCTAATTTCCAAGAGCAGTATCTGCGTGAAGGGCAGCGGGCAGCCGGTGATTATTGGGACTCATTGCCAATTCTAGACGAGTTGCTGCAAGAACCTATCGACGTATCGCAGTATTTCAAATTTCGCAGGGCAAATTTTTCCATGGAGCTGCACGGATCGATCCTACGAAACCGATGGTATTTTCACCAAATGGAGGGGCGCTGGTTGAAGACATCCGTCCCCGGGAAATCAGCCGATGTTTTTTTTCTCGGCAGATATTGGGCTGAGACGCGGGCTGCCTCGCTTGCATTGATGGACCAGGTCGCCCAATCCGGCCGCACTCTCGCAGGCGGGTTGGTTGAAGCAAAAGACGAAGTTCCCGTGTCTCATCGGAAGTATCGTCATAAGGCGGTCGGATTGGATACCTGGTGTCGCTTGGCGTCGTCGGCACGCGTGCCGGTAATCACACGCGGATTGCAAGGATGTGTGGGGTTTAAGCCGCTCAATCTGCTGATGCTCGGCGCTCCCATTTTTGCGAATCGGTTCATGTCAAATCTACGAGTGCCACTCGTCGAGGGTGTGAACTTCGTGGTGGTGGCGGATGACTTCAGCGACCTGAATCAGAAGCTGGACGCTACTTCACCCGCCTCCTTGCGAGCAATGGGTGAAGCCAACTTCAAACATTGGCGTGAGGTTTCATCACCGCGTGCGACGGCGAATGCACTGCTTCGCGATGCCATTGATCTATCCGGGGGAGGGGAATGCGGGTCATAGGAATCATGCTGGTTCACAACGAAGATCGTTTCGTTGAAACGGCACTTCGCAATGTGATGGGATTCTGCGACGAGCTCATAGCGGTCAATCATGGCTCTGACGACCTCACGCCATCGATTCTGAAACTTCTGAGCGATGAATTTGATCACAAACTGCGCCTGGTTACCACGGCTGACAGTGCCGACTCGCACCGCCTCATCGAAATGTATGCCGGAACCGACACGTGGGTGTTTGCGGTGGATGGAGACGAGATTTACGATCCCGTGGGGCTTTCTCGATTGCGTCTGCGCCTGGACGCCGGCGAGTTTGATCCCTGGTGGGTCGTCTTTGGTAATGTGCTCAATGTCAAAACTCTCTCCAAGGACCTGCGGACGGCAAGTGGGCATCTTGCGCCACCGTGCCGGAGCATGACAAAACTTTACAACTTTGCTGCGATCGACTCGTGGACCGGAAATTGTGTGGAACGGCTTCACGGCGGCGAGATCAAATTCCGTGAAAACTTTAATCCCACCCTGCGGTGCTCTTTGCATGAATCAGTCGCTTGGGAGGATGCGGACTTTCGCTGCCTGCACTTGTGTTTTCTCAGACGCTCGTCCAAGGATGCGTCCGGTGCCGAACCTCGGAAGAATATCATGGATCTCCATGCGCGTTCGTGGGGGAAGGTATTCCGGCAAATGAAGGAGTGGTTTTTCGGTGTGCCGTCTGTCGATTGGAAACAAGAAAAGTATGCGCGGGGACCAATTGTAAAGAAAGACATTGGCGGGTTTTTTTCTCCGCTGGATTCATAGCCATGATTCGAGTCGGGTTCATTATTAACAGCCGGGTTCCATCCAAGGAGGCGATCAGTCGGGGAATGCCGTTCTACCGCCTCTGGACGGGATGGGATGATCGCGGATCGCCCATGAGTTTCATGCGATTTCATTGGGTTGGCGACGCGTTGCGTCGTTCGGGACTCGCGGATTACCGTTTGTTTCGTCCCGGCTTGCCTGTGGACGCTGTGGTTTTTTTAAAGTCGATGGGGCCCCACTGCGAGGAGTTGACAGAAACCCTGCGTTCGCAAGGGGTGCCTGTGATATTTGAGGCGAACGTGGATTACTACTCGGCGAATACTAACTCGGATGTCCCGATGCGCGACCTTGCGCCGACGGAGGACCAGCGCCGGATGGCAATTGCAATGACCGCTGGCGCGGATGGTGTAATCGCCTCTTCAAAGCATCTGGCAGGCATCTGTGGAGCATTCAATGACAAAGTGTTTGCCGTCACTGATCACGTGAACTTGGGCCTTCGCCCGAAGAGGTGGGGTCGAGAGCCCTATCTCGGCGGGAAGTTACAAGTTTGGTGGAGCGGCATGGCATCCAAAGCATTTGAGTTGCTTGTAGCAGCGCCTGCAATGCGGAACCTTAAAGACAAACTGCACCTGAATTTAGTCACCGATGACTTGAGTGCAAGGCAAACTTGGACACCAGATGTGCGCACTCAGTTTGAGCAATTCCTTGCGGAGACCCCGCACACGGTTCATCCGTTTCAGGACGTGAAAGACCTTCTGCGAAAGTATGCCGCAGGTGGGATTATCATTTCTCCGCGCACGTTGGATGCGCCATACAATCGGTCTCACACCGAATGGAAAATCACGTTGGGAATGGCGTGCGGGCTGCCTGCGATTGCCAGTCCGGTGCCAAGCTATGAGTCCGTTGCCGCGGCGGCGAGCGACGGGGCGGTGACTATTTGTAGATCAGATGCTGAGTGGCAAGTTGCCTTCGAAAAAATGTCTGATCCATCCACGCTCGCTGCGCGTGCCGTAGCTGCAAGCGATGTGGTCGAACGGTGCTATTCCACCGACCACGTGGCGGGGGAACACCTGAAGGCCGTGCAATCCATTGTATCGGGGAAGGCTTCGTGAAAGCGGTTTTTTTCAGGATTGGCTCATTTTCGCTGATCAACGATGTGATGTGGTGTGAGCTGCGTGCGAAAATGCCGGACTTCGATTGGCAGTCGGTTGATGTCGAGCGCGATATCGTGGGTGCTGACCCGGCGCTCCGCCTCCGGGCGACGGTCGAAGCGCTTCTGCGTTACGGCAAGACGATTGTTGCGAACCGGCAGCCACCGCGAGACTTTTTTCCTCGGCTGCCATGTGTGTTGCGTGCTGTGAGTGATTGGTCGAAACAGCACGTGGTGGCTTCGGAAACGGCATTTACTTTTCAAACCCAATCGTTGTTCGATGCCTCCGCACCTGGGATTCCGCATTTTTTATATACCGACCATACGTATCTCGCCAATCGTCGCTACCCGATGCCGAAACCGTCCATGGCCGTCCCGCAAGCATGGCGGGACATGGAACTTCGGCTGTATCAGAATGCATCGACGACGTTTGTATCCAGCGGATTTGCGCGCACGTCGGTGATCGAGGATTATGGCATTGCTCCAGATCGCGTAGTCACCGTGCACTCCGGATGCAATATCGAGTTGCCGGATGTCGTGGATTTTAGTTCCAGAAAAGGAAACGTGATCTTATTTGTCGGTGTGGATTGGGAACGTAAAGGTGGCCCTGAGTTGATGCATGCATTTGCAAAAGTCCGAGCAGCCCATCCGACGGCTGAGCTCTGGATTTGTGGCTGTGATCCTGGAGTTGTCGCAGAAGGGGTGCGGGTTTTTGGTCGTGTTTCACGCGAAGAAATGAGCGGATATTTTAGCCAGGCCGATGTTTTCTGCCTGCCAAGCCGAATGGACCCGTCCGCTTCCGTGCTAGCGGAGGCCGCTGGAAATGGCTTGCCGGTAGTGGCTACTCCCGTGGGTGGAAATTTGGAGCGGGTCGTTGATGGTGAAACGGGGTATCTCTGTGATCCGAATATGCTCCACGAACGCATGATCTCACTTTTATCAGATGCACCCCTGCGTCAGAGGATGGGAAATGCCGGCCGAAGGCTGGTCCTTGAGCGATTCACATGGCGTCAGGTGGCGGTGAGGATCACGGAGAATATTCGGGGGAAAATTACCTGATGGAAAAGCGGCCCGATTTAAGTGCAGAAATTCACAAAGCTTGGCGGCTTGCGACGGCTCCGTGGCGAGCGATGCCATCCTGGGTGCTCGTCGGCGCGCCGAAATGTGGCACATCCACATTATACGACTACCTGGTGGACCATCCCGACTGCCGAAGAGGCATCCGGAAAGAACCAACAAATTTCCTTCACTATCCGGGCAGTCGATTGCGATCGGCGATGAATTTTCCGATTCGCTACCCAGGGAAGTTTTTAGTCGGGGACGGAAGTGTCGAGTATTTCACGCATCCGGATGGCCCGCAAAATCTTCACGCTGTGATCCCGGATGCGCGCTTGATTTTTGTCTTTCGCGATCCGGTTGAGCGTGCATGGTCGGATTTCCGGATGTTTCGCAAAGATGGCCGCGAACGTGAAGATTTCGATGTGGTAGTCCGTCGCGCCACCGCCTGGGTCGCAGATCCAACACTGGCCCCGCTCATCGAAGCTGCGGCAAAACAAGCATACAACCCGGTTCGGTATGTGCTGTGCGGGATGTATGCGCGCTATCTTGAGCGTTGGTTGGAAGTATTTCCGCGGGAGCAGTGTTTATTTCTGATGAGCGAAGAATTTTTTGCTGATCCGGTTGGGACTGCGTTGATCGCGAGAAAACATGTAGGACTGAGCGAAGCGCCCATTCGGACTCTTTCTATCGCCCGGGATGGAGGGCGGCGGGACGATATGCCGCCATCCGCCCGCGAATGCCTCAGCGCGTTTTACACGGCTGAGAATGAGCGGTTGGCGTTCTTGCTGGGGCGGAAATTGCCATGGATGCGATCATGAGCAACGCAGTTAAAATCGTGGAGACAATCTCGGTCCTCGCGCACTTGCGCTTCGCAATGATCGAGCGACTTCGACACATGTATCACATGCGTGGTCGAGTCGCATTTCGTGCGAGACTTGCCGGCTTGACTGCCGTAGCAGGAGCAGAAGAAATTCGACCAAATTTTGGGTGGCTGACCGATCCCGCGCGTCCGGCCGAGGCCCGGATTGGCGGTGCAGTGAAGCTGGATCATTTGCGGGATGCTTTCGGCGAATCGCGGGATGAGTTTTCTGTTCTCTATTTGATTAGCAGCATTCTGCATCTGATTCCTTTTCCGGATGAATTGATTTTGTGGGCTAAGAAAAATCGGATTCCAGTGGTGTGGAATCAAAATGGCGTAGCTTACCCGGCGTGGTGCGGATCATTTTATCCATGGTTCAATGCACCGATGCGTAATTTGATTCACCGTGCAGACTACGTCGTCTATCAGAGCGCGTTTTGCCGAGATTCTGCCGATCGATATCTTGGGGCGGTTGGTGCACCGTCAAAAATTCTTTGGAATCCGGTAGATCTCTATCGCTTCTCGCCGTCGGAGAACGAGAGTTCTTCGAGTGAGCAACGCCCTTGGAGGCTCCTCGCGATGGGAACTAACCATGCCTTCTATCGTGTGCGTTCTGCGCTGGATTGCCTGGCCGCGTTGCGCGCCAAGGGGCGGGATGCGCATTTAATGATCGCTGGTGAACTTCGCTGGCCCGGAGCCGAAGCTGTCGTCGGTGATTACATTCAGAGGCTTGGACTAGATTCGATGGTCACTCTTCGCGGGAGGTTTTCGCAGGATGAGGCGCCTGAAATTTACCGGATGGCCGATGTGCTGCTGCATCCGAAATACAAAGATCCGTGTCCCACAGTTCCCATTGAGGCGATGGCATGCGGGGTTCCGGTGGTCGGGTCCCTCAGCGGAGGAATGAGCGAATTGGTCCCCGATTCTGCCGGGCGATTGATTCGCGTAGTGGATGACTGGAATGCCGACCACGACCCCGATGCCGGACAAATGGCTGCGGCGGTAGAAGCGATTATGCAGTATCACGTGCGCTTTTCATGCTCCGCACGTCAACACGCCGTGCAGCATTTCGATCGTTCAAACTGGGTGGAACAACATCGCGAGATATTCTCCGGTCTTTTGGTAGCGCAGCGGGAGGGATGATGACCGGGAATCCTACAGTCACCGTGCTCATGCCGGTCTTCAACGGGGCACGCCATCTGGCCGAGACTCTCGAAAGTTTGCAGAGACAAACATTTTCGGATTTTGAGATTCTTGTCGTCGATGACGGATCGACAGATGATTCGATGGAGATCGTAAGATGTGTGGGAGGCAGCCGAATCCGAGTGATTTCAAATGACCGTAACCTCGGGCTTGTTACTTCATTAAACCGCGGTAATGCCGAAGCGCGTGGTGTATTCGTGGCTCGCCAGGATGCGGATGATCCCGCGCGTCATGACCGCCTCGCGCGGCAAGTGCAGTTCATGCAAGGTAATCCATCAGTCCCGCTGTTGGGGTCCGATGCGTTGCTGATCGATGATAGTGGCCGGTGGGTGGGCGGTTGGCGTTCGGGAGGATCTGCGGATTTGGTAAGGTGGGATTGCGGATTTCGGACTCCGTTTTCGCATAGCAGCGTCATGTTTCGGCGTGATATTATTGTCAACCGCTTTGGTGGCTACCGGGACTGTCGGGCGTGTGAGGATCTTGAGTTGTGGGGGCGTGTCGCGTCCGAACTTCCCGTGGTGACACTGCGCCAGAATCTTATCTCCTACCGTCAGCATGGAGGTTCAGTGATGGCTGGCGAACACGCTTCGAAGGCCGACGAACGCAGGACTGCGCTGTATGATGTCCTCGTTGCCAATCTTCGTAATTTGGCTCCAGGAACACCTGACGAGCAGGTGGCGACGATTGCCACGGCATGGAGTCAACCCATGCCGGATGTGGATTGGGTCTCTTACTTTGCCGCCGTTGACGGGCTGAAGCTCGGGTTTCTGCGAGGGCACCGGTTCTTGCGTGGGCTGGGGAGAGTGCAGGCAGATCAGAATTACATGTTGCTTAATCGTATCGTCCGTGAAAACCGGTATTCATTTTTAGCTGCGCTGCGACGGAGCGATCAAAGAGCCTTTCTCCGGTTGCCGTGGTTGCGTGTGGGACTCATGCTGCTCCGCCGATGAAGATCCTCTTCCTCTCAAGCTACGCTCACTTGGTTCTGGAAGGCCGCTCTGACCGTGTTTCCGGGGGAGCAGAGCTCCAGGTTGCGCTGCTAGCCCGGGCGTTAGCCAAACGCGGAATTCCCTGTGTGGTTGTCGGTGGTGATGTGGGTCAGGACGACAAAGGGGTTTTCGATGGCGTCGTGACACGCACGGGTGGACATTTTCACACGGGCGGGGTCCTTGATCTTCTGGGAGCCATTCCGCGTATTTGGCGGGTTCTTCGCGAGGAAAGACCCACGCATGTGTATGTGCTTGGGTGGACGACATGGCTGTGGCTTCTTTTAAAAGCACGCTCCTGGTTTGGTTATAAACTGGGATTTATCTGCGGTCTCGACACGGAAGTGAACGGCGAGTTTCGTCGTGAGAATCCGGTTAGGGGAGCGCTCTTTGAACGTGGAGTGGCCGGAAGCGATGTGCGATTTGCAATGACCGAAGATCAGGCGAAGTGGTTCAAAAACAGCGGGCAATCGTGCGGGCTGTATCGAAATTTGATTCTTCCACGCTCAGCGCCACGAAGTGTAACAAAGGATGTGGATCTGCTTTGGGTCGCCCGCTGTCAGACGATTAAACGCCCGCATCTCTTTTTGGATCTAGTCGAGCTGCTGCCCGAGCTACGTTGTGAGATGATTTGCCCCCGCGAGGATGTCGTGCTTTGGGAAGCGGTGGCAGCCAGGGCTGCAACGCTTCCGAACCTCGTATTTCGGGAAAAAGTGCCCTATCATGCGATCCAAGAGCGATATGATTCGGCCCATGTCTTTGTGAATACCTCCACCTTTGAGGGATGGCCAAATAGCTTCATTCAGTCCGGACTTGGGCACACTGCCCTGGCGTCCTTGGACGTGAATCCCGACGACTTGTTTACTCGATATGAATTGGGAATATTCGCCGCCGGAAACTTTCAACGAATGGTGTTAGGAATCCGGCAGCTATTGAAGAATGGCGGGCGACTGGAGCATGCCCAGAGCGAATGCGCGAGGTTTGTAAGCGAGCTTCACGACAATGACCAAAATATTGACCGCTTTCTTACGTATCAACCGAGGTGAACTGCTCGGGACCCCTGGAACCTTGACTGTTGCGAACCTGCGCTCCTGCATGGAGTGCCGCATGATAGACCTGTTCGATGGGGACGCCGTGGTCCCGCGCGGCCGCAGCGAAGGATTCAAATTCCGGGCTGGCTCGCACACAGCGTCCGTTTAGGTATCCGAATTTCACCAGAACGTCACCAAACGCGGTGGCAACCCGTTCGAGTTTTCGCTCCAGCGTCATTCTTCGACAGTCGTGGATTCGCACGCCGAACGTGCTTGTGTGAGTCAAAATCCAGGCAGCGATCCGATCGGCATCAGATTTTTCGGTGAGCACCGTGAGTTGTAGCCCTGGGCGGTTCTTCTTCATTTGCACTGGCGTCAAAAAGGCATCCAATGCACCCAGCTCTAGCAATGCGGCCGGAAAAGTTCCTGCAATTTCCGGTGTGGTATCATCGATGTTAGTTACGATTTCGGTGATTGTTTCCGACTCAGGATCTGCGCCCTCGGTGAGGGTGGTTCCCATGACCACTCGAAGCACATTGGGGCGCGGTGAAGTGTCTCGTGTTCCAAGACCGTAACCGATTTTCTCGATCTGCATGAGCGGCAGGGGACCGAATCCACGTGAGAACTCCGCCATAAGGGCTGCTCCGGTTGGAGTGATGAACTCCATTGGCTCGTCGATCTGGCGGAGGGGAATGCCCTTGAGGATTTCCAAGGTGGCTGGAGCTGGCAGCGGAAATGTCCCATGGGCACATTGGATGCTACCGATTCCGTCGAACAGGTGGGAACAATAGATCTCCGGGTTTCCAAGCAACTCAAGGCAGATACATGCCCCGACAATATCCACTATGGAATCCACGGCTCCAACTTCGTGAAAACCGACGTCTTCAGGTGCGCAACCGTGGATGCGGCCTTCCGCAACGGCAATGCGATGAAACACTGCCAGCGAATCCCGCCGAACCCGTTCAGAAATGGGGCTCGCTTCGATCAGCTCACGAATCTCCCGGTATGAGCGGCCGTGAGAATGGTCACCGTCCGAATGAGTGTGTTGATGAGAATCAGCGTGCGAGTGCGGCTCGGAATGAGAATGGCCGTCTTCGTTTCGACTGTGCGTGTGGTGCGCGTGCCCGCTATGATCGGAGGGACTGGAGGGATCGAAGGTTAAATGCACATCGAACTTCGTTCCGGCGATCATCTGGCGCGATTGCTGTGAGACATGCGTGTGAAATTCCGGGCTGAGCCCCAATTTTTCCAACTCGGCGGCAAACGCATCGGGGCTCACGCCAAGGTCGAGGAGGGCTGCTACGGTCATGTCGCCGCTGATACCGGACGAGCAATCAAAGAAAAGGGCTGGCATATGCGTCGATGGAAAAGAATATTGGATCTATGACACTGACACACCTTTGGCTCGCGAGCAACCTTGCTGGGGTTGTATTGGCCGCCTCCTCGATCGCGGGCGATGTCACCTTCGAATCGCTAAATGAGGCCTTTGATCAGCCGGTCTGGGTCGATGAGAATTTGTGGGACGATTCCGATGAGGACCTTGCCAAGCGCCTTGGTTGGCCGCAGGAGTCCCGGACGTCTTTTGACTCCAGCTACCGGCAGTATCCCGGTAAGGGCGCAACCGCGCTTGGTACGCGCCCGTTCTCAGTTGTGCTCTACGGCACGGAGGGACTGGCGTCGCAAATTTCGATGGTCTTTGCCAACAAAGGTGATGTCGAGCAACTCGCTGAGATCGACTCCAGCATGTCCGAGACCCAAGTCGATCGCGAACTCTCGAGGGTGGCCCGCGACTTTAAAAAAATTATTGCAGATGACGAAAAGGTGATCGCTGACCGTCTGACCGCGCTGCTCGGAGAACCCGTCGCAGATCGGTTTGGGCAGGGGCGCACTACGACGGAGCGTGTGCAGCGGTGGGATTGGAATGGCCATACGATTATCTTGGCTGCTCCCCGTGCGGAGTATGTGGCTGTGCGGGTGATCCCGGTTTCTGTTGCCGATGGGGAGGCTACGGAACGCGTCTCGCGCTCGGAGCTAAAAGACAAGCTTGGCCAGCGTGTCGAGCGACGCGAAAACGGTGATGTCATTCTCAAGGACATGCCGATGGTGGATCAGGGTCCCAAGGGGTACTGCTCACCGGCAACGTGGGAGCGGGTGATGCGTTACGTCGGAATACCCGCAGATATGTATATCCTCGCGATGGCTGGTTCTACCAGCGTCGGAGGCGGCACTTCGAGTTCCAACATGATGTATGGTGTGTCCGACGTGATTCGGCGTAATGGCCGTCGCATCGTGACGGATGGCGGTCGGATTACCACCCGATCCGTGGCGCGCTCCATCGATCAAGGATTACCCATGATCTGGCAAATGATGGTTGTCGATGAAGTGAACGAAAGCGTCACGAGCCGGTCGCTCCAACGCCGCTCCGTGACCGACTGGGCGGCTTATCAAGAGCTACTAAAACCCTGGCGCAGCGCAGCCCGCAGAATCCGGAAAAATGAGGGTGGCGCCCACATCTGCATGATCATCGGCTACAACGATGAGACGAAAGAGATTGCGATTTCTGACTCGTGGGGGCCAGAGTTTTCCGAGCGTTGGATCACCGAAGAAGAAGCAAATATGATTAGCAACGGGCAAGTGTTCCTCGTTTCTTGGTAGCAGCATGAATATGTCTAAACCGTCCGAATTTCGTGAAATTGAAAGGCGCTTTCTTGTGGACGCTGTTCCGGCAGATGTCCTCGCGAGTCCATCCTCGCGCATTGAACAAGGGTATCTATCCGGCCACCCCGTCACAGTGCGTCTCCGCCGTGTGATCGGAGACGGGCAAGGCGTATTTCTTACCATAAAACGGGGAGGCCTTCCCAATCGCGAGGAGCGCGAGGTCGTCCTAACCTCCGACCAATTTGAAGTCCTTTGGCCTGCAACCGACGGCTGGCGCATCGAAAAAATTCGGTATCATTACCCGCTCGGAGACTTGGTTGTTGAGCTCGACGTGTTTTGCGGTGCACACACGGGGCTCGTGATTGCAGAGGTCGAGTTTCCCGATCCGATCACTGCCGACGCATTTTTTCCTCTAGACTGGTTCGGGCAGGAAATCACCCACGACTCTACGTACAGCAACGCGCGCTTGGCGGCAGGTGGTCGTGACGCTGCATCGTGACTGCCTCCAGCATTGACGCAAAAGGGGAGGAATTTTTGGTTCAATGAGCGGCTGGGGTCCCGACGAATGGCTATTAGCCGGAATTGCGGCGCTATGCATCGGAATGTCCAAAACCGGGCTCGGAGGTCTGGGAATGATTGCGATTGTCATCATGGCGAGCATCATTCCCGCGCGCGAATCCACGGGAATGATCCTGACTCTCTTGATTATCGCGGATGTTTTTGCGGTTTGCATTTTCCGGCGGCATGCGCAGTGGCCGACGGTGTTTCGCCTCCTGCCAGCAGCGGTTGTCGGCATTGTGATTGGTTTTATTATTATACCTTATGTTCCGGCGGAGTGGTTCGGTCGCATGATTGGATGGCTGACGCTTGCATTGATCGGACTCATGCTTGTTCAGCGGGGGTATCCCCATTTGGCGGAGGCGGTAGCGAGGCGGGGCGCGTGGATTGCCGGATGCAGCGGCGGGGTGGTGACCATGCTGGCCAATGCGGCCGGGCCGATCATGGCGGTTTACCTCCTTGCGTGCAGGATGCCAAAGATGGAATTTGTCGGTACAGCAGCGTGGTATTTTTTTGCTGTGAACCTGATCAAAGTTCCATTCAGTGCATCATTGGGCCTGATCAACGCGGATTCCTTGCGGATCACTTTGCTCCTTGCGCCAATAATTATCATAGGCGGCGTGACGGGGCGCTGGGCTCTGGGTCGGATGAACCAACGTGTTTTCGAATGGATAACCATCGGGTTCGCGTTAATTGGAGCGACCCGATTGATCATCGATTAGACCGGCATACAGGCTTTACATTTACCTTCAAGCATCCAATGTTTGTCGGCTCATGGAAGACATTCGAATCATTATCAAGACCTCCCGCGGCGACATTCAAATCACGACGCTGGCAAGCAAAGCACCGCTCACTGTGGCAAACTTTTTAAATCTCGCGAAGCGGGGTTATTACAATGGAATCAAGTTTCATCGCGTGCTTCCGGACTTTATGATTCAAGGCGGCGACCCGACTGGCACCGGTTCAGGCGGACCGGGGTATGAATTTGAGGACGAGTTTCATCCCTCGCTCAAGCATGATCGTGCGGGCCTGCTCTCGATGGCTAATCGGGGACCTCGCACCAATGGCAGTCAGTTTTTTGTCACCCATGTCCCGACGCCATGGCTTGATGGAAAACACGCCATCTTTGGCGCAGTCACCGAGGGGCAGGACATCGTTAATGCAATCAAGCAAGGGGACTCGATCAAAGAAATTGAAGTTCTTGATCCTACAGATGCGTTGTTCGCAGCACAGGCAGACCGTATTGCCACATGGAATCGCGCGTTGGATAAATAGCGTCAGCCGCCTCGCGTATTTCTGCCCGGCATGAATTCATCCACTCCTCCCGCTGACAGAAAACCCCGCCGAGGCATTGTTCTGGCGGGGGGCTCTGGGTCGCGGCTGTATCCACTGACGCTTGCAACGAGCAAGCAACTCATGCCCATCTATGATAAGCCGATGATTTATTATCCGCTGTCGGTATTGATGCTGGCAGGGGTGCGTGAGATTTTAATTATATCGACTCCATCGGATCTACCGGCTTTCCAGCGGCTGTTGGGAACGGGAGAGCGGTTTGGTGTTTCGTTTTCGTATGTCGAACAACCGTCTCCCGATGGCTTGGCGCAGGCATTTCTGCTCGGTGAAGAATTTCTGGACGGTGCACCGGCAGCGCTGGTGCTCGGAGACAACATTTTCTACGGGCACGACTTCACGCAAATCCTCGCGGATGCCGATGCCAACGATCATGGAGCGACGATCTTTGGGTACGAAGTTGCAGATCCGTCGGCCTACGGCGTTGTTGAATTTGATGCAGCTGGTCGGGTTGTCTCGATTGAGGAGAAGCCGGAGCGTCCAAAGAGCCGCTTCGCCGTGCCGGGCCTGTATTTTTATGGCACTGATGTCGTCGAAAAAGCCCGCCAACTGAAACCTTCGGTGCGTGGCGAACTGGAGATCACCGATCTCAATCGACTCTACATGGATGAGGGGTCTTTGTTCGTGGCGAAGTTGGGGCGTGGCACCGCATGGCTCGACACTGGAACTCACGAGTCATTGTTGGAGGCTGCGGATTTTGTTCGTGCCATCCAAAATCGACAAGGTCTGCGCATTGCTTGTTTGGAAGAAATTGCGCTCCAAAAGGGTTGGATCACCAAGGCTCAATTGGAACGTGATGTCGCGAGTCTTGGCAATTCCAGCTATGCGATTTATCTGCGCACTGTGCTTTCCCGTGCTGAATCATGATCGTTGAGCCGACCCAGATTCATGGATCCCGCCTTATTAAGCCCAAGGTGTTTGGTGATAGCCGGGGGTTCTTTTTGGAGATGTGGAACGACCGCGCCTATCGCGCTGCCGGCGTCGACGCGAAGTTTGTTCAAGATAACCACAGCCGCTCGGGAAAGAATGTCCTGAGAGGCTTGCACTACCAAACCGGCTCTGCCGCACAGGGTAAGTTGGTTTGGGTTTCAAGCGGAGTGGTATTCGATGTTTTCGTGGATTTGCGCCGCGATTCGCCCACCTTTGGATGCTGGGATGGACACTTTCTAACGGCCGAAACTCATGAGCGCTTGTGGGTGCCCGCGGGCTGCGCGCATGGGTTTTTAGTCGTCAGTGACATCGCGGACTTTCATTACAAATGCACCAATTACTACTCGCCGCAAGACGAGCGTGTCCTGCGGTGGGACGACCCTGCGCTCGGCGTCAAATGGCCGATTGAGGGAACGGAGAAGCCGATTCTATCAACGCGTGACTGCGATGGCTTGGAGTTTTCGGCAAGTGAATACTATCAGTCGGGATTTGATCTCATCGCAAGCGGAGGGCTCGACGGATGAATATTATGGTCACCGGCGGCGCTGGATTTATCGGCTCCAACTTTGCATGGTATTGGTTGGAAAAATATCCTATGGACCGTGTTATCGTCTATGACTTGCTCACCTACGCCGGATCACTCTCGAGCCTGCCCGCCAATTCGGATCGCATGATGTTTGTTCGTGCCGATATCCTCGACGCTTCGACTTTGGCCAAGGTTCTGGACTCGGAAAAGATCGAGCTTATCGTGCATTTCGCAGCGGAGAGCCATGTGGACCGCTCAATCACCGGCCCGCAGGCGTTCCTGACAACGAATGTGATGGGCACATTTACGTTGCTTGAAGCAGCGCGGGCGAGGGGACTACGGTTTCATCACGTTTCGACCGACGAAGTTTATGGCAGTTTGGGGCCGGAAGACCCTGCTTTTACTGAGGAAACACCATACACGCCGAACTCTCCATACTCTGCCAGTAAGGCAGGCTCTGATCATTTGGTCCGTGCGTATTTTCATACTTACGGACTGCGCGTAACGACAAGTAATTGTTCCAATAACTACGGACCCTACCATTTTCCTGAGAAACTTATCCCTTTGATGGTAACCAATGCGCTGCGGGGGCTTCCGCTGCCGGTTTATGGTGACGGCTTGAATATCCGCGACTGGCTCTATGTCGCAGACCACTGCCGTGGCATCGATCTTGTCATCCAATCCGGACGCTTGGGTGAGACATACAATATCGGCGGGGCGAATGAGTGGAAGAATATCGACCTTGTCCACCTGCTTTGCGCATTGATCGATAATGCATTTTCTGCCGCCCCTGAATGGCGTGACCAGTATCCGAATGCCCCGGCCGCATCAGGTGGCAAGACCGTGGATCTGATCACCTTCGTTACTGACCGCCCCGGCCATGATCGGCGCTATGCTGTCGATACAAAAAAGATCCGTTCGGAGATGGGCTACGTGCCGGAGTTCACATTCGAGCGTGGCATTCGCGAAACGATCGATTGGTTTCTCCGCCGCCGCGACTGGTGGGATCCGCTACTGCCCGGTTGATTTTACCCATGATTTTGCACGACCCGAACTAGATAACAATCCAACTCTCATCCTATGTTAATTTCTTCCATCAAACACCCGGCCCAATGGACCAGTTTCGTAACATCCCCGATCCTCATGGAATCTCTCACATGGATCAAAAATAACGCAGCATCCGTGAGCCCGGGAATTCATGAGCTGGGTAAACCTGGGTGGGTTGTCAATGTCCACGGATACACGACAGCACCACGGTCGCAATGCACTTGGGAGAACCACGGGGTCACGGTGGATGTGCAATACATGATCGAAGGGGTCGAAGCGATTGATGTCGCGGATGTGGCTTCTCTCGGTGCGCCGACGCTATCAAAACCGGCGTCAGACGCCGAGTTGTTTGCTGATGCCGGAGTGCCGGTTACGCAGGTGATTATGCATCCTGGGACATTTGTTGTTCTAATGCCGGGCGAGGCACATCGTCCCAAGGTGGCTGTGAATGGCCCCGCGCCGCTCCGTAAGTTGGTCGTGAAGATCCCGGTGGATCTTCTTGTTGAGCGGTAGAGCGCGTATCGAAATACCGGCGCATCTTTCTAAATTTCCTTTAGCGTTGCGTTGCGAATCTCTAGTGGATTATTGCTGGCAGTCAGATAGTTTACGCTGGTGAACCGCTCGGTAATTTTCGTCGTTGTAGCTTTAGTCGCCATCTGGGGGATCGCTGCACTCATTGTCTCTTGGGCGAGATCTGCAGCACCCACACCGGTCTCGGTTGTAGAATTGGTAGAGTCCTATCCGATGGCGGATGCCGTCGGGGCAGACCGTGATCGCCACCTCCGCGGCGTGGCGGTCCAGCTCAATCGGCTCAACTTCGAGCAGCGTCGCGAGTTGCGTAACGCACCAGCGTTCCAGAACTTCACCGATTCCATGAATCCCGAAGAAATGGCGGTATTTTTAGATCTCACACTTCCCGAGGGGTTTCGGCAATTGATGGTCGCGCTTAACGCGATGACTCCGGAACGAAGAAAACAAATCGTCGAGCGGGCACTCGCGGATTTGGAGGAGAACGGGATGCGTGACGCACCGCGCGCCGAAGACGATGCGAATGCGCGCAAGATCATCAACGAAGGGCTGTCGTCGTTTTATGAGGATGCCAATGTCGAGGTGAAACTGGATTTCGCTCCCGTCATTGAGCAGATTCAGCGCTCGCTACAAGTCGGTCGATGACCACCCGAGGATTTACGATTTTGGAGATTCTCGTGGTAATTGTGATCATTTCGCTTCTCGCACTGATAGCAATACCATCCATCGGGATCCTGCAGGCGCGGGGGGAATCTGCCAAATGCCTGTCCAATCTCCGCCAGATCGGCATCGCACTCCAAGCGTATCTTGCTGACAATAACATGGAGATGCCAACGCTATTGGCAGGGCGGCGGAGTGTGGAGGAAGCCGGGCCGGTTCTCGATGACACGCTTTCTGCATACACAGACAACATGTCTATTTTTATCTGTCCTGCAGATAGTACACTCGGGAAACAATCGGGCACCAGCTACTATTGGAATAGTGCACTGAACGGCCAGCGCGCCGGAAGCCTGAACTTCCTCCAACTCGTGGACGCATTGAGCCGGATCCCGATTCTGAGCGACAAGGAGGGCTGGCATCGGTTCCGTGACAATAAGGTGAATTTTCTTTATGCCGATGGTCATGCCAGCACAGATCTCAAACTTTTGACCGGGGATTGACCTCAATGCTTCGGATTGATCAGATTTCAAAAAAGTTCAGTGCCCGGCAGGCGTTGTATCCGCTCTCGTTGGAGGTGGCTTCGGGCGAGATATTCGGCATGCTTGGACACAACGGTGCAGGTAAGAGTACCACGTTCGGGATTTCGTTGGGACATGTCCGACCGGATACTGGTGAGGTATTTATCAGCGGTTTTTCCGTTCAGAAAAATCGTGCTCGCGCGCTGGGTCGCGTAGGAGCAATTTTCGAGTCGCCCGCATTTTACAACTACCTAAGCGGATGGCGAAATCTCGAGATGCTGGTCGCACTCACGAGCCGGCCGGACCCGGCACGCATGCGGCAGGTGATTGAGCTCGTTGGTCTGACAAACCGCATCAATGACCCTGTGAGCGTTTACAGTCATGGCATGCGTCAGCGCCTGGCTCTCGCGCAGGCATTGCTTCCTGATCCGGAATTCATCATTCTAGACGAACCGAGTGAGGGGTTGGATCCTGAGGGAATTGAGGAGATGCGGCATCTCATCCTGAGATTGCGTGAGGAGCATGGCCTGACGGTTTTGCTTTCCTCCCACCTACTTTCGGAGGTGGAACAGATTTGTGACCGCGTGGCGATTCTGAATCAGGGACGGATGATTTATTGCGGTGCATGGAAAGACGAGATGAACGCCGCTCCGAGGTTTCGATTTGAATTGGACGATTGGCCGGGCGCGCAGGGGGTTTTCTCGAGTGCAGGCTGCGGCATGGTGGACGAATTGGAGCCGGTGGTCGTGCTGCCTGCCGGAGTTGATATCAGCGATCTTGTTGCGGCGCTGGTTCATGCCGGGGTTCGCGTGCGGCGGGTTGAGCCGCTCCAGTGGTCTTTGGAGGATTTTTATCTCACCCGCATTCGCTCATGAGTCTCTTCTTCATTCAACTCCGCGGCGAGTTCATCAAGCTGTTTTCGCGGAAACGGACCTATATCGGTTTTGGTGTATTCGTTTTGATTGAGATAGCATTAATTTTTCTGCTTAATCTTGAGCCCGTCCAGCGGTCGCTGCAGAGGGTAATTTCCCGATCTGGCTATGTCGCCGAGGACTATTTATCGGGACTCACGCTCGCTCTCTTGGTTTTGGTGTGGTCGGTTTTTCTTCTGGCGTCGCTTTATCTGGCCTTGGTATCGGGGGATCTGGTTTCAAAGGAGGCGGAAGACGGCACCCTGCGCATGATGTTGTGTCGTCCGATTTCGCGGGCGCGTATTCTTTTCATCAAGGCAATTGCCTGCGTGGTATATACCGGGATCCTGGTGGTGTTTATTGCTGTCACCGCGCTCGTGGCCGGCTTGTTGTATGGGGGGACGGGCGGATTGTTTGTGTTTATTCCCACCGAACGCATGTTTGCACTGTATGACTTTGGGCCGGGGTTACAGCGTTACGCGTGGGCGATTCCGTGTCTGGCTCTGAGCCTGACAACAATTTCCGCTCTCGGGTTTTTCTTTTCCTGCATGAACATCAAACCTGCCGCGGCGACCATACTCACGCTTTCGGTATTCTTGGTGGATATGATCCTCAAAACGATCCCGTATTTCGAGGACATCCGTGGATGGTTCCTCACGACAAAGATGAACGCGTGGCTTGCCGTTTTTGAATACCAGGTGCCGTGGGAGTCGATGATTGCCGATTATACATGGCTCATGGCCATCAATGCCTCGCTCTTCGTTGTCTCGTGGCTGGTTTTTGAGCGCAGGGATTTCAAATCCTGACGCTCCCAGCAGGCCTCATCCGAGTCCTTCGGATTGGAGGTAATCCAAGAACAAATTCGATGACGCCTCCAGCTCCGACGGCTCGGCGTGGAAGAGCTCGGTTTCGAGGCAGAATCGACCCTCGGCATCTGAATACCGATACATGATCCGGGCATTAGTCTCTTCGTTCGAATCGTAGCCAGTGATGGAGCAGATTTCGAACCCTTCGGCGATGAGATAGCAGAGCCGTTTGAACACACATGAACCTTCACGGCCCCAGCGTTTTTTGTCAACGCGCGGAATTAAAAAAAATCTTCAGTCTTCTCGTGGCCGTCTTCCAAAAGGTCTCGACAGCCTGCGGATGCCTGCCGAAATTAATGATATGTTCCCCAAGGTGTTGGTTCTCTCCGTGTGCATTGCCGTTCCGTTCTTTCTGACGAGTTTCGCCGCCGAAGATATGGTGGCGCCGGACCTGTCAACAGTAATTGCCGAACTGGAAGCGATTCAGAATAATCAAACTACTGCCCGGCAGCAGTGGCTCTCCCGAGCTATTGTACAGATTGATGAGGCGGGCAAGAATGCTTCGTCCGCCTCGCGGGCTTACGCGGATGCCAAACGCGCTGTGGAATTCGATGGTAAGTCCAACGCGGGCTCGCGCTTTTCGGAGTGGCGGAGTTCAAAATCAGATGTGCTTGGCAGCCGGGGGTTTCAAACAGCCGCGCAACTCCATCTCCACTATCTCGGTCTCACGCTACGACAGATTGGCGAGCCCGACTCAGATGCACGCGTCACCGAAACCCTTCGCTATGTCGAGGAGCTAGCGAAGGCACTTACGTCGATGCTGGCTGATTTGAATGCATCGGAGGAAGCCAAGGATCTCATGAATAAGCCGCTACAGGATGGAGTATTTGCAAAGGCGAGTGACCTGGGGCAATTGCTCACAAATCAAAAACAATGGGAGCTTTCCGCAGGCAATATCGACGGAATCCTGGAAAAAAATCTCCGCCGGATTCTTCGCCAGAAACAAGACCCCAGACTCCCTGAGACATGGGATTTGCAGATCAGCGTTGAGCAGGAAATTGCCGCCAGCGCGCAGAACGACCTGAAAAATGCGACATTTATGAGCACCCGGCGACCGCAATTGCTATGGCGGAAAGCCAATGATCTGGTTGCGATTGGCCAGCCGGTGCGCGGGCTCTCGTTGATGCTGGAGACCCTTCGCAGCAATCCTACCCATCCCGATATCGACGGCTGGGTCGAGGCTGCTAAGACATTGGCCAAAAGTCAGCAGACTGCGGGGTGAACCTCGGGCGAATCATCCCACGCTGAGAGAAGTTCGCGGCACGTCTTGATTAGTGCGGCCCGTAACGGTGCCGCCTGCGCCGCAAAACCCCGTTGATGCCGCTCATAGTCCGCGCGTCCTTCCGGCGTTTCGATAAGAATCGGCTGGAATCCGAGCGCCGAGAAATCATACGGGCTCGCCCGCATGTCGATCTCGCGGATCTGCATTGCCAGCTCGAAGCTGTCTGCAACCAGTTCTGAAGAAGTGAACGGCGCTAATTTGTATCCCCATTTGTAGAGGTCCATATTCGCATGGAGGCAACCCGGTTGCTCGTTGTCGATGGCATCCAGCCGCGCCAATTGCAGTCGATTCAGTGGCCGGGCCTCGGGGGTAAAAAACCGGAACGCGTCGAAATGACTGCACCGCAGCGGCAACGAGTGCACGACCGCATCGGTCTCGCTTTGACTCAACCGTAACGGCCAATCGTGGTGCCGCTGGGGCCCGTCGGCGTAGACCATCGCCCACTCGTGCAGTCCGGCACATCCGAAAAATCCGGCCCGTTGTGCCGTCGCTTTTAGAATTTCCTGAAGCCAGGGCACAAATCGCCGCCGTTCGGGTTTCCACGCATGGATGTTGGCTTCGACGCATCCCCGGGCATCGGATCGGTATCCCACCCGGGACCCAAAGTCCTCACATCCGTCGAGCAACTTGACGCCAAATCCCGGGTGCCAACGACGGAGTGATGACGGACGGTAGGAGTAGTAGTCAAAAAGAAAGTCATACACCGGGTGCCTGTGGCCCCGGGATCGCCGCTTCAGCCTCGGAGAAATCCATGCGTCGACACGCACCTCATGCCGCTGCTGGCGCTCCCGCCATGTGGATGCCGGCCATTCCAGGCTTGCGGTGGGTACCGGGCGAATTGCAGAGCCGATGGATGCCCCGCCGTCGTCATCGGGGATCGGGGACGGCATCTGTTAATAGCTGAAAACGTCCGGTTGCATCGCGATAAAATCCTCGGATAAATACTTGTGCATTTTCACCAGCTTTGGACAGCCGCCGAGAGAGGTTGGCATCATGCTGTTTCCACTTGGTCGTGGCGAGGAGGTTGCCATTTTTGTCGAATACCTCATCCACGGGCCGGACGAGTCGCGCATACTCCGCGTTGCTCAGGCGGATAGCATCAAGCTCTCCGGGGTTCGAAATCCCTACCCACCAAGCATCATAGGAATCCGGAGCGTCCGGGGTTGTGATCGACAATAGCATGGATCCAGCTTTCGCTGAGCCGCCTGTATCGGTGGAGATGGAATAAAGTGCCTGCAATTCATCCCGAGAGGTCAAATAGCCCGCGAGATACTGTCGCAGCATTGCTTGCAGCTGAGGGGAGTTTTTCCGCGGACCATACACCCCCACTTCGACGGCGGAGGGATCCTCGGGATCACCGTAAATATTAAGTTCTACATCACTATTGATACGGAACGATTGATACGGGATATTTTCAAATTCTCCGCTCTCGACCACTGTGGCCGGGATCTGCTCGAAGGTCTTGATTTTGTCGTGCAGGCGTAGGTCGTTCACGATCACACGCCATGGGGGCAGGGAACCGCGTCGTTGCATCGCCGTGAAGTAAACCGAATCATCCGATTCGTCCTGAATGCGAACGACATCGGATTTCGAAAGGGTCACTTCCTTAAATGGCGTCTGAATCGTCACCGCATCACTCGTATTATGCACGATGAGGCCCTTATATCGGCGTCCATCTTTCATGATCACGGTGTCCGGGGTCATGGAATCTGTCTGTGCAGCGAGTGGAGTGCTTGCAAATCCTGCAAATACGGCCATTGCGAAGGCGAAGAGGATAGTGGATTTTGAATTCATGGTTGCAGATGTTGTTCCAGTGCGCCATTAACCTTCCACAATCATCTATGAGAAGCAACTGCGCCATCATCTCTCTCGCTGTCCTCGTCACCACTTTAGCAGGATGCATTCTCCCTCCGAGTGGTCCGCCGACGGAAGCCGCCCATTCGGGCGCTCCACTCAAACCGGAAAAGAAGTTTTGGTGGGGCACCTCGACAGCGACATACCAAAACGAAGATCGTGGTGTGCCGCAGGACTCCCCGTATTATTTCAAGACCGATTGGGATCTCTTTGGTGAGGAGGGTAGCGCGCCGGTGCGTGGCGAGGATGCGACGTTCTCATGGACGCATTTTGACAAAGATCTTGCGGCCCTGAAAAAAATTGGCGTTACGCACTATCGGTTTGGTGTTGAGTGGGCACGCATCGAGCCGAAGCCGGGGGTAATTAATCAGGCTGCGCTGGACCGTTATGTCCAAATGGCACGGAAACTTCGCGCAGCCGGCATCGAGCCGGTTGTCACGCTCTGGCATTTTACGTTTCCGGGCTGGCTTTATGACACCAAACGCAAGGGCCGTTCGAATTTCCTGAATCCAGACATGCTGCCGACGTGGCGTGCTCATGTGGAGCGCGTGGTAAGTGCGATGAAAGACGACGTCCGGATCTGGGTGCCGCAGAATGAGCCTAATGGGGCGCTCCAACTGGGATACATCGCGGGGCACTGGCCCCCGGGGTTGCTACTACGCCCTCTGGCATACAAAAAGGCAATGCGGGCCGGGGTCACGATGTTCCGCGACGCATCAGACATCATCCACAAGCTGCGGCCCGATGCCCTTGTGATGGGCATCTATTCGCTGCCTTATTGGCGCAAAAACCGCCTGCAAGACCCGACCTACCTTGTCTACAATATCGTGCAACGTCAAAACTTCGATCACCTCGATCAGGTGGCAGACAAGATGGATCTCATCGGTGTGAATTATTATTATTCGCAGGACGCCAGCCTCACTCGATTCTTAAACCGAGACCACGGGGAGCGCGGTGCGGACTACACGCAACTCGGATGGGAGATCCAGCCTGAGGGGCTATACAATGTCCTCATCGATATCAAAAAACGCTATAACAAGCCGATCGTGATTTCTGAGAATGGTCTCGGTACAGCCAGCGAACAAAAAAAAATCCGGTATCTTCGGGAGCACATCAACCAGATGCGCCGAGCCATGGCCGATGGCGTGGATGTGCGCGGGTATTTCCCGTGGACGCTTGTGGACAACTACGAATGGACCGAGGGATGGACCGCCAATTTTGGGCTTTCTTACATGGATCCAAAAACGAAGGAGCGCTTAGTCGAGCCGTCCGGCATCTGGTTTAGCAAATTTATCAAAACTTACCCCGAGCCCTGATTCAGAATTCGACCATCGATACCCGAAAATGGTTCTTCGCTATTTCCAGTGGGGTTGCGACTCTGTCAGCCCGCAGGGCTAGCGGAAATTAGCTCAGGGTGGCGACCCTGAGTTTTCTACAGATCAACCCTTATCCTGCATTTTATAATGATTCCACCGCCTCTCATCTGCGCCGAAATCGTCGCCGGTTTGCATTGGCAGAGAATATGGCCTCGCCACGAGTTTCGTTAGTTGCCGCCTACTGGCCGTGACGGGGCGCGTATTATTCGGCTATCTGCGCGGACGCGGACACCAAGGACCGAGGAGAAAAGAATTAAAACCATGAAGAGCATGAAGATTCAGAAAAAAATCTTACTCAGCCATCTCCCCCTTCATGTCCTTCATGCTCTTCATGGTAGAAAAAAAAACGGGTTCGCCTCGTCGGAAGTCAACCCGGCGGCAAACAGCGCAAAATCCCGCTCATGCCCGGCGTGCTCGTTGTCCTCCCACAAGCGAGTCGGGCAGCGAGTTCTCAACCCGCCCCGTTGTTTCCTCCTCCCGTTGCGTTAATCGTCCTTCACTATTATGCCCAAAAAATTGTGTAGAAAGCTCAGGCTTGGCACCACCGGCTAATTTCCTAATCGCCCCTCCGGGTCTTAACTCAACATGCTCATGCACCGAAAACAGCGAGGAAGCCGAAAAATTGCTACTTCCGCTTGCCAAAACTCACACCCTGACTAAAACAAACTCCTATGCAATTTATTGACCTACTCGTTTTCGCTCAAGCAGACGCACCTCCAGCTCCCAATCCGCTGCTCCAGTTTTTGCCGCTGGTATTCATTTTTGTCATCTTTTACTTCCTGTTGATCCGTCCCCAGCAGAAGCGGCAAAAGAATCACGTCAAACTCATCAGCTCCGTGGAGTCCGGGGACGAGATCGTGACTAACGCAGGGATTCACGGCACGGTCACCAATGTGAAAGACAAGACGGTTCTGGTCCGCGTCGCTGATAACGTCAAAATTGAATTTGATCGTTCGGCAATTGTCAGCATCAACCGCGGCGGAGTCGAATCGTCAGCGGCCAAACCCACTTAACCGCCCTCAGAAACGAGAGCGGTGGGAATCGCCGCTCCGCTCTCTCTGGTAAGTTCAATTAGAGACTCTGGCGGAGACGTAGAGGCAGGGAGATGGTGTGGGATTAAACCGATTATCCGAAGCATGTCGCGCCTTCTGGTAACTCTCCCCTCCGCAACCCAGGTGCTCTGCAGAAATCCCTTCACGACTTTGAGCGCGATCACAGCTGCGCTAGATCGCTCATAAAATCGCTGATCCGCACGTTCCGGACGTCGCCTAACCTTTGCGGACCGGGAGATGTAGCGTGCAGTATTCTTGGCCATCTGCTGTCACACGGAAATCGAGCTCAGGATTGCTGATTTCTGTGCGTTGGCACGTATGGCATTTATGCAGCGTTTCGTCGGAGAGCGTTAATTCTTCAAACTTTTTGCGCCGAAGAGTTGTTTTTCGCGCTTCGGTGGTTCGGCTGAAAAACTCAGGCCCGAAGAATAAAAGATAGTTTGAAAACGTGACCAGCAATGCGAGACGCATGGTCCAGGTGCCCGCAAGTGCCTGGAGCAATAGCATTCCCACAGCGACCCATGCCAGCCATTTGATTTTCACCGGAAGGATGAAAAACAACAGGAGTTGAAAGTTGGGGTTCAACGTCGCAAAAGCAAAAAACACTGATGAATTGAGCAGCGCATTGTAGACGAGGCTTTCACCAGCAAAAAATGCCGCCACTGTGCATCCCACCATGCCAGTTAAGTAGAACAAGTTGAGCTTAAACGTGCCCCATTGGCTCTCCAGGTTTTCGCCGTAAATCCACATCAGCATTAATGCGAAGAAGATGAAAATCGGGCTCATCGTGGGAGGAATGAAAATCCACGTGAATAGCCGCCAGATCTGCCCCTGAGCGATCAGCTCCGGCGAAAGCTTGATCAGGTCCTGATAACCCGGGGATGCCAGCGTGAGGATGTAGACGAGCGCATTGAGGACTACGACGTAGCGGATGATTCCGGGAATCGCAAACGACGAAAACCGCCGCTCGAGTGCGTCAAGCCACTTCATGAAAGCAAATTTCTATCGGTCACCGGGCTGCAGAGGGAGTGATCGCGGCTGGCGTTGGCGCTGTAACCGGGACTGACGGCGGCAGAATGGTGACGTCGATGGATTTTGAAGCATCCAGGAATTGTTTCGCAACGCGGCGCACATCGTCCGATGTCACGGCTCCAATTTCTTCGGGACGTTTCGTGTAGTTGTTCATTCCGAGACCAAATAACTCGTCCAGTGCGATGACTTGTGCCATGGCACTGTCGCTTTGATTTCGGATTGCTTCGGCACCCAGAATCTTGCTTTTCGCACGGGTGAGTTCCTCGTCGGTCAATCCTTCCGCGGCAAGTTTTGCGATCTCAGCTTTCAACTCGGTCCGGACCAGCTCCACTTTCGCCGGATCGGTGCCGACATAGAATGCGATCATGCCGGGCGTTGGGCCGATGAGTTGCGCCGCACCCACGAAATACGCAAGTCCCAGCTGCTCTCGAATGCGGTCAAAGAACCGCGATCCCAAATCCGACGACGCGGTATCAATCAACTCCAATGTCGCTCGATCCGGGCTGAATAAATCCAATCCAGGAAATCCGACCATGACAACCGCTTGGTTCTTGTCCCGCTCTTCTGAGACCGAGCGGGGTTCGTTAACGGTGGGACCTGGAGGGAATTCCTCCACACGGGCCGGTCCGCTCAGAAGTTTGTCAAATGCTTTTTTTACCAGCGCGTAGACATCGTCCGCATTGACGTCCCCGAACACCGCAAGCACGCCGTTGTTCGCTGTGAAGGTTTGCTTGTGCATGGACACAACATCGTCGCGGGTCAGGGCGGTCACTGCACTCAGCGAGCCCGTGCCGCGCAGCGCATACGGATGCGATGCAAACAAGGACTCCCTGAGCAGATTGCGTGCGACCGCCGTGATCTGGTCTTCCTCCGCCTTGATCGCAGCAATCTGAGCACTGCGTTCTTTTGCCACTTCCGCATCCGGGAACGTCGGGTTGATGATGACATCCGCGATGACATCAATGCCCAGTGCCACATCCGTCGCCAGCACGTCCACGTCCACGGTGATGCTGTTATTGCCGGAGGTGGCATCCAGCTGGCCTCCCACAGCTTCAATCGTCTCGGCAAGCTCGGCCGCTGAGCGCGAGGTGGTGCCTTTGATTAATGAATTGGCAAGCAGTCGGCTCACGCCATTCTTTTCCGGAGTCTCGGCGAGCAGTCCGCCTTGGAACACAGCAACCATGGAAACCAGTGGAATCCGTCGGTTTTCGCGAACAATAAGACGCAGTCCGTTGGGGAGGGTGAATGCTTTTAGTGTCTTATCCAGGTTTGCCTCGTCCGGGGCGACCTCGTTAAACAAGGAGCCCACCGGGTTGAGCGATGTGGTACTGACATTGTCCGGCCGGAGATACGTGCGGGCGACCCGCTGCAAGTCTTCGACGGTGGTCCTATTAATGGCATCAAGATAGTCTGCACTGAAGTTCAGGTTGCGCGTGAGGAGCCAGTTAGACCCGAGGTCCGATGCCTTGCCACGCATGGTGGTGAGCTGACCGAGTTGCGACGCCAGAAGTGATTTGCGTGCTTTTTCGAGTTCGCTTTCCGGGATTGCACCGTCTGCTTTCAAGCGCTCGAGTGTCGCGAGTGCCGCCGCCGCAACGGCTTCACGTTTATCGGGGTCACACACCGCCTGGATCGCAAATACCCCACCGTCTGCGAGTGCGTAGGAGCCTGCACCAATACCAAAGGCCAGTTGCTTTTCCTCCCGGATTTCGCGGTAGAGCGGGCTGCTGGCTCCACCACCGAGCACGGTGCCAAGCAAATCGAGAGCCGGCATGTCCTTATCAGTTACAGGAGGGATGCGCCACGACAGGCTCAATCGGGTGAGTTCCGTCGGGAATTCCTCGTGCGCGGTCCTGAGGCCGATCTGCTCCGCCTCACCGGGGATATACACAGGCTCCAATGCCACCTGCGGGTAATCGGCAAAAAATTCCTGCAATTGCTTGCGGATCGCTGCTGCATCCACATTGCCGACAATAGAAAAGAACATATTGTTCGGGACGTATCGGCGCTTGTAATACGCCATCACATCATCCCGGCTCAGTTTGTTAAATACATCGAGATACCCGATCACCGGATGACGATAAGGGCTTTCTGCGAACAATGTGCGGAACATGAGCTGGGAACCCACCCGGCTTGGATCGTCGAAGCCCATCGCAAACTCGCGCCGGATGACCTCCTGTTCTTTATCGTATTCGTCCTTGGGCAAGGTCGAGTTCATCATCGCATCAGCGAGGATTTCGACGGCTGTTGCTGCTCCCGAGGATGGCACATCGATCCAATAAACTGTTCGATCGAAAGAAGTATAAGCATTGAGATACCCTCCAAGGTCTTGCACCGAGCGCGCAAAATCGCCTGCACCGCGCCTCTCCGTCCCCTTGAAAAGCATGTGCTCGAGGATATGCGAGAGCCCGGCGCCCATCCAATCGGTTTCATGAATGCTCCCAGTTCCCACCCACGCCTGCACACTGGCGACGGGTGCACTCCGGTCCTCCTCAATGATCAGGGTGAGTCCATTCGGCAGGGTGGTCACTTCCGCCTTGCTGGATGGGATCCGAAGCGCGGACTGTTGAGCTGTGGCAGGTGCTGTCGCTGAAGCACTGGTGCTGGATTTTTCAGCGGCGGAGAGAGATGCAAGTGTCGCCATAAGTAAAAGAGAGGTTAGCGGAAGGTTCATATGGGAAGTTCGACCCCTTGGGTGGGGTTGGCGTTCGATTGTTTATTCCGGGGACGGAATGGATCAAAAAACGCCTCTTCAAAAGAATACCCTTTGCGGAATTCATCCAGCGTATCGTTGTCAGTTTTAGAAAATACACCCGCTTCCACGAGTCCAAAAACCAAATGTCCAAAATCTCCGGTCGTCCGAACGCCCCAAAAATCAAGCACCGTGACAGCCATCGGCCCAAACTCCTTGAGCGCATACAACCGGATCCCGTCCAGCAATTCCCCCGTCGGGATGTCTGTCGGTTCCGACCGGCGAGCCTTCCGTGTTTTCTTGATCGTATATTCGAGTGCGTCGCGGATGAATTCGTACGCTTCCGGTTGGAAACGGGGATCTTTTTTAACAATGGCGGTTACGGCTTCTTGAAAACTAACGGTCTGCATGGATATGGGACGGATTTTCGACTGGGATCGCGGTGTTTGTGCGGTGTAGTTTGACTGCCGCCCCTACGAGCAAGGCGCATACAATGCCAAGCACCAACGATCTTTCACTGCGTGTCAGTCTAAACATCGCGGTTACGGTAATCGCTTTACGCCTCGGCGCAAGGAAAGACGCGTTGGCGTCACGGCCATTCGCCCGAGCTACTTTTGAGCAGCGGCGTGTCGCTCCGCGGCAAATGGCCAGTTAACCACATCCCACCAAGCGGCAATGTATTCAGCACGCCGGTTTTGATATTTCAAATAGTAAGCGTGCTCCCAAACATCGAGGCCAAGCAGAGCGGTCTGGCCATCACCCAAGGGTGGGTCTTGATTCGGCGTATTGATTACCTCCAGATCCCCTTGCGGCGTGACGACAAGCCATGCCCATCCGCTTCCAAAGCGCTTCGACGCCGCTTCGCCAAACTTAATCTTAAACTCCGTGAAGGATCCAAATTTGGCGTCAATTGCCTTGGCCAATTCCCCCGTCGGCTCACCGCCGCCACCCGGTTTCATCATTTTCCAGAACAAGCTATGATTGTAATGCCCGCCGACGTTATTGAGCAATCCGGTCCGGATATCAGCCGGAGCTTCATCAAGTTTCAATAAGAGCTCTTCCGGCGACAACTTCGCGAGCTCCGGATGATCTGCCAAAATTTTATTGGCATTCGTGATATATGCCTGGTGATGCTTGCTGTGATGGATATTCATCGTTTCAGCGTCGATGAACGGCTCAAGCGCATCGGCCGCATACGGCAATGGTGGCAACGTGTATGGCCCCGTCGGGGCATCCGCAGCAGTGAGTGTCGCCGATACAACAGCACTGCCAATCAGCGCCAAGGAGAAAGTGAGAATTTTCATACGCCCCCAAGAGTATCGAGTTTTACCAAATCCGCAACCCGCAACCCAGCGAACTAAACACAGCCTCGGCGCGTGAGTGCGAACTCGACCCCTCTTTGCGCTCGCGATCGTTCTAGTCCTCGACTACGTCGGCGAACGCATCCGGAAGCAGTTCGCACCGATCTGAGGGTTCTGTGCGGCAGCGGTTCGTGCCCCCGCCAACACCTCAATAATTTTGGCTGAAACCAAAAACTTCTTGCAAAACCCTAGGCTTCCGTTTCTGTTCAAGTTGGCTGTTCCCACAAGCTGGTTTATACCAATATATTTATCGCCAATCCAAACTGCATGAAATTGCCTCTCCCAGTTCTTGTTACGCTCGTTTCAGCGTCCTTCGCAACAATTACATGCGCTCAGAGTGCTACGACGACTCCAGTGGGGGTTGTGACGGTGACGATTCCCAAAAGCATAAATGGTGTAACTCCTGCTACTTCTTTCATTGCACTGCCTTTGCTCCAAGCGGCTTCGTTTAACGGAACGATGTCTGGTGTAATCTCATCTGTTTCTGCAACCACAATTTCTCTTTCGGGGGCAAACTGGACCACTGGCGAACTCGCTCAACAATCCTCCCCTGTATACATTCAAATCAAATCAGGCAGCCAACAAGGTTTAGTTCTTAAGATTACATCGAACACTGACAGCACGCTGACCGTTGACACCCAAGGGCTGTCTCTTGGCGATTTGGGGATTCAATCTGGAGCCTCAGGCGACAGGTGTGACTTGTTGCTCGGTGATACGATGCGAGGGCTTCTGGGCGATCCTGCCGATGGCATAGTCGGAGGAAATTCCTCACAATTCACCCAAAGTTTAACCGACAAGGTATTGGCTCTTGATTCATCAGGGATCGTCAGAACTTTCTACTACAACACGGACTTCAATCAGTGGAGAAGAAGTGGATCATCTCAATCCCAAGACAATGTAGCAATATCTCCAGTATCTGGAATATTGTTCTATCGTATAGGGACTGATGACATAGCACTGCAAACATCTGGCACCGTCCCTATATTTGGTCTTAAGAACATTGTTCCTAATAACAAACCTTGGTTCCATGCACGCTACTTCCCAACTGACGGCACTTTGAGCGATCTAGGATTCGAACAGCTTCCGACTTGGCGCAATACTTCCCAGTCGGGAGTCACGATTGCGACCGCCGACAAGATCGTGGCACGTGATGGTTCGGGAATTGTAAGGCAGTTCTATCATGATGGCACGAATTGGCGTCGCAGCGGAAGTTCTGCACCTCAAAATACTGCGCCGCTGCCTACTGGTGCATGCGTCTACACACTTCGATTTGGGCAATCTGCTTCGCCAGAGATCGCCGCAATCCCGGTTCCCTATATTGTGGGCAACTAATCCAAACCAAATGAAAACACTAGCATACGCCCTACTTACTTTCTTGCTGCTTGTCCATGGCACCTCGGCTCAAATAATCACAAATTTCGGAACAGCAGCCGGTGATGATGGCCTCTGGAGCTACAATCCTGTCACAAGCACCATCAGTGGCACAGAAACTCTTGGCGCTGTCCTCTTCGGGACGAGTGAAAATATCTCTCTAGCTGGCAGTAGCGGCGTCGAACTTACTCTAAATGTCGCCACAAGCCCGGGAGGTGGGTTTTCAGTATCCATCTACGACAATGTCGGGCTGGAGGCGTTAGTTGATGGTTTTACTTGGAGTGCATTCAGCGGCGGTGCGTCTATTACGCGCTCCTACACCAATATCCAGTCCGGTTTCAACTTCAACAACGTTGTTGATTGGAATTTAAACAGTGGGGGGTCAGGCAACCCCATGACGGCAACATTTGACAGCATCGCAGCCGTCCCTGAACCATCCACTTGGGTGCTCCTCGCTGGAGGCTTGGCGATAATCCTATTACTTCGCCGCCGCCGCCGGGCTTAAAAACATCTTTCCCAAATATTAGAAGAAGAACG
>Ga0209491_10001221_pt1 | contig 50960 bp, 47 predicted proteins | sample BON02_FD_187213 | JGI IMG/M metagenome (GOLD analysis project Ga0209491, IMG submission 187213) | Freshwater microbial communities from Lake Bonney liftoff mats and glacier meltwater in Antarctica - BON-02 (SPAdes) (version 2) | ecosystem: Environmental > Aquatic > Freshwater > Ice > Glacier...
CGGGGTACGTCCTCAGTTGGGTGACACTCCCTGCCACAACAATTCTCAACCGATGCTGCTATTGATTGCCCAAAGCCTCCGCGCGTTCAAGAAAAAACTGCCCTCACCATCAAAAAAATTGAGGGTGTATCCCCGACATGTTTTTTTTCGTGCGCAGCCAGCATAAAAATGTTTCCTCGCTTGCTTCTAAAAGTGTCGCTATCAACAGCATAAGAATTCGGATGAGCGCAGACTTTTCAACATTGGATCGCGTTAAACTTGTTTGTTGTGTCGGGGTGAGCACCGAGGAATTTTTCTGCCGCCCGTGGATGCGGCACTTCGTTGAGCATTATCTGAAGCTCGGCATTCAGCCTCACAACTTCCGCCTCAGTCTCCATGTTCGAAGACTTGGGGCGGACAACGAGTGGGCCGAGGCATTCCTTCGACGCTTTGACATCTGCGTCGCCGGAATTCTCACAGGGGAATACGAGTGCTACACGTTTCATGAACGGAATCTCGAAGAAATTGCGAAATGTCATGAGGACGATTGGATACTGTACGCAGACTTTGATGAGTATGTGGAACCGCCCTATCCGCTGGCAGAACTTATCCGGCGACTTGATCGAGGATACTTTAACGTCATGCATGGGCGACTGATTGACCGGGTCGCAACAAACGGCAGACTCGTTGCCGTCGCCGAATCTCCGTCACCATGGGAACAGTATCCAGATGTTGCGCCGTTGACTGAAGAGCTGGTTGTTGGTTGCCCGGATAAGATTCCATTCATGAAAAAGGAGATCGTTCCTTCAATGGGGCACCATTTCGTCCTGAACACTGAAATGGCGCGAGCCCCCCGGAAGCAAATCGCAGTGCATCATTTCAAGTGGGATGCCACGATCATTCCGAGGCTCGAACTCACACTGAAACGATTTCAAACTGATCCCCGTCGGTACTATTGGCTCGATGAAGTCGAACGTGTCCTCGCGAAACTGGACGGAGGACGCATCGCCGACGAGTATTTAAAAAAATAACGCTCCGATGCTTCACCTAATCACTTCGATCAAGCATCCAAGGAATTGCGTGAATCCGGAAATTGTATCGGGTCTGCTGGAATCCGGGCTCAGACACATATGTCAGGCCGGCGGTGAGGAAGCGTCGGTCCATGTGGTGGTCAATGAACTTCCCCGAAAGCTTCTTCAACACCGCACGTTGACATACCATCTCTGCGGTCTTCCCGCCCCGGTCTCCCGTGCCGCCGATCTGGTTCAGAACACCGGGGCCATCAGGGGAGATCGCGGTCAGAAGTATCTCCAGGTGTTGAAGTCCATTCATCCGCGTGCGAACGATCGGTTCATGTTTTTTGACTACGATGATCTCATCAGTTCCAGGCTTATTGCGCGCGCAATGAGGTCCACTACGAGCCTCGTGGTTTCGTCAGGATACTTGCTGGACAGCCGGAGGATATGGTGGTGCAATGGCTGGGCAGCCACCGATTTTACGAAGACCTCATGAATCAACACGACGAGCCATATGGATTCGTCAATACCCCGTCCGTGATATACCGGGTTGGCCACGGCGAAAACTGGTCCGGTGATAGCACCGTGCCAAACGGAGCGAGCAGAACGGACCAGTACGAACTAAAGGTCCAGTCTCAGATGTATCGACACTTCTTCTGGCGGAGGCCTAAACCAACAGAACCACCTGTCCGGACGTTTGTTTGGGACCACATCAGCGAAGTCCTCAATTCCAGTGATGCGACAGATCTGATTGTCATCTACACCGACTTTCAGAATAACCTTCATGATTCGGCCCGAAGGTGGCAGGACATCGCGCGAGCGGCGCAGAATTACGCCTATGCAGAGCATCCTGTTGGACCAGTTCTGCGGAATTGGCCTAATTCGAAATACCAGTTCCCATGGGAAAGCCCTGGAAACAACAGCAACACGTTTATCCGAGAGATGGCGAGAGTCGTCGGCAGAAATGCTGATGTGATCGGTGGAAATCATCCAGGAGCTCAAGCTGCGGGTCCAGTCCCCGACCCTGGCTACGTGCCTACCTATTCCCCGTGGCCCTAAAATGAAACCCGCACTTCGCTTTTTGAGCTTGTTGTTCGCTTGTTGCCTGGCCGGCGGATGCCTCTACCGTACAGTCCACAGAGAAATCGCGACTCTACCGCCGGGAGTGCGTCTTCAAGAGTCTTTCAACGTTGATTTACCAAAGAGTTCAACTTCGTGGTGGCTAGGGCTACGGTTCCCAAAGGGCACAGCCCGAACTGCACTTGAAGACACGAATCTCAAAATACGAATCACAAACTTATCGAGCAATTTGCTCACAATTTTTTACCCTCAGAAGCCCGGCATTGTTGTACGCCCTGGACAGCAAGTGTTGGTTTGGCAAGGACCAGTCGGCGAGCACTCACAAGCCTCTCGCCTGTTTGGTTGCCAAGCGAATCGGTGGAAGGTTTCCTTACTCTTGGAACTAGAGTTCAATCCGAAATGGGAGTCGAAGGAGCCAATAAAAGTTCTTGCAACAAAAAGTGACTCCATTTGAACCATTGGGGAAAACGAACTGCGGTGTCCCGCCATAAAGGTGTCAATAAAGGTATCAATCCTAACTAATGACACGAATCGACAACGAAGCGCACTTTGCTCCGGGACCATTTCCAGTTCTGGTTGGCAACATGAACGGAGTCGCCCGTTATTGACAACCGAGTTGGAATGCACAGGTGGTGTGGTTCAAAACTGGCTGATCAACCGGCCACGAAATATCAGTCTTACCGCGCTAAACATGGGAACCATTTTATGAATACCGACAAATCAAAACCTACATTCGACGACGCTCCCGCCGGCTGGACCCTCACTGAGTGCGCCTACCAATACGACGGACGGCATCGCCTCACCTGCGAACAGAAGAGTGTCAACTCTGTAGACCATCCAACTATTGATGAAGGGCCGGACTGGAAGGATGAATCCGTGGAGGAGAACCCTCCGACAACGAGGATCGTCAGATATAAGACGGATGCAAACGGAGGTGTGATCATGCGGCGGGAATGGGAACAGAATTCCTGAACCGTAATGTTCTCCGTCCCGGCGCAGCGTTCCCGCAGGCCGGACCACCCGTCAGTCGCACAGCGGGTTGAACGAGCAAACTCAGGAATTGTGTTGGCCAGCTTTAAGCGCGAACAACGCGTTGCAGAATTCCACCCTTGATGAAGCCGGACAGAACATGTGTTCAAAAAACCCGACCTGCTGAAAATGGTAGCGCCCCAGGCACTCGTCGAGTTCGGAAAAAAGGGTATGCCGCTTATCCTCCGGATTAAACGACACCTCGGCGTAAATGAATGAAATGCGCCTTTCAAGCAGTGCCTGATGAGCACCCCGAATGACCTCCAGCTCAAAATGCTCCGTGTCGATTTTGAGCAGGTCGATGTGCTTGATGTCGTTGTCCTGCACAATCCGGTCGAGCGTCGTCACGGTGACCATCTCGCTTCTGCCACAATCCGGATGTTCTGTGTTGATCGCGGGAGAAAGCGAATTCAAACCGGAGTAAGGCTGATGATGAACCAGCGCGGCTCCGGGAATGGCCCCCAGTGCGAGATTCATGCAGCACACTCTCGGGTTTGATCCCACTTTGGATTGCAGCGCGGCGAACGTTTTTTGAACCGGTTCGAACGCGATGATTTGTGCATGTTCAAAATTGGTGAGATAACGGCAGATCGTCTCCCCCACATTGGCACCGACATCAACAATGAGTTCAATTTGACAATCTCCGCTCCGCCGCCGAATCTCGGTGCAATGATCGCCCGATTCGGACGCCTTGTTTACGGTTTTGTCCATGGAGATATTTCAGACGTCATCAAGAGTTTCACTCACCGTCGAGCTCACAGATTCAATCTGTCCCGGTGGATAGTCAAATGAAGTTCATCCTGTCAATGACCACGTCGCGGCGGTTGCCGTTGTTCGAGCGAACGCTTCGAAGCATGGGGCAACATGTGGGCGATCTCGACCGGATCACGGGCATTCTGCATCTGGACGACGGATCAAGTCCGGAGGATGTCAAAAGGATGCAACACCTGTTTTCAGAAGTCCTGCCGGGCGTTCCGTTGCGAACGATTGATGATTTCCGGTTCGGCAACCGCGCGCACCACGCACACATAATGAAAACCTGGCATGATCTCGTGTCACCGGCTGACTGGGTGTTCCACTGCGAAGACGACTGGGAGTTCACCCGTGGAGGACCGCTGCTGGGTTCTGCCATTGAGCTGATGGATGCGGAATCATCTGTCGGACAGGTTGGATTCTGGCGCAAACCTCCTGAATCCGGGATTGAAGAGATTGGAGGCGTTCGTTGTTGGAAGTGGTACCATGATGCCACCGTGGAATACGTGCCAAGAGCCCAGGAGGAAGACGACATTGACCCGGCATGGCCCCATTTCTCTCTCCGGCCCTGCGTGATCCGCTGCGAGGCGTTGCGCGCGGTGGGCACATTTATTCAGGACCGGCATTTTGAGTATCACTATGCCACACGGTGGACGGCTCGCGGCTGGGAAACAGCGTTTCTCGCAGAAAAACACTGCCGCCATCTCGCTCCCGGACCGGGGCAGTCTGTCTACGAGATTTCTGGAACACTCCGTTGAACCTGTGATTTGTGGGACGCATTGCGGCCCCCATTCAAACTGCCAGAATTCGCAGACATACAAGCGTTACTCGTTCGCAGATACAAGCTGCAACTGGCTTTCTACCTTCTCGACATTTGCAGTCTTCTTGGTTCTAATTTCTCGGCGGGCCAAACCCGCGCCTATGTAAACAAACAGCACAGTCAAATTTGCGTCTTCAGCCGCTGTCCGCAACGAAACGTGGAAATTTCATGGAAGGACAACGCGTTTGGAGCACGCCCGAAATCGGGCGTGTCCAAAAGCGTTCCTTCCTGGGCATCCACGTGCCTGTTGCGGAGCGTGAGTAGGTCACGCCCCTTCTTATTTTAGGAATCAGCAACTGGGAGCACACGGCCCGGCGTATCGTGTCTGCATCACAGATTGTGTCGTGCAGCTCCAAAGGCCACATGCGATCCGAAATTGAACACCGTTTCACGAACTACATGCTGACCACTCAAACGCTGCCGAATGGCGTCAAATTGAAGATCGGTCCCGATCTACAAAATTCGTGACGTTCAAAAAAAAATCGATACATGATTACGGGTATCAACTCTCCGCGTTCAAAAAGACGTTTTTTCCACCGCAATGGAATTGCGGCCGTGGAAGAGGTTTATTTGGGCCGGGTGCTGCATGGCCGCAAAACGACCTGGCATCGAAACGGGCGGATCGCCTCGGTCGAAACCTACCAGCGGGGACTGCTTCACGGCGAGTGCCGCCAGTGGAATGAGAACGGCGATCTGCTCGGCTCCTACCGGATGAAACGTGGGACGGGCATTCAATTCGAATGGTATGATGACGGGCAGTTGCATTTGGAATTTTCGACGGTCGATGGCTGGTTCACCGGGCGGAAACGTTCCTGGTATCGGGATGGAAAACTTGCGTCTGAAGTCTGGCTTTGTGAAAACCGCGAGGTGTCGCGAGCACAGTACTTGAAGGAGGCTGCCAACCATCCTGAATGGCCGCGTTACCCAAAAGAAAAGCGAACCCAACGTCCGGTGCCACGGGGACAATTTGAAACGCGCACATTTCGACTTTACTGCGATTGGTTGACTTCAAAACCCAATACGCAGGATGCCGGAGTTTGGTTGAAAGGCGGAAAACCGGCGGCTCGCAAACTGGGACGTCTCGCGTACAAGAAATCGGTCAGGCTGGTTTCTGAAGCGGAATCGTTGGGCGCGGAAAAAGTGCTTGCGGCCGATATCTATTCCTCAAAAAGCGGCACGGAATTTTGTGACGCGCTGATTGTTCGGCTGCCCAAAAACAAAAACGACCGCGCAGCGATACGGCGGTTGTTTGGGGAGCTTCCACCACGGGCGCATTGTGTCACGCAACCGGACTTCGATGGAGGCGAGAAGTGTTTGTTCATCTACTTCGCCTGAACGGTGAGCCGTTCACCGCATTCGGTGACCGAGAGTCTTCCGCAGCCTTCTCCTCCCCGCAACAGGTCGGCGGCCACCGCGTCACCCACGAGAGTTTCGACCGCGTGCCGCATCGGCCTCATTCCCAGTTTCGGATGAAACCCCTTGCGAACGAGCAGCGGCAATACCGTTCCGGTAACATCGAGCGTGTGCCCCTGCTCACCAAGAAAGGCGACCTCTGACGACAGAAATTTTGCCGCAATTTCGAGCTGCTGGTCATACGCGAGCCGGTGGAAAACCAGCTTCTCGTCGATGCGCGCAAAAATTTCCGGGCGCAACGACCGTTCCGCGCACGTCATGACGTGTCTCTCCAGAGTTGCTTCGGATGAGTGTTGAAGCGTCATCAGTTCGGCCGACCCCAGATTGGAAGTAAGCCAGACATAGTAGTCGCTGAAATCGAGCGTTTCACCGGTCGCAAGGGTCAGGCGCGCGGCGTCGAGAAGCTGTAGCAAAATGTCGAGGATGCGAGGGTGGGCCTTTTCCGCCTCGTCAAAAAGCAGCACACCCGTCGCCGATTTCTTCCGGACATTGCCCAGCATCCCGGTCTCGTTTGAGCGCGATCCCAGCAGCAGCCCGAGCGAATCCTGCGTTTGAAACTCGGACATGTCGAAACGGAACAACGATTCCATACCGAACAACACGCGGGTGAACACGATGATCAGTTCCGTTTTCCCGACGCCCGTGGGACCGAGTGCGAGGAAGCTGCCGCGCGGCCTTCCCGGTTTGGTGAGTTGCAACTGTCCGCGACGTGCAACCGAAAGCACCGGACGGATGACGTGAGACTGCCCGCGAATCTCCCGTGGCAGTTCTGTTTCAAGCGCGGCCAGCCGCCGCATCTGTTCAGGCAAGGGACGTTTTTGCATCCTCCGACACTGCCAGAAATCGTGGTCACAGATTGTGCCTGATGCGCACAACGCGTGCGCGAAATTCCGCTTCAATGGGCAACGACGACTGTGGAAGCGAGAGCCTTCCAAGCGACGAATCAAAAACAACTCAACGGTAAACAAAATATGAAAGCCACCCAGAAAGCACTGCTCGTAACACCTTCAAACCATCGCGGACGGCGTTTGTTAAAAAGCCTGCTCCGGTTCGGTTCCCTCGTTGCCGCCATCGCACTCGGCGGATTCAACGCCTCCGCCCAGGCGTTCAGTTCCACCGAACTCAAGACGGGAATCAGCAACAGTCTCGCCGTGATCATGCTGTTCGGATTCGTGCTCGGCATCGCGGCGGTCATTTCGGGAGGGTTCGCCATCCGCCGGGGTGATGTTGACACGGGCAAACTGTCCATCATCGGCGGAGCGGTGATCGCGGCGGCACCCGCCGTCGCGTTCGCGTTCTTCAAGATCTTCGGGCTGGATGCCAGCTCCACGGTCGGCGTCGGCGGATTCTGATTTTGAACGGGAGGTTGAAATGCCCACAGCAAAGACACGGCTTTACCGTCTGCTGTTCCTTCTGGGACTGCTCGGAGCATTGCTCCTCTGGCTGATGACACGCAGCGACCTCCCGTTCACTCCTTTCCTGGCAATTGCGGAAAACTGAAACATGAACCCGGAACTCAGGCTTACGGAAACGAACGCGGCCACCGACTCGGCGGGCCGGACGTGGGGGCTCGAAGGAAATCTTTTTTGGTGGCTGATCGGCGGGCTTGGCCTGGGGATCACCGTTTTCTTCCTGATGGTCGTCGGCTTCAAGGCGGGAATCTTCCTGTCGCTCGGCATTGCAATCCTGCCGGTGATCCTGTGCCTCGCCTACATCTTCGGTCTGCGGCAGGGAAAACCGCCCGGCTATGACCGCGACATCATTGAGCGGGCTTTGACCCACAACGGATTCGGTCCGGAACCGGCATCCGTCCGTCACCCTTTCGAGGAGGCTCACGAATGAATCCGGAGGATTCCAACGCCGTGGAGAAACACCGGCAGACGGTGCGGGGACAGTTGATGTCAGCCGACTCGGCGTTGCGCGCCAACCTTCACATGCACGGTCTGGATTCGAATGGCCGCGCCCATATGGAACGTGCCCTTGCGCATGTGCGCGAAGCGTATGTGGCGGTCGCCGGAGAAGGTCGCGCCCGCACGGTTCACCAGCTCGTCGCGGAGCTCCTCAAGATGGAAAATCTGCACGAGACGCTCCGTCCACCACAACGGTCCGGCAGGACAATGAAACCATGACCGGTTGATTATGTTTGAACGCCCACCCAACGGATATTTTGTCAGGGACATGATCGTGTTCAACCAGCTTCGGCGCGGCGGTTACGTGGCCAAAGGGTTCATTGTCGAGACGCCCGATCTGACCAACAGCCCGATCATGGATCTCAATGATTTTCAGGAGCAGCTCTGTCTGGTGCTGGCCTCGCTTCAGGAAAACCAACGGATGCAGGTCCAGTATTTCTGTGACGCCAACTACAAGGAGGAACTGCTGCGCTACCGGCGGGAAACGGAGCGCTTCGAGAATCCCTGGACCAAACGCGTGAGGAATGACCGGTTCTGTCGCTACTGGCAGGCGATGTCAGAGCGCAAACTGCGGCGGCAGCGCGTCATCATCTACGTCACGAACGCCCTGGAGAACCAGCCGAAGTTCGCCCAACCGGGTGGGGCACGACGGTCCTACTACGAAACCCTGCTTGAACAACTGGCCAGTGAATTTGCCCACACGCACCGGCTGTTGCTGGAAGTGTTTTCCGGGAGCGGCACCCGCGTCACGCCGATGACGGATCAGGATCATTTCCAGCATTACGCCCGTTTTCTCAATCCTTCGTTTGACGACCGGTTTGACTACGATCCGGTTGACGGATTTGATCCGGAACTTTCCCTGCAGGAAAACTGCTGGCACTCGGAAGGGAGCGGCCAGTCGGATTTCGGGTTCTATCTGGACGGTCACTATCAGAGCATCCTGGTTCTGACCCGGTGGCCGCGAACCACCTATCCCGGAATCATCCAGCGTCTCACCAACCTGCGCCTGCTCGACTACACCGTTACGGTGAACATCGATCCGCTGCCGGTCACCCGGGAAATATCCAAGGAGGAAAAGGAGCACGACCGGATTGCCGGAGACTATGCGAGCGAGAAAAAGATTTCGTTGCTGACGGTGTTGGAGAAGAAGCAGCGCAAGATTTCCGCGCTGATGCAGGGGCGCACGATTCCGTTCAACGCCATGTTCGTGGTTCGTGCGTGGGACAGGACCAAGGAGGGGCTTTCGGCGAAAACGGCCGCGCTCAAGAACGCGCTCCAGTCGATGAACTCGGCGCAGTATTTCGAAACCAACCTCGCCACGACCTCAAAGAACCTTTTCTTCCAGACGTGGCCCGGTTGGACCTGGGGACGTTACGAATATCGCAAGCTCTACGCGGAACACCGGTATCTGGCGGACATGCTGCCGCTCACGAGCACGTTCACCGGCCACCTTGCCACGGCGGAGGCGATTTACGAAGGCCCCGCGCACAATCTGGTCGGCATCGAGACCTTCTCCGGTTCGGAAGACAACAAGTCACCGCAGCACGCGGTGTTGCTCGGAATGTCCGGCTCGGGAAAATCAGTGACGATGTGCGATCTGCTGTCGCAGACCGAAGGCTATTTCGCCTACACCGTCATCATCGAGGAGGGCCTGAGCTACGGCATCTACACGGCGACGGTCGAGGAAGGCGCGCGTCCCATCATCATCCAGCCGGACGGCGACCTGACCATCAACTACCTCGACACGAAGGGGCTGCCGATGACGCCGGATCACATGTCCGCCGCCACGGCGCTGGTCGCGCGCATGATCGGAACGAGCACCCGGGAGGACAAGCAGATGCTCCGGCAGGCGCAGATCGCCAAGTACATCAACCTGTTGTACGAGGATTCCTTCCAAAACTGGTGCAAGACACGGCATGGGGATCTGATGGCCATCGCGAGGCACGGACTGGCGTTGCAACGGTTCCGATCCGAGCGGATGCCTCCGGGAGCCACGACGCTGGAAACCTTCGCCGACTTTCGGGACTGGCGGTCCGTCCATCCTGACGAAGCGGAATCGTGTCTCGCCCGCGAAACCGAGGACGATGTTCTCCGGTTCATCAAGGACCCGAGAACGTCCAAGGAAGTCCGGAACCTCGCGTTCGCCTATCTGGCACCGGACGATTTTCCCACCCACCGGATGCTGCAGGAGCTGATGATGCTCGATCCCATGGGAGCGGAGAAGGAGCAGATCATGGAAATCGCAACCTTGCTTCTGCCGTGGTGCCGCGACGGCAACTATGGCTGCCTCTTTGACGGTGTCAGCAACCTCTCGCTGACGGGCAGGATCGCGCATTTCGAGCTGGGCTACATCCCGGACTCGGCCAAGGAACTTAAATCTGCCGCCGGTTTTCTCATCACAAATCACGCACGCAAACACATCATCACGCTCCCACGGAAGTTGCGGAAACGAAACATCTACGAGGAGGTCGCCCGGTTTCTCGACATTCCCGGCGGGCAGGAGATCGTCCAGGAATCCTACGCGCAGCTTCGCAAGTTCAACTGCTGGAACATTTCCATCGTGCAACAGTATGCGCGGTTCAAGCAGTCGCGAATCCGTTCCGCCGTGTTCGGCAACAGCCGCCAGTTCTATGTCATGCGCCAGAACGACCGGGCCGACCTGGAGGACATGGGCAAGGACATCGCGCTTCCGGAGGTCACCCAGCACGCCATTCTGAACTACGCGCTGCCCGATCATCAGGCCGGGCAGAAATACGCCCCCTTCACCTATTTCCATACGGACTCGGTGCGGAATCTTTGCGGGACGGTTCACAACGTCGCCTCTTCCGAGATGCTCTACTGCAGCTCGTCGAGCGGTGAACATTTCGACAAGCGGGCGCGGGAACTCCGGGCCAGCGAGAACGTGGTGGAAGGCATCATCGCGCACACGCACGCCGCCAAAATTCAATCGGAAACAAATCAACACACCAAATCATGAAACCGTTACCAACCATACTATTCTCAATCTTGGTCACCCTCCTCACGGGATGTGCGGCCACGCGGACACTCAGCGATGTTGGATTCGCCGCAGGCGGCGCGGTGATCGGCCACGAACTTTCCGACGGCAATCCCGTGGCCACCGCCGCCGGGGCCGCCGGAGGGGTCATCCTGAGCGAGACACTTCATTTCGCCGCACGACGTCAGGCCGACGCGGCATACGCCGAGGGCTATGACAAGGGTCGGAGCGACGCGGTCAAGCAGCAGTACTGGCTCTATGTTGCGCTACAGCGCGCCCGTGACCGGGAGGGAAACGTCCGACTATATGAGGTCCGGCTTCCCGAACAAACCATCGACGGAGTCACATTCAAACCCACCACCAAACATCTTCGAATCGAGGAATAGTCGAAAGGAAATGTCATGATGAAATTGATTGCCCCCATTGTTGTCCTGCTCGGCATCGGCTCCACCGCTCACGCGCAGTGGACGGTCTACGATCCGGCGGTTCACACCCAGCAGATCATCGGCACGGCGCAGGAGATCGCCAAGTTCGTGGAGATGATCAACAACCAGGTCCAGCAGATCCAGTCGCTCAACAATCAACTGAGCGAGTTCCAACACTACAAGTCGCTGTTTGGCGATCCCCAGTCGGTCGTGGCTCCCGCCGTCACGCCATTGGTCGCCGATTTGACCCAGACGGAGCTTGGCGAATCGTGGGGTGTGCTGATGAATGCGGCGGACGGAGCCGCCGCCCTGGTGTATGACGCGAACGGACTCTATCACGCGGTTGGGGCGACGTTCACGACGCCCACCGGAGTCAGCATCACCCGAAATCAAGAGGCGTTCCGGCAGTTCGCCGCCATCAACGGGGCAACCGAAAACTATCAGAAAGTATCCGCCGCCGCCGCTGCCAGACGCATCCGGCTGAAAGGCGAAATCGCGGCGACAATCGACCAGCTGCACGCCGCACCGACGGACGCCGAGGTTCAAAAACTCAGCGGCGTGCTGACCGGGCTGTCCGCCGCGCTGGCGAGCACCGAACAGGAGACCGGCGAGGCGCTCGCCAACGTGCTCGTGCAGGACATGGAAAATCGCAACGACGACCGCAGGCAGGCGCAGGCCTTGAAGGATGAACAAAACGCGGCGTTCTCCGAGGCGATCGGAAACTACGGCACAACGTTTCAGTTGCTCGACGCCCCGACGACGTTTCCCAACTAGTCACACAACACCGGTCCGTCACGATCCATGAACTCGTTTGATTCACTGTTCCCGACCTTTCTCCAGCGCTGTGCGGATCTGCGCATGGTGCTGATGGTGGTGGCCTACATGCTGGTCGTCGTCGGCACCATCATGATGGCGATGCGCCGACCGTCCGTCCGGGCCTGGACGCGATACTTCGTGCGCACCATCGTCGTCATGTCCCTGCTGGTGTTTCTGCCGCGCTGGGGCGACGCGGCCCAGCAGATTGTGGCAGGCACGGTGACCAACACCCTCAAGGCCGACCCCGACCAGATCTTGCAGGCGTACAAGGACACGCTCGCCATCAAACAGGAACAGGGACCGTCCCAAAGCCTGTGGGACAGGGTCGCCAGTTGGAATTCGTTCCTCATCAATGCCCTCATCGCCTTCTTCTTGTGGGCGTTCGCGTTCTTCGCCTCATTGCTGCTGTTCTGGGCCTACATTTTTCAGAAGATCATTCTCAACGTCGGGTACGCTTTGTCTCCCATCCTCATCGGATTTATCGCGGTGCCGGCGCTCAGCGGAACGGGTTCGCGCTACCTGATGAACCTCATGGGCATCGTGCTCTGGCCGCTTGGGTGGGGAGTGGCCGCGCTCATTTCACAGGGCCTGCTCGACTTCATGACGGACCAGTCGTTCCTCGTCATTGATCCGACCGCCAGCCTCTACGGTTTGCAGAACCTCATCGGCGTGGCGGTTCTCGCCTTCTGGACCATCTTCAGCACCTGCGCCGGACCGGTCATGATTCAAAAGGTGTTGACCTATGGAGCGGAGGCCGGCGGTGCGCTGCTCAGCGGAGGCATCGGTACGTTCCTGCAAACGGCCGCAACCACGGCGGCGGCAACGGCGGTGGCCGCACCCCTGGGCCGACCCATGGTGACGGCCGCGACGGCGGGCATCGCGGCGACCCTGAGCACGCTCTCACTCAGCAGCGGCATGGGCAGCGCCGGGGCCGTCATCATCGCGGGGTCCGGTCTTCCTCCCCGTTCGGCGCGAGGACGTCCGGGCGACGACATCACGGGCGACAAGGCTGTTCGTGACCTTATTTCCGCATCCCGAAATCAAACGTTATGACTTCCACAACCATTGAAAAAAAATCAACGCCGACCATTGGTCGAGGTCAGCTACCTCGGGCACGTCGGGGCTTCGATCCGACGCGGCTCTTCGCGCAGCACGACCGTCTGCCGTGGATCTGGTTCTGTCTCGCGGTCGCTGCCATTGTTCTCTCGACGTTTGATCGCATCCATCTGGTACGGTCGCTCAAGGAGCGAGAACGGGTGGTCATCATTGACCCGTCCAACACCTATTACGTTTCACCGCTGCTTCAGTTTCAGGAAGCGAAGGAACTTCACGCGCAACAGGCGACGCTCGCGGCCATCGCCTTCCTGGAGCGGAACCCCAGGGACTTCGATCATGCCGATCTTTTGAAACAGATGTTTCTGAAATCCGCCCTCCAGAAGGCGCAGGACGAACGGGCGCTCGAGTCAAAGGAGTTTCGGGCGAAACAGCTTCATCAGAAAATGGAGATCGCGAAACTTGAAATTCTGGGCACACGGGAAAACGAGGTGCTCGTCCACGTCACCGGGCAGGTCATTCGCAGCGGCATCTTTCAGGAGAAGGCCTTTACGGAAGCGTTCCCTTTCTCGCTCCGGCTGAAACTGCTTCGCAACCCCAACATGGCTACGAACGGCCGGTTTCCGACCGCCGTGGCCGATTTCCGCTATGAAATCACCCACTAAACTGCTTCTGTTCCTCGCGCCGCTCACGGTCCTTGCCGGACCACGCGAACCCGTTGAAACTGCTCCGCTCGACGACCGTGTGGTCTACGTCGTTCCGGTCGCCACAAACCGGGTGACCACCGTCAGTTTTCCCGGCCCCATCATCGCGATTGATGCCGCCAACGTTACCACCGATCCCCGGGTGCCGGGACAATTTCAGCTCGCCCACACGAAAGGCACGGCCTTCTTCAGCGTGCGTGCCGTGGCGTCCGGGGTCTCCGCCAACGTCAACGTGCGTTGGGCCGGGAACACCTACGTGTTCCAACTGGAGGAGAATCCCGTGGCAGTCTATTCGCTGATCCTGGAAAACAAACCCGGCGGAGGCGCGGTGCGGCCCGCGCCCGTGCTGTCGCCCGCCCGGTTGCTGGCGCTTCTCGACAAGGCGAAAACATTTCCGCTGCTGAAAACACAGCATCCGGAAGCCGTCATGGACGTGGATTTCGCCACCTTCGAGAAGCGCCCGCAGATCACGGACTGCGGCGACTATGAAATCCGGATCGTGGAGGCCTATCGCTTCAACACCGAAGACACCTTGGTTTTTCGTCTCACGATAAAGAACAGGCTGGGTGAGCCCATCCATTACCGTCCCGACAGCCTCGCGCTTCGGGTGGGCAACCGGATCTATCACCAGTCGATCAGCGACGCCACGGGCCTGGTGCCACCGATGTCGGATGCGACCGCGTACTTCGCCATCACCGGCACTCCGGATGGCGGTCGCAATGAAATTTCCCTGGAGAACGACTTCGCCGTCCTGATCAGCCGTATTCCGGCAACACCGGAACCCGGTGACACGAATCAACCTCCGGTTGCACCATGAACCCGCGCCCATTCATCAACTTTGTGAACACCCGAAGCGGCAAGCTTCTGATCTTTGTCTGCCTGTTCGCGGCGACACTGATTCTCTATCAGGCAAATCGAAGCAACGACGTGGACCCTGAGGACCCGGTAGCGGTCCTGCCCCTCGACCCCGAGACGCGGACGAACACGCCGCAGATCGTGGAGACCGTTCTGCGTTCAATGGAGGCGTTTCGGCCACCGCCACCGAAGGCAGATCCACCACCGCTGGCCTCTCCGTCGACCGGTCCCGCTCGGGAGCCCGCGAAACAGGCCCCGGAAATTCCGCTTCCGATCAGTCTGTTCGCCGACACGGTGAGCCAGCAACCGAAACCCCGGCAGCTCAGTCCGGACTATGCGCCGTTCGGACGGCTGATTTCATGTGAAACCATCATCACGGTGGATTCCGCGTCCGTCCGCACACCGATCATCGGCCTGATCACGGAGGACATCTATCACGCCGGGAGACGAATCATACCGGCGGGAACGGAGGTCCACGGAACCGCCGCGTCGGACCGTGTTCGTGAGCGGCTCGCCAGCGGCACGGCGTGGACGCTCGTGTGGCAGTCCGGCGAGGAGCTGAACCTGAGCGCCATCGCGCTGGACCGGGAATTCGAATCTGCCACGAATCTGGTGGGCTGGGGCATTACCGACGGCAGCGCGGGACTGCGCGGACGGATCATCAAGTCCGACAATCTGGCTGAAATAAAACTCTTTGCCGCGACGTTCCTGTCCGGTGCGGCCAAGTCATTGACCGAAAAGCAGCCGACCATCTTCGGCCCCATCGACAGCCCTTCCCTGAACAACGCCCCGTTTGAGGGTGCCGAGAAAGTGCTCTCCGTTTACGCCGAGCGAATCTACGAATCGATTCAACGCGACGGGTTTTACGTTCGGATTCCGTCGGGCAAGCAGTTCTATCTCTACGTCCTCCAGACAATCGACCGGGCGGACGCACGAATTGGCGGAACGACACCGAGTCCGGTTGAAACCGACGGCCCGGAACGCGAGAGCGGTCCGTATCGCCCAATGCCGAGTCCGTCTTCCGCGCCGTTTTCCCATCAACCATCCACCCCAGTTCAGCCATGAAATTGTTGTTCATTGTCCTCCTTTTCGCAGCGACCGGTTGCTCGACACCAAAGTCCGGAAACGTGACGGTCACGCAACGTCCGCCGGCGACCGAGTCTCGCGACCTCGTTGAACGCACCCGGTTTCCGGAAACGGTCGCGGTCTATCACGTCGCCCGACACGCCGATCCCGGCCATCCGTTGCTGATGCACGAGGCGCACGCGGTGTACCGTGTCGAAGGAAAGGCGGCATGGGATCTCCGGGCACCTCTGGGATTGTTCGCACTCCCGTACGAAAACAGGATGTTGACGAATGTGGCCCATCGCGCTCCCCACGTCAGCGATGCGGTGATCGCCGAACTGAATCAACAACGCGCGATCACACGAACCGTGACGGAGCAGGCGGCATCGTTGAACGGCGCCCTGAATGATTTCCAAGCCGCCTTGTCGAACACGAAATTTTTGTCCGAACAAAACAGACTCCTGCACGAGCAGCTGACGCGGGCCGAGAGCCGTCTGGACGAACTGGAGGCGGCGCAAAGAGTCCGACTTCAACCGCTCGACTGGGAGAACGCGGAGCCCGCGACCACAAATGATTTACCGATGGATTCACATTCACCCGCCGACGGATCGACGGTGGTTTCCACGGCAGAACCGGATCGAAAACACTGAACCAAAAACAAGAAAGCAACAAAGTATGAACACCAAAACAAAGACACCAAACGGCAACGACAGCAACACTTCGGGCACCGCCACCGACGGCCCACGTGAGTTTCGAAACAACCCTGAAGTCGATGCCAAGATCGATGCGTTCATCAAGGAGAACGCCAAGGACTGGGCGTACATCCAGGCCATGCCACGAGAACGGCTGGAGCGCAGCCTCGTGTTGGAGGAAGTCAAAAAGCGCGACCGGCAACAACGGATCAAAAACGGAATCATGAAAGAAATTGATCGAAATCCTGAATTGAAACAGGCGTACGATACGTTGCTCAAAAGCGTGCCTGAAAATCTTCGTGAATCGGTCATGACACAGGTGGCGGGCCAGGCACGTCGCGCGATCAACCGCAGCCAGCGACAGGTGGGGCAACGCGTCTAATTTGACAGTTGGCAGGAACGCGCGCCGGATGGTAGTCTTCGCTCGTTGGAAAGGGTAATCTGCCACGGGGGCAGTCAGCGGTCGTGACTCCGGCGAAGTTGTTTTTCTGAAGGCGGTCATCAGACGGGCATCTTCAAGTTTATGGATGGGAGTTTGCGGGGTTTCTCGTCGCGTGTTTCCTGAAGGCGGATGAACTGTTCTGTGAACAAACTTGTTGCAGCCGTTATGAACTCACCAAAAATGTTGGAGAAGGGGCTCTTTGATCTGCTGGATCAACTTGACGGATTCATCCGTATGAACGCGTTGGAGGCACTCCTGGTATTGCTCGTCCTGGCGTTGCTCGGAGGAATGCGGATCATCCGTGTCTTGGGGAGGCCCGGAAAGTCTCCCGGTTGCCGAACATCAGAACTGCCGTCCCCGGTTTTGGCTTTGCTGATTCATGCGCCGGGTCGGCAACCGCAGCACGGTGATCCGCCGCCGCTGGCGGAACCGGTGGCCCGGCACCGGGACGATCAGCGCGATTGACTTCCGATACTTGCGAAACCAAGGGGGGAGGAGCGTTGTGAGTGGAGCCAACGACATAGGGAGAAACATTCTCAAGTTGCGGAGTCTGCGCCGCTGGAGCCAGGAGTTGATGGCCGCGAAGATTCAGTGCCTCGGCGGCGACGCGTACAGCATGACGCGGCAGATGATCGGCAACATCGAAACGGGCCGAACCAATGCCTGTCCCTGGCAGATCCAGGCCTTTCACGATGTTCTCGGCTGCACGTACGACGAGATTTTTCTCGGACCGGACAAGGGTCGCTGCAACGACGACGCCTTCGTCAAGAAACCTCGCCAGCGACGGCGACGCAAATCCTGACCGGGTCGCACCGTCAAGACTGGGAGCGCCGGGATTTTCTTTCAAAAAGCGTGAACCATGGCCGCACATCGAAGGAACACAAAAGATGATTTGCAACTGGACCTGTTCGCGCCGAACAATGTTCCTTATGAAACCGTTGACCCGCTACGGATTGATGGCCGAAAAGCATTGGAGGGAACACCGCCCGGCGATGGTCCGGGAGCTGGAAGCCCAAGGCCGTCTGCGGGAAATGCTGCTGGAAGCGCAGGAGACGACGGAGGACGAAATGGACACGCTTCGCCGCCAGTTGATGGGCCGGGGTCAGACAGCCCAACAGGCCCACGGACAGGCTTGGGAGATGGTGCGCGAAAAGTACATCCTGCTTCCCTCCGAGACCGCGTAGAGCCGTCGCGCAACGCGTCCAATCATCGTATCGGGACGGATGCGCGGCCGGGTGAGGGATCGGCCAGGCAGAAATTCAGGCAGAACATCGCGGCCATCCGTCTGCTGCGTGAACTGGAATCGCAACAGAGACCGGCGACACGGGAAGAATCGGGTGTTCTCGCAAATTATTCCGGCTGGGGCGGTCTGCCGCAGGTGTTCGATCCGGACAACCGTGACTGGCGAAAGGAACGCGCGGAACTTGCCGAAGCGCTGACGGAAGAGGAACATCAATCCGCCCGTGCGACCACGCTCAACGCCCATTACACCGCGCCCGGCGTCATCGCGGGAATGTATTCCGCGCTCCATCGGTTCGGATTCCGGAACGGACGCGTGCTCGAACCGGCGTGCGGCGTCGGGCACTTTATCGGACTCATGCCCGAGGAAATGCACGGTCGTTCGCTGATCACCGGCATTGAGATCGATTCGTTGACCGCGCGACTGGCGAAGGCGCTCTATCCCGACGCCGACATCCGCCATCAGCCGTTTGAGGAGGCGAAACTCGCGGACGGATTCTACGACGTCGCCATATCAAACGTTCCCTTTGGGGACTACCCGCCGTTCGATCCGCGCTTCAACGACTATCACTTTCCCATCCATGACTATTTTTTCGCGGCCACCCTGGACAAAGTCAGACCGGGTGGATTGATCCTGTTCGTAACGACGAAGGGAACGATGGACAAGTCGAATCCGACGCTTCGCGACTATCTCTCCCAACGCGCCGAATTGCTCGGGGCCGTCCGGCTTCCCAACGACGCCTTCAAATTGATCGCCAATACGGAGGTGACCACGGACATCGTGATGCTTCGCAAGCTGGAGCACGGTGAGGCCCCCTCCGGCCCGGCCTGGTCCGGCACGTCGATCTTTGTGAATTCACAGGGCGAAGAAATTCCCATTAACGAATACTACGTGGCCAACCCGCAAATGATGCTGGGCGAAATGCGCCTGGTCGGGCGCATGTACCGGGAGAACGAACCGACCCTTGTGAGTGACGGTCGCGATCTTGGCCAGGCCCTGTCGGACGTTGTCGGAACGTTGCCGGAAGCGGTGTACCGAGCGGTCGCGAAACAAATTGTTCCCGACGCGACACCGGAGGAGGCGGTTCCCGCACCCGATTTCGTGAAGCCGGGAGCTTACACCCTCGTGGACGGACAGGTCGCCATTCGCGATGATGATGTCCTTCGCAAATTGCCCGATCTGTCCGGGACGGTGCGTCTGCGGGTGTGCGGCCTGATCCGGGTGCGCGATGCCGTCCGCGATTGTCTGCGCACCCAGACGGACGGCAGTCCTGACGAAATCATCGCGTCCGCGAGGTCGCGCCTCAACGACGTCTACGATTCCTATGTCCGGCGGCACGGCCCGATTTCAAACCGGGCCAACTCACGGGCGTTTGCGAGCGATCCGGATCTGCCGCTGCTGCTTTCGCTGGAGAATTACGATGAGAAAACCGGAACGGCACGGAAGGCGGCAATCTTTCATGAACGGACCGTCCAGTATGCCAGGCAGGTCCGCCCCGTTGAATCCGCCAAGGACGCGCTGCTCGTGTGTCTGAACGAGCTGGGCCGGGTGGATGTGGATCACATCGGCGGGATGCTCGGGAAATCACACGACGACATTTTGTCCGAACTGAAAGGCGCGATCTTCCTGAATCCCCGCACCAAGGAATGGGAAACGGAGGACGGCTACCTCTCCGGAAACGTCCGCGAGAAACTGGCCGTCGCCGATGCCGCCCGTTTCACCGACGACCGGTTTCTTGAAAACGTCGCGGCGTTGAAACTGGTTCAACCCGACGATCTGCGCGCCGATGAAATTGACGCACGCCTCGGGGCCGCGTGGCTTCCGGCGCGTGATGTGCAATCCTTCGTGGAGGAGCTTCTTCACGTACGCTCCGGCATTGATGTCAGCCATTCTCCGGCGCTCGGTACCTGGTTTGTCACCGCCGACTACCACGCCAAAAGCCGGGTGGCGAACACCACCGAATGGGGCACCGACCGGGCGGGTGCGATCGACATCATCCAGGACTGTCTGAACCTCAAGACGCCGACGATCCACGACAAGGACCCCACGACGGACAAGCTCCACGTCAATGCGTCGGCAACGGAGGCCGCCCGCGACAAGCAGCAAAAAATCAAGGACCGGTTCAAGAGCTGGCTCTGGTCCGATGATCGACGCCGCGAGCGGCTCGTTCGCAAATACAACGACGAGTTCAACAACGTCCGGCTGCGCACGTTCAACGGCGACCACCTGACCCTGCCCGGTGCCAGCACGGCGGTGGTTTTGCGGCCCCACCAGAAGGCAGGGGTATGGCGCATCCTGCAAACGCCGAACACCCTGCTCGGCCACGTGGTCGGTGCGGGCAAGACCTACACGATGGTGGCCGCCGCGATGGAGTTGAAGCGGCTGGGGCTTGCCAGCAAACCCATGTTCGTCGTTCCGAATCACATGCTCGGCCAGTTCTCCACCGAGCTTCTGTCGCTCTATCCCGGAGCCAACATCCTGGTGGCGGGCAGGAAGGACTTTGAACCGAACAAACGCCGTCAACTCATGGGCCGGATCGCGACCGGGAACTGGGACGCGGTCATCATCACCCATTCGGGTTTTGAAAAGATCCCGCTGGCCGAACGCACGAAGCGGGATTTTTACGAAGAACAGCTGCGTGAACTCGAAGACGCGATCCGCGAGCACGCCGGCGATGGCAATCGCCGTCTGGTGAAAGATCTGGAACGGGCAAAGAAACGTCTGGCAACCCGCATGAAACTGCTGGCGGCCGACCGGAAGAAGGACAACACCCTCACGTTTGAAGAACTGGGCGTCGACCGCCTGTTCGTCGATGAAGCCCATTATTTCAAGAACCTGTTTTACGTCTCCAAAATGACGCGGATCGCGGGCCTGCCGAACACCGCTTCGGAACGCGCCTTTGACATGTTCCTGAAAGTCGGCCACGTCCAGCGCATCAACGGCGGCGGAGGGGTCGTTTTCGCCACAGGCACCCCCATCGCGAACAGCATGGCGGAGATGTTCACGATGCAGCGTTATCTTCAAATGGGTGCTCTCCGCGCACAACGGCTGCACCATTTTGATTCCTGGGCCGCGACGTTTGGCGAGCCGGTCACGGCCATGGAGCTTTCTCCGGACGGTGCGGGCTTCCGTCTCAACACGCGGTTCGCGCGGTTCATCAACGTGCCCGAACTGATGCAGCAGTTCCGCCAGATCGCGGACATCCAGACCGCACAGATGTTGAAGCTGCCGGTGCCCGCGATGGAATCCAACCGCCCCGTCATCGTGGGCGCGCCGGTCACCCCGGAGTTGAAGAAGCTCGTGGCCGGTCTCGCGCAACGGGCCGAGGCGCTCAAGCGGGGCCGCGTTGATCCACGGGTGGACAACATGCTGAAGATCACCTCCGAAGGCCGGAAGGCCGCGTTGGACCTCCGGTTGGTGGACCCGACCGCCCGCGACCATCCGGACGGAAAGGTGAACCTCGCCGTCGCGAAGATCCACACTGTCTGGCTCGATTCCGCACAACGCCGTTCGGCCCAGCTTGTCTTCTGCGACCTGTCGACGCCGAAGGAACGAGGTTTCTCCGTGTACACCGACATGCGGGACAAGCTGGTTTCCAAAGGAATCCCGGCGCACGAAATTGCGTTCATTCAGGATTTTGAAAGTGACGCTGCGAAACAGATTCTGTTCAGGGATGTCCGGGCGGGCAGGGTGCGCGTTCTTTTTGGCAGCACCCAGAAAATGGGCTCGGGAACGAACGTGCAGGAGCGTCTCATCGCCCTGCATCATCTTGACGCGCCCTGGCGTCCGGCGGACGTCGAGCAACGCGAGGGTCGCATTCTGCGGCAGGGCAACACGAATCCGGTGGTGGGCGTCTATCGGTATGTTGCCGAAGGATCGTTCGACGCCTACATGTGGCAGACGCTGGAGACGAAGGCCAAATTCATCGCCCAGGTGATGACCGGCGACATGACCGTCCGCCGGTTGGAAGACCTGGACTCGGCGGCGCTGACCTACGCGGAGGTGAAGGCCATCGCATCCGGCAATCCGCTCGTGATCGAGAAGGCGCAGGTGGACGCCGAACTGATGCGCCTCACGCGATTGCGGTCCGCCCATGCGGACGAACAGTTTCGCATCCGTGGCGATCTCCGCCATTCCCGCGATGAGGCGGCAACCTCCGCCGACCGGTTGAAAAATTTGCAACTCGACATCGCCGCCCGCGAGGACATTTCCGCCGACAAGTTCAGCATCGAACTCGACGGCCGGACCATCACCAACCGGGGAGTCGCCGGAGAGCTGTTGATCCGCCGCGCGGACGCGTTGAAGAAGCGCAGCGGTGATGAGATGCGGGTGGGCAAAATCGCCGGGTTCGATCTGTTCATCCGGATCGGTTTTATCAGCGACCCCGAACTGATCGTGCGCGGCAAAAACTCATACCCGGCCAAAATCACGGACACGGCGCTGGGCACGATCCGGTCGCTGGAAACGACGGTGCTCGGTTTTGAGGAACGCGCAGGAAAACTGGAAACGGCCATCGGTGAGGCGATGAAACGTGGAAAAGAACTGGAAGGCCGGCTTGGAGAACGGTTCGACCGCGAAGAACGCTATCAGGAACTGGCCGTCCGTCAGGATGAAATCGAGGAGGCGCTCGATCTCACCAAGAACCAGGCACCGAGTCAGGTCGAGACGGAATCCGTTGAGGACGCTGCTGAAACTGTTACCGAAAAACCGGCCACCAAACAGACCGTCCATCCCAAACGACGGTCCGGAATCCGGGTGTGATCGTCGAACGGTTTCCGCACCGCGCCCGGCACGCAATGCCTTGTTTACCCGCTGCTCCGCACCTGTCGTTCCAGTGAGAGCAGATTGGATACGTGTGTCCAGACGCCCATGTTCAATTCATTGGCGATCCACTTCAGCGTCATCGTGGTTTCCGTCCGCAGCCGTTTTGCGATCTGCACCTTGCCGGGATCTCCCTTGCGACGTGCCTTCAGTTCGTCGGGATTCCACTTCAACCGTTTCAATTCTTCTGAGATCAGCCGCCGCGCCTTTTGTTCATCCGCTTCGCGCCGTTCCGGGGCGTAATGATGTTCGCCCACCCGGCCGTCCATCTGTTCGAGCAATTCCTCCCTGAAAGCCCGGTCACCCAGGCACCAGCCGCGTCGGATCGGTTTGTAGTCGTCGGAGTGCTCGTTCCGCCGATGTTCCTCCATCCGCGCCTCCAGATTTCGCCGACCCGCCGGACTGTCCTTGGGAATGCCGTGCTCACCCAACAGGCGGTCCACGCGCAACCACTTCGGACGCTTCGAAGGGGCTTTCAGATACTCCGGCCAGCTGCTCCAGAGAAATTTTGACAACGCGGTACGCGGTCCCACCGACGTTGCACGGGCGGGATTCAAATGAACGTAGTCACAAACCGTCTTGAGATATCCGTTGCCCGAACCGTCGACGATAAGTGATTTGTAGCGTCCGCTGAAGAGGTGGCCGAACAACTTGTGTCGCCGGTTGAACCGGTTGGTGTAGGTGCCCAGAAACCATTTCATGCCCGCCACGAGATTGGGTTGGGGCGTTTCCACCACCAGATGAAAATGATTGAGCATGAAAACGTAGGCATGAACCTGCCAGCCGGTCTTGGTGCAACACTGGTCCAGACAGGTGAGGAACAACTCCCGGTCCGCGTCTGATTTGAAGATGGGTTCGCGCCGGTCCCCACGATTGATTACATGATAGATCGCCCCCGGATATTCCACTCTCAACGCACGCGGCATGAGACAGAACTAAACTCATCACCCACTTGTGTCAATGGTTAGGATTGACCCGTTTATTACCCACTTTAGGTGAGGGACTATCAGGCTTCCACCTGTGAATAACCAAATCGTAGGCAGTCTTAAACTGTGGATTGCTCCGAAGTAAATCCTTGTCAAGCTCCTCCAGCACTTGATTCATGAGTAGCTGGTTTTCGGGGTTGGCAACGCTGAGATTTGCACCGGCAAATAATAATTGAACCGTGAAATTTGGATTGAACTTTTGAAAACGCAACAAATCGGAGACAACAGTCCTAACCTCAGTTTCGTAATTGTTGTCGTCACGGAGAGAATCGAGTTTCAAGACTGTAGCGGCGTACGGATACAGTGCCCCGATGTGTCGCTTGTTCAACCAGGCTATACGAAGATTCTCCACAGCCTCCCGCTGTCGGCCCTGAACTGACTGAATCGTGCCGACAGCCGTCAATAAATATGGGTCAGCGGGATCCAATTCTGCCATTTCCAACGCCATTTCAATTACGAAACCGCGCTTTTCCTCACCTCCATACCAGGACAGAGTCTCCAAAATTTTTCGGCGCGTGATGGTTGATTTCTCTATCCGATAATTGTTGATCCATGATCGTATATCATCTTCCGAATTAGAGTTTGCAAGAACACTTTGTTCCTCATTGGTTTTTTCCCAAATCTTGGCCAATCTCTCGGTGTTGTTTGTTTTCTTGAATCCATATATTCCCAAACCGATCATATCCTGAACCACCTTGCGATTTACATTGGTAGCATCAAAGTTGGAAAGCATTGTATCAAACAGCTCCTCCCCTTGGGTAGGACAGAAAATAGCGGCATGAACAATGAGATCAATCGCCTCGTAGCCTAGATTATTGTTGGTGGCGAGGGTATGCAATGTAGCAATAACATTGCTGTCGCACGCATGATCATAAATTGAGTTTCGAAGCTTCTGAACTGAAGGTAAATCTTGATCGGCTACCTGCGACAACAACATGGGAGAAATCGGTTCAGATATTAATTCGTCCGCACCCGGAGCGGCAGCAACGGATGCCAGAACAAGCGTCGTACCTGCCCAACGTTTCCAGAAACTCAATGTGAACTTGAGCTGTTTCATCAAACAAACTGTTACCATGTTTTTTTCTTTTGTCGACAGTCGGCGGCCAATATTACGAGACTCCTAGAGGGGGAAACTAATCGTCATCTCGAACCCGATGTTCTGCTGGCCTGATTGATCATTTCTGTTCTGGTAATATGGACGAATATTGATGTCGGGGACATGAGAACGCCCAGATGTATTATTTGGCCCGAACTTGATTTCCGCACCCCATTTCGTAGACTCCAGACCACTTCCAACCCAATTACGATCATTGAAATCAACATTACCTGGATCAATGTCAGGACTTATCCCTCTAAACCCGAAGCGATTCGGCCTGTCCTCCTGAGGAAGATCCAAACGGACTCCAGGGCGTTTTCCGTCGCCTTCCTCCCAATGTTGAGAGGGGTCGTCCTCCCAAAATTTCAACCAGTCAATCGCGTCATCTTTAAAATCTTCGAGGTTAAACTTAAGCTTGTCGACCTGACCACCCATCTGAGTATTGAAAAAATCGTCGAGCAGGCAAACCCCGTAAGGTGGCCAGCCTTTACCAAGTGCTTTGGCAAGATCTTTGAATGCGTCTGATCCCGTGCTCACGTCTGGTTCTTTGTTGTCTTCAAGCCCCAGCGGATCCACTTTATTTGCAGGATTATTCACGACATAGGCATACTGATTCACGCCGGCGTGCTCGCCGATTGGATCCCTATTGATCCATCGTCCTAGTTTTGGGTGTAGGTAACGGAAGCGGACTTGGTAAAGTCCCGTGTCAGTATCATAACGATACGCAGCATAGAGCGTTTCCCAAGAATAAGCCGTGTTTGTAGTGGTTGCGAAGCTCGCGTTCATGAACCTGGGTGTTCCGAAGCCATCGTACCCATAGCGTTCGAGAACCGTTCCGGATGTGTTCACGATAGCCGTGACACCGTAGTAGTCGTGCAGCGCGTAAAGCCGCTCGCTGCTCTTCTGACGCAGCACCAGATCATCCAGATAACGTAGGCCCCAAACAAATGATCGCTCCGCCGTGCTGGCGCTGTTCACTCGTTCCTCTAGGATCTGCCACGACAACGAGAAGTAGTGGTGCCGGGTATTTGCACCCACCAGCGAGGTCACCCGTCGATGTGTCCCGTCATACCTGTAAGTGGCCACCACGCTGCCTCCCGTGTTCTTTACTTCCACCAACCGATTCCAAGCATCGTATTTCAAATCAAACCCGCTCGTCAGCGCCAGCGGACGCGGCACCTGCGTGCCGTTGCCGTTGCCGTCGTATGCGGGGGTGGTCCAAGCCCCACCGACGGTCTCAGTGATATCTGTGATCTCGTTGGCCACGTTGTGCGTGCGGTTCTGGTTGAGCGTTGTCGAGCCGCTCACCTTCGTCAAATACCCGGTCGAAGACCCTCGCCAGTTGCCCGTATCGTCGTAGCTCCAGTCCTCCTCCCATGACGGAGTGCCAGTGATGCCGGTCTTTCCCCCGTTCAACGTCCCGCGATCAAGTGTCTTGAGCCGGAAGACGCCGTCATACGTGTAATACTCGTCCTGCCCGGTGCCGGCCACGGCGTTCTGTCGCCAGAGTCGGTTGCTGGCGCGGTCGAACCCGTAGACCACTTTTTCCCGGTCCGCGGGACTGCCACCATAATATTGCCACAACGCCTGGATCACCCGGTCAAACTGGTCCCAACCGGTGTAAGGGTAATTGCCGCTTCCCGAGACCAGATTCCATTTCACGTCGGGTTCCTGGTAATCTACGATGACGGACCGGTCCAGTCCAAGGTGGCTGTATTCGGTGACGACCGTTCCGTTCCATTTCAACTGCTTGACGCGGCTCAGTTTGTCATCCTGGCTGCTTCCCACACCATAGACAAAGTCCACCGCATTGGTGTTGGTCGGATGCGTGACTTTCTTGAGTCGAATGTTATTGACCGAACCATTCTCGTAGGCATAAACCACCTTGGGCGAGGAACCGCTCGTGGCTCCGCTGTGTGACTGCCGCTCGTCGGTAACCTGTCCCCATTCGTTGTAAATGTGTTCCACTTCATTGACCGGCGTACCGCCGCCCGTCGAGGCGTACGAGCTGATCTTGTTCAACCCGAATTCGTTGTAACCAGCCGTGATCAATCGCACCGATCCGTCCACACCCGAACCCAGTGTCCCGACGCTATCCGCCAAGATGCGGCCTAATTTGTCGTAACCGATCGCATGCACACTTCCGTTTTGGTCAGTCACCGTGATTGACTGCCCCTGCCGGTTGTAGCCGTAGGTCACCCGGTCAGCCGATGATGTCGAGTCGGGCAATTTCTTCTGATAGACCAGTTCGTTGCTATAAAACTCGGACCCGTTGGCCGTGGTCACTCCGTAGATCCATTCAGTCGTCTGATTCCCCGTGGTGGAGTTGTTGGCGATGAGTTTCTTCACCAGGCTGTCCGCAGTGTACTCATATTGCGTTATCAGATTGCTACCACCCGATATGAAATCAACATACTGGATCAGGCGGCCGGCATCATCGTATTCGAAAGAGTAAGCCTTGTAGCTGGAGCTGGGGGCAACTCCGTCGACAACTGTCGTCAGGTAACGTTCTCCACGAACATTGTATTTATAGCGCGTCTGCAGTTCCACGGCGGTGTCGGCGGGCGGACTGGACGGGCGAGTCCACGACCAGGTGCCCGGCGTGCCGTTGGTGCCATAGTTCACATCTTCCGTCAGCCGTTCCATGTCGTCGTAATAGAGCGCCCGGCAGGTGACCCTGGCTTTGTGCGTGGAGGAAGTCGGCGTCTGCAACTCACCCAGATCCGACGTCGATTCATCGTGATAACGTTCGCGCACCATCACCTGAAGCAGGTTGTCCACGTCGTCGTACCCGTAGTCCGCCTGACGCATCACGACGTTGTTGCTGACGTTCTTGACCTGGGCAAAAGTGGAGTCGGTTCCGTAGGCCGTGAACTCCTTCAGCACCCGATTCAAATTGTCATACAGGGTTTTGTTGAAACTGTCGCTGCCTGGAAGGGCAACTTTGATGCGGTTGCCCGTCTCGTCGTACCAGTAGTTTGCGGTCAGTGTCTGCGCTCCGCTGGCCGGATACGTGATTCGCTGGTACAGGTGCCCCCGCTTGTCGAACTTCGACTCCTGCTTGGTCACCAGAGCTCCCGCGCCATTCGTTACTCTGCGCTCCCTGAGCGTCACACGGGAGAGGTTGTCGTAGTTGAATTTTAGGAAAATGTCGGCAGCACTCCCCATGTCGGCCGTCGTGGTCTCACGGCGATCACGCCAGTTGTAGGTATGGTCGGTCACCCGGGTGTCCGAAGCGCTGGTGAGATTCGTGTGTTTGGTGAGGTTGCCGTCGCCGCCCGCGCTTCCCCCGTCCCATTCGAGGGCACGGACTTTCACCAGATTGGAGGACCCGGCACCCGGATTGGAATCAGTGGCTCCCGTGTCATTGGTCCCGACCCAGATCTCCGTGGTCTTTCCCCGGCTGTCGTAAACCATCCGGCGGATGGTGGATCCAGGGGACTTGATCCGGTTCAGGTCGCGGGTGGCCGAATAGCCGAAGTCGGTCTGGTTGTAGTTGGTCCCGCTGGTCCCGGTTCCGGACGACGGGATGGAAAAATAATCCCGCCGGTACGTCATCAACGAGTGGTTGTCATACCCGATCGTCTGCCAGCGCACCCATTCGGCCTGAAAGCCGTTCTGTGGAAAACTGGTTGCCGAGGTCAGCGCCCCGGTAACCTCGACAGTAATGCCATTCGTTGCCTTCCGGACTTCCACCAACCGGTTTGCCCGGTCAAATTTGAAAATGGTGGCCGGGTTGAACCGCCTCGTTAGCGAAGTTGTGATGTAACCGTCGGCCTCGCGCCGTTCAAAATTGAGATCGTCGTAGACAAACCAGCGCACATGTTCCGTCGTTCCAATTTTTTTTGTTTTCTTGGTTACTCGCCCCAGGCTGTCGTACTCGTAGTTGACCGGAACGTAGGTGCTCGCGTTGATGTAGTTCTTTAATACGTTTATCAACTGACCTTGCTGGATGTTCCACTCGTAAACCGTCATCACACCGCGTGCGTCCGTGAACTTGGTCAGATATCCGTACTGGTTATAGTCCTCCACAATCGTGTTGGTCACGTTCGCGCCGTTCTGTGCTGTCGCAACTGCCGGGAGGGTGGTGGTCTTTTTGGTGATCTGGTTGTTGTGAAACTCGTAGGCAAAGGTGGTCACGGCCTGGTTGGCCGAGTTGGTCTGGTCCGTTTCAGTAAGATACCGGATTTTCTTGCTGATAGCGTAAACGGTTCCTTCGTCATCCGATTCCTTGATCCATTCCAGCTCCTCCTCCTTCACCAACGTTCCGCTGTAACCCTTCTTGACTCCGGCATACTTCAGGTGTCCGGGAGCCGTGTCGGACGTGCCGTAATACGCCCTCACCAGGAACAGCCCGGTGGAGGCGTTCTTGGTCACCGAAAGCGCTCCGCTGCCGCTTTGAGAGTAGCCCGTGATGCCGGAAGGTTTGCCGGTGAGGATCACTCTTCCGTCCGTATCATACTCGTAGTATTCGTACCAATGGCTCGACCCAGACTGGACATCGCGGAGCAGGACCTGCCCCATGAAATTCGTGAACACGGTGATGACCTTGCCCGACTCCACCTTGGTCTCGACCGTCTTGGTCTGCCACTCATTGTAGCTGGTCTGTTCTGCTCCTCCCCGGACGGTGTAAGTGTAGGTGCTGCTCACCGAACCGGCCCCCGCTCCGAAGCGTCGCTCCTTGCTCACGCGCTGGGAGCTGTCGTACTCGAAATAGTAATCCGCATACGGCTCCAACTGGGCATCCGTGGCGTCCTCCGGCGGGGCACCCAGCGCCACGGCGGCCCTCTGGTAGGCCTCGGCATTCAGAATAAACTTGAGGCCGTTCTTGAATCCGATGCCGCTGGAGGCGGTGTAGTAGCGGTAGCAAGACGTTTTCAGGGTGGTCCAGGTCGGTGAGCCACTGGTGCATCCGGCGGTGCAAACCTTGGTATGTTTGAGCTTTAGATCACCAGTGCTTCCTTTGCCGGAGACGTCCGAGCTGTAATACACATACTCCGTTCTTCGGATCGAAGTATCCCCCGTGTTGGGATCTGCCAAATTTATCGCGTAGTAACCCAAGAGATTGTTACCACCCACCGGCGTGTAACCATAGGACGTTTGGGGCGTGTTGGTGTTGGGGGCGCATCCTCCGCTGGCGGTTCCTCCGCCGTCGCCTGTGGACACCACTGAGGGACAAAGCGAATCGCCGGTAATATTTCCGTTGGCATCCATTGCGTAATCCCAACCGGTGCCGCTCGGAGCGGTGACGCCAATCGGCTGGCCCGCGACGGCGGTTGCGTGGGAACCGTTAAAATCGTTGAAGCGCGTTGCCGATCCGTTTTTTGTATTTTTGAGGACAAACTTCTTCCCTGTCACATCATGACTCAGCTCCATGTCCCTGTAGGGCTGCGGCTTGAACACACCGCCAACCTTGGCAAACTTTGTCACCTCCGTTCCCTGATAAACCAGCACGGTGTTCCCGCTGTCCTGCGATACCATCCGCGGCTGGTTCTGCAGGCTCCAGCCGTTTCCCACCTTTCCGGTGTAAGTTCCGCCGCTCGAACCGGCGTACAGGTTGTTGTAGACCTCGATGTTGCGGAGCTGCCGCCCGTACCCTCTGGGTGCGAAATTTGAACCTTTGATCACGGCAGCACCGCTCCCGTACAGCACCGGATGTTTGCTGGCGCAGGGATCGCTGTCACACGGCACCGTTGAAGTCACGGTGCTTCCTCTTTCCCTGCTTGGCACGTGCTCCGTGATCGTCTTGGTCCCGTCCGGCGGACAGGACTCCACGTTGCTGTCGCCGCCCCCGGAATCCGGTGTCGTATCATCATTGTTCGGGCTTGAGGATGGCTGACAACCGCAGTCAACCAAATCGGGGCATGAGTCCTCCTTATCCTCCTCAAAATCTGAGACCTTACATTGCGCGTTTCCTTTTAAAGCAGCCATAGTTTTTATCTCCCTTGTTTTTCTCCGTTACATTTGTTCAAAGCATTCCTTCAGGGCACGGTACACCCGTGCGTTTTACGTCTTGAAAATGTTGAAAACCCCGGACTCCTGACTGCCTTCCACCCCGTCCGTCGTACTGCCGTTGGAATCGAAAACCCTCAAACTTCAAACTCCCGGATTTAGAATTGATCTTATGTCTCACGGCTCCTAAAACCTCGCAAGGAAAAACTTCCGGAAAAGATGAATCGTAACAAACCCAACCTCTTCATCTTCGGCTGGCCGGGTTTTGTCGGGGGTGCGGACACCAAGCTCGCCCACCTTGTCCCGCTTCTCTGCGACGACTTTGCCGTCACCGTCGTGCCCAACAGCGCAGCGCTGTTGGAGCAGAAGCGATGGACGGATTTTCTCAGTCAACACGGTGCTTCATACTCATCGCTGGCCGATCTGGGAAAGACGCTGACCGGCACGGCGCTTTCGATGTGCAACCTGCATTTCTTTACCGGCAACCTCGCAAGGATGGCGAAGGAACGCGGCTTGAAGGTCGTCTGGTCCAACGAGATGATGTGGTTCCATGACGGGGAGAAGGAGGCGGTTGAAAACGGGCTCGTTGATCGCGTGCTCTACACGTCGGAATTTCAGAAAGAAAAGTTGTCACACGGTCACGGCGAACTGCCGGGTGTCATCACCGGCAACTACATCGATCCCCAACAGTTTCCGTTTGTCGAACGACGATCAGGAACGTTTGCCATCGGCCGGCTCTCCCGCGCCGACCCGTTGAAGTATCCGGAAGATTTTCCGGTTTTCTATGAATGCCTGGAACTGCCGGACACCCGGTTTCGTGTCATGGGCTGGAGCGATGAGCTTGCAGAAAAGTATCGCTGGCATTCGTTCGATCACCGCTGGGACCTGTTGGCGGAGGAACAGGAACCGCCGCTGCCGTTTCTGCACAGCCTCGATCTTTTTGTCTATCCGCTCGGTCACAACTTCCAGGAGTCCTGGGGCCGGTCCACGGTCGAGGCCATGCTGACCGGTTGCGTGCCGCTGGTTCCGAGGGGTCACCACTTCGAAAACCTGATGGTTCATGGCGAGAACGGATTTGTCTGCAATGATTTTGAGGACTATCGATGTCACGCACATGAACTGCGTGCGGACAGTTTGAAACGTCTCCGAATTGCGCGGGCTGCCCGTGAATTCGCGGAACACGTCACGTGCAGGCGGGAAGACCATCGGCGGAAGTGGAAGGAAGCTTTGCTGTGATGTGCACGCACTACTGTTATTGGACGATTGCAACCGGAAGCTATGCTTCATCTGCGAGACAACTGGTCGCGTCTGCCAGAAGCGTGGGCGTTACACAGGATTTTCACATCTGGAGCGACCGGCAGATCGAAGGTGCCATCAGCCACAACATTCCCGAATCCAGAATCGAGGGCCGTCACTTCAAACTGACCTATCTCCGGGATCTGGTGCAGAAACTCGATTACGACCATTTCATCTGGCTGGACGCCGACACCCTGTTCGTTCGCGATCCGGGTGATCCGCTGGCGGCAATGCGATCCTCCCCGTTGCATCTTACTTTGGAAAGTGATCTTACGTCCGGCGAAGCCCGGCAATCCACATGGTGCGGGTGCTCTCCCGAAATTCTCTGTGAACTGATGAAATCGCAGGGCGTCCGGCACCGCTCCATCTACAGTGTCGATCCGGCCATGTTCATCGTGCATCGCCATTTCATCAACACGTTGTCGTCGCTGACCAAGTCCTTCTATTTTTTCTGCAAGAACCACGGCCACCCGTTCGATGCCGGACCGCTGCTGTCCTACGCCATGCACATGGTCTGCGGCGATCCGGAGCGCCACCGGTTGGAGGCCAACCGCGAGTTGTGGTGCTCCGACACGGGCGGCGTTTTCACAAACGGTCCGTCCGGGGGGCATTCCTTCAACCACGCGTGTCCGATGACCCAGCGGACCGTTTCGGTAAATCCCGCCATGATCCATTTGCGGCAGGGCCGGACCATGACGAATAAAACTGCGACCTGAACCCGGACCGACAAGTCGCCGCGCAATAGCGCTTGCCAATCGAGCCGGGACGTCTATTACTCAGCCATTGGCAATGAGGTTAAGTGGAGAGCAACTGAAAAACTTTTTTGACCGGGTGGTCGTGCTGAACCTGAAGCGACGCCCGGACCGCTTGAGGCGGTTCGAAAAAGCGTTGTCCGAAATCGAATGGCCGTTCAAGCCACCGGAAGTCTTCGAGGCGACGGACGGACGGATTGAAACTCCCCCTTCCAGTTACCTGTCCGGCCCGGGAGCCTGGGGGTGTCTCCGGTCGCACTCCCGTATCGTCGAGGAAACGCTGCGCCGGGGATTGGACTCGGTTCTGATTCTCGAAGACGACGTGTGTTTCGTTGAGGACATTGCCGAGCGAGTCTCGGAGTTTTTGAGCATCGTTCCCTCCGACTGGGACCAGCTGATGTTGGGCGGCCAGCATACGCTCAAGTTCAACGGCCCGCCGGTTGAGGAAAAACCGGGGCTGCTTCGCTGCCGCGACTGTGAACGCACCCATTGTTACGCCATGCGGGGGACGTTCATGCGAACGCTTCTTGACCGGTGGCAGGGCGGTGGAAAGTTCAACGGAACGGTTCACTGCGACTGGATCATGGCCCGTGACCCGGAAATGCAAATGGCCCACAGGGTCTACGCACCGGCGGAGTTTCTGGCCGGACAGGAGCTCAACCACTCGGATATCATGCAGTCGGTGGTGCCACGGCATTACTGGAATCCGCCCAGCCCTGACCTGCCGGTGCTCCTGCTGAAATCTCCCGCCGACGTCATGGAGGCGCTTCGTCCCTACGGCGTCCACACCGGGCACAACCGCGATCCGTTCACGGCGGTTGAAAAGGGACTGGCCGCCATCTACCACATCCGTTCGCAGGGGATGGAGGCACACTACATCCGGCTGGGAAAATGGCTGGAACACCTCCAGTGGGAGGCGGGTGCCAATCCCCACCTGGTTTGCACGGTGTGGCACCCGCAGGCCACCGGGGCGGAACTGCGGGAAGCCACGAACCATCCCGTCCATGTTCTCGAAGCGGAAACGCTCGAACAGGCGCTTGAAAAAATGCCGGAAGCACTGCGCCGCCCACGTCGCGCCCTGCGCGACCGGAACGTGGTGATCCATCTTTGCACCGACAACAGGGAAGTGATCCGTGAGGCCAGGAATCACGGCTGGCACAACGGGTTCACGATTGATCCGGAGACCCAGTTGAACACAGATCTGGATTCGCTGTGCCAGAACAAGCCGGAACGATGGCGGCGCATCGGCACTCTCCGCCGGATCATTGCGTCCCTGCGGAATGAATCGTCGACGATTCTTGGGGGCGTGCCGGTCGTCTGGCATCCCGGCATTGATCCGGGTCTGGTCCGGGAGGTCACCGATGCCGAGGTCGTCGAGATCGAGGCCGACACACCGCACGATGCCCTCGAACAGTGGAGGCTCCATCAGGAGTCACAACCCGTGGTGTAACGCAAAAAAGGAACCGGATGAATCGAACGCCCTCCATCTGTCTCATGTCTGCCGTCGCCCACGAGCGGGCTTATTACAAGGCCTTCCTCCACAGCTGCCGGAGGCTGGAGATCGAACCGGTCATTCTTCGGGGATGCACCACCTGGGGGCTTGGACAAAAGATCCGTCTTGTGGGTGAGTTTCTGGCCACCGAGCGGAGCCGCCAATTCGACTGCTTCATACTGTGCGATGCCTTCGATGTGATCTTCCAAAAAACGCTCCCCGAGATCGCAGTTCCCTATCTGGAAAACCACTCCGATCAAATTATTTTCAGTGCGGAAAAATATTGTTATCCCGACCCGTGGAAAAAGGCGATCTATCCGCCCGCCCCCAACGATTATCGTTTCCTGAACTCGGGCTTCTGGATGGCCACGGCGGAGCTTGCCCGGAAAATGTTTGATACGATCATCCCGGAGAACATTCCGGCGTGGATGAACGACCAGCAGGTGTTCACCGATGTTTTTCTGACCAAGATCCTTCCCATCCATCTTGATTATCAAAGCGAATATTGCCAGTGCCTCAACGGGGCGCTCGATGATGTCGAATACGATCACGAAGCCGGGCTGGTTCGCAACAGGGCGACCGGCACCACACCGGGGCTGATCCACGGCAACGGGAACGTCAAGCTGGAGGACACCATTGCGTGTGTTCTCGGAGCCGTGCCGGTGTGACGGTGCAAGTCGATGAAACACGAACTGTGCATCCTCTTCCTGCACCACAGGAATGACGGGCTGAGCCGGTTTCATCTGGAGGTGATCCGGGAGAACAATCCCGACGTGCCCGTCGTTCCCCTGACATTCCGCATAGGCGTCCCCGGCGCGACCCGCGTGGCGGAATGGAACTGGCCCGTCCGCGACGAGTGGCATGCGAACGATGTCATGGTCTACTCGTGGTACCGGCGGAGGAATCTGGACGCGAAGCGATATGTCATTTTCGACTACGACACGCTCGTTCTGGAACCCGTTGAAAGGTTTTATCGGAACGTCTGGGACGCAGACGTTGCCTGCGCCCGACCGGTGTTGTACGAGGACCAGCCGGACTGGCATTGGTTCAACCCCCAATTTGTGGATCTGCTTCCGGCGGAGCTCGGCCATCAACTGGCGGGGATGGTTCCGGCATCCGGTTCCTTTTTCTCGGAGCGTGCGCTCAGTGCCATGGTCCGTCTGGCCAGAAACAGGATGTTCTCGGAACTCTTCTGTGAGTGCCGGCTAGGCACTCTGGCAAGGGCAGCCGGTTTTCAAATCGAGCCCATCCGCGATGACGCGGAGCGGTTTCTGAGCTGGACCGAAGTTTCTCCGACGGGAATTGGGATTTGGCATCCCGTGAAAAAGATCTGTTCACGCGTCCCGCCAAACGGAAGGGATAGCCGATGACGCCGGGCGTTCGCAAGAAGTCGCGGGGGAACGAACATTCGGACGAAGACGCGCTGGAGTGAGGCGATTCAACTTTTTGCAGAAAATCAGGTCACGCGGGCACACAGCCGGCCAACAATCCGATAACGTGCCGAGTCCGGGGTGGTGTATGCGGGCACGCATCGGGACCGGCTCCGCCGTCCTGCCATCAACAACATGAATACGATTGAAACGGGCTGCGTCGGGACAGGCTGAGATTCAGAAGTGAAACGCACCCCGACAGATCCAACTGGCAAAACCTGGAGCGCCCTGGACGTGGTTCTCCTGATCGTCGCACTCGTCATCGTGGTGCTGGGACTGTTCCTCGGCTAGGGCCACCGGCTGGATCGTTCAGATGAGTCCGATACGGGAAGCCAGGGTATTGAAACTCCCCGCACCGGACCACCAGAGTCAGAGAACAGAAGTGCCTCCGACGGGGATACTTTTCACAACGGACGCCGTCCATCGCAAGCTTTGTGTGAAGCCAATTCGGAAACCTGCAGCCGTTTAGGTGCATCTGCCCTGCGGGAAATTTTGACGCCGGTCGGCAAAGACGGTTGCAGATTCCATTCCTCGATAACTCAGAGCATCCGTCTGAACCACGGAAACCATTTTGAGATCGTGCCATCTGACTCCAGCGGCGGGAGCGTCACCCGCCGGAAGCCGCGTTCGCAGTGAACGAGAACGCATTCGTGATCCCGGAGGGTGCGGAGAATGTGCGGCTTGATCCTGTGTTCCTCCGTTTCCGAATAGTTGGTGTTGCGCTTGCCGGCGCTGTAACCCCACGACCGTTTCGCAACGAGTTTCTTCCCGAGGAAATCGGCGGCCTGAACGGCGTCCGCCTCGTCGGCGGCCCGGAAGATCAGCCGGTTGCGCAGGTTGAGCGTGAGCACCCTGGACTTGTCGCTGCCCAGCGGCGGGATGAACGAGGTCGTGGACTGTGCCGCCGCGACGATGGTCGCCCCCGCTTCGCGAATCACATCGACAACGTTGTAGTCGCTCGTGCCGTCCTCGCTGGCCGTCATGAAACGTTGCGCCTCGTCGGCCCACAGAATGATGAGATTGTCACCGGCCCGGGCCTCCTTCGGTTTGTCGAAACGGAGCAGGGCGTGGTTGTAGAACAGCAGTTTTAGGAATGTATTTATGTAGCGGCGTTCAGTCTGAAATTTCTGCGGCATCGTCACGCAGATGATCTTTCCGCGGTCGACGTCGGCCATGTCGAATGTGCTCTCGCGGGAACAGAATACTTCTGAAATCTCCGGAGTGAGAAAGTATTGCAGATAGTTGCCGATGGTTTCCCGCACCCCGCCCAGCTGCTCTTCGGGCTGCGTCAGGAACCGGTTGGCAAAATGTTCGACAACGGCAACTTTTCGCGGCGTGGGAAGCAGATCCCGGAGAGATTCAATCGTCTCCGCCAGAACGTCCTTGTCTGAAAGCAGTTCAAACGCGCCCGCCAGCGTGACGGGACGGTTGATCTCGAACAGCAGCTCCAGCGCATGTGCGATGTGCGTTTGCGCCTGGCTCCTGAAAAAGCCCTTGTCACCGCCCTGGCCGAGGCTGGTCGCGGTATCGACGACAAACTTCGCGTACGACGTGAACGGAATCGCGCGATTGCCGGTGAGATTGAACCGATGGGCGGGCACCCAGTTGGTCGCGTTTTCGTCCGGACGGATTTGAAGGTGGATCAGATCGTTGCCGCGCCGGTAATGCGATGCCATTGCGCGCAGCGTCTCCCAATACACCCCTTTCTCATCGATGCACAGACCGCCCCAAAGCGGTTCGTTCCGGAAAACCTGATGGGCCAGCTGGTTGATTCCCGAGCTCGTCTTGCCCGAACCCGTGTCGCCGGTGATCAGCCAGCCCCGGCAGAACTGGTTTCGTTTCCATTTCACCCCCTTCAACATCGCCACCAGATGTGGTCTCGCATCCCGCGAGAGCAACGCGAAGAGCCCGAGCGAACCGGACAGGATGGCAACGGTGATGCCTCCGATCCCTCCCGGCCACCGGACGGCGACGGCGGCAAGCACGAGAGACACGGCGAACAAGGCAAGGTTGAACGGGCTCATAAGATAAATCTGCCGATGAGCATTCCGGTCACGACGGAGAATGCGGCCGTCAGAACCAACCCGGCCACGGTCGGCTCAATGAAACGTTTTGACGTGGGATGCTGCCGCAGCTCTTCCAGCAATACTGCGGAGAGGCGTTGCAGGGTGACGGCCTGCTCCTGAAGCTGGAGCAGCGAGTCACGGAGATCTGAGAATGACGGCAGTTCCTTCCGTCGAATGCTGTCCCAGTGTTCCTGATGAAGGCGGAACAAATCGAGGCAAACCAAAAGCGGTTCGTCCTCGCGCAGATGATGCTTGCGACGCCAGTCCTCAACCAGATGGGCGAAGTCGGAGGAAAAGTCATTTTTCGGTTCAGGCATATGGATGCTCGTTGGTCATTGGATGGGAAGCAGAAGGTCGGAGGCCGCCTCGATCTCGGCGTAGAGTCGGCGCTGCCAGGTAGAGAACCGCTGGCGGTCCAGCAGATGAAAACCGTCGTGTTTGCAGGCGGCGGTGACCGTCAGATTTTCCTGGTTCAACCCCTCGACCAGCCAGTCCTCCATGCGCAGCATGGTGATTTCCTTTCCACCAAGCTTCTTCAACAGGCGCACCCGGACGGCGCTCCGGTCGTAAAGTCCGAACGTATCGCCATGCACCTGATTGCGGATGACGACATAGCTTGCCTTGTCGTTCAATTCCTCCACCACCCTTTGGATCTGATCGAGGCTGTCGGCCTCGTGATTGACCGGCATGACCAGCGTGAGACGGGCTCCGAGCAGTTCCAGAACCTGCGCGAGATCGATGACGCTAAAATAGTGGAGGAAGACATCCGTGGACGCGGCGCGGCAATCCACCACAACCAGCCCCTCCTGTTCCAGAGCCCGGAACATTTCGTCCAGTGAACGCGGCCTGGAGAGGTCGATGAATCCGGCTTCGGAATGGAACCGTTTCAAGGTCGAATTTTCGTTGTCGCTGTCGCAGGCGATGAAGGGCAGTTGCCGGTCCTTCATGAACTGGACGAAGTTCACGGCGAAGAAGCTTTTGCCGACACCGCCCTTGCCGTTGAGGATGAGATTGAGTTGACGTTTCATAGTTCGTTGGGATTGGCGAATTGTATTTTTGCGATACGAGGTCCGCCCTTCGCCGGATCGGGCGGAGGACAGTTCAGGAGATCATCCAGCAGCGCGATCTGATCCTCTTCCGGGATCTCCGGCGCAGCATGCTGTGCAGCAGGTTTTCGTTCCGGCTTCGTCGCACGGCGGACAGCCCGGCCGGGTTTGGCGGCACCGTCAGGGCGCGCAGCGTTGTTTGCACGAACCGGTTGCTCGCCCAGGACGCTCCGGCAAAAGCGCATGACGCAGGTGTCCGAAGCGCGGATGCCGCAATGAGAGAGCATTTCGCTGATCGTGCGAAACGAAGCACCCTTGCCGCGCATGGCGGCGATCTCGTCGCGCACCGCCTCCAGACGCGAGACGCGCGACTGGACGGTTCCCGTGAAGCGCGATGCCGCGACGCGGAATCGCGACACGGCATCATTTGGTATCGCGTCATCCTTCATGGTGAACGCAGCAGCGGGATCGCGGTCGCATCGCAGCAGGCGCAACAGTTGTCGTCGCGCACCGGATCGCGTGCGCGTCAGGTCGTCGTGACGACAACGTTCTGTCGCCGGTCGGCATCGTGCGTCGCACGCCCGTCGCAGCGGGCGCATTGATGCGCAGCACGGAAAACCTTCGGAATCGAAGGAGTAGGGCGTGCCCTCTCATAAACAGTTTCATAGGCGGATGCCCCGGCCTTCCCTCAGCGTTGCCCGCCAGCATTCGAGCTGAGTTAAAATGTCGTCGATACGGCCGCATTTTCCCGCCGCTCGTTCCGAGACCTGGTCCGCGTAGAGTTTGCCAAGCGATGAGTTGGGAAGTTGCCTGACACAGTGGGCTGATTCGGTGTGCAGCTGATCACGAAACATCGTCAGAACTTTCATGGCGGTGCGAATTTCTCCGGGAGCGGGTGTTTTCATTTCGTCGGAAATTTCGAGGATTGAGTTTTCTTGCGACGGGACGGTTTCCCGTCCACGGCGACGGCATACCACTGGAGGAGATTCCGGATCACCAGTTCCACGGACTCCATCTGCCAGACCGCCGTCTTGGTGATCGATGAGGTTCGCGCGGCCTGGAGAAACCATTTGCCGCGATGGGTGATGGCCGCCTCCGCTTCGCCATCGATGCGCTGCTTCAACTCGTTCAAGACTTCGACGGCTCTCAACAGATCACCGCGTTTAATTTTGCGAGATGGAGCATGCAGTTCGATTCCGCCGATGCCCGTGTCGTGCGTCGGGCTGCGATCCCGTTTGACCTGGTGCGCTGGCCGTGACGCTGCACGGTCTGCTGCACGCGATGATTTCCGTCCGCTGCCCGGTGACATGCCCCGGGACTGTGTGGTGCGCTTCGTTGTTCGCATGCCGTCATTGAACATCATGCTGCGTTGTCCGTTGTGCCCTTTGCGCACAAACTGCGGCCATCCCTGCGACGCGTCGTGATTCGGGGTGTGGCTTCCAGAAAACACTGTATCGGCGTTGACACGGGGGACGGTCAATTGGAACAGTTCCAACGTATGCCGAAACGTACGTCCGAACTTTCAAAACCGCATGCCAGACTCCACAAGAATCATTCCTACGAACTGCTCGTGGCGACCTGGCTGATGAATGGCGGCTGGCAGGTGTTCACTCCTTTGCTGGATGCCGCCCATGCCGTGGATTTGATCGCATCGGACGGCCCGAATTCCTACCGGCTCCAGATAAAGTCACTCGAAGCCCAGGAAGTGGACCGCCAGGTTCAGAACGTATGGAAAGGACGGAACATCCACTTCGTCATCTATTTCGCCCAACGATCAAACTGGGGATACGTTTGTCCGGCGTTCACCACCAATCAGAAGCGGCTGAACGATGCTTCACACAAACGCTTTCTTCAAAACTCCAAGTCGTTCCTTGCGGCATTCCATGCATGCTGACCGACAACATTGCTGAAGGTGCGTGCCTAAAATGTTGAACCAAGCATGTTCCTCTTTCGTCACGCTTGGCTACCAATCACTCGTGTCGTAGAGGCCTGTCTCCGGAATTCGTCAGGTCGATGATTGTGCCTGACGCGCACAATGCCGGATCGGGGTTCCGCTATCGTTTGAGGTGTGATCACGGCCAAGGCGCAATACAACCTGTCGAACGCGAAATCCTATTTTCGCGAGCATCTGGCGGTCGGCGATTACTATCGGGAGGGCGAACGGATCTCGGGCGAATGGTTCGGTAGGGCGGCGGAATCCCTGGACCTGCGCGGTGCCGTCCGGGAAACAGAATTCGACGCGCTCTGTGAGAACGAAAACCCCACGACCGGCGGTTGCCTGACCCAACGCAAAAACACCGTCCGGCAGGAAGGTGGCGGGACGAGGTCGAACCGGCGCGTCTTCTACGACTTCACTTTCTCACCACCAAAATCGGTTTCCATCGCCGCGTTGCTCGTCGGCGATGCCCGCATCATTGACTCGCACGAACGGGCCGTCCGGAACGCGCTGACCGAGCTGCAAAACTTCGCGGCGGCGCGCATACGAAAAGGGAAAAGCCGCGATTCCCGGCTGACCGGGAACATCGTGGCCGCCCTCTTCAGCCACGACACCTCCCGCGCCCTCGATCCGCATCTGCACACGCACTGCGTCGTCTTCAACGCCACCCATGATCCAAAGGAGAACCGCTGGAAGGCGTTGGAAAATCAGGAGATGTTCAAGACCCGAAAATATGCGGAGGCGGTCTACTATCACGAACTGGCGAAGGATCTTCGAAGTTACGGGTACCGGATCAGCAATCGTGCGCGGGGCGACTTCGAGATTGAAGGGGTGTCAGCGGAGATCTGCGCGCGCTTTTCCAAACGGCACGAGCAGATCAACGAAGCCCACGAGGCGCTGCTGCGGGAAAATCCAGCCCTTGCCGACGTCAATCAAAAGGACGTTCGTGAATGGCTTGCCACGGCTGAACGGTCGCGGAAGATCAGGGACCTGGGCCGCGAGGAACTGAAACGTCTGTGGTCATCACAGATCAATCCGCAGGAAGCATCCGCCTTGGAGTCGCTCGCGCAACGGGAAGTCCTGACTGTCGCGAGGAACGAACCGGACAGATCAGCCGAGGCGGTTGAGTGGGCGGAGGAACATTTGTTCGACCGTTGCGCCGTCGTACCTGAGCCGGAAATCTGGCGGCAGGCGTTGATCTGGGCACGCGGTGAAAATGTGAGCATCAGCAGTTTGAAACGGACAACCGGACTTCGGGACTACGTGCGGGATGCCGGCGGCGCGACCAGTGTGACCACCCGCGAAGTGCTCGGTCGCGAATGGGAAATTGTCCGTGCGGGTCTGGAGGGGGTCAGTGCGTACGCGCCATTCGTCGCCGCTCCGTCTGCCGCGCCGGAGTCCTTCGCCAAAGACCAGGGTCTGGCGCTGAGGCAACTGTTGCTCTCGCGCGATTTCATCACGTTGTTTCGCGGTGGCGCAGGCACGGGAAAAAGCTTTGTGCTGAAGGCGCTGGCCGACCAACTTCATGAGGCCGGGCATCCGGTCGTGACACTCGCTCCCCAACGGCAGCAGGTGCAGGACATGAAGGCGGAGGGCTTCGCCTCACCCACGACGCTGGCGGACTTCCTGACACGGAAATCGATCAGCCGACATGCCGTCGTCCTGCTGGATGAATCGGGCCAGGTCAGCGGAAACCAGATGGCGGAACTCGTCCGTCTGGTTCGTTCCGGCGAGGGCCGACTGATCCTCTCCGGCGATACGCGGCAACACGGCCCGGTCGAGGCTTCCGACGCGATGCTCGCGCTGGAACGTCACGCGCATCTGAAGCCTGCGGAGTTGAAAAAGATCCGCCGCCAGAATCCCAGACTCGGAAGCGGCAATCAGGAAAAACGGAACATCCGCCGCTACCGCCGCGCCGTGGCAGATGCCGCCTCTGGAAAACTGGCGGAGTCCTTTGCCGGACTTGAAGAACTTGGGGCCATCGTCAGCTGTCCGCCCGGCGAACAGTCAGCCCTCCTCGCGGAAGAATACCTGCGTCTGGCGGAGGAAGGACATTCACTGGTGGTCGTGGCGCAGACATGGAATGAAGTTCACAGGGTCAACGAGCGTGTTCGCGCGAGGTTGCGAGAAAAGGGATTGATAGGATCCGACGAAACCGAGGTCGAGGCATTGGCGCAGGTTGACCGGACCGACGCCCAGAAGCGCGATGGCCGCAATTACCAACCGGACACGCGCATCCTATTCAACCAGCCGTTTGGCCGCGTGCCCAGGGGTGCCAAAGGCTCCTTTGTCAGCGCGGTCGACCGCGGAATCATCGTCGGCATCGGCCAGGAGTGGCATCTCGTTCCGCGCAAGCACCTGAACCGGATCACGGTTTGCGAACCGCGAACACTTTCGCTCGCCCAAGGTGACCGGTTGCAGCTCAAGGCAAACCAACGCCTGTCATCGGGAGCGACGGCCACCAACGGGGAAATCGTCACGGTCAGCGCCGTGCGGGAGGACGGCGGAATCAATCTGCAGGACGGTCGAACACTGGATCCGGGCTACCGGCAGTTTGTCCCCGGCTACGCGGTGACGTCCTACGGTTCCCAAGGCAAGACGACGGACTACGTGCTCTTTTCCGATTCCGCCGTCCGCGCCGCGACCAACGGTCGCCAGTGGTATGTCACCATCTCGCGCGGGCGACGTGGAATTCGCATCTTTACTCCCGACCGGCAGGCGCTCCGGGAAAGTGTGACGAGGTCGGGGGATTCACGGCTGGCCCTGGATCTGATCGGGCTCGAACAGGGATTGAAACATATGCCGCGAAATTCACGGCACCTCTGGCGGCACTGGACAAGGGGCTGGAGCAACCGGGTGGGCCGGATGCTCGCGGCCCTGTCGACGACGCGGAGGATGCAACCCGCAACCAACAAAACCTATGAGAACAAAGTCAGTTGAATGCTTCGCAACGGACCCGAAATCACGCGGTCTGCGCGTGGAGCTCACCCCGCAGGAATCGCTGGTGTTGCCCCACGAACATTTCATGTATTCAAAACTGTGTGCCGGAACAGAGTTCGACACGCTGACGCTCTGCTTCATGACCCACGAAGTTGTTCTGACCGGCTACGGTCTGCGACGGGTCGAAGGCGCGATGCAGGTGCGGGACCTTTCCTGGGTCGCCGCCCGGACCGTGAGGTACAAATCGCAAGGGGTGGAGAAAGGATTCATCTCGTCGATCACCGTGAGGCAAACCGACGAAGACAAAGGCGATGCGAACAGTCGAAAAAACTGACCGGGGAGGATGTCAATGAAACAGGAAAAGAAGGATTTTCTGGCGCTCGCAATTCCGCCGGCCCGGCTGACGATCACGGAGACCGCGTGGTCGCTCGGATTTGCCGAGCAGGACATCACGGTGCTGGTGTCAGCGGGACTGTTGAAACCACTGGGCCATCCCCCGCAGTCGGGCTCGAAGTATTTTGCCAGTGCGGAACTCCAGTCGTTGCGGAGTGATACGCGCTGGCTTGCGCGGGCATCCGACGCCATCGTGAACCACTGGAAAAAGAAAAATGCCAGCCGCGCAGCGTGTTCTTCAGCGGCGTAAAATAGATGGCGTGTGGTGACACGGTCTACCGGGGTGAGAGCGATGTCATGGTGGATTCATCCCAACAGAAACAGATTCCGCCGATGAAAACCTAAGCGCGGAACTCCCGGCGGCGGCGGTTGTGTCAAGGTGGAGGCGCTGGGAGGCGGGGCGCACGACCTTGACACGGCGGACGCCGCCATAAAATGAAGCGGGTTTTCGTCGTTCCGACCGCCTGCTCGTGCAGCTGATGGACGGTGTAAACCCAAATGGCTTCTGTTGAGAGCGAGGGTTGAACACATCTTTGGATTTCTGGTTCACCAGATGCGGGCCAACCGGATCCGGACCATCAGGAAGAAATGGCGGAGCGCAGCATCGGACTGGGCAACCTCGTGTACAACCTCTTCCGCTACGTGCAACTCGGCGGATCAATGGTATGAAGCGAAAGGAAAAGATCGGAACGACGGCCGAATCGCAAAGAAGCGAGCTTACAACCGACAGCTGTCGAGGCGCAACGAGCCGAAGTTCCCCGAAAAAACTAACGGACGGCGCTCCCTCGTCTCAAACAACCGCACTCCATTTCAACCAAGATAGCGAGCCGGGCTCAAAACAAAGTTAATGGATGTGCCCTTAAAACTGGGTTGATGGATTTGCCCTGATGTCTTGAAAATACACTTGAATAACTCGAAGTTTTCCGCGTTTACTCTTACGAGATGGAAGTAGCTTCCAAGTCTAGCCGTGATAAGCTGCAACAAGTAGCGAGGGCGATCGCGACCGATCAACAGGTAACCCCTAAGCCAGGGGAAGCCGATCTCGTTTTTGTGGGATTGGATCAAGACCCAAGAACTTTCGCTAAGCGATATAGGGGACTTCAGGAATTCTTCCGTCTACGATTTGGAGTTGAACTTGCCGTGGTTGGTGGTGGCGTTGGCTGCGAGAAAAGCTATATCAAAATCTTCGCGAAGGATCGACCTACGGAAAGAAGAATTGTTGAATTAGTTCTCCAGCTAGAAGGGTCTATTTGCATTGAGCTTGAAAGAGCGGGAGTCGATCGAATCTTTGAAAACGAGATTGGAAACGAAGGCGGACTGGCGGTGGCAGTTGGGTCACAGCCAACAAGCGAAGCGATGCTATCATCCGCATTGAAGATTAAAAATCCCCTCCCGAGGCTCGAATCTTTGATCTCGGCGAGTCGTTCCATGCTAAAAGAGTTGCCAGACGCGGATGGCGCCAAAACAGCCTTCTTCAAATGCCTCGATGCGTTTCGATCCTATTTCAACGGAACTTCAAAAACAATACCGAACGGACTTTCGGAAGAACTTCATGACGCGTATTCAAGCCTTCGGCGTCGACTTCCCAGCTTCAAGGCCGTTTTCGAGTGCATTTTAGGCACGATTGAAACCCTCGGTGTTAAAATCCAATTAGAGCCACCGACCTCATTAAAACTCACAAAAACAGGCATTTACCACATCAAATGAGAATTAGCTAAATCTGTAAACGTCGGAATTTAAGCTATATTCTTCGTTTCGTTTATCTAAGAAATCAAATCCTTCGTCACTCAGCATTATTTGGCCCTCTGGCGTAATACCAATAAGGCGATGATGAAAAAGCTCCTCAACTGCCGATTTGAAATCCGAATAGTCAGGAGATGCCGGTAACACTGTAAATGTCCATCGTTTATCTTTTTGGGCCCTTTCTTGATGCAACCACAACGTACTAAGAACCTTCCTTCCGCCAGGACTGGGCGTATAATTAGGGTCCATTGATTTGGGTGCTGCAATCGATCCGGTGCCGAGCGCATCCTTATCGGCGCGTCCAAATGCGCCCGCTAAAAACAGGCGAGTAAGAGTGTATCCACCCAAAAAACCTTCCGCGAAGAACAAGGATATGAGGCCAACGCCAAACGACGCTGCAGGGCTCGCAAGACCTTCATGCACGTAAAAACTCTCGGCTGCAAAGGTTCCAACTTTCTTCAAGAACGCCGGAATGGACTGAAGTTGAACCAAACCCACTCCGACGATAATTTTGGTAAGCCAATCCGAAATCTGTTCGAGGTTGGTATTTACCCGCATCTGATAATCTTGCGCTTTTCCCGGAGACTCGCTTGTTCCTTTTGGATCTTGCTGAAGTACGCGTGGAATTCCGAATAAAAAACCTACAGCAAACCCCAACACAAGAGACGCGAAAGACCAAACCAGTGCAGAAGCCCAAGCACCGGGGTTAGACGAATAAACCCCTACCCCATATCCGACTAGAACCATGCTACCGCAAACCACGACAAGGGTTACTCCCGCGGTGCTAACGAGATCAACTTGATTTCTGGTAAGGGTAAAGTTTTTGAATGGCTTTCCCATTGTGCTATGAGCCAAAATTTATTATCAAAGAGTGTGGAAGGTAATCTCCAAAGAGCACATCCTTCAACTGAGTTGCATAAAAAAGAATGCTGCAAAACAAGGGGCTTTTAACACTAGATTTCATTTTAAATTAATTAATCGATGTGCTCCAAAAGCTAAGTCGACGTTGAGTCTCAAACATGGCTTACCTCGATCTTGATGGCAAACTCGCGGAGCTCAGTCTCTTGTCAATATTCTTAGTGATGGATCCGATTGTTACGCTTTTTCTAGGAGGCTATTGCCCAACAATTAATGCCAATCTCCAAGGACCACCCATACTTGCACATCACCCTGAGTTATCTCAGGTGTAGGTGGATCGCGCTCAATAGACTCGATATGATACGGTTTCCCTCCGATCCGGGAAGCGAGACGACCATTCTGCGCTAACGGTGTATCCCCTTCTACGGGGAATCGATCCACTTCTTGCATTTTTTTACTCTTTCTCTTTTGTTGTGTTTTTCAATTGCCTCCTAGGAAGCGCCACATGGCGACCACTTGAGGATCGTTAACAAACGCATGTTGCCAAGCAATCAGGTCAGCTTTCTGAGAGTCGTAAGATATCAGTAATTTGTCCTTGGCCGTCTCATCTGCGGACACTTCTGCACCGGTGGTTATGTCCTTGATTATCGTTGTTCCTTTAAGAATAGCATCACGAAGTCTATTCAACTCTTCCACGGATGAGGCCAAATCAGCCTGATAGCTTAAAACTTTTTCAAAGGCCGCCCCCGCAGGTCCCGGTCTCTGAACTCGTCGGAAGTAAATAGTATTGGCCGCCGGTGGTGGCACCAGTGGAGCCGCTGCAACGTAGATAGTGTAGTTAGCCGGAACCTCTGAGACGAGCGCGGCCGAATTTAGAGAGTTGAAAAGACGATCCGCCTGAGTTCGAACTTCTGCTGAATAGTTACTAGGATTTCCGCGCACATTTTTGATTTCCTGAAAAATTTGGTTACTAAGGGAAAATATGATGTCGGGTATTTGACCTGTGGATGATGCAAGAGTTGCAGCCCTCGCAACCGCATTAGCTACTGCAGGGTTGTCTGTTAACGCGGCCGCGCCGCCATTCTCTGCGATTATTTCTGCAGCTGTGCCTGACGCGAACCACTGGGCAACGTTGAATCCGGCATTTGCTCCCGTCGCTTCTGTGGTGTTTGCTTTTGTGCTGAGGCTGCCTTGGAGCTTGGCGAGCACCGAGTGCGCCTTGGGCATTATTTCATACTTTGCTTTACCGGGTCCGTCGGCGTCGTCCATTATTGGGTCAAACAGAACCTCAGCTCGCTTATAACCAATCACGATCTTCACCGGAGATTCGGATTGTGTGCTCAACGCAGTTTCGAGACCGATGGTTGTGCCGGTGCTGAATACCAGTGAGCGATTGAGATTGGCACACCCGGTAGCCGCGATTGCCAACAAGATTGTCGTCAAGTTCGTTACTGTTTTCATCATTTCACTGTCGTTGTATTTTGGAATCCCTCTTCAATGAATTCGATCGCCATTAGATTCGCTGCTTTGCCGAAAGCTATTTCGGCGCGAGAAAGAGCGACTCTGCCGTCCTCCATTTCCACAGTGCGGTAGACTGCTGAAACCTCGCTGTAGCCGATGACCATCCGGTCTGTCATAACCAGAGTTCCAATGCCTTTCAGATCAATGTGGGGCGGCAACCCGTCTTTCTTTATTCGACTGTCGCGATAAATCCCAACGCCGAAGTAACCTGGACCCGAGATGATCGGTCGATAACCGGCGCAACCCGGTAGCAGGATGACCCCAAGACAGAGCATCCATACCCATTTGATTGATCTGTTACGCATCTGCTGGTCTTGCTAGACTGGGAGTTTCCAGCTACGGCAAACTTGTTGAGACGCAGTCAAGTTTTCACAGGACATCCCCCGCCAATTGTTATGAGCTATAAAAACCAATGAAAAACTTCGGGTACCGCCTTACAACTAACGACACGCCCGAAGCGCCATCAATCCGTATCCATTTTGCTTGGGATAATACTTCCTGGATCTTGTGTATTGAATAAAAAAAACGATTCGGAAGTCCAGTAAATAAATTCTAAATAGCCAATGGCGTGTTGCCTCATTGAAGGGGACACCGAAAGGGTCGAGTCTGGAAAGGCGGAAGGGTTCCATTGCCTCATAATAGCGGACACCGTGGCGAATGCCCGCCGCCATGAGCAAAGAGACGCTGAACGAATACATCCCGAGAGTTCGGAAACGCTATTCAGGCCTGACCGGAAAGAAAGCCCGCAGTCGTCTGCTGGACGATTTCTGCGCCGTAAGCGGCTATGGCCGCAAGCATGCCATCAAAGTGCTGCGCGGCCAGAAACGCAGCGGCAAAGGCCCCGGACGCGGGGGTGCCCCTACGCTCTACCGCGAGGAAGTGGGCGCGGTTCTCAAGCACTGCTGGCTGCACATGGAACAGCCCTGCGGCAAGCGGACCGGGATGCCGCCCCTGTGGCTTGCCCACCTCCAGGAGATCGGAGGAAAGCAAATCAACTCTGCCACCCGGGCCAGGCTGCTCAGGATCAGCCCTGCCACCATTGACCGCCTGCTCGCCCCGGCCAAGACCGGCATCCGCAGGAAAGGCCTGGTCCCACGCAGCGATGCGGCGATCAAGGCACTCATCGAGATCCGTGCCGAACGGTGGGATACCAAGGAAGTCGGCTGGACCGAGGTGGACACCGTCGCCCACTGCGGAGGAGACCTGGGAGGAATCTTCGTCTGGTCGCTCACCAGCGTGGAGATTCTCAGCGGCTGGACGGAAATCCGTTGCATCTGGAACCGCGGGCAGCACGCAACCCTTGAAGGGCTTGAGGAAATCGGCCTTGCCCAGCCCTTCGCCCTGCGCGGAATCGACAGCGATGGCGGCGGTGAATTCATTAACTACCACCTTCATCATCATTTGGAGAATCAGGGTGTCCGCCAGACCCGTTCGCGCCCCTATCGGAAGAACGACCAGGTCCTAAAGCCCCCGCCGACAGCAGCACCGACACTCCTCCTCGTGCCGTAATCCCCTACTTGGATTCGGGAGAACTTAATTCTTCGTCGCTGGATTCAGTTCCCCGACGATCTGTAAAGCACGGCCAGGTTATGATCGGAAATGCCATGTTCTTCGTCACTAATTCGTCCACGCTTGCCGAATTCTCTGAAGTCTTGAGGCAATCGCCTTGTTCACTCGTCTGATGTTTGGCGCGGTCAATCTCAAGTTGAAGCGCGTCGCAAAGGCACTGGTCAACAGCAGCGTTCGCAAGGCGGGCAACCCGTCCGTAATTGGAATGATATACGACAAAAAGAAGGGAGCTCAAGATTACTGCAGTCGCAAACCGACCGATTCCTCCCAACGAGTGATCGAAATCTGAGTTAAATCCCGCGAGGATGAACGAAGCAATCACAGCAACCAGGACGGCGACTCTGGCAGTACCCAGCGAATGAACGTAGTCGCAGAGCTCTTGCGTGCTTTCATCGGAACTCTTGATGGCCGGATTCAATTCCTTTCTTTGGTGCCAGATGCTGAATACTATGATCCATGCTCGTTCGCGGCATAAGTTTTTCATTTCGATACCCTTTATGCGGAGCATGCCATTGTCAACCAGCCGCCGCAACACCCTTGTGTGGTCCTTGTGTGGTCCATATGTTTCCCGCTCATCTTTCCTTTGAACCAGTCGCGTCCGTGCCACCAGTGATGAATCGCGCTGAATATCGCGCCCAACCCTCCACTCGGAAGTGTCCCCTGAGTCGTTAAAAATTTGAGGTGGTGGTTGGTTCAACCACGCGAGAGCGTGGTGGTGACAAAACCAAAAAAACCAACCAACACCATGAACCACGAAATACTCAAAGCCGCCTTTT
>Ga0209491_10001223_pt1 | contig 50937 bp, 19 predicted proteins | sample BON02_FD_187213 | JGI IMG/M metagenome (GOLD analysis project Ga0209491, IMG submission 187213) | Freshwater microbial communities from Lake Bonney liftoff mats and glacier meltwater in Antarctica - BON-02 (SPAdes) (version 2) | ecosystem: Environmental > Aquatic > Freshwater > Ice > Glacier...
GAGGGGGAGGAGGGGGAGGAGGAGGGGGCGGAGGAGGGGGAGGAGGAGGCGGGAGGGGAGGACAAAGGGGACGACGAGGGGAGGGGAGGGGAGGGCACGCAGACGCCCGGCGCCCGCATCGCATAGCCGAAGGAGGCGTCGAGCGTTTTTGACAGCGGCGCGCCGACCAATCCCGTCACGTCCGTCAGCGGGTCCCGCGGCCCCCTGCTGATGGTCGGCGGGTAGGCGTGCGGCGCCAGGGCGACGCGTGCGCGCAGGGCCGCCGGGAGAGACAGGAGCGCGGCGAAAAAGGGGCGCGCGTCGCTCAGCGGCGGCGAGCGCGACGCGAGCACGGCGGAGTCGGTCGCAAAGCCGTTGCCCCAGTTGAGGCCGAGGGCGGTCTGCCCTGTGCCCTCGACCAGCAGGAGGTGGGGCGGGGGCGGGGTGGCGGCCGCGGCCTCGGCAGAGGCGGTGGCCGAGGCGAGCGCCGCGGCGGCGCCCGAGAGGGGCGGCGGCGGCTGCGGCCGAGACGGGGGCGTCGCCTTGGCCGCAGCCGTCGCAACTCCCGGCGCCGCCGCACCCTTGGCGCGCGCCGCCGCCGCCGCCGCTGCCGCCGGCGAGCGGGGGGGGATGCCCAGCATGGACGCGGGCGGCGAGTACCGCGCGCCCCACGCCTGCTCCTCGCGCGCCGTGTGCGCCGACACGGCGTAGAGCGCCTGCATGGCCGTGAGGGCCAGGGCCGCCCAGCCGGCGCTGGCGGCGGCGCCGGCGCCGGCAGGCCTTGCCGCCAAGGCGCCGCCGCCGCCGCCCGGCGCGCCCCGCACGGCGGCGGCGGCCTGCGCGGCCGCGGCCGTCGGCGACGGCAGCACGCGCGTGACTCCTAGGGAAGAGGCGCCGCCGCCACCGGGACCACCCATAGCGGCACCCCCGCCGCCAACAGGGACGCCGGCCGGCGCCTGTGCCCACCCGGCCCGCACCGCCTCCCGCGCCGCCGCCGCCGCCGGCGCCGGCGCTAGCGGCTCGCCCCACGCGAGGCCGAGCGCGTCGGGCTCGTTCATCAGGTCGAGCAGCAGCCTCCCCCTCAGGTCCGCCTCGTAGTTGGGCAGGCACGCGACCCGGCGCCAAAGGGCGACCCAGGCGGCAGCAAAGCCCGCGGGGCCCCAGGCGCCGGCCGCCAGGCGCTCGGTCCCGCGGCCAGCCGCGCCATCCGCGCCGTCCGCGACATTCGCGCCCACGCCCGTGGGGTGGTACGACAGGGTCACGTAGAACCCGTGCGCCACGGCCGCCTGGACCGCCCACAGGTAGCGGTCGAGCACGAGGGGCTGCGGCTGCAGCTGCTGCTGGGGGGAAGACGCGTTTGCGCCGCCGCCGCCGCTCCGTGGGCGCGGCTGCGGCGGCGGCGTCGGCTCAAAGAAGCGGCCGGGCAGGCCTGCGTTGCATCGCGTGACCGAGGGGTCTGCCCGCGCGTCCGCCTCGAGCTCCAGCGCCGACCTCAGCCCCTCGTGCCGGCCCTCCAGGCGCCGCAGCGCCTCCTCTGGCCCAAGCCCGGGCTCGGCCAGCGCCGCGGCCGCCGCCGCCAGCGCGCGCGCAGCCGCCACGTCCCTCTCGAGCAGCGCCTCGACCTGCGCGGCCGTCACGGCAGAGGGCGGCAGCGCGCCCAGGGCCTCGCCCCCGGAAGCATCTCGCCACGCCAGCGGGTCGGTTGCCCGCCGGCGCGTCTGCCACTCGGACAGCCGGCGGCAGCGGCCCAGCGGCGGCCCGCGGGCGGCGGCCGCGGGCGCGTCGAGGTCCCCGAAGCGGAAGGGCAGGCGCAGCGCATTGAAGCCGAGCGCCTTGAGCTGTCGGAGGGCGGCAAAGTAGTCCGAGGCGGCGTCCGGGGCGTTGTGGAGCCAGAGGCCCTCGGCGCCGCCGTAGGCGGTGTTGAAGCCGAACCAGTTGATGCCGTGGAGCGTGACGGGGGCGCGGCGGAGGGTCGGGGGGGTCTTCGTCGTTGTCGTCGTCGTCGTCCTTCTGCCGTTGCCGCTGCCGCTGCCGTTGCCGTTGCCGCTGCCGCCGCCGCTGCTTCGCTCCTCCAGCAGCGCCACCAGCCCGGCTCCTTGGGTCTTGAGAGGGGGCGGTGGCGCACCTCGCGGCGGGGGCTCTGTTGATGTTTGCGGTGGGACGGGGATGAGAGAGCAGCAGCTGGGAGTTATTTTTGGAATTATTTTTGGAATTGTTTTTGGAAGCGCAGGGCGGGGACGCCACGTCGCCACGTCGCCCCGCCTCGTCGGCGGCGGGTCGGAGTCGCCTCGTCGCCGTGGCCTGGATTCACGTGACCCCTCCGACGCTCACCATACAGCAACGAGGGGCACGTCAGCTGCTGCGCCGATGCCGCGGCGCCGATGCTGAAGATGGCGCATCCGACCAGCAGCGCGGCCGCGCGCATCGCGACACGGGATCAAACAACGGAAATAGATAGACCCGCGAGGGTTCGTTCCGCGAAAGACCGGCACACCCCGCAACGACGGGATCGAGCCAAGCGTCGAGGATGTTGCTGCTGGTGCGCGTCTAGAAAGAGAAAGAGCTAGACCATGTGTTTCGAATGAGGGAAAAGCCGCTAGTGGCGCAAAGTGGCGCGCAAAGCAACTTTTTTGTCGAGGTGGAGAGCCGGGAATCAGCGGCGGCGGCCCGAGTTCGAACGCAGCGGCGGCGGCTGAGTCCGAAGGCAGCAGCGGCAGCGGCCCGAGTTCAAACCTCGGAGCAGCGGCCCGAGTTCGAACCTCGGAGGAGCGGCGGCGGCGGCAGCAGGCGGCGGCGGCGGCGGCGGCGGCGGAGGTGCGAGACGAGACGAGAGCGGCGGCGGCGCGTCACGCCACGCGACGGCAGCCCTCCCCCCCTTCTCTCTCTCAACTCCGCGCGCCCTGCTGCGCCTCCTCGGACACGGGAGGCGGCGGCACCGACGGCGACAACGCCGACGGCGACGGACCGGCCGCCGCGCCCGCCGCCGCCTCCTTGGCGGCGCGCCGCGCCCGCCGCCGCGCCTGCTCCTCCGCCTCGGCCGCCGCCGCCGCCGCCTCCGCCGCCGCCTTGTCCTCCTGCTCGGCCTCGCGCTCGGCATCCTCCACCGCCGTCTTCGCCAGGCGCCCCACGAATCCGAGCGCCAGGGCGGTGGCGCCCACCCCGAGCGCCAGCTGCCAAGCCCCCCCGCCGTCGCCCCCGAAAAAGGGCAGCGCGGCCACCGCCGCCTCGCCCCCCGCCCCAGCCGCCGCGCCCGCGCCGCCGCCCGCGCCGAGCGCGGCTTTGCCCAGGTGCCCGGCCGTGACGTACGCGTACGTCCCGGGCAGCATGCCCAGCCACGACCCCAGGACGTAGCTGCCCAGGTCCACCGACGTCAGGCCGTACAAATAGTTGGACGCGGCCAGCGGCAGCAGCGGGCTCAGCCGCAGCAGCACCACGAACCGCAGCCCGTCGCGAGATATGGCGCGGTCGATGGCGGCGAACCGCCTGTCCTTGGCGGCGATGGCGGCGACGCGGTCGCGCGCGGCGTAGCGCGCGATCAGGAAGGCGGCCGTGGCGGCGGCGGTGGCGGCCACGGACACGATGGCCGTGCCCTGGGCGGGGCCGAAGATCACGCCCGCCGTCATCGTCAGGGGAATGGCGGGGACCGCCAAAACCTCAAGGCCCGCGTACACGAGGCCGTAGGCGGCGGGCCCCCACACGCCCCATCCGTCGACGGCCTCGACGAAGAACTCGACGAACAGGCGGATGGGCTCGCGGAAGGCGTAGCCGCCGCCGAGCAGGGCGGCGACGCCGGCGACGGCGGCGAGCGGGGCGGCGACGCTGGCGGTGGCGCTGTTGGGGGCCGCCGCCGCCGCCGCTTCCGTTGCCGTTGCCGTCGTCGTCGTCGCGGCGACGCTGTCGGAAGAGGGGCCGTCGTCCTCGTCGCTGCTGTCGCCGCTGCTGCCGCTGCCGCCGCCGCCGCCGCTGGCGGCCGGAACGGAGCCGTGCGGCTGCTGCTGCTGATGCTGCTGATGCTGCGGGTCCCCAGAGGCGCCCGACGCGCGCGCGACGACGACGACGCGCGCGGCGGAGGACGGGGGGCGCCTGCGCGCGCCGAGGCTGCTGCTGCTGCTGCTGCTGCTGCTGCTGCTGCTGCTGCAGCTGCACGCGGGCGTCGTCTCGAGATGGCATGCTTGGCGCCGCTGGTGCTGCCGCTGCTGACCCTGTTGCTCCCCCCTCCTGCGCGCGCGGCTGGGGGAGGGAGACGGGGCGCCGGTGGCGGCCGACGGCGAAGCGGCCGCCGCCGCCGATGGGGCGCCGCCGCCGCGCCCGCAACGCGTGGCGCTCGTCGCCGTCGCCGCCGCCGCCGCCGCCGCCGCTGCCGCGAGCAGGGGGCGCCGGTCGAGGGTGGCCTGTGGACCTTGAGGAGCAGGAGCGACGTGGGTTTGTATTGGTCGGGCGCGTGCGGAGAGTGAGTGAACGGCGGATCTTTTCGCATGTCTCTCCCCCCTTCCTTCTTGCAAGGGGACGAAACGACAGTCTCTCTCTCTCTGTACCGTGCGCGACGCCTCTGTGTATGTCCGACGCACCACCATCCGCGCGCGTCCTAGGCCGCCCATAGGGGCCAGGCCCGCCGCCATTCACAAACGCGCTGGCGCCTGGGCGGCGCGCGTGGGAGGGAGTAGAGGAAGAGTGGGACGCAGGGGAGTGACTGTGTGGCCGTTTCGCGTTCTTGGGCGATGGTGGGTGTCCGTATCGTTGCAGCGGATCGTTGACTGGTCCAAGAGTTGGGCAAGCGAGGATGACATGTGCGAGGAGCGGGTTTTGTACATGCTGCGCACGGGTTGCATTTCGCCACGCCACTCGCCACGCCACGCCACTCGCCAACGAGTCGCCAGCGCCAACGCCAAAAGCCCGCCATGTTTGCTGCGTCAAAACATGCAAAAATACCCCGCCCCCCGGCGGTTATGTTGTGGCGGGTGGTATCAATGGAGTCCGGTTGTAGCAGGTGGGAGGGCTTGTAGGAGACTTGAGGGGAAGAGTCGCCGTTTTTGCCATCGCCCGCCACCGTCCGCCAACGCCACCGCCACCTCGCCACTCGCCACTCGCCACCTCCGCTGCAACCCCTGCATGCTGCGCCGAGGCGACGGCTCGCGCGCTTCGTCAAAATTGTTCGGCCTTCGCTTTCTTTGCGCCCGGCGGCGGCGGCGGCGCTCGCAGAGACGGCTTCATCTTTTTGGAAAACTGCTGCCACGACTTGGCCTTGGCCTCCAGCTGCTCGTGCTGCTGGGTCGCGACCGCTAGCCTCTCCTTGGACTTGAGCTGCTTGGCCTGCTTGCGCTTGCGCTCGCGCTCGCGCGTCTGCTCGTCGTCGTCCGCCGCTGGCGGCGGGGGCGCTGCGGGCGGCGACGGCGGCTTGTCCGAGGTGGAGGGACGGGTCGTCTCTGTGCGGTCGGTGGCGGCGGCTGTCGGTGGTCCTGGTGGTGCTCTCGGCGCTGTCGTTGCTACTGCTGCCGCCGCCATTGCCGCCGTTGCAGCCGCTGCCGCCGCTGCGTCGCCTCGCCGCGACTCTGCCCCTCCTCCCTCCTCTCCTGCTGCTCCGCCTTCACCACGCCCTGCCCCGGCCGCCAGCGCGTCGCGCGTCTCTGCTCCGCCTTCACCACCCCGACCCCCGGCCGCCAGCGCGTCGCGCGTCTCCTCCTCTCCTGCTGCACCAGCCCCGGCCGCCAGCGCGTCGCGGGTCTCCTGCAGCAGCTGCTCCGTCGCCGCGAGAGCGTCCTGGAGTTCATGCAGCACACCGTCCAGTTCTGCCCTGTCCGCCCCCTCCTCCGTCGACTGGAGCGCCTCGCGCAGGTCGGCTTGCTGCGCTCGCAGCTCGAGCACCGAGGCCGCGAGCTCGTCGACCGAGGGGAGCTCTTGTTCGGACATTGTTCTTGTATCGAAGGGAGGAAGGGTGTGATGTCGTGTTTGAGCAATGCTAACGACGGCGAAGCGTCGTCCCTTTGCACCGGCAGCGTCTCGCGGTTCGCGGTCGCTCGCGCCCCTTCTCGCCTTTATTCACGTGAGCAGACAGCCTTGTGGCCGCCCCACACCCTCGCTCCCTGTGTTGCTCAGACAGCGCGCACCACCTACCTCGCGCTCCCCTCGCACGTCTAAAAGCCGATTTACGAGGTGAAGTTCCCACTTTTTTGCACCCGCAAAGACGCCCCTCCTTGCCCCACAATCGATCCAGCACAGCCTTTGCCTAGGCGCCGCGAGGCGGTGCTTGCCCAAGCGCCGCTCGTCGCCCCAGGATCGGGCAATCCGAGGGCGACGAAACAGAGAGCTTGGAGAGCTCCCCCCTCTTCCGCCCGCGCGCGCGCCCGCCCCACGATCGCGCGCGCGCCGTCCCTCTGTCGAAACAGCGAGAGAGAGCGCGTGTTATCGACCACTGACGCGGACCCTGCATCGGGAGACCCCGACAGAGAGAGAGAATTCAAAAAAGCGGAAACGAAACCGACGCCGACGATGCACACGCACGACGGGGGAGGCACGGTCGCTGCCGCCAGCACCGCCACCGCCGCCGCCGCCTCGTGCAGCCTCGACGCCCTCGTGCTCGACTACGCCCTGCAGGAGGAGCTCGCGGTCGTCTCCGACGGCGGCGCGCCCGCCGCCGCGCAAAGAGGCCCGGCCGCCCCGCCGGCACCGACCCCCGCGGCCGCCAATGCCAACACCGCCGCCGCCGCGCGCCGCGCGTGCGCCGCCGCCGCCCGCCTCGTCGCCGACGGCCGCGCGGGCGACGCCATCGCCGCCGTGCGCGCGGCCTGCCCCTCGGCCGTCGAGGGCGGCGGCGGCGGCGACGCGGCGCGCCTGATGTTCCGCATGCGCCTGCAGGAGTTTCTGGACCTGGCGGCCGCCGCCCCTGCAACTGCCGACGGCGGCGACAGCGCCGCCGCCGCCGCCGCCGCCGACGCCGACGCGCGCACCCTGCGCTGCGCGCGGGAGGAGCTCGCGCCGCTGGCGCTGGGTGCGCACGCCGAGGCGTACACCGACTTCAAGCGTGCCATGGTCGCCGCGCTCCTGGGGCGCGGGGGCGGGGAGGCGGCGGGCGGCGACGACAGCGAGGACGAGGCGGCGGGGGCGACGACGGCGGCGGGGGCGGCCAACAGGGGCGACGACTGGGCGCTTTCCCCGCGCCAGGCGCGCGCCCGCCTCGCCGAGACCGTCTTTCACACCATGCGCCTGCGCCTGGGGTGGGCCGACCCCCAGCTCGCCCTCGCCCTGCGCCACCTGCTGCGGACGCACCACCTGCTGCAGCGCGAGCCCCCGCCCCCGCCGCACGCGCCGCCGCCGCCGCCCCCCGCCGACGACAGAGGGGGAGGAGGGGGCGGCGGCGGGCCGCCCGCGTGGCGCCCGTACGCAGACGCCGCGGCGGCCGCCGGGACCGTCCGCGCGGCGGCGTCGACCCCGACCGACTTTCGCCCGCCACCGCCGCCGCCGTGGCTGCCGCCGCGGCGGCCGGGCTCCGTGCTGTCTCTCGTGGCGTTCGTGGCGGCAGATGCCGCGGCGGCGGCGGTGCCCGCGCGGGCCGGCCCCGGCGGCGGCGGCGGCAGGCGGACGCCGCAGACGTCGAGGGACCCCGAGGGCGCCGGGCCCTTCTCCACGACCGACATGCGCCGGTGGGTCGAGGACCAGATCGAAGAGATGCTGGCGGCGCGGTCGGCGGCGCCTCCTGCGTCGGCGTCGGCCGAGGCGGCGGGCGGGGGGGCGGCGGCGCTGGCCCTCGGCACCGCCGCACAAGGGGCCAGCGACAGCGGCGGCGGCGGCGGCGGTGCCGGAGATTGCGCCGGCCTCGCCGCCACCAACGGCAACAGCAGCCACGCCCAGGGCCGCGCCGAGGAGCGCGAGGCCTCGGCGGCGGCGGCGGCGGCGGCGGCCTCGGCGGCGCGGCGCGCGGCGTTGGCGGCAAAGGTCGCCGGGCTGGCCGCCGCGCTGATGCCCCCGCGCCCCCGGCGGCAGCGCGGCCCGCTCCCCTGCGAGCGCGCGGGCCTGATGCCGATGCCCGAGGCCTGGGTGCAGACGCTGATCGTGTGCGTCGGCGTCACGCGCGCGGACGCGGTCGACGCGCTCAAGCACGCGGGCGGGATAGACCTGGCGGCGGCGATGGCGGCCGAGGCGGCCGGCGCGGCGAGGGCGGCGGCGCGGCAGCGGCCCGGCGCGGTGGCGGCGGCGGCGCCGCCGCCGGCGCCGCCGTCCAACAAGGACCCCATCGTCGCCGAGGCCGCCAAGGGGCTGCTGATGCGCCTGCCGCTGGACATGGCGCTGCTCGACGAGCTGGTGCGCGACTACGCGGCGCACCAGGGCCTCTTGGCGGTCGGAGGGGGCAGCAGCGGCGGCCGGGGGGCCGAGGGGGGCGCGGCGCGGGCAGCGGCGGCGGCGGCGGAGGCAGCGGCCGCAGCGGCCGCGGCGGCGTCAGGAGGAGGAGGCCAGGCGCCTCCCGCCCCGGTCCTCGGCGCGCCTCTGGACATGGCGGGCTTCATCCCGCCCTCGAAGATCCCGCGCTGGCAGGGCAGGCAGCCGGGCGGCCAGAGCGAGGCGCAGGCGCGCTCCAGCGCCAAGCAGCAGCAGCAGCAGCAAGAGGCGGCGGCGGCGGCGGCGGCGGCGGCGGCCGGGGTGGCCGGCGGCGGCGGCGGCAGCGGCGGCGGCGGCGACCTCATCTCGTCCGCCAGCGCCGGATCGCCAGGGCTCGGCAAGCGGCGCAGCAGCAGCAGCGGGAGCGGCACGCCCGCGGGGGCAACGGGAGCGACCGGCGGCAAGGCGGTCACAGGGGGCGGCGGCGGCGGGGGCAAGCACACCCTCACTGCCGCCGCTGCCGCCGCCGCCGCCGCCGCCGCTCCCGCCGCCGGGACCGACACTCCCGATCTCACGCCCGGCCAGATCCGCCAGCACCTCTCCGACGTGGCCGCGCTCGTCCACGGCGGGCGCTACGCCGACGCCGAGACCCTGGTCGAGGCGCTGGCGCCGGGCGCGCTCCGAGGGACGGACGGCGCCGCCAACAAAGGGCTGCTCTTTGCGCTCCGCTCGGCGCGCTGCCGCCGGCTCGCCGAGGCGGGCGGCGCCGGCGGCGCGCGCGAGGCCGTCGCGCTGGCGCGCGCCGAGGTCGCGCCGCTCGCGCGCGGCGACGCGGAGATGGAGGCGTCGCTCGGGCGCCTGATGATGCAGCTGGTGGGGGGCGGGGAGGGGCGGGGGGGCGCGCCTGCCGCCGCCGCCGCTGCCGCCTCTGCCGCCGCCTCTGCCCCCGCCGCCGCCGCCGCCGCCGCCGCCGCCGCCGCCGCCGCCGCCGCCGCCGCCGCCGCCGCCGCCGCCGCCGCCCCCTTCCCCCGTTTTTTGCAGAGCGCCGTCCCCCGATCCCCCGATCCCCCCCCCGCCCCCCTGTCGCGAGAGCTGCGCGAGGCCGACGCGCACCTGTCGGCGGCGCTGCAGGCCACGCTGCGGCGGCGCTTCGCGGCGGGGGCGTGCGGCGGCGGCGGCCGCGCCGCGCCCGTGCTGCAGGCGCTGGTCAGCGCGCTGCTCGCGTCCCACGCGCGCTGGTGGCGCCTGCAGCGCGCGCAGGACCCGCTGGCGTGCGCGCTCGGCGTGACCGAGCTCCGGCGGCGCTGGCCAGCCGCGGCGCCGGCGTTGACGGACGGCGGAGGCGCCGGCGGCAGCGACGCCCCTTCACATGCTTCCCTCGCCGCCGGCACGGACCCCGGACGCACGGACCCGCGCCGTCCTTCCGCCCGCCACCCCACCGCGCCGGCGCCCCCGCCCGCGCGCCCGCCGCCGCTCCCGCGCTACCTCCGCGTGGCGCTCGCGGCCGCCGGCGACGACGGCGACGGCGGCGACGACGGCGCGGACGGCGAGGGCGGCGGCGGCTGGGGCGGCCCCCGCGGCGAGGACGAGCAGCGCGCGCGCCGCGCCGCGGACGACGAGATGGCCGTCGTGTGGGACGAGGCCGTCATCCACGAGCTGGACAGGCGCCGCCAGGGCGGGGACGCGTGGCGCGGGGCCGGCCGCCGCCACTGGTACGACGGCGGAGGCGGAGGCGGCGGCGGCGGCGGCGGCGGCGGCGGCGGCGACGAGGACGAGGAGGACGACGAGGACGACGAGGAGGAGAGCGAGGAGGCGCAGGAGGAGGAGGAGGAGGAGGACGACGAGGACAACGACGTCGACCTCGGCTTCGCGTACCTCGCGCCGCACCTCGACGGGCAGCCCGGGCGCCCGCGCCGGCCGCGGAGCGTCCTGGGGGTGACGAACCGGCGCGCGGGCGGCGGCGCGGAGGCGCTCGTCCCCCCCGGCGCCGCGGCGGGGGCGGCGGCGCGCGTGGCGGCCGCGGGCGGCGGCGGGGGAGCGGGCGCCGCGCCCGCCGCCGCCGGCGCCCCTGCCGCCGCCGCCGGCGCGCGCTTCACCGAGGACGATGTGCTGCGCCTGATGGAGATCCTGAGCCTCTCGCGCGTGGCGGCCATCGACCTGCTGACCACGCACCGCGGCAACCTCGAGGCGGCGGTAAACGCCATGTTCCGCTGAGACGATGGTGGCTTTTCGCCCCCCCCCCCGCCGCGCACGCGTCGTCGCCGGCTCTGGCCGCGCCGCTCTCTCTCGTTCCCCCGCACGCTCCCCTCCCCCCCTCTCCCCTCCCTCTCCCTCTCCGCCTCCATCATGCCAAAAAGAGTAGAAAAGACGAGGAAAGGGGTCTTCTTGGGTTGTAAAACGACGCATCGCACTCTCTCATCCGTCTAGGCGAGCTCGCCCTCCTCTGCAGACTCGACGGACGGCCCGCGGCGGCCGGTCCGCGCGCGCTTGGCCGCCGGCGACGCCGACCGTCGCGCAACGTCGCCGCCCGCCTCGCTGCCGCCGTCGCGCCGCCGCCGCCGCTGCACTTCGTCCTCCCCTTGATGCGCCTTGCGCCGGGGCTCCGGGTGCCGGCGGGCGGGAACCGGGCCCCGCCGCCTCTCGTCCCCGCTCCCGCCCCCCCCGCCGCTGCTGGGCGCTGCGTCCCCCAGGGCGCGCCGCGCGAGCAGCGCCGTCCGCTCGCAAAGCATGGCCTCTGCCGCCGCCGCGCCGACCGCCCGGAACTCTGGCTCTCCGCGGAAGGCCGCCTCGAACTCCTCCCAGGGCGTGTCGGCGTACAAGCCCCGCGCGCGCCTCAAGAAGCGCGCGAAGTCCGCGCGCGCACGCCCGGAGCGCACGGCGGCCAGGTCGCGCGGGCGGCCGCACGCCTCCTCGAAGGCGGCGCGGCGTGAGGGCTCGGGCAGGCCGGCGGCGGCGGGCGAGCCGAGCACGAGCGCGGCAGAGAAGTCGCCCCAGGACGCCGCCGCGAGCGCCTCGTCCTCGGCGGTCAGGGGCGGGGGAAGGGGGGCGGACCGGTCGGGCGCGGCCGCCGGGGCGGCCGCCGCGAGGGCCAGCGCGGCCGCTGCGGCGGCGACGGCCGGCGCTTCGTCCGCGGCCGCCGCGGCGTGCGCCCAGGCGGCGCTGCCGGACAGCGCCAGCGCGCGCATCAGCCGGGGCCGGTGCTCGGCGCGGTAGGCGCGGTCGAGCGGCTCGAGGGCGTCGAGGAACAGCTCCTTGGGCCGGGAGCCGTCCTCGTTGGCGGCGGCGCGGCGGTAGGCCTCCTCGTCGGCCAAGGCCAGGGGTGTGCCGCCCTTGTCGCCGCCGCCGCCCCTGTCGCCGCCGCCGCCCTTGTCGCCCGAGGCGCCCCGCCGCGCCGCCCAGTCGCGCCACCGGTCCGTGGGCAGCAGGCGCCCCGCGTCGCGCTCGCGCTCAAGCAAGGCGCGGAAGTCGCGGCGGGCCTGGCGCTCGGCGGCGCCGCGCGCCGCGCGCTCGGCCTCGGCCGCCGCGCGACGAAGCGCCGCGTGCTCCTGCGCCGCGCGCCGCCAGGCGGCCAGACGCTCGTGCGGGGCGAGCGGCGCAGCGGCCTGGGCGGTGGCGGCGGCAGCGGCGAGCGCGCCGCCGCCGCCGCCAGCCGGCCCACCGTCCTTTGGCGGGCGCGCGAGCAGGTCCTCCGCCTTGCGGTACGAGCCGCCCAGCTCCCGCACGGAGCGCGGGTCGCGCAGCGCCCGCACGAGCGCGTCGACCCTGTGCGCGCGGCCGTCGCGCGCGCGCGCGGCGGCCGCCGCCCACAGGCGCCTCACCCCGCGTTCGACGGCGGCGTCGCGGCGCGCGGGGCCGCCGTCGGGGCCGGCGCCGGCGCCGGCCACCTCCCAGCGCGACTCGCGGGCGTAGCGCGCGGCGGCCATGGCGCACAGCACGCGGATGTGCGGCTCGGAGGCGCTCTCGCCAAAGGGGTTGTCTGGCGGCGGCGGCGTGGGCGTCGCCGCCGCCGCCGTCGCACTCTTGGCAGCAGCGGCGGCGGCGGCGGCAGGCTGCGGCGGCGGCGGGGGGAGCGCGGGTCTGCTGCCACCCGCTCGTCCGCCGCCGCCGCCGCCACCGCCGCTCCCCCCGCGGTCACCGCCGCGCCCGTCGCCGCGCCCGTCGCTCCCCCCGCGGTCGCCGCCCGCGTCGGGCGCCAGCGCCAGCGCCTCGTGCGGCAGCGCCGCGAGCGCGTCGCAGGCCGCGTCCGCCGCTGCCCCGAGGTCGGCGTTGTCGGCGACCATGGCCTCGAGCGCGTCGCAGGCGGCGGCCACGGCGGCGCGCGAGTGCAGGGGCGCGCCCTGGTGGTGGTGGTGCGTCGGAGCGGCTGCTGCTGCTGCTGCTGCTGCTGCTGCTGATGCTGCAGGCCTGGCCGCCGCGTCCGACGGGGTCGCCGCCGCCGCCCCTCCTGTTGCTCCTGCTGCTGCAGCTGCCGCCGCCGCCTTGAGCTCCTCCGGCATCTTCCACACGCTCTTCTTCGCCGCGACGTTGTGCCAGTAGGTGCGGCCGTCCGGCGCGCGGTGCTCGGTCCACGCGGGACGCTGCTGCGCGGGCGGCAGCGGCGGCGGCGGCGGGAGGGGCAGCTGTTGTTGTTGTTGCTGCTGCTGCTGCGGCGGCGGCTGCAGCGCCATGCCCGCCGCCGCCCGCTCCTCGGGCGTCATCAGCTCGGGCGGCTTGCGCCATCGCGACTCGCGCGTGCGCACGTTGTGCCAGTAGGGCCGGCCGTCGGGCGCGCGGTGCTCAGTCCAGCCGCCGGAGGCGGCCGCCGCGGCGCCGAGCAGGGTGGCGGCGCCCGCGCCGCCCAGGGGCGCGAATCCTCCTCCTCCTCCTCCTCCTCCTGCTGCTGCTGCTGCCATCGCGGGGTTGGGTCCTGTGAAGGTTTGGTCGGGCGAGGGGCGTGTGTTGGTCGTGAATGAAACGCATAATAGGTCGAGTTTGCCTCGCGGGGCGAGACAGACGAACAAACGGCGCGCGCCGCCACCGCCGTCGAGCGTCGCCGACGCTCGCGCTTGCGCGCTCGCCTGCTTCGCGCGCTCGAGCAACCTCTCCTAGACTCACCCATCCAGCCCGGGCCGCCGCGCCCCAGCGGCGCCGCCATTAGGTAGACGCGCTCACGTCGTCGTTGTCGGTCCGGCTCGTCCGCAGCTGCCTCTCTCTCGATGGCGCGTTTGAGGAGGCAGGGATCCGCAAGTCTTTTCGCTGCCCGCCGGGTTGGCGCCCGCTTTCCAAAGAGACGAGATGGTGCTCGTGATGATGGCGTTTCGTTCGATGGTGGTTCTCAGAGGACGGATTATTGTGGGACTGTATTTCAGCAGGCGACGCGGATCATCAACTCAGCCGAAACCAACTGGAGGGGGAACAAGAAACGCGCCTCCCCCCTCCCACACACAAGGACACCCATTCTAGTCGTCAAATCACGCCTCCGAACTGGCCACTGCTAGTACGTCTCGCCACCATCATACCGGCAAAGAACAACAGTCTCGCAAGAACAGCAACAACGCGCCGCCCAAAAGCAGCAAGGACGAAAGTCAGGTGCGCGCGACAGTCGACCCGCCGCTCACGATCAAGAGCAAGCGCGAGCTGCTGCCGCACAGTCAGCACCAGGCGGACGATCGCCAGCGACAGTTGGCAAGGGACTGGCCCGTGTTCGCCGCCCGCGCCCTCGCGATCGCGCGTCGTCGCGCCGTTCGTCGTCGCCCGCCTTCGGCGCCGGAACGCCCCCCCCGCTCACCGCCCCTTGGTCATTAACAAAAACATCAAAACAGCAGGTCTTTCGACAGGCGACAGCAAGGCGCAGCAAGAGTCGGGCGGAAGACAGAGCAACAACAGCGGGCGACACACACACACACACACGAGCACAAGGCAAAATCAAAAGCTAAAAAGCAAAAGGCGAAAAAGCAAAAAAAGGATGATCTACGACGTGGCCGGCGCGCTGTTCCGCTCCTTTCTGACGGCCTCGGGGTCTTCACGCCCAAAGCCGTCGGGTGACGGTAACCAGCGCCGGCCTGGCGAGGGCAAGAAGGACAACAAGCCGCCGATGATGGAGTGATCTGAGCAGAGAGTTGAAAATTGTTGCGCTGGTGGCGCAGGTTGCGTTCGTTTTGGCGCGATCATCCCAGATGTAAAAACAGCCTTTGACGTGCTGGCCGCCGGGCGCACCTCGATCGCCATGCGCCCGACGACGCCTCGATTGGCGGCGGCGGGGACGGCGGGGACGGCGGGGACTGCGGCGGCAGCGGCGGCGACGGACGGCGGTTGTCGCCGCAACGCGCGTGCTCTTTTCTGACCATGTCTCCCCGTCGCCCGATGCACCGCTCTTTTTGCGGGCCCTCTCGCTCCGGGGCGCGTCGAATTGTCAACGCAGCTTTTGATTAGTCGCCCCGTCATCATCATCTTTCGCGCGCGCCTGTCCGCCAACACGACAAACCCAAACTTCGGCGGCCGACAAAGTTGGTTTGGACCACCGTCACGCCCAGCCGTCGTTCCTTGTCACGGAAAAAAGAGAACCATCCGCCTCGAAACGCGCGCCGGCTGCTGATCAAGCCCCGATTGTGCTCCGCGCGGCTTGCCTCCGAGAGGGGGAGGGCGCCGGGGAACGGGTTCTACAACCTACCAAAAATAGCTGAGCTCGGACCTCTGGTTCCGTCAGTCGTCTCTCTCCCTCTCTCTCTCTCTCTCTCTCTTCGTCAGAGCCACCGACCACAGCACCAATCCGATGAGCCTGATCGCATTCAAGGGCGACCAGGGCGCCGCGGCGGCCGCCCAGCTGCCAGCATTCGACGCAGCAAGCTCGTCCGCCGCCGCCACTTCCGTCGCCGCCGCCAAGGCCGCCGCCGCTGCCGCCACAACAGCAGCAGCAGCAGCACCCCCCGCCGCGGAGGGGGGCGCCGCCCCGGACGAGCTCCCCGCCTGGGCCCGCCGCTCCAAGGTCGTGCGCGTCGACGGCACCGTCATCGACCGCCGCCCGCAGCGCTTCTGGCAGCCGTTCAACGACTGGTGGCGCGCCGAGCACGCGCGCGCGGGCCGCCGCCCGCGGTACGAGGCGATCGCGCGCTGGCACGGCGGCGCCGAGGGCGGCGGAAGCGCGTGGCCCGACCGGCTGTGCGCGCCGACGCTGACCGAGACGCGGGTGCACGCCAAGTGCCTGCGGAGCGTGGCGTCCGTGCGCGACTACTTCCGCGGGTACCGGGCGGCCAGGCGCGAGGAGGGCGCCGCCGGCAAGGCGGCGGCGGCGGCCGACGGCGGCGACGGGGACAACGCGGCCGCCGCCGACGGAACCGCCGCCGACGACGGTGGCGATGGCGCCGGCAAGAGTTGTGGCCCGGTCGCCGTGAGGCGGCGCGTGGCCGGAGGCGCAGCGGCCCGGCGCGCGACCGCTGCCGCTGCTGCGGTGGCGGCGGCAACGGCGACGGCCTCTGCGGCAGAGGCGGCGGAGGACGACCGCGCCGCCACCGCCGACGCCCCTGGAGAGCCGCGCCCGTGCTCGGGCGGCGGCCTGCCGGACTTTGCCGGCTGGGCCGGCTTGCTGTCGGCGGGAGGCGGTGCGCCCGGAGCTCCTGCCGCTGCTCCTGCCGCCTCTGCTGCCGCTGCTGCCGCCGCCGCTGCCCTAGCGCCCGCCTCCGCCGCCGCCGCCGCCGCCGCCGCCGCCGCCGCCATCGGCCCCCCCCCGGCGACTGCGGCGGCCGCAAAGCGCGCACCCAAGACGGCCGTCAATCGCCCCAACGCGAGGCCCATCGCGGTGAAACAGGGCGAGCGCACGCCGCTCGACCTGCTGACGGCGCGCGGCCGCCCGTCCACGCCGGCGGGCAGCGGCGTCGAGAGCGGCGGCGGCAAGAAGGGCGGCGGCGGCGGCGGCGGCGGCGGCGCATCGCGGCCGCGCGAGCCGAAGCGGCGCCGCGCCTCGGCCGCCAAAGCCGCCCCTCTTCCGCCGCCGCCTGCTGCTGCCGTCGCGCCCGGCCAGGCTCCGTCGGGGGGACCGAGCGAGGCCGTCATGGCCGCGGCAGCGGCGGCGGCGGCGGCGGCGGGGGCGGGGGCAGGGGCGGGCCTCGGCCGCTCCTCTCCGGCTGGCGCCGCCGCCCCCGCCGCCGCGGCGACGACCCAGGGCGCGGTCGACAGCCTGGCCACCGCCGCGTTCGGGGCCGCTCTGGACGCCGCCGCCGCCGCCATCGCGGCGGCCGGCTATCGGGACAAGGGCGGCGGCGGCGGCGGCGGCGGCGGCGGCGTGGGGGCCCTCGCGGCAACGGTGGCTGGCGGCGGCGCGGCGGCGTGGCCGGCGGCGGCGACGGCCCCGCCGCAGCAGCAGCAGCAGCCGCGTCCTCGCCTCTCCCTGCTCAAGCAGCCGCCGAAGCAGCAGCAGCAGGCCGGCCGCAAGCGCAAGCGCGGCGCTCTGCCGCCGCAGCAGCGGCAGCGGAAGAAGCCGCCGCCGCCGGCCGCACAGGGGGGGGGCGGCGGCTCCGCCGGCGCCTCGCCCCCGGCCCCGCCCGCCTCCTCGGCGCTCTGGCCTGCAGCCGCCGCCGCCGCCGCCGCCGCGGCGGCCGCCGGCGGCGGCGGGATCTTCTCGCCCCCGCCCCTGCACGCGCTCACGCAGGACGATCCCACGGGCCTCCTGTGCACGCCCCCGCCGTCGCCGGCGGGCGGCGCTGCCGCCGCCGCCGCCGCCGCCGCCGCCGCCGCCGCCGCCGCCGCCGCCGCCGCCCCGGCGCCGGTCCCGTCCTCCGCCGGAGCGTCGGTGCTGCTGGCGATGGAGGGCTTGCTCGCGGGGTACAACAACCATCCCGACTTTCACGGCCACCACCACCTCCAGCACCAGCAGCAGCAGCAGCAGCAGCAGCCGCCGCTGGCCAGCGGCACCCTGCAGAGGCAGCAGCAGCGGCAGCGCGCGGCGGCCGCCGCCGCCACCGCCACCATGCCGCCACCGCAGCCGCGCGGCGAGTCCGCCGCCTTTACCCTGCGGCGCGGGCTCTCGGCGGCGGCGTGCCGCGACGACCACGCGGAGGACGTGTGGGCCAGCGTGGTTATGCTAGGCGGGGCGGAGGCCGGCGGCGACGGGCTGGGCGGCAGCGACGCGGCCGGCGGCATCGGCGGCGACGGCGGCGGCGGGGCCCGCTCCCGCGCCTGCCCCTCTGCCCTCGCCCGCACGCCCGGCCCCCCGCGCGCGGCCGCGCGCCCCGCGTCCGCCGCCGGCGCCGCCCGCCCCCTCCAGGCGTCCCCCCCCCCGCCCGAGCCGCTGTCCGCCCTGCACCACCGCGGCCTTGCCAGTGCCTGGCGCCGCCGCCGCCGCTCGCCGCCGCCCTCCTCCCCGTCACAGCTCGCCGCGGCGGGCGGCGCCCTGGTCAGCGCGCGCCGGGTCCGGCCGCCGAGCGTCTCCGCGCTCCTGGCCGAGCTCGAGACGCCCTCAGTCCGCGCCAGCCTGCTCGCGGCCGCGGCTGCTGCTGCTGCTGCTGCTGCTGCTGCTGGTGCGAGCGCCGCGTCTGAGCGCGGCACTGCCGGCAGAGCAGGCGGAAACGGTGGCGTCGCCGCTGCGCCGGCGTCGACGGCGCGCCGTGCGGGCCCGTCGCTCGACTTCGACCTGCTCTCGCCCTCGCTCGTGCCGACACACACCTCGACCAAGGGCCGTCGGCCGTCGCGCGGCGGGTGAAGAATGAAGACGATGCGCGTGTTTCCCCCCCCTCTTTTCCGTCCGATTTTTCCGTCCAATAGGGCTCTCGCCGACCGACCGCGACCGCCCCCTCGCCGTTTTTTTCCTCCGCTGCGCCCTTTCTTCCCCAGCTTGCCCCCACGCAGCCTCCCGCTTTCATCGCTCGCCCAAGAATACAAGATCACGCCTCGCCTCTCGTACCCGATCACCTCCCCCTGCATCCCGCACGCCTCCCCCCTTTTCCCTCCCCTCTCCTCTACTTGCCTTTTCAATAGCTCTCGTGATTTCAATAGCTCTCGCGAAAATAAGAGACCTCATGGCGCGCGCGCGTCCGCAGGACGGGCCGAGCGACGAGCCCAAGCGCCGCCGCCTGCTCCTCGGCGACCTGCCCGGCGCGCGCCTGCCCGCCACCGCCTCGTTGCGGAGCGCCGCCGCCGCCGCGGCCGCCGCCGATGCCGCCGCCGCCGCCGGCAACGACGGTGATAGCGAGGGCGATAGCCACGGCGTCGACGGCCTGAGCGACGTCGAGGCGGCCCTCGTGCTGCTGCGCAACCAGCTTTACGGCGCCGGCGCGCACCCGCAGCAGCCGCAGCAGCCCGGGCGCCACCCCGCCCCCGTCACCTCGGCGCAGCAGGAGGCCGCCGCCAAGCGCGCCGCGAAGGGCGCCGCCCTGGCCGCGCTGCCGCCGCTCGTGCTGCGGCCCCAGCTCTACACTGTCCTTCGCGACCGCACGGCCGCCGACCGCGAGGTGGAGCGCCTGCGGGCGGCGGGGCGCGTGCGCGTGCTCAGGCTCCCGGGCGGCGCGGGCGGGGAGGGCGAGGACGCGCTGATGGCCGAAATAGAGTACCGGGCGTGCGTGCGGGCGGTGGCCTCGGGCGCAAAGGCGCGCGCAGCGGCGGCGGCGGCGGCTGCGCGGGAGGCGTCGGCGGCGGCGCGCAAGGCCCTGGCGGCCGCGCGAGAGGCGTCCAGGGCGGAGCCGGTCGCGGGAACGGGAGCGGGGGGGTCGGCGGCGGCGGCGACGGGGGGCCCGCCGGTCTCGGCCGCGTTCTCGTCCGAGCGGCGGCTCTCTGAGGAAGCGCGGCGCGCGGAGGCGGCCGCGGGCGACGCCGCCGCCCTGTGCTGGTCGCTGCGCGCGTTCGAGGCGCGGGTCGCGCCGTCCGCCGACGGCCGCCTGCCTGCGCCGCGCCGCGCGGCCGTGATGGCACTGCTCGCTGCCTACGACGGCGGCGACGACGACGACGCGCAGGAGGGGGGTGGGGGAGGAGCAGCAGGGGCAGGACGGGGCGGCGGCGCGGCGGCGGCAGCACGAGGCGCAGGCGGCGGTTTCCCGCCGCGTCCTTCCTCCCCGTCCCCGCGCCCTTCCCCGGACGCCATGATCACGCACCTCATGGCCGCAGGCCTGCTCGCGCGGGACCCCTCGGGGGCCTCCGCGGCGGCCTCCTGCTTTGACGACGAGGACGACAAGGCGGGCGGCGGCCGCGCCGGCGGCGCGGGGCAGCACGGCCAGGGGCCCGGCGGCCGCGCGACGGGCGCCCCGGCGTCCGCGTCGTCGTCGCCGCTGCTGCTGCTGACGGTCCCCGGCGCCGGCCCCATCGCGCGCAGCGCGCCCGCCGGCCGCGCCGCGCTGCTGGCGCTGCTGCGCGGGCGGCCGCACCGCGAGCTCCCCGAGCGCGAGCTGCTGCCCGCCCCCCATTCTTCTTCACCTTATGCGCGCCTCGGGGCAGGGCCGGGGCGGGCCGCCGCCGCGCGCCTCGTCCTGCGCGGCACCGTGCTGCCGGCGGCCTTCCACGTGCGCGACGCGCTGGGCCGCGGCCTCATCCGCCGGGCCGAGGGGCTGCCGGGGCAGGGCGGCGCCGTGCTGGCGCTTGTCGAGGACTGACCGACGGAAAGGATTGAAGAGGGGCGGCGCGTGCGCGTCGGCGGGGGGAGGCCTGGTCGCGTTCGAGGACGTCGAGCTGGCCGGCGAGGTGCCGCGCGCCGACTGGGAGCGCGACGTCGGCGGCATTTTGGCGCGCGTCGGGCGTAGGGCGCCGGTTCGCGGCGTCGTCGGTTCGCGCTGGCGTTGGTCGAGGACTGACCGACCGACCGACGGCGGAGGAGGGCAGAGGCCCTGTCCCGCATCCTTATTTTCTCGTTTTGTTTTTACTCGCAATTGCAAGTTGTTGCAGCAGCATAGCGGTCAGAGCAAGTCGGGGATGTCGGGGGCTTGTTGCTGGGGAGGGGGCGGAGGAGGGGCGGCGCGCGCGCGCGGAGAGAGGGCCCCCCCCGTCCCTCCGGCCAGGCCGCCCCCGCCGCCGCCCAGGCCACCGAGCCCCAGCCCGCTCATCAGCTGGCCCAGGGGGGTGGGCGCGGCGGCGGGGCCGAGGGGGCCGCCGCCGTTGGTTGAAGGCGCCGCCAGCCCGCCGCCGCCGCCGCCGCCGCCGGCCAGCCCGCCGCCGCCGCCGCTGCCGACCAAGCCGAACGAGGACCCAAAGGCGCCGCCGAGCACGCTCTTTGCGGCGGCCATCATCGCCTGCGCCCCGAGGTCGGCCTGCCGCTCGCCCCGCTGCTGCTGCTGCTGCCGCTGCCCGGGCTCCCGCTGCCCCCGGTCCTCCCGCTCCTGCCGCTCCCGCTCCCGGTGCGCCCGCTCGCGCCGCCGCCGCTCGCGCTCCCGCTCCCCCCGCTGCCGCCGCTCGGCGACCGCCGACAGCGCGCGGTCGCTGGTCGAGTCGACGGAGGCCTCGGCCGCGGCGGCGAGCTCGGCGAGCAGCGCCTGCAGCGGCTGCCTGAGCGCGGGGAGGGCGGCGGCGGACGGGGCGCCCGCGCAGGCGCGCGCCACGGCGGCGGCGGCGCCCTCGGAGGCGGCGCGCAGGGACTCGCCCGCGTCGGCGGCCGCGGCGAGCAGGGCGTCGACCGCGGCGTCGTCGGCGGCCTCGTCGCCCTCATCGCTGCCGCCGTCGTCGCCGTCGTCGCCGTTGCCGCCGCCGCCAATTCCGCCTCCCCCGCCGCCGCCGCTGCCGCCGCCCGCCGCCGCCGCCGCCGCCGATGACTGCAGAGCGAGGGCCTGCGCCCGGGCGGAGCGCAGCGACGCCAGGGCCTCCTCCAGGGCGTCGGCCAGGTGCCGGACCGCCGCCGCCGCCGCCGCCATGTCTGCGGCCGCCGCCGCGTCGCCGGCCGCGACGGCGGCGGCGGCGGCGGCGTCGGCGGCGGCGCCGGCCTGCGCGTCCGCCAGCGCCTGCCGCAGCCCGTCCGACTCGCGCCGGAGCTGGAGCAGCGCCTCCTGCTGCTGACCGTCGCCGCCGCCGCCGCCGCCGCCGCCGCCGCCGTCGCGGCCGTCGCGGGCGGCGTCGTAGCTGCCCGTTGTCGACGCCGTCGGCGTCCCCTCGGCCGCCTTGGCCGCCTCGCGCGCGCTCGCCTGGGCGGCGGCGAGGGCGGCGCGCAGGGCGTTCACCTCCTCCTGCTGCAGGGACCTGGCGGCGGCGGAGGCGGCGGCGGAGGCCGCGGCCCCCGTGGGAGAGGTGGGAAGCGGAGGAAGCGAGGGCAAGGTGTCGGCCGCCGCCGCCGCCGCTGCCGCCGCCGCCTCTTCCCTCGCCTCCTCTGCGGCGCGCAGCTTGGCCCGCCAAGCCTCCGCCTCCGTCTCCCGGGCGCGCTCCGTCGCCGCCGCGGCCTCGGCGGCGGCGTGGGCGGCCGCTTCGGCGGCGGCGGACGCCCGCCCCTGCTGCTCCTGCAGCTCCCGCTGCCACTGCCGCCGCTCCGACTCGAGCGCGGCGGCCGACGCGGCGCCGGCCTCTGCCATCTCGGCCTCGGCCCGCTCGAGCGTCCGCTCGAGGCCGGCCAGGCGCGCGCGCAGGGCGTCGGCCTCGCGCGCGGCGGCGTCGGCCTGCTGCTGTCGCTGCTGCTCTTGCTGCTCCTCCGCGGCGGCCGTCGACGCCGTCGCCGCCGCCGCTTCCGCCGCCGCCGCCGCCTCTTCCTGCTGCTGCCCCTGCTCTTGCTGCTGCTGCTGCTGCTGCTGCGTGTCTCGCTCCGCCTCGAGGTCCGTCGCCCGCGCTCGGGCGGCGGCCAGCTCCGCTTGCAGCCGAGCGGTCTCGAGGGCGTCCTCGGCAGCTTTGGCGCGCAGGCAAGCCGCCTCTTGCTCGGCGGCGTCTCTCGCCGCGGCGGCGGCGGCAGCGGCGGCCGCCCCGGCTGCCGCTCCTGCTGCCTCTGCCGCCGCCGCCCCCTGCTCCTCCTCCTGATGCCCCCCCTGCTCGTCCTCCTGCTCCTCCCGTTTTCGCCGCTGCAGAGCCTCGGCCGCGGCCGACTCGGAGGCCTCGGCGCGCGCCTCCGCGTTGGCCAGCGCCGACGCCGCTCTCGACTCAGCGCCGGCGACGGCCGCGGCGACGGCCGCGGAGAGCGCCGCCGCCGCCTCGGCGGCCGCCGCCTCGCGGCCGCGCCGCTCCGCCGCCGACACCGCGGCGGCCAGCTCGCGCTCGTCCCGCCCGTCCTCGCGCTCCGCCGCGTCGGCGGCGGCGGCGAGGGCGGCCGCGGCCGACGCCTCGGCCGCCGACAGGGCGCTCTCGGCCGCGGCGGTCCGCGCGGCGGCCCGCTCGGCGGCCGGGCCGGCCTCGGCGGCCCGGGCCTCGGCCTCTGCCGCGCGACGCTCAAGGGCCTGCCTCTCGGCGGCCGACGCGGCGGCGGCGGCGTCTGCCGCGGCCAGGCGCGCCTCCAGGTCGGCGATCCGGCTCGCGAGCTCTGCCTCGGCCTCGGACCTTGCCGCCTGTGCCGCCGCTGCTGCTTCCTCTTGTTCTCTGGATGAGGACGCCGCTTCGGCCGCCGCTGTTGCCGCCGCCGCCGCTTCGGCTCCGGCCGCCGCCCTCTCCTCTGCGCTGGCCGCTTCGGCGGCGGCGGCGGCGGCGGCGGCGGCTTGGCTGGCCTCGAGCTTCTGGCCCAGCTCGCGCGCCTCCGAGCGCAGCCTCTGGATCTCCTTGGCGAGCATGACCTGGTTCTGCCGGGCCTTGGCCCCTGCCTCGGCCGCCCCCTCTGCCCGCGCCCGCTCGCCCTCGCCGGCCAGCCGCCGGCCCAGCTCGGCCTCTGCCTCTGCCTCTGCTGCCGCCGCCGCCGCCTCTGCCGCCGCGCGCATGCCCGCCTCCCTGCCTTCCCACTCCCGCTCGCGCTCGGCCAGGCGCGCCTCGGCCGCCGCGCGCTCAAGCCGCGACGCCTCGGCGGCGGCCTCGGCGCGCGCCCGCGCCACCGCCGCCGCCTGCGCCGCCGCGGCGACCCCGAGGCGCGCGTCGCCGTCCCGCTCCGCCCGCGCGCCGGCCGCCGTCGCCGCCGCCGCCTCGGCCCTCGCGCGCCCGAGCTCCGCGCGCAGGCCCGCGAGCTCGGCGCGCGCCGCGTCGCGCTCGCGCGCGGCCGCGGCCGACGCCGCCGCCCCGGACGCCGCCGCGCGCAGGGCCGAGGCCTGCGCCAGCAGCGCGGCGTTGTTGGCGCGCGCCTGGTCGGCGTCGGCCTGCGCCGCGGCGAGGTCGCCGGCCGCGCGCCGCACGCGCCGCGCGAGCAGGTCGGCCAGGCGGCGCACGTCGCCGCGGTGCTCGAGGCGGATGCCCAGGCGCATCGCGGGCGGCGGGCGCTCATCCGAGGCGGCGTCGGGCGGGAACAAGGAGTTGCCTTGTTGTTGGTGTCGTTGCCCGGCCGCGAGCCGAGGGGCGGCGGCGGCGGCTGCGGCGGCGGCGGCGCCACCCGTTTGCTGCTCCTGCTGCGACGACGCCTGAGTGCGGGGCGACTGCTGCGCGGCCCACTGTTGCGACGACCCCGCGGAGGGCAGGCCATCGCTGCCGCGGCCGTCGTCCGTCGTCGCGGTGCCGGGTCCCCCTCCACCGCCGCCGGTCGCCCGCTCGGAAGTGGGCGGGGACGACGGGCCGCCGCCGCCGCCCCCGGCGAGCGCGGCGGCTGCCAAAGCAGCGGCCTCGCCCCCAGGGACGCCCCCTCCGTGCCGGCGCTGCTGCATCATTTGCGGATCCCATAGAGATGCGGAGGTGCGGGTCCCCTCTTCGTCCGCGCCTGTGCCTCCGTCGCCCCCTTCTGCCCGCGCCGCCGCCGCCCGCTCGGCCGCCGCCGCCTCCTCGCGTAGCCGCGCCAGCTCGTTGGCCGCGTGCCCGAGCGCCTGGTCAAACTCGAGGAAGGCCCGCAGCGCCGTGGACCGCGCGACCTCCGGCCGGCTCAGCAGGCGCCACATCCAGGCCTCGAGCTCGCCCCGCCGCCGCTCGAGCAGCGCGCGCTCCTGCGGCGGCAGCTGCGCCGGCTCGGGCGGCGCGCCGGCGCCACCGCCGACGCCGCCGCCACCGACGCCGGCCCCCGCCGCCGTCGCGTGCGCGAGCTGCAGCTCCAGCGCGTGCTTGGGCGGCGGCTGCAGCGCGCGGTCCCGCCCCACGGCCTCCGGCAGCGCCTCACACAGCTGCTGGTGCAGACGGCGGAAGTGGGAGTAGCGCCGCAGCACGAAAAACGGCGGGCGGCGCGCGAGCCGCGCGGCGTCGGCGGCGTCGGCCGCGGCGGTCGGCTGCAGCAGGACATTGACGCGGTAGAGGGCGACGGTGTCGCCCGCGTCGTCGCGGCTGAGGAGCCAGCCCGGCAGGTTGACGGTGAAGCGCCACCCGCCGAGAGACATATTTTCGGGGGGGCGTTTGTCGAAACTGAGGCTTTGATGATGGTGATGGGATATGGCAAGTCGCGCAAGAGGGCGCAAGAGTGGTCGTTAGCGGACCATGATGTCAGGTGCGCAATGCGCTTCAGGTCGCTCTCTCGTCTGATTGTCCTGGCGCCTTCATGGTGTTTCGTCGAGCGTCGGTTTCTCGGCGTCGGCGTCGGCGTCCCGGCGTCGTTCGGGCCTCGCGCCTATGACACGTCGCAGCGGCCGCTGTGCCTCTCTCTTCCTATCGTCTCCGACTCCCACGCGTGTATTTCAATCGGTCTCGCTCTCGCGTGCGTCACAGCGAAGCAAACCCACACAGAGTTCGCACAGAGCGCCACGCACGCAAAACCCCATCCCATCATACCGACCAAAAGGATGGATGACGACCCCTTCGCGACGCTGCTGGGCGCCGCGGGGCTCAAGCCGACGTCGCCCACGGCGTCGGCGCCCGGGAGCCTCGCGCGTGGCATGGCGATGAGCGACAGCGCGGGAGGAGCAGCTCATAGTGCTTCCGCAGCAGGAGCAGTTTCCTCTTCCCCCCGCGCAATCGGCGCCACGGATGAGGGCGGGCATGCTGCGACGCAGGGCGGCAACGTCGCCGGCAGCGCGCCCTCGCTGCCGGAGCCGGAGCACCTCGAGGCCGCGCTGGCGGCGGCCAAGGAGGAGCGCGCCGCCGCCGCCGCCGACGCCGCCGCGGCCAAAGCGAGCGCCGCCGCAAGCGCCAACGCCAACGGCGGCACCCCCCCCTCATCCGCCGCCGCCGCCGCAGCGGCGACATCACCCTCCCTCCCGCCCGACCTCGAGGCCGCCGTGCGCGCGGCCGTGGCCGGCGCGGTGGACGAAAGCCTGGGTCGCCTCGCGCGCACCCTGCGCGTGGTCCTCGACGACCTCGGCCGCCGCGTCTCGGCCGCCGCTGCGTCGGCCGCCGACCTCAAGCGGGCCGTGGCAGCGGCGGCGGAGCAGGCGGGCGAGCACCAGCAGAACGCGCACGCGCGGTTCACGGCGCTGGACGCGGCGCTGCGCGAGGTGGACCGGGGGGTGCAGGCGCTGCGCGACCGGCAGGAGCTGGCCGAGGCGCAGGAGGCGCTGGCGCGGCTGTCGGCGTCGGCGTCGGCGGCGCCGCCGAACGCGAGGCGGGGCGATGCGGCGGCGGCGGCGGCGGCGGCGGCGGCGGGCGAGGACGCTGAGCGGGCGGCGGACGGGGCTGGGCCGGCGGCAACGGCAGCGGCGGCAGCCTCGCCCGCGGCCCCTCCGCTTCCTCCGCCACCTCCGCCGCCTCCTCCTCCTCCTCCTCCCTCGGGCCCGGCCCCTCCTCCTCCGCCCCCGCCGTTGGGCGCCCTCTCCATCCAGGGCCCCCTCCCGCCGCCGCCTCCGCCCGGCCCTTACGGAGCGCCCCCGCCAATGCCGCCGCCGCCGCCACCGCCGCCGCCGCCGCTGCCGGCCGCCCCGGGCCCCCCCTATCCCGGTGCGGGCCCCCCTCCTCCTCCGATGCCCATGCCCATGGGCCCGCCGCCCGAAGCCTACGGCGCGCCACCTCCCGGGCCGTACGGTCCCCCGGCGGGCCCCTACGCGCCCGCCGGGGGCCCCTCCTACGGTCGCAGCGGCAGCGGCGGCGGCGCGCCCGGCGGCGGCGCGCCCGGCGGCGGCGGCGCCCCCGCCTACCCCCCTCCGCCGCCCGGGCCCTCGTACGGCCCCCCTCCCGGGGCGGGCGCCTACCCGGCCCCGCCGCCCATGCCCCAGGCGCCAATGGGGCCCTACGGCGGCGGCAGGCCCGGCGGCGGAGGGGGCGCGGGGCCGCCGATGCCAGCGCACCGCGGCGGCGGCGGCGGCGGCGGCGGCGGCGGCGGCGGCGGCGGGTTGGGCGGCCCCCCGCCGCCGCCGCAGTCGCGCACGCTCGTGCCCGTCGACCAGGTGGTCGCGGATATCGCGGCGATGGGTTTTTCCCCCGGACGGGTGTGGGACGTGGTGCGGCGGCTCGAGGAGGGCGGGCAGGCCGTCGACCTCAATGTGATCATCGACCGGCTGACGCGCGGGGAGCGCTGAGGGAGGAGAGGTTGAGGTTTTTTGTGCTTTGGCGCGTCGCCGCCGGGAGCGCGCGCCTTTCTGACGTGTCTGATGCAAGTAAAGAGCTCTCCGACGCCACCTTCATGCCACCGAATACGACCTTGACCTCTCCTCGTCACCTTTCTCTCTGTCTCTCTTTCTCTCTCTCTCGCGCGCGCGCCGACGAAACCCTCCTCCTCCCTTCCGCGCGATGTCCGGCTTTTCCGTCCTGCGAGGGCTGTTGACGTCGCCCGTCAACCCGGCGTCGTGCTCGTGCGCGCGCGGACTGGCGGTCGCGCTCCAGGAGCTTGCGAGCGTGTCGCCCGTCCTCTTCGGGGGGCTCGCGAAACCGTCGGCGTCGGCCCCGGCGTCGGCGTCGGCGTCGGCGTCGGCGTCGGCGTCGGCGTCGGCGTCGGCGTCGGCGTCGGCGTCGGCGTCGGCGTCGGCTTCGGCTTCGGCGTCGTTTGATCTGTCGACGCGCGCGTGGGGCGGCAGCAGCGCAAGGAGGCCGTCCGACCCGCTCGCAGTTTTGGCCGGCAGCAGCGACGTGGTCGACCGGATAAGGGCCGAGCTGGCCGCCCCCCCGCCGCCGCCGGAGGTGTGCGCGGGGGCCAACGGCTTGTCGGCGCACGACGAGCTGGCGCGGCGGCGGTTCGCCTCGGCGCTAATGTGAATGAAAAAAACAAACGGCGTCTTTGTCCGTTTGAGGTTTCTCTCGTTCGGGGTTGTTTTTTGGACTGGGGGGGATCGCTTCCGGGCACCCTGTAATGGATCAGGTTACAATGCACCGGCCAGCCCGCGGACCTTGGCCATCACGGCGCGCTCGAGCGCAGGCACGTCGATTCCTGCGCCGCCGCCGCCGCCCGCGGGCGCGATGACGGGCGCAAACGCGGCGACGGGCGCAAACGGGCCGCCGTCGGGAAAGCCCGGCGGGAAGGTCGAGCAGGGCAGGCCCGCGAGCGGCTCGCCGTCGTCGTCGTCGTCGCCCCGCTGCGCCGCCGCCGCCCCGGCCGCAAAGAGCGGGCGGCCGGGGCCCCGCCCGCCAAGACCCGCGGCCGCTGTCGCCGCTGCCGCCGCCGCCCCCGCCCCCGTCGCCGTCCGCCCCTGTCCCGCCGCCCGATCCGCCCCCGCTCTTCCCCCCGCCCGTCCCGCCGCCTCTCCCGCCGCGCCCGCGGTCACGCCGCTGCCGCCGTCGCGACCACCGTCCCCGCCGCCCGCGTCCGCGGCCTCTTCTTTCAAATACGGCACCACCAGCAGCGGGTCCCGCGCCCGCCCGCAAACGCTGCCCGCGCACGCCGCCGCCGCCGCGCGGGTGGCCAGCACGACTAGGGCGCTCGCGCGCGCGGGCCGGGCAGGGGACGGGGCGGCGAGCCGGCTGCCGCGGGCGTGAGGGCCGCCGCCGCCGCCGCCACCCGGACCCCCGGCCCAAGAACCGCCGCCGCCGCCGCCGCCGCCGCCGCCGCCGCCGGGACCCCCTGCCGCCGCCGCCATCCCAGTGGTCGCCTCCGCTTGCTGCTGCTGCTGCGCCCCCTTTGGCCTCTTAGTCCCGCGCATGACCACGTCCTCGACCTCGCCGTGCGCCCCGAGCGCGCGCCGGAGGTCGTCGGCCGTGTACGCGCCGACGTCCGGGTGCCACGAGACCTTGACGGTGCGGCGAAGCATCTGTGCCGTTTCGTCGGCGCCGGCGGCGCCGGCGCCGGCTGCCGCGGCGCCGGCTGCCGCTGCTGCTGCCGCCGGAGAGGGGCGCTCGGCCCCCGCCGCCGCCGACCCCGCCCCCTTTCGGGCGGCGGCGGCGGCCTCGGCGCCCGCACGCGCGCGCTCCTCCTGCTCCATCTTGGCGCGCAGGGCCTCGAGCTCGCGCGCGAAGCGCATGCGCGCCACCGCCTCCTCGGCGACGCCGGCGTCGGCGGCGTCGGCAGCGGCGGCCGGCCGCCGGCGCGCGCCCCCGCCGCCGCCGCCGCCGCCCGCGCGCGCCGCTTCCGCCGCCTCGGCCTCGCGCCGGTCCAGCTCCTCGCGCATGCGCCGCCGGTGGTCGCTCTGCTGGGAGGTACGCAACGCCCGCGCGGCCCGCGCCGCCAGCCACGCGTCCAGCGCGCGCCGCGCGCCCGCGTCCGACAGCACGGCGTAGGCGCGCTGCACGAGCGCAAACTCCTCTGCCGCCGCCGCACGGCGCTTGGCGTCGTCGGTTCCGCCGCCGCCGCCCGACGCCGCGCCCGCGCCCGCGCCGCCCGCGCCGCCCGCCGCCCCGGCCGAGGCGCCCAGTTTGTCCGGATGCTTGAGCAGGGCCATGCGCCGGTACGCCTTGCGGATCTCCTCGGGCGTGGCGTCGGGCCCGGCGTCCTCGAGCCCCAGGACAGCGTACGGCGCAAAGCCGTCGCCCGGGTCGAAATCGAGCGCGGCCGCCGGCGGGGCGTCGCCGTCGCCGTCGCCGCCGCCGCCGCCGCGCGACGCCATTCTGTGCGGGAGGGGCGGCCGGTCCCTGTCTCTCTCGCGCGTGCGGTGTCGCGGCCGGGTTGAGGTGGCTGCGGCCTGCCGACGTGTCGATTGTTTGGTGGTAGGACTGCTCGCTGCGCGTGTGTCGATGCAGCTGGAGGAAAGGAGAGATTTGGTTCGTCCGTTCAAAGGACGGTCAGATTTGTTCGATGGGTCTTGCGTGCGGGGAGAGACGGAGCGCAGAGGGCGCTGGCGTGATGTGTCCGGGGGGGGGTCTGCGTGGGGAGGCTCTGCGTTTCTGCTTTTGGGCATCCATCGCGCATCCGCTTCGACGCCGACGCCGACGCGTCGCCAAAACACAAGACGCCGGCGCGCGCGCATTGGACTACTTGCCCCAAACGCGAGCGTCCAGGATCACCACACCACGCGTCGTCCGCGGGGCTACGCGCGCGCAACAGCAGCAGCAACAGTATCAGCAGCAGACACACGACGTCCCCACCGGCAGAGAGACTTGCGTAGACAGTCACGATCGCCAATCAAACACGACCGACAGAACCACCACCAGACGGACACATCGCGCAATCACCTGCAAGCCAGCACCAACAGAGAGAGAGATGTCGTTCTCGCACGCGCACGCGCACCGCGAGGAGCGCGGCACCCGCTTCCCGGTCGCGTCCGTCGAGGACGCGCTCGTCGCGCGGCTCGCGATGCGCCTGCGCCTGGGGCGCCCGCCGGGCCACGCGCGCACGCCGCCGCCCGGCCAGCAGCGCGACCTTCAGGCGGCGGCGGCCTCGGGCCACAGCGGCGCCGCCAACTGCGTCTCGTGGGGCGGAGGGGCGGGCGGCGACGCCGTGCTCGTCTCCGCGGGCGACGACGCGCGCGTGCGCGTGTGGGACGCCGGCACGGGCGCCCTCCGCGGCGCGATCGACCCGGGCCACACCAGCGGCATCTTCTCGGCGGCGCTGCTTCCGGGAACCGCGCTGGTCGCCTCGTGCGCGGCGGAGAGCGCCGTGCGCGTCACGGACGCCAACCGCCTGGCCACGCGCGCGCTGCACGGCCACCGCGGGCGCGTCAAGGCGGTCGTGCCGATCTCGGCGGACATGGTCCTGAGCGCGGGAGAGGACGGGAGCGTGAGGTGCTGGGACCTTCGCGACCGGCGCGGCGCGGCCGGCGCGCCCGGGCGGGCGGCGGCCGAGGCGGTGCGCCGCGGCCGGGCGACCGCGTCGGACGCGGCGCAGGCCGCGCGCTCGCTGGTGGTGGAGCAGGGGGTCGAGGCGCGCACAGGGGCCGGGGCGGCGGCGGCGGCAGCGGCGGCGGCGGCGGCGGCGGCGGCGGGCGGCCCCTCCTCCGGGCGCGTCGGCATCACCGCCCTCGCCGTCGACCCGTCGCGCCCGTGGCTCTTCTGCACGGGCGGGGCCGACCCCGTCGTGCGCATGTACGACCGCCGCATGGTGCGCGCGCCCCCGCCCTCCTCGTCCGGCGGGGCGGCGGGCGGCCGGGCGGCGTGGGTGTCGGCGTTCTGCCCCGGCTCGGACCGCGGGCCGCCGCTCCGCGCGCTGCAGCAGGCGCTGGCGCGCGGCCTGCCGCCGCCCGGCGGGCTGCTGCACGTCGTGACGGGCGTCGAGTTCGACCCGTCCGGCGCGCGCGTGCTCGCCGCCTACGCGACGGGTGGGGGGGCGGGGTCCTCGGGCGGGCGGCGGGGCGGCCGCGGCCGCTCCCGCGGCCGCGGCGCGGCGGCGGCGGCGGCGGCGGCGGGCGGCGGCCTGCCGTCGGGCGGCGGCCTGCCGTCGGGCCGCGTGCTCGCCTTCGACGTGGAGACCGACGCCCTGCGCGCGCCCGCCCAGCTGTTCGCCCCGCCGCGGCCGCCCTCGTTTGCCGGGGGTGGCAGCGGGGGCCGGCGCGGCGGCGGCGGTGGCGGCGGGCCGGCGGGCGCGGGGCCGCCCAGCAGCTGCAGCGGCGGCGGGGGGAGCGGCGCACCCGGCGGCGGCGGCGGCGGCGGCGGCGGCAGCGGGCCCCGCCCGGCCTCTCCTCCTCCTCCCGCCGACCCTCCAACCGCCTTCGGATTGTCCCTGCCCGAGGGCGTCTCCCTCAGCGCCCGCGTCCTCGCCATCGACCCCGTCACGCGGCGGCCCGTCTTCCGCGACTTGACCTTTCCTTCCGGCAGCCACATCGGCGCGGGCGCGGCCACACTGCTGGCGGGCGGCGGCGGCGGCGGCGGTGGCGGCGGCGGCGGCGGCGGAAGCGGCGGCGGCGCTGGGGGCGCGACTGGCGGCGGAGCCGCAGCTGGTGCCGGCGGCTCTGCAAGCGGGCGCGGCGCGACCGCCGCGGCCGCGCGCGGGCGGGGAGGGCGCGCGGGTGGGCGGGCCGCGGCCGCCCGGGGCCGGGCCGGCCGCGGCGGCGCGGGCGGCGGCGGGCGCGGGCCGACGCCGCCGCTGCTGCCGCCCGGCGCGCGCCTCCTCGGCGGCGGGGCCGTGTTCCTGACGCCCGAGATGCTGGGCCTGGGCCCGGGCGGAGGCAACGCGGCCGACGGCCTCGCGACCATGCTATCGGCGGCCATGCGGGCGGCGCTGGGGATGGGCGGCGGCAGCGGCGGAGGAGGAGGCGGCGGAGGCGGCGGCGGCGGCGGCGGCGGCGGCGCAACGGGGGATGCTGCCGCCGCCGCCGCCGCCGCCAGCCGCGGTGGTGCTGGCGCCGGCCCACGCGTAACCAACATCGACGTTCCGCTCACGTTCCCGGCCGGCGCGGGCGCAGGCGCGGGCGCGGGAGCCGGGGGCGCCGCTGGCGATCGCCGCCGCCGGAGCGGCACCGGCGCGGCAGGGAGGAGACGCGGGGGCGGCGGGCGCCGCCCGGCGGCGGGCGCGCCGTCGGCGGGCGGCGGCGCCGCCGCCGCCGCCGCCGCTGCCCGCACGGCCCCGGCCCAGCAACAGCAACAGCCAACCGCACCCAGCCCCCGGAACCCGCTGAGCGCCCTGCTCTCGTCCTTGATGGGCGGCTCGCGCCCGCCCTCGGCCGGAGGCGCCGGCGCGGGGGGCGCCGGCGCGGGCGCGGGCGGCGGCGGCGCTCCGTCGGCGGCGGCAGCAGCGGCAGCAGCGGCAGCGGACGCGGCGCGGGCCGGGCCGTCATCCCGCCGCCGCCCCCGCTCGTCCTCCGGCCGCCCGTCCCCGCTCCCTCCGCCGGTAGACGAGATCGGCGAGGAAGACGAGGGCGGCGCGGCAGGAGGCGGGCGCCACGCGAACAAGCGGCGGCGCGGCTGGGATGGCGGCGCGCCGATCCCTCCCGCCCCCCCTCCTCCTCCTCCCCCGGTCTCCTCGCCGCCGCCGGGCGGCGGCCTGGCCAACTTGTTCGGCTCGTTCGCGGACGGCGCGTCGACGCTGCTGTCGCGCCTGCGATCGGGCTCGGCCGGCGGGGCGAGCGCCGGAGGCGCTGCTGCTGCTGCTGCTGCCGCGGCCGCTGCTGCAGCTGCTGCTCCTCCCGCTCCGCAAGCGGCGGCGGCGGCGGCGGCGGCGGCGGGGCCGGGCAGCAACGCCACGTCCTCGCGCCCGGCCTCGTCCCCTCTCATCCGCCGCGGCGTTTTGAATCGGGCGGCGGCAGCACCAGCACCCCGAGCGGCAGCAGCCGGCGCCGGCGGCCCGCCCGGCGGCAGCGACAAGAGCGGCAGCAGCAGCAGCAGCAGCGACGACGACCCCGTCGGCGAGAAACACGAGGGCGAGGAGGAGCCGCCCGCCCCTCTCCCGCCCCTCTCCCGCCCTGTCGGCCCCGCGGGCGTCGAGTCGCTCGACACCGCCGCCGAGCGCGAGCTGCTGCTCGGCCCCGTGCGCGGGCGCGTGCTGCCGGACGGCGGCGGCGCCGGCGACCCTCAGCGCCGCCGCGCCGCCGCTGGGTTCGCCGCCGAGTACGTCGGCCACGCCAACCACCTGACGATCAAGAACGCCGCCTTCCTCGCGCCGCGCTCGGGCGGGCGCGCCGGCTTCGTGGTGAGCGGGTCGGACGACGGCGCGGTCTACGTGTGGCGGGCCGGCAGCGCGCGCGTCGCGCGCGTCCTGGCGGCGCGCCGCGAGGCGCCGCGGTTCCGGGCCTGGGACTGGGGCGAGCGGTCCGAGTCCTCGGGGGACGAGGGGGGCGACGGCGGCGGCGGCGCCAGGGGGCGGCTCGCGCGCGACGGCCAGGGCCGCCGCGGACTGGGCGCGCCCAGCGACGACGACGACGACGACGGCGACGACGACGGCGACGACGACGGCGACGACGAGGACGGCAGCGGCAGCGGCAGAGACGAGGACGGCAGCAGCAGCAGCAGCAGCGACTACGAGGAGGAGGAGGACCTGGGCTGCGCCTTCCGCGCCTACTCGCAGTCCTCGGACAGTGAAGACCTGGTGTACGAGGAGGAGCGCGCGCTCGCGTGGGCGCGGCGCGAGGTGGCGCGGCGGACGCAAGGGGCGACGGAGGGGCGCGCTGGCGGCGGCAGCGGGCAGCGGCGGCGACGGGGGTGGGTCGGGCGAGGCGGCGGCGACGACAGTTCGGGCAGCGACGATGGCGGCAGCGGCGACAGCGACGCCGTTTCGGACGAGGGCGGGGGCCGCCGCCCGCGCCCCGGCCGCGTCGACCCGGGCGCGCTCGCGATGATGCGGCTGCTCGACGGGGCGACGGGCGGCGGCGGCGGCGGCGGCGGTGGCGGCGGCGGCGGCCGCGGCCGCGGCGGCGGGCAGCGGGCGGCCGTTCGGCGGGGCGGCGCCGGCGGCCGCGCGGGCGACGGCGGGCGCGGCGTCGGGCGCGGCGTCGGGTGTGGGGCCGGCGGCGGCGGCCGCGCGGGCGGCGGCGGCCGCGGCGGGCGCGGCAGCGGCGGCGCCCCCCCGCCGCCCACAGCCGCCGCCACCGCGGGCATCGACGCCCTCCGCGCCCTCTTCGGCATCGGCCGCGACCCGCGCCGCGCGCGCGGCCCGCGCCGCGCGCGCCGCATGGTGCCCGAGCGCGGCGGGCACGTCATGGTGCGGCCGACGCGCCGCGGCCGCGCGGCGCCGCTCAACCACGTGGCCCCTTGCCCCGGCGGCGGCGTGGCCCTGGCCACGGCGGGCGTCGACGGCGTCGTGCGCCTCTGGCAGCCCGAGTCCCAGGAGCAGCCGTGGCGCGGGGCGGCCGCGCGCCAGGCCGCGAGGGGGATGCGGGGCACGCGGGCGGCCGCCGAGCGCGCCGTGGTCGCCGGCCCGCCGTGGTTGCTCGGCGGCCTCGGCGGAGGCGTCGGCGGCGGCGGCGGCTTTGTCGCGGGCGGCGGCGGCGGAGGTGGGGGCGGCCCGGCGCAGACGATCGGGGCGCTGCTGCAGTCGGTGCTGGCGGACGTGGGGCAGGTGCTGCGCGAGCAGGGCGGGCCGGGTTGACACGATTTAGAGAAAAAGAGGCGGCGGCGGCGGGCGAGCGCGCGTTTTTGCCCCCCGCATTATATCCATTTTTCGATCGGCCGCCGCCCCCTTTTCTTCGAAAAGGAGAGGGGCCGCGCTTGTAATCACACGCCACATTTGTAGCGTCAGAGCGACCGTACGCGTCTCCGTCGTGCCTTTGCGTTGATCGCAGCAAAGTCGCACAGGAGAGGAGAACGAGAGGAGCGGTTTCTTGTTTTCTGGCTCGTGGTTTCAAGCGGCAGCGCGCGCGCGCGCCAACCGCCAACGCCCAATCGCCTCTCTTTTCCATCCCTCTCTCAAACGCAAATAAAAACGCCCCCCCCCCCCCCCCCCCCCCCCCCCCCCCCCCCCCCCCCCGGCGTCGTCAGAGCGCCCCGCCCGCCACGTGCGCCGGCGCGGGCGCCGGCGCCCACGACAGCCAGTCCGACGGCTCGGTCGGCAGCAGGCCCATGGCGCTGAGCTTGTGGAGCACCAAGGCGAGCTGCCCCCCGTGCACAAGGCAGTAGAGCAGCCTGGGCAAAACGGGACTGACTTTTCCGTCCGGGTCGCGCGGGAAGGCCGCGCCGCTGCCCCAGATGGCCGCGAGCGGGGCCGCGAGGGCGCCCAGGGTCATGATGATTGAAAATATTTGCAAGGAGTTTCCCATCATGTAGAGCATAAACGCGGCGAGCGCGACGTTCTTTGCGGGCGCGGTGGCCTGCGCCCACAGCGCCTGCCGGCGGCGCTGGAGCTGCTCGGGGTCGCGGCGGCGGGCAAAGTCGGGGGCGGTGCCGGACAGCTGTTGGGTTGGTTGGTGGTGGTGTTGTTGGCGGCAGGGTGGGGGGCGGGGGGGGGAGTGCACACATGTGAGGGAGATGGGTCTGGCTGAATTGGGGGGGGCAAAAGAGAGAGCGAGCGCGCCGTCGTCGTCGGCGATCGGCGTCGGCGTCGGCGTCGGGCGACGATCGAGGGAAGAAACGCGACGCCGGCCGCCCTAGACACGACGACTCACAGGCTCCTTGGCGATCGACGTGTCGAACCCGGGCGGGTCCAGCGGGTAGCGCGACTTGAGCGCCGCGAGCGCGTTGGTGGACGGCGGGACGGTGCCGTCGAACGCGATCGACCACGGCTTGGCGCACGCGATCGCCTTGCTGCTTCGTCCTCCTGTTGTGGCTGTGGACGTCGCCGTCGCGGCGTCGTCGTGGTCCGCTGGGCCTGGCGCTGCTGCTGCTTCTCTCCTGCCGCCGACCTCGGACGCCTCGGGGAGGGCGCTGGTGCGGGTCATGATGGCGTGGAGTTTGATGCCCTTCGGGTGCCTCTCTCTCTGTCTGTTTTGTGTGTTCGCGCGCGTCCTCTGCGAGGGCCTGATGCTTTGTTATGAGCAGGGCAATTGGCATGTGTGTGTGGGGTGGGCGAGCGATGTTAGGGACGCGGGAACAGGAGCGCGCGCGCGCCGAGTCCGCAAGCCGCGCATCGCCGCCGCCATCGCCGCCATCGCCGTCGCTGTCGCCTCATCACACGAGACGCACCATCAGCTCCACGCCCTACAAACCGCATCGAGAGAGACCTTCATCCACGCATCGGCATCGATTCGACCCGCACGCGCGCGCCCACCTGCCAAACGAGGAGCACACACATTCTTCCTCTTCATTGTTGCCCAATCGCGCCGCCTTCATCTCCGAGAGCTTTTTCGCACGCGCGCGCGCCCTCTCACACACACACAGTAGCGCAAGACGCTAGCATCGGAAGACGCGCGCACTGTATTAGGGCCCCCGAGCGCCTGCCTCGCCCCCCCGCGGCAGCATCCCGCGCGGAAACGATGGCGCGCCGCCATCAGCACCAGCCCGAGACGGGGAAGAAGCGCCGGCCCGCCGAGGAGGAGGAGGAAGACGACGGCCCGCAGACGACCGACGAGGAAGTCGACATCGAGGAGCAGACCGGGACGGACGACATGCAGGAAGACGACGACATTGACAGCGGCAGCGGCGGCGGCGACGACGACGACGACGACGACGGCGACGACGAAGACGCCGACGCCAAAGACGCCGACGGCCGCCGCCCAAAAAAGGTCCGGCGCGCCAAGCCGGCGGCCGCCGCCGCCGCCGCCGCCAAGCGGCAGCCGCCCCGCCCCCGCATCTACGACGCCGAGGCCATGCATGACCGCCTCGAGGACATCGCCTGGGTCGAGTCCGAGGGCGCCACCTGGGCCGAGACCCTCGCGCTCACCTCGGCCTCCGCGGCCTGCCCGGCAGACCTCGACGTCGACGACGACCTTGCCCGCGAGCTCTGCTTCTACGCGCAGGCCCTGCAGGCCGCCGAGCAGGCCGCGGCCCGCTTCGAGCGCGCGGGCGTCGCGTGGCGCAGGCCCCCCGACTACTACGCCGAGATGGTCAAGAGCGACGAGCACATGGGACGCGTCAAGGACCGCCTGATGTTCGAGCAGCAGACCATCGAGCAGGCCGAGCAGCGGCGCAAGGGCCGCGAGAGCAAGGCCTTTGCCAAGGGCACGCAGGCCGCCAAGCAGCGCGAGCGCGCGGCCGAGAAGAAGCAGGCGATCGACGCGGTCTCGTCGCTGCGCAAGCAGCGCGCGCGCACGGGGTTTGCGGGCGAGCTGGACGACGAGGCGGCCGTCAACGGCGGCGGGGCGCCGCCGGCGGCCGGCGGGCGCGCGGCCAGCGCGGGCGCGGGCGCGGGCGCCGGGGCGCGTCGCGGCGGCCCCGGTGGCCGGCAGCAGGCGCTCGGCATGGCTCCAGGGCAGCGCATCCGCCGCGACGGCGACGCCGACAAGGGCAAGCGCCGGCTCGCCAAGGACGCCAAGTTTGGGTTCGGCGGGCGGAAGCGCCTCGGCAAGCAGAACGACGCGAGAGGGGCGGCCGACATGGCGGACTACCGGCCGGGCAAGTACAGCGACCAGCACGGCGGGGGCGGGGGCGCGCGGGGCGGCGTCTCCAAGCGGGGCGGGCGCGGCGGCGGCCGGGGCGGCGGGCGCGGCGGGGCCGGCGGGCGCGGCGGCGGGGCCGGCGGCGGGGCCGGCGGCGGGCGGCCCGGCAAGGCGCGGCGGCAGCAGCAGCGCGGCGGCGGCGGTGGTGGCGGTGGTCGCGGCCGCCGGTGATCGCGTGTCGCTTAGACGCACTAGCTTTGTTGTTACTCTCTGGTTTTATCGGCGCAGTCGTGGCGCGTGTTTTTCTTCTAGCGTCGCGTCTTTTACTCGCCGGCGTGTGGCGGCGGCGGCTGCGGGGCGTTGGTTGAACGTTATTATTGCAAGGGGTCGGGGATCGAGCAGGACGACAGACTAGTGTGGACGCGCGTCGAGCACGCGCGTGCGGTTGGCCGCGGCGGAGCAGAAGAAGGGGGATGGGCAGCAAGGAACGACAGGGGGAGGCGGTGGTGGCAGCGGCAGAGGGAGGGCGGCGGGCTCTTATGTTGCCCCCACTCCTCTCTCTCCCCAAAGACACAAGAACGAAAAACAGAAACCAAAACCTTTCAAACGCCCCTGCGCGAAGCGGCCAGCAGGACGCTGATGCCGAGCGCCACGACGGAGACCAGGCCGTTCTGGTGCACGGCGCGCCCGAGGCGCCAGGCGCCTCCGATGGCGCCGCAAAGCGCAGAGATAAGGAGCGGCGGCGGACGCTCATGCAGCTGCTGCTGCGCCGGCGGCGGCGCGGCGTCGGCGGCGTCGGCGGCGGCGGCGGCGGCGGCGCACAGAGAGGAGGAGGCGCCACGAAGCACGACGGCTGGGACCCCCTCGGGCGAGGCGTGGTCGGGCGGCGTCGTGGTGGCCGACGCTCCCGGCGCCAGGCCCCCGGGCGGCGGCGGGCCCTCGCCTCCTCCTGCGCGTGCCTCCTCCTCGGGCGACGCCGTGTCGGGGCCGGCCGCCGCGCCGCCGCCGCCCTCCCCCTCCTCCTCCTCCCCCTCCTCGGCCTCGGCCTCGGCCGCGGCGGCCTCAAACACGGCCCGCCCCTGCTCCGGCTGCTGCTGCTGCTGCCCTCGGGCCAGCGTCACCTCCGGCGCGACCACCACCGCGCCTGCCGCCCCCGCCCGCGCCTCCTCCTCCTCCTCGCCCTCCCCCACCGCCCCACACGCCGCCGCCAGCTCGGCCGCGCGACGACCGGCGCCAAAGGCGACGGGCGCGCGATCCGGAAAGGCGGCGGCGGCGGCGGCGGTGGGAAAGGACGACGAAGAGGGGCAGGCGTGGGGGGCGGCGGCAGGCGCGGGGGCCGCAGCGGAAGGATGCACGCCGAGGGAAGCAGCGGCAGCAGCCGGGGCAGGGACGGGCAGAGTCGCGGCCGCCGACGCCGACGCGGGCAATCGAGGGGGAAAAGGAGAGGAGGGGGAGGAGGAGGAGGGCGCGGCAGGCGGCGGCAGCAGCGGGGCGCCCCCGCGCTCGCCTGCGCCGCTGGCGCCCGACACGGCGCCGCCGTCGTCCGACGACGTGGCGCCTTCCGACGCGTGCACCCGCAGGCGCGACCAGCACCGGTCCCCGCGGCCCGCCCCGCGCAGGGGCGTGTCCACGAGCGGCGAGCCCAGGCGTCGCGAGGGGGAGGAGGAGGAGGAGGAGGAGGAGGAGGGGCCGCGGCGCGAGGCGCGGGCGGCTGTCGCTGCAAAGGCGGCGCCCAGCCGCAGCCGCGCCGAGCGGGGGCGCACGCGGAGCAGAGGCGGCGCCGGACAGCGGCCCTCCGCCGCCTCCGCGACCGCCGGCTCCTTGGCCGGCTGGGCGGCGGCGAGGGGGGCGAGCGCGGCGGCCACGCCCTCGGCAACGGCGGCGGCGAGCGCCGCCGCCGCCTCGGCCTTGGCTTTCGCCGCCTCCTCGGCCGCGACCCGCAGGCCCGCCTCGAGCTCCTCGACCCGCGCCTGGAGCTCGGCGGCCCGGGCGTCCGAGGCCTCGCGCGCCGCCTCGCGCGCGGCGTTTTCGCGCCGCCGCGCAGCCGCGCTCTCGGCCTCGGCCGCCGCCAGGCGCGCGCGCAGTCGCTCCTCGGCCGCCGCCGCGCGCGCGCGCTCCTCCGCGGCGTCCGTCACGGCCGCCGCCAGGCGCGCGCGCGTGTCCTCGACATTCGTCTTGGCCGCCGCCAGGCGCTCGTACATGTGCTCCTGGGTCGCCGCGTGCGCGCCCTCGAGCGCCGCCAGCCGGGCAGCCGCGTCGCCGTCGCCGCCGCCGCCGCCGCCGCAGACGCCGCCGCTGCTCCTGCCGCCGTCGCCGCCGCCCCACGGGCGCCCGGCTGCCGCCGCGACCCCGCGCACTTCCATGACGGGCGCAGCGGGGGCCGCGGGGGCAGCCGGAAGCTCCGGGGCGGAGATGGCGGAGAGGGCGGCGTCAGCCGGGCGAGGAGCGGGGGCCGGCGCCGCCGCAGACGGGGCGGCGGCCGCCGGCCCGGGCTCGGGCAGCGCGGAGGCAAAGTCGATCGGCGCGCCGCCGCCGACGGCGCCCGAGAAGGCGGCCCAGGCGCCCGCGGGCGCGGCCCAGACGGCGGCGGCGGCGCCGCCGCCCCAGAGGGCGACAAGCGCGGCCTCGGGCGCGGGCGCGGCCCAGACGGAGGCGCCGCCGCCGACGCCCCAGAGGGCGACGGGTGCGGCCTCGGGCGCGGGCGCGGCCCAGACGGAGGCGCCGCCGGCGGCGGGCGCACAGGGCCGCTGCTCGGCGGCGGCGGCGCTGGCAAGGACGGCGGCGGCCCCGTCGGCGCCAAAGACGTCGACGACCCAGCCGCGTGCCGCCGGCTTCGGCTCGGTCTGTGGCTGCTGCTGCTGCCACGGCTGCACCAGGTCGTGCCACCACGCCTGCCGCTGCGCGGGTGGCGCAAAGGCGGGCCCGGCCGCGGCGCCCTCCGCGCCGGCCGCCTCCTCCAAAGCCGCCTCCTCCAAAGCCTCGCCCTCGCCCTCCTCCTCCTCCCCCAGCGCGGCGCGCAGCCACCCGCCGCCCTGCCCCTCGTCAAAGGCCGTCGGCCGCCCCTCGGCGCCGGCCTCGCCGTCCAACAGGCCCATGTGGTCGAGCAGCTGCTCGACCGCGCCGGCCTCGTTGAAGAAGGGGTGGGCGCGCGCCTGGGCGGCCGTGAGGCGCGTTGCCGGCGACGCGTCGAGCATGCCGGCGAGCAGGTCGGCAAAGGGGCCGGCGCCGCCGCCCGCCAGCACGTGCCCCTGCCCGTCGATCAGGCCGCGGCGCCGCAGCGCGCGGTAGGGGTCGAGCGGCCGAAAGCCGTCGTCGTAGGCGGCGTTGGCGCCCGCGCGCGGCGCCGCCATCGCGCCCCAGGCGCCGACGCCGAGACCGTCGCCGTCGACCGGCCACGCCAGGTGGAGGAGCGTGACGGCGGCCGCGTAAACGTCGGCCGGCGCGCCGACGCTCCCGTACCGGCGCTCGCTGGCCGCCTCGCGCTCCTCGTCGCCGTCGTCGTCGCCGTCGCTGCCGCCGCCGTCGTCGTCGGGCAGCGGGGGGCTCGCCAAGGCGTCGACAACCTCGCCGCTGACAAACCCGGGCGTGCCGCCGAGCAGCAGGCCGCGGGGCACGGCGCCGCCGAATGCCCACTGGCGGTCGAGGCGGCCGTCGGCGTCGAGGCGGACGGCCATGCCGAGGTCGGACACGACGACGGGCAGGCGCGCGCGCGCGCAGACGGGCGGCTGCTGCTGCTGGCCGTCGCCATCGCCCTCCTCCTCCTGCTCCTCCTCCGTCGCCGCCCCGTCGCCGTCGCCGTCGCCGTCGCCGTTGTCGCCGTCGTCGGCGGCGGCGGCCGCCCTCAGCGCCGCGCGGCCCTCGGCGTCCTCGTCCTCGGCCGTGCCCTCGGAAAAGGACGTCGCCACGAGCACGTTGGCCGGCTTGACGTCCATGGCCGCGACCCCCCCGGCGTGCAGGCGCTCGAGCGACATCAGCACGGCGAAGAGGCAGCGCGCGGCCCACCGCACGACCCGGCGGCCGCAGGCGCGCGCGGCGGTGCGCGCGAGCGCCGCGCTCTGGGCCGCGCGCGCGGCGCAAAGCTCGGCGTTTTCGACGGCCGCCTCGCACGCCCGGAGCCGGTCCAACTCGGACCCGGCCTTGCGCGTCAGCGCGAGCCGCGTCACCCTGCGGCGCGCGTCGAGCGCGCCCTCGAGCTCGGCCCGCGCCGCCTCGTCGGCCGCGCCGGCGGCCGCCGCGCCCCCAAACGCCTCGCGCACCTCGCGCCACGCCAGGCGCGACTGCGCGTCGGCCGACCCGCCCTCGTACAGCCGCAGGGCGATGACCAGCTCGGTGGGCACGGCCGCCAGTTCCGCCCACCCGCCCAGGAGGTCGGCGCCCGCGCCCGCGGCCTCGGCCGCTTCCACCAGCCCGCGCTCGAGCGCGGCCCAGGGGACGGCCGAGCCGTCGCTCAGCGCCGCCGCCGCCGCCACCAGGGCCGACGTCGCGCCCGGGGCGCTGGCCTCCGCGCGCTGCAGGAGCGCCGCCTCGCGCAGGAAGCCGGCCGTCGTCCCGGCCGCCGCCTCGTGGCCGCCAGACTTGACCACCTTGAGGCAGTAGGGCGTCGCGGCGGCCGTCGGCGGCGGCGGCGCCCAAGGGCCCCCCTCCTCTGCCTCTGCCTCTGCCTGCGCGGCGGGCGCAGGCGCGGGCGCGAGCGCGAGCGGCGCGCGCACGACGAAGGCGGCGCCAAAGGTGCCCTCGCCGAGCGCGGCGAGGCGCGGCAGCAGGTGCCACCGGACGCGGGCGGCCAAGGCCAAAAACGCGCCGGCCGTGCATTCCAGCGTCCAGACGGCGCTCGCTTGGCCCTGCACCTCGGCCGAGCCCGTGTCGACGGCCCGGCGCAGCGCGTCGCCCGACACGCCCAGGCCCTTGGCAAAGGCCGGCATGTCGAGCAGCGCGGCGGGCTCGTGGCCGCCGCGGGGCGCCACCAGCTCCCTCAGCAGGGCCACGACGTCCAGCAGCAGCCCGTCGGCGCAGAGCTCGGCCGCCACAGGCTTGGCCGCCCCGCCGCATCGCTCGCGCAGGCTCATGCGCAGGCGGCGGACGGCTTTGCCGCCCGCCGGCCCCTCCGCCTTCCTCAGGAGCGCCGCGGTTTCGAGCAGAAACCCGACGGCGTCCGGCCCGGTCGCCTCCTTCGGGAACAGCGCCGCCACGGCGTGCAGGGCTACTGTGAAACGGTCCAGGGCGGCCGCCGACATGTAGGCCGCGCCGCTGTTGGTGTAGGCGGCGGCGGCGTCGCCGCCGCCGGGCGCGGCGGCAGCGTCCTGCGCGGCGAGCGCCGCGGCGGCCGCGGTGACGGGGTCGACCGCGCGCGCCAGGCGCGCGTCGTTGGGGGCGGCGGAGGCGGCCTCGACCTCCGGCAGGAAGTCCGCCGCGCCGAGGCCGTAGTGGCCGGCGGCGTCGTAGCGGCCGCTGTGGTGGCACGCGTGCGCGAGGCGCGTCGCGAAACAGACGACCGGCAGCCGGGCGCCGTCCGCCTCGGCGGCGTCGTCGTCGCCAGCGGTCTCGTCGGCGTCGTCGTCGTCGCCGGCGGCGCCGCCGCCGGGCGTGGCGGCGACTACCACGTACCGCGGGTCGAGGCAGAGGTTGGCGACGCCCGATTCTTTCGCCACTTCGAGCATGCGCACCAGACAGGCGACAATGCTCAAGAGGACCCGGGTGCGCAGCGCGCCGCCCACGGCAACCTTGCGGATCGAGTTGCCGCGTGACACGACGGAAAACAGCTGGCCGGTCGCCGCCGCCACGCCGCTCGCGTGCACGACGCCGAGGGCGTCCAGGACGGGGTGGTGCGAGTTGTCGTCGCCCTCCATGCCGATGTGGCGCCTCGCCGCCGAGGTGGCTGTCCACGCGGGCTGAGTGCTGCGCGTCATGGTTGTGCTTGGTGATTGTGTGCGTGCGTGGTGATTGTTTTCGCTGTCGTCGTCTTGTGTTTTTTTCCTTCTTCGGTTTTTTTTTTTTTTTTTTTTTTTTTTTTTGTTATCGATAGTATTTCGCCGTCTGTGAGGGTGTCGAGGTGATTTTTATTGCGTCGGGTTGAGCGGGAGAGGCGTGCGTGAGTGGCGTGTATTCTGAGGGCGGGGGTCGGGCGCGCGCGTTCGAGCTTATTCGCGGCAGAGGGGGGTGCGCGACAGCGGGCAAGCGGGCGAGGGTTCGAGTGGCAGGCAGAGGGGGGGGAAGGCGGCCTAAAAAAAAAGGGACTCGGCGCGCGCGTCGAACGGCCCCCACAAGTCCCGCACGCGCCGCCGTTCCCCACGAACGCTTGAATGAGGCCAAGCTACACCGCCAAAGCGGGCGAATGGGGCCCCAAACGGGAGAGGGGGGGGGAGGGGGGCACCCAGGCCTGTGGGAGTAGGGGGCAGCAGTTGCCGTGCCTTCGTGCTCCTCGCTCTTCGCAGACGTTCCCTGGCCCCCGACGGCCCCCACCGCGCGCGCCGCCCGCCGCCCGCCGCCCGACGCTTGACGTCCTGCGGCCCTCCACGGGCCGCAAAACGTCCCCCTAGGCCTAAAAAGGGGCCTGAAGATGAAAAAAAAGAAAGAAACAGCTCTCTCACCTCTCCGTCTTCCGAGCCTCTACTGGCTGCTGTCGCCCACTAGACTCCTGCGCGCGCGGGGGGACGATGAGCCCTGGGTCCCACGGTCAAGCCCGCGCACACCGGCAACCTAATGAGCTTCTAACAACGACGCACAGGCCGTTCCTATCTTTTCACACGGCAGGGGCAAAAAAAAACACTGCTGAGCAAGACTTCCGCGGAGTCGTGCAGTTGAGTTGGTCGTTGGGTTCGCGAGAGAGGGTCGAAAGTCGGAGCGGAGGAAGGCGCGTGTTCTCTGGCTTGCGGGCGTGTGTGTGTGTGATTACGAGCCAGGCAGGTGCTGCGGGGGGCTCAAGAAGGGAGACGGGGAGGGGTGGGGGTCGGCAATAGGAGGAGGGGGAGGAGAGAGGTCTCTCCGCGCCCTCCCTCTCTGGTCTCTCTCTTGCTCTCTGTCTCTCCTCCCTACGCCGAAAACAACAGTCCGCGCAATCCTTCCCCCCGTCCGCCCACCCCCAAGTGGTCTCACGGGGCATCGACCGCATCGTCCGGTCTCGGCAAGGCGAGGGGTGGCTCGAGACCACCCCTTTGGGCGGTCTCTCTGCAGGCCCGAGGCCGCCGCCGCCGCCGCCGGTCTCGAACGCGGCGCGGTCTGGACGAAGACAGCACCCCAGGCCGGCAAAGCCGCACTCTCGACGCGCGGGCCGGAACGTCTCGAGCAGCGGCCCCCGTAAGACGGCCGAGGTGGCTTGTCGGCGTGCTCCCGACCGAGCATTCCTCACCACGGGTCGCTTGGGGCCAAACATTGGGCGCGGCGCCGCCCGGAAAAAGCGCTTTTGCGCGGAAACGCACGGCTGTTAAGGGCGAGACGGCGGCGAGACGGGGGCGTGCGGGGCGGTCTGCGGCGGAACAGGCTCGACGCATCAATCGATTGCAGCTTGCGTCGGCTCGACGTACGCGCGCAGGAGAAGGGGTGACGGTCGCTGTGCGATCCCGACGGTCACGGCGGCGGCCGGGAGAGGAGGAGGGGGGCGTTACACCGTTCGCACCCGTGATGGTGCGCTATCTTTTTAGGCCTGGCGGGCCGAGAGAGCAGGGCAGCGGATGTTGTGCTGGCGGCGGCGCGGCGCGAGCTCATGCCTCTCTCTCCCCGCCTTGAAAAGCACCTGACCACGACACTCTCACGCACGCGCGCTTCATCACCGTCTCCTTCGTCATCTTTACTTCACGCTTACGTTGTGCACCATTGCCGACAACCCCTGACACGCCTCCAAAAACACCACAAAAAAGGGGGAGGGCGACACGTTGGCGACACGTCCGCGGCACCAACCAATCGGATGGCCGCCCCGGAGCCTCTCGCGCCACTGGCCCGGGCGGCGGCGCTCGTGCTTCTGCTGCTCGCGGCCGCGCCCTCGCTCGCGGCGCGCGTGCCCGACGGCTTCGCAGGCGTCCTCCGCGACGCCGCCGCCGCCCAAACCGCGAGCATCGCCGCCGCCGCCCAAACCGGGACCGCCGCCGCCTCCGACCCCCCGGCCACCGGCCCGCTGCCCGTGGTCCTGTGGCACGGCATGGGCGACTCGTGCTGCGCCCTCGGCTCCATCGGCGGCGTCGCCAAGTTCATCGAGTCGCGCCTCGGCGTCTTTGCGCACTCGGTCGCCACGGGCGAGGGCGAGCTGCGCGACGTGGCCTCCTCATTCTATGGGAACGTCAACGATCAGGTTGCGACTGTGTGTCGCGAGCTGACGACCTCGGCCGACCTGGCGCGCGAATTGCGCGGCGGCTTCAACATGGTCGGGTTCTCGCAGGGCGGCCAGTTTTTGCGGGCTGTGGTGCAGCGCTGCGGGCACGAGCTGCCCGGCCCCGTGCACGCGCTGGTCACGCTCGGCGCCCAGCACGCGGGGGTGTCCAACGCGCCGGCGTGCGCGGGCGCGGAGACGGGCGACGGCGGCGGCGGCGGCGGCAACGGCGCGGCCGCCGCGTGCGCGGCCATGCAGGCGGCGCTGGCGCTCGGCGCCTACTCGCCCTGGGTGCGCGACCACGTGGTGCAGGCGCAGTACTTCAAGGCGCCGGGGAGCATCGACGAGTACCTCGAGCGCAACGTGTTCCTGCCGGACATCAACAACGAGCTTAGGGCGGGCGGCGGCGGCGTCGGCGGCGACGGCGGCGACGGCGACAAAACAGGCGGGAGGAGCGCTGGCGCCGAGAAACGCGGCAACGAGGGAAGCAGCAGCGGCGGCAGCGGCGGCGGCAGCAGCAGGGCGGCCCTGTACAAGGCCAACCTCCAGTCCCTCGAGCGCCTCGTGCTCTACAAGTTTGAGAACGACACTGTCGTCGAGCCGAGCGACTCGTCCTTCTTCGGCTTCTGGGGCGAGGGCGACGACGAGCGCAGGGTCGTGCCGCTGCGCGAGTCGCGCCTTTACAAGGACGACTTGCTGGGCTTGAGGGCGCTGGACGAGCGCGGCGCCCTGGTGCTCGACCTCGTGCGCGACGCCAACCACATGCAGTTTACGATGCGGTGGTTCGAGGAGAACGTCATGGACAAGTTTTTGGCGGCGGCGCCCGCGCGGGGGTGGCTCGAGCGCGCAAGGGCGCACGTCCGCCGCCCCCCGTCGTCGGCATGATGATGGGTCGGGATTTGCGGCGGCCGCGTTCCGGCGAGCGCGGCGGCGGCGGCCTGAACGAGTTTCTCTCTCTCTCCCTTTGTTCTACACACGTTCGACCTCAACCAAACCGACATGTTTGGCGAGTCTCCAGCCCCTAGATAGCAACAACCCCCTTGTTTCACTCCTTGACTTGCTCTCTCCTGCGTCTGCCACCCCGAGTCAGAGGAGACCCTGTGTGAGCTCTTTCCCCCACCCGCCGCATCCCCTCCCCCAATCAATCCGATGGAGGTTCCGCCTGGCCTCTAGGACCCCCCTCATCCCGGCGGCCCTCCGCTCCCGGCGACAGAGCGCCTCTTGCCGGCTGCGCCGAGCGTCCATCAGCTCCCGCTCACGACGCAGGGGCGGCGCAAAACAGCCCCCCTTCCTTCGCAAGGACAAGAGAGAAGCGAGGCGCGGGGCACACAGGAGCCCCAGCCTCAACAACGATGCAGGGCCCTCGCGCTCGTGGTGGCCTGGCCCTCGGCGGCCCGCGCCCCCTGCTGCGGCTGCCCGTCGCGCCGCTGCCGCCGCCGCCGCCGCCGCCGCCGCCGTCGCGGTCGTCGCCGCCGCCGGCGCGCGCGACGGCCGCCGCCGCCGTCGCCGTCGACGCCGGCAGCGAAAGCGAAAGCATTTACGCCAACGCCGACCGCAGCCGCCTGGCGCCCGCGCGCCGCGTGCCCATCCGGCAGCTCCCGGCGGTCGCGCGCCTGGCGCTCGCCCAAGACGGCCAGCACCGCAAGCAGCAGCAGCAGCAGCAGCAGCAGCAGCAGCAGCAGCACGAGCAGCACGGAGGATTTGCGGGGGGCGCCGCCGCCGTCGCCGCGGCGGCGTGGGGCGGCCCCCTCCGGCCCCTCCGCCCCGCGGCCCCACCCTTTGACCCCCGGTACGAGGCGCCCTCGCCGCACCACCCCCCGCCCGCCTTCACCTCGCACGCCCTCGCCGCCGCCATCACCCGCCGGCCCCCCGACCTCCGCGCCCTCGACGCCGCCGACATAGTCTTCGTCAACGTGGCGCTCCGCCGGATCGGCGACGCGCGCCGGCTCGGCCCCTGCCGCGCTCTGGCCGCGTACGCGCTGTCGCGCGCCGACCGCAACGAGCACACCTACGCCGCCGCCTTCCTCGCGCTCGCGTCGTGCGGGCGCCTGGACCTGGCCGTGGCCGCGTGGCGCGAGCTGGCCGCCGCGGGCGTCGACGTCGGGCCCATCGGCGCCTCCGCGCTGCTAAAGGCGGCCGGCGTCGCGCGCGACGCCGGCGCGGGCGTGGCGCTGCTCGACGAATTGCTGCGCCGCCGCGTGACCCTCAGCACCGCCTCCTACAACGCCCTGGTGCACCTGTGCGCCCTGTCCGGCCGCTTGGACGACGCCCTGGCCGCGTACAACCTGTCGCGCCTGGACCCGGACCCGGCGTGCCGGCCCAACTGCTTCACCTACTCGGCGCTGCTGGGCGGCTTGGTGGCCGGCGGGCGGCCCGAGCTCGGCGCCGAGCTCTGGAGGCACATTGCCGACGACGGCGTCGTCAAGCCCGACGGGGTGCTGTGGTGCCAGCTGATCGCGGCGGCGGGGGCGGCCGGGGACGTTGGGCTGGCGCGGCGGCTGCTGGACACGATGGACGAGGAGGCGGAGGCAGGGGCGGATCAGGCGAGGGACCAAGGGAGGGACCGGGGCGACGGCGGCGGCGGCGGTGACGGCGCCCGGGACGACGACGACGACGAATACGATGACGGCGGCGGCGGCGGCGGCGACACGTGGGACGACGAGTACGGCGGCGGCGGCGAGGGCGCGCGGTGGCCGTCCCCTCTCTCATCCTCGTCCTCCTCGGCCGCCCAGGCCGCGGCGCTCCGCCCGTGGGACAAGTCAAAGCCCGCGCGCGCCGCCCGCCGCCGCTACGCCTCCGAGCTGTCGGCCGGCCGCGCCCCCGCCCCCGCCGTCAACGAGCGCCACGCCTCGGCCCTGATGGCGGCCTTCGCCCGCGGCGGCGACCTCGACGGCTGCGAGCGGGCCTACCGCCGGCTGCTGGTGGCGCGCGGCCTCCCTGTCGACGCGCACGCCGCGTCGATCCTGCTGACGGCGGCCGCGCGCGCCGCGGGCCCCGGCACGTCCCTCGCGAGGGTCGAGGCCCTGCGCGCGGACCTGGCCGCGCGCGGCGCGCCCCTGAACGCGCACGTGGGCGCCGCGCTCATCGGCGCGTACCGCAGCGCCGCCGCCAGCGCCGAGGCGGCCGTCAAGGCCGAGGCGGTGCTCGGGCCGCGCGGCCCCGACGGCGCCCGGCGGCGGCGCAACGGCGCGCCGCTCGACCCGCCCGCCGTGGTCGCCGCCGCCGCGCCCGTGCGCCGCGAGGCCTTGCGCCGCGCGCTCGAGGTGCTCGAGCGCCTGCGCACCGAGCGCAGGGCCAACGCAAACGTGTACACCGCGGCGGCCGCCTTCGCGGTCCAGGCGGGCGAGCTGGGCGAGGCGGCCCGGCTCGGCCGCGCCATGCGGCGCGAGGGGGTGGCGCTGGCAAGGCCCGCCATCCTCGCCCTGGCGCGCGCGTGCATCGACTCGGGCCTGGGGCGGCCGGGCGTGCGCATGGAGCGGCTGCTGGAGAAGGTGGCTGACGAGGACGACGAGGAGGAGGGCGAGGACGAGGGCGAGGGTGGGGAGGATGGGGAGGAGGGGGAGGGGGGGTGGGGCGAGGAGGGGCGGGACGGCGGCGTCGGCGGCCGGCGCGCGGCGGCGGCGGCGGCGTTCGAGGCGGCGGCGGCGCTGCTGCCGCCCGCCCCGCCGTCGCGGGGGGCGTGGGAGCTCGCGGAGGAGGAGCGGCGGCAGTGGCGCATGCGGCGGCAGCGCGAGGCGCTGGAGGCCAGCCGCGAGCCGCCCCGCGCGCCCGTCCTGGGGCCCGTGGCGCCCGAGCGGCCGCGCCTGCCCGGCGCCGCCCCCCCCTCGCCGCCGCCTCCCTCCGCCGAAACGGCGCAAGCGTCGGGGGGCAGCGCGCTCGCGCTGCCGGCCGGCCAGGGCGGAGAGGGGGCCGCCCCCCTGCCCAACCGCCGCGCCCGGCGCGGCGCGGCGGCCGCCTCCGCCAGCCAGGGCGCGATCGACGTGCTGATCGCCCTGGGCACCCCCGCCCGCCGCGGCAAGCGGCCCATCATTCCGCTGCCGCTGCCGCCGCTGCCGCCGCCGCCGCCGTCGACGCCAGCCGTTTGAGAGCGCGGCAGCGAGCGGGGTTTATTCTCTCTCCTTTTGGTTTTCGAGGGACTCGGTTGGACATGGTGCTTGTTTGCCCTCCGCATATTCAGTGCCGCGATGCCATCCTTCTCTCTGCCTTACACAGCCTGTTTCCGGCGATCGTCCCTCTCTGTACACAAACAACCATTTCTCTTGCTCTCATCCCGCCGCCGCCCGCCTACCTCCTCCCCCCGCCGCCGCCGCCGCCGCCGCCGCCGCCGCCGCCGCCGATGCCGCACGAGGCGTCGACCGCCGCCATCAGACGCGGCGAGAAGACCTCGTGGATGACCGTGAGCGGCCTCCCGCCCGCCCAGAAGACGTAGTGCCGGCCCCAGAGCTCGCGCGGCGGCCGAGAGGCCGCGGGGGCGCCGCCGCCCGCCGCCGCCACTTGCCCCGCCTCCTCCCCTCCTCGCCGCCCGCCGCCGCCGCGCGACCCGCCGCCCGGCCCGACCCCCGCCGCCGCCGTCGCCCAGTCGCCCTCCCCCCCGAGCAAGCCCCGCGCGACCGGGACCCCGGACGAGGCTGACGACCACAGCCGCTCGCTCGACCCCCGCGACACGCCCAGCACGCGCCGGTGCAGCTCCATGCGCCCGGACGTCAGCGCCGCCCAGATCGGACGCTCGGCGGCGCCGGAGCCGCCCAAGTAGGCGGCGGCGTCGGACGCGTTCCACCACGAGGCCGCGTAGACGAGCGGCGCGCCGTTTCGGTCCTCGTCTCCGTCCCCCTGGTCTTCCTCCTCTTCTTGGTCGTCTCCCTGGCCTCGGGCCCGGGCGGAAGCAAAGGCGAGCGGGGGGCCGGGCACGGGCGCGCCGGGCGCCGCACGCAGCAGCACCTGCCGCCGGAGGAAGGGCGGGCGCAGCAGCGCGGTGGCGTCGCGCTCGGGCCAAGGGGGGAGGGGGACGGCGGCGGCGCCCTGCGCGTCCAACGGCGGCAGGAGGTCCATGGCCAGGCACTCGACGTGCACGCCGCTGCCGCCGCCCTTGCTGCTGCTGCTGCTGCTGCCGCTGCTGCCGTTCCCGCCGCCGCCGCCGCCCAACGGGCTGCTGCCCCCTCCCGCGGCGCCCAGGACGATCTGCAAATGGCGCGTGACGGACCCGTCGCTGAGCAGGAGGAGGCGCTGAGCGCGCGACAGGGCCGCGAGCGGCGATGCGCCTTGAATCGCGTCGTCCTCGGTGCCCTGTTCGGTTGGGGCGGGGGGTTG
>Ga0209491_10001230_pt1 | contig 50833 bp, 42 predicted proteins | sample BON02_FD_187213 | JGI IMG/M metagenome (GOLD analysis project Ga0209491, IMG submission 187213) | Freshwater microbial communities from Lake Bonney liftoff mats and glacier meltwater in Antarctica - BON-02 (SPAdes) (version 2) | ecosystem: Environmental > Aquatic > Freshwater > Ice > Glacier...
TCTGCAAGCAGCGCCATCTATCGCCCTAGGCTCCACGACATCGCAGCCGCGTTCAAAAGCCATTCCGGCAGAGGCAGAACCTTGGCGATGATGTCTGTGCTGACCGAGAGCAGCAGCGCGCCAAACAGCGACACAAGCGTACCCGCAAGCAGGCGCGTGCTGAATACTTCGTGCTCGCGGTTGAAAAGCCAGCTGAACAACATGCGAAACAACAAAGACAACCGCTGGATTGGGGTGACCACCGAGACCGGCGCCATCGAGAGCGCAAGATAGCGCAACATTTGCGACAGGCCGACCAAAAGGCCTGCAGCACAGAACCATTTAGCGTTGGCCGCCGAAACTTTGCGCACGTCGGCGACCTGTCCGGTGACAATAACGACGAACAAGACGACGAGGCTGGCTGCGCTGTAAGAGATCATGCCGCCTGCAAGGCTCGCGCCTGGACTTGCGTTCTCAAGCGCCGAGCGAATGAGGATGGGGCTTGTGCCATAGCCCAGCGCCGACAGGCCGGCGAAGAGATAACCCTCCGCGTAAAGCGGCTTGAAAGCGGGCTTCGTCTTCTTGTCCGGGGTCGGTTCCTCACTGGGCGCCAGCGCTTTCTTCTTGCCGATCTGGACAGCAAGCACTGGCCCCATCAGCACCAGCACAATGCCGATCGCCTTCAACGGCGTGATCGCCTCGCCAAGCACAAAGACGGCAAGCGCCAACGCGATCAATAAGCTGGATTCCTGCAACGGTCCGGCAAGATTCGAACCGATCGCTTTGACCGCGCGATAATTACAATAGCGGCCCCAAACAAAATGTACGATTCCCGCCAGCGCCAGAAAACCGTAAGAACGCCATGAAAAATCAAATAGCCAGCCAAGACTGGACGCGGCTGCCGCGCCCAGGAAAAACATCGGAACGCCAATCGGCACCGTGATCGAAAGCGCCTGCACTACAGACCCTGTCAGCACACCGCGCCGGGTAAACGTGTTGTTCAAAGCAAACGTGGCGGCTGAACATAAAGCGAGAAAGGCACCAAGCACGATACGATCTCCACTTTATGTTCAACAGTTCACGAACAGAAAACCAACGCCTATTCCATGAACTTGCGCGCGATCTCCACGGCTTCCGACGGCGTGTTACGGAAATTCAACCGCATAAGGCCAATATGGCACCGAAAAACGTCCTCAAGAGTCATGCTTTCTTTGAACGACATGCAAAGCTGGGCTGCGGGCACTGCGGCTAAAAGCTCAACCTTTAAGTTCTCGATCCTGATCGCGTGAGTTTGGCTTTGGGATTTTTTTCAGCCTCATCAGTCTGCTGGTTTCTATTTTGTCTTTTTTCACCTGGCGCTCAGCGTCCAGCAACTTGCCTGCCGCCAGCCAGAGCGCAAACTCTTGCGGCGTCTCCAGCGTGATGCGGCCGAGCGTGGCAGCGCGAAATTCGTAGATCACAATTTCTGCCGCTTTTTGTAAATTCACCCGACCTTTGGTGAGTACCGCGCCGCGCTTGCGGCCAATCTCTTCAAGCGCCTGCTCATCTGCCATGTCCGGCGTGATGGCCAGCTTGTAGCGTGCCTCTAGCGCCTGTGGGTAACGTTTAAGCAAATAGTCGAGCAACTCCAGCGCCACCTCTTCTTCATTGAACGCATTGCGGCCAATCGCACCGCTGGCGGCCAGGTTGTAACCACTCTTGGCAACGATGATGCGTGGCCACAACATGCCGGGGGTGTCCCATAAATAAAAACCATCCGCCAGCACCAGACGCTGCTCGACTTTGGTGATACCGGCTTCATCGCCAGTCTTGGTCGCGCGCTTGCCGGTCAGCGTGTTGATGAGCGTGGACTTGCCAACGTTGGGAATGCCGCAAATCAACACCCGCATCGGTTTGACCATGCTGCCGCGAGTCGGTGCCAGCGCGTGGCAAGCGTCAATCAAGCGCCGGGCGGGTGAGGTCTCACTCGCATCCAGCTCAATCGCGCGCGTGGCGCTCAGGGCGTTGTAATGCTCTAACCACAGCGGCGTGATGGCTGGGTCGGCCAGGTCTTGCTTGTTCAAAACCTTGAGTGCGGGTTTGTGGCCTGTTAGCTCAGCCAGCATCGGGTTGGCGCTGGAGCCGGGCAGGCGCGCATCCAGCAGCTCGATCACGACATCAATTTCCTTGATGCGTTCGGAAATCGCTTTTTTGGTCAGATGCATGTGACCGGGAAACCATTGAATAGCCATAGCCTTATTGTCGCTGCTACCTATGGCCTCAAAAAACAGTCAAACAGCCGCCATTTGACGCTTTGGCATGCCCAGCCGTTCTGCAGCGACGTATTGCTGACGGTAAACCTCGAACGCTAGGCTGTCTGCGGCCTCGATTTTTTTCTGCTCTTCCAGCGACCGCTGACTGAGTGCTGCGAAGTGCGCCTGCTGTTCTTTTGAAAACGGCAGGCTGTTAAAACTGTCGCGTGTCTTTTCCGACTGCATGCGCACAAATTTGGCAAACGAATTATCAAACCCCTGGGCCATGGCGGCCAGTACACGGGCAGACGGCAACAAATCCGGGTTCGCTAGCGCGGCACTGGCAGAGGCCAGCGCTTCGCCATGGAGCTTGTGACCATGCGCTGCGTCCAGTGCGTCAGCAATCGGCGCGCACTGCGCCACAATGTCCGCGCCCCAACGGGTTAGCATGACTTCTGCGCCACCGCGTTCCAGCATCAGGCCTGGCTCCCGGCCACGCGCTGAGGTGCGGTGTTGGTTGCGCGCCAGTGCGGCGATTTCTTCCGGCGTATCAGGTGGGCTGTGACGAAGCAGGCAATGCAGCAAAAAGACATCCAGAAAGCGCATGGTTTGCGCCGTGATGCCGACAGACACAAAAGGATCGAGGTCCATCAGCCGCACTTCAATGTATTCAACACCGCGCTCACGCAAGGCGTGCAAAGGCCGCTCGCCGGGGAAGATCACACGCTTGGGGCGGATGCTGCCGTAAAACTCGTTTTCAATCTGTAGCAGCGAGGTGGCAAGCTGGTTGTAGTCACCACCGGGATTGAGAATGCCGACTTTTTCATACGCCGGGTAAGGCCGTGTCAACGCGTTCTGTAATGACGCGCCGTAACCTTCCAGGCTGTTGTAGCTGACCGCCAGCGAGGCCTGCGCATCGCTCTGGTAACCCAGGCGGCCCATACGCAGCGAGGTGCCGTGCGGCATGTACATGGTGCCGCTGTTAAGCGCTTGCAGCTCGTGCTGGCGACCTGCCACAAAAGTCGAACACACGGCTGGTGAGGCACCAAACAGGTAAAGCAGCAAAAAAGCCTGGCGGCGGAAATTGCGGATCAGGCCAAAGTACTGCGCATTCGTCACCCCCGGAAAAGACCAGTTGTAGTGAATGCCCGAAATCGTCTGCATCCGCCGACCATAACGGTGCGACAGGCCAAGGCGATAAACACTCTTGGCGCGGCCCACATTGGAAGAACCAAACCGCGCCACAGGGATGGTCTCGTCGGTCGGCAAGCCGCAGGGCATGCTCGACGCCCAGAGCATTTCATCGCCAGCCGACTTCAAAGTGCGGTAGGTGAACTGGTGAATCTGCGTGAGCTCGTCCAGCGCAGCATCGACGCTGGCATGTACGCCGGTCACCAGCTCAAGCTGGGATTCGCTGAAGTCAGTGGTGATGCTGGGATGCGTCAGGGCCGAACCCAGTGCTGCCGGGTGCGGTGTCAGCGCCAGACCGCCCGCAGGCTGGACACGCAGGCTCTCTTTTTCGATGCCACGGCGCATACTCAGCAGCCGTTCTGGTGCCAGCCAGTCTAAATTGAACATGTAACAGTCGCCCCCTATTTTTTTTAAGTGAAGATGGAAGTTATCACAGACCGGCCCATCGTGCTGGTACAAACCTGCTTGCCAGCACAGTTTGCAGGCATCTGCGGTGGCGGCTGGAGTTATTGGGGTCAGAGTCCGAATTCATCGTGCCTGTGGCACGCCCGACGGGTGCGATGCTCTGCATCCCAATGAAATTGGCGTCTAACCCCAATAACCCCAGGAATGCCGGAGGGTGAAAAGGGAAATGACCCGCGTAAAACTAAAATAGAGTGACTAATTGCCCTCAATCGTATTTCACCGGCAACAGCCAAACCAAATTCATGACCACGAACGCGCCAGCAACTACCTCCGCTACTCCCGCCCCGCAAGACGAAAACCAGCTCATCATCGAGCGGCGTGAAAAGCTTGGCCACTTGCGCAAAGCCGGTATCGCCTTCCCCAACGACATCAAGCCGCAACACAAGGCCGAAGCGCTGTTTGCGCAGTACAACCACCTCAGCAAAGAAGAGCTTGAAGCGCTCAGCGTCACAGTCCACGTCGCTGGCCGCATGATGCTCAAGCGCGTGATGGGCAAGGCCAGTTTTGCGACGCTGCAAGACTCGTCTTTTGGCCCGTCGGGTGGCCGCATACAGCTCTATATCAACAACGAAGGCGTAGGCGAAGAGGTTCACAGCGCCTTCAAGCACTGGGACTTGGGTGACATTGTTTCAAGCACCGGCCTACTCTTCAAAACAAAAACCGGCGAGCTGTCGATTCACGCCACCGGCATTCGTCTGGTCACCAAAAGCCTTCGCCCCCTGCCCGACAAGTTTCACGGCATGGCCGACCAAGAGGTCAAATACCGCCAGCGCTATGTTGACCTCATCATGGACCAGTCGGCACGCAAGCGCTTCATGTCGCGCAGCAAGGCCGTGACCAGTATTCGCGAGTTCATGGTGAGCCATGATTTTCTCGAAGTCGAAACGCCGATGCTGCACCCGATACCCGGCGGTGCCAACGCCAAGCCCTTCAAGACACACCACAACGCCCTCGACCAGGAAATGTTTTTGCGCATCGCGCCCGAGCTGTATTTGAAGCGCCTGATCGTCGGCGGGTTCGAGCGCGTGTTTGAAATCAACCGCAGCTACCGTAATGAAGGCATCAGCGTGCGGCACAACCCCGAGTTCACCATGATGGAGTTCTACGCCGCGTGGTGGAACTATGCTGATTTGATGGCCTACACCGAGTCGCTGATTCGCGACGTGGCGCAAAAAGTTGTCGGTAAGCTGCAATTGCAATACGGCGGCAAAGACGTTGACCTGGCCAAGCCGTTTGAACGCCTGACGATTCGTCAGGCCATCGTCAAACACACCGAAGCGGGTGACAAAGTCGATGACACAACCTGGCTCATCAACGCCTTGCGCAAGCTTGGCATGAGCGAAGAAAAAAATCGCCTGTCAACCCGTTCGCTCGCCAGCCTGCAGGTGTTCTACTTTGAAGAACTGGTTGAAGAAAAGCTCTGGCAGCCGACCTTCATCATGGAACATCCGACAGAAATTTCGCCGCTAGCCCGCGCCAACGACCAGCGCCCCGAAGTCACCGAGCGCTTTGAGCTTTACATCACAGGCCGCGAATTCGGCAACGGCTTTAGTGAGCTGAACGATGCCGAAGAGCAAGCCGCCCGCTTCAACGCGCAAGTCGAGGCTAAAGACAGCGGCGACGATGAAGCCATGTTCTACGATCACGACTTCATTCGCGCCCTCGAATACGGCATGCCACCCACCGGCGGCTGCGGCATAGGCATAGACCGGTTGATGATGCTACTGACCGACAGCCCCAGCATTCGCGATGTGATTTTGTTCCCAGCATTGCGCCGCGAGGTTTGAAAACTGCTTTTTAGAGCGCTATTCACGGGGTTTTTGGGGTCAGAGCCCCCATTCTTCTAAATGACCGCTTTACTTACGCCAGAACTGTGGCAAAAACAGCACCATGACAGCCAGCAACTCTAGCCGACCCATCAGCATGGCGAGGGTGCACACCCAGGTCTGAAAGTCGGAGAGCACACCGAAGTTGCCGGCCGGGCCGACCTGCCCCAAGCCGGGTCCAATGTTGTTGACTGTGGCCACTACAGCCGAAAAGGCGGTCACGATATCCAACCCCGAGAGCAACAACAGCATGGTCAGGCCGATGGTGGTGGCGCCATAGATCAGCATGTAGGCCATCACCGCAGCAATCACCGTGGCGGGAATGGTCGCCCGCCCCATGGTCACCGGATTGACCACACGCGGGTGCATGGCGCGCACCAGTTCACGCCGCGCCTGCTTGATGAGCAGCACCATGCGCACCATCTTGATACCGCCGCCGGTGGAGCCGGCACACGACACAAAAGTCCCCAGAAACATCAGCAACACCGGGGCAAACACCGGCCACAAGGCATAGTCAACCGAGGCATAACCGGTGGTGGTGGCCAACGACACCACATGAAACGCCGCCGCACGCAAGGCGTCGGGGAAATCCGTATAAGTGCGGTGCGCCAGCAGCACAGCGGTCAAGCCCGCAATCGACAGGGCCAGCACAAAGGCATAGGCGCGCACCTCGGGATCACGCAGTAAGGAGATGCCAGAGCGCGAGCGCCAGACGATGAAATAGCGCGCAAAGCTGATGCCTGCCAGCGCCATGAACACGATGGCCACGATTTCAACCTTGGCCGAGTTCCAGTAGCCAAAGCTGGCGTCATGCGACGAAAACCCGCCTAGGCCCATGGTGCTGCACATGTGCATGAAGGCATCCGTCCAACTCATGCCGGCCCAGCGGTAGGCCAGCATGCACGCGGCAGAAAATACAAAATACACCCCCCACAGCCCGCGCGCGGTCTCGGCAATGCGCGGGGTGAACCGGGCATCCTTCATCGGCCCCGGCGTCTCCGCCTTGTACAACTGCACCCCGCCCAGCCCCAGCAGCGGCAGCACCGCCACCACCAGCAACATGATGCCCAGGCCACCAATAAGCTGCAGGAAGCAGCGCCAGACATTGACCGAAACCGGCAGCGCGTCCAGCCCGCTCAGCACCGTGGCGCCGGTGGCGGTCAAGGCGCTCATGGCCTCAAAATAAGCATCGGTCCAGCTCAAGCCGTCAATCGCCATCATCAGCGGAACGGCTGAAAACGCAGGCAGCACCAGCCACACCAAGTTGACCAGCAAGAAGCCGTCGCGCGGCTGCAGTTCACGCCGCTGCCGCCTCGTCAGCAGCAAAATCAGCGTACCCGCGCCCAATGTCAGCGCCATCCCGGTAAGCCAGACATCGCGCAAGGCGACATCGTCCTGCCACCAAGCCCAGGCCAGCGGCACGAGGAACATAAAGGCGAAGCCCACGATGATGCGGGCCAGAACATTTAAAACAGGCGCAAGACCAGTCATGGTGCGTCAGAAAAAGGTGGCCGAGACCTGGAACAGCTTTTCCACAGCCCGCAGCAGCCGCTTGTCCGGGATGAAGATGATGACGTGGTCGCCCTCCTCGATCACTTGGTCGTGGTAGGGCATCAAGACCTCGCAGGCGCTGTCCCTTGTGCGCACAATGGCGCCAAAGCGCGCCCCGGGTGGCAGCACAATCTGCTCAATGCGGCGCCCCACCAGGCGCGAGGTGCGGGCGTCACCCCGCGCAATGCCCTCGATGACCTCGGCTGCGCCCCGGCGCAGGCTGTGTACGGCAGCGACATCGCCCCGGCGCACATGGGTTAAGAGCTCACCGATGACGGTTTGCGCCGGTGACAGCGCAATGTCAATCGTGCTGCCCTGCATCATCTCGGCATAGACGCGTCGGTTGATCAGCGCAATCACCCGGCGTGCGCCCAGCCGCTTGGCCAGCATGGCCGAGAGAATGTTGTCCTCATCGTCGCTGGTCAGTGAGATAAACAGATCCATCTCGCCCACGCTCTCTTCCATCAGTAAATCTTCATCGGCGGCATCGCCCTGCAGCACCAGCACATCGCCGGGTAACTCGCTGGCGAGGTACTCACAGCGCGTGCGGTCGCGGTCAATGATCTTGACTTGGCACTGCCCCACCAGACTGCGCGCCAGGCGCAAACCCACCTTGCCGCCACCGGCAATCATCACCCGGCGCACAGGGTGGTCAACGTTGTGGATAGCGCCCAGCACCTGGCGTATCTTGTCCTTGTCGGCCAGCACAAACACCTCGTCGCCGGGCAGCATCCGCGTTGCCGACTCAACGACCAACTCGGCGTCCTGCCGGTAAATGGCCACCACCCGCATGGTGGCCGCCGGAAAGCGGTTGCGAAACTCGCTGATGGTGTGATTGGCAAGCAGGCTGCCGGCGGCAACCCGCACCGCAATCAGGTGCGCGCGCCCCTGCGAGAACTCCAGCACCTGCAGCGCCTCCGGGTAGTCAATCAGCAAGTGGATGTAGCGCATCACCGACTCTTCGGGGCAGATCACATGGTCCACCGCAAAGCCGGCCTTGCCCAGCAGCGCATCGCCTTCAAGAAACTCAGGGGAGCGCAGGCGCGCAATTGTGGTGGGGATGTTGAACACATCGTGCGCCACCTTGCAGGCGGTCAGATTGGTCTCGTCGAGCGGGGCGCAGGCAATGAACATGTCGGCATCCTCGGCGCCCGCGCTGCGCAGCACCGAGGGCTGAATGCCGTTGCCCGGCACGCCCCGCAGGTCCAGCCGATCCTGCAGGTCGCGCAGGCGCGCCGGATCGGTGTCAATCACAGTGATGTCGTTTTGCTCGGAAGCCAGACTCTCGGCCACGCTCTCGCCGACCCGCCCGGCACCCAGAATGATGATGCGCATGGAAAAACCCTTTAACTGCGGGAGATCATAGCTGGGCAATCTGCGCCTCAACTTAGCAGCGTCCGGAAGAATTGGGGTCAGGAAGAATTGGGGTCAGACCCCAATTCTTCTCCGCCCTATGTCGCGGGCGACAGCTTGAACTAGGCCGACCGCAAAGCAGCGCAGACTGTCGCGCTTGGTTCTGTGGTGGTTGGTGGCGCGAGTTGGGGCGACGTAGGCTGTCAATACCAGTGCCATGATCTAATCGGAGTCTGATCCCAATTCTTTGCAGAAAGGAGCCGTTAATGAAATTTTCCAAACTGTGTGACGGCTTCGGCATCGAAACGCACGACGCCGACCTGAGGAAGCTTGACGATGCCATGTTCAATGCGCTGTGGAATGTATGGCTCAACCATCACGTGCTGGTGCTGCGTGGCCAAAAGCTCACAGCGCAACAGTTTCACGCTTTCGCGAAACTTTTCGGCCAACCCGAACCGCATGTGATCGACCAATTTCATCACCCGGCCATTGCCGACATCCTGATTTTGTCCAACGTCAAACGCAACGGTGCGCCGATTGGCTTGCAGGATGCTGGTACCTATTTCCACACCGACTACTCGTATCTTGACATCCCGGCACGCTGCACCACGCTCTATTCAATCAGCGTGCCCGCCGTCGGCGGCGCCACCCGCTTCGTCGATCAGGAAGCGGCCTACAACGATCTCCCCGCAGAGATGAAAGCGCGCATCGATCCGTTGATCGGCCGCCACCACTACGGCAATCGGGATGAGCTTGATGTCAACGCGCGCACCGTCGCTTCCGTCCTCAACGAAGAGCAGGACAAGAAGATGCAATGGGTCAAGCATCGCATTGCGCGCCCGCACCCGCTCACCGGCAAGAAATCGCTCTACTCGGTGTCGGGCTCATCCTTCGGTATCGAGGGCATGCCGGACCAGGAAGCCATCGAGCTACTCAATGAGTTGAAGCACCACTCGACCCATCCGCGCTATGAATACGCGCTGCAATACGGCGTTGGCGACGTGGTGGTGTGGGACAACGCCGCCCTGCTGCACGCGGCAACGCTGATCAATCCGGCGCATCCGCGCACTCTTTGGCGCATCACCATCAAGGAAGATCCGGCCAAGCTGGAGCGATTCCACTAGCAACAGGCCGAAGAAGTGCTCCAGCCGCCATTCTTAACCCCATACGCAGGACCAACACAACCATGACCTCACCCTTTTCACTCACCGGAAAAATCGCCCTCGTCACCGGCGCTTCGCGTGGCCTCGGTTTCGCGATGGCCAAGGCAATGGCCGAAGCCGGCGCCCATGTCATCCTCAACAGCCGCGATCAGGTCGCACTCGATGCCAAGTGCGCCGAACTTAAATCCGCTGGACTCTCAGCCGAAGCCCTGGCCGCTGACATGGGGGTTGAAAGCGAAATCGTTTCGCTGGTGCAAACCATCCTCGCGCATCACGGCAAACTCGATATCGCCATCGCCAACGCCGGCATCCAGCACCGTGCGCCGCTGACCGACTTTGCGACCGAAGATTATCTGCGTGTGATTGCCGTCAACCAACACGGCCCGTGGCTCTTGGCGCGCGAAGCCGCGCGCGCGATGGTGCCGCGCAAGTCCGGCCGGATCATCTTCACCGGCTCGATCTCGGCGATTCTCGGGCGCGCCCCGATCTCCGCCTACGTCGCCAGCAAAGGCGCGCTGCACGCGGTGACGCGCGCCATGGCGGCGGACTTGGGGCGCCACGGTATCACCGTCAACAGCATCGGACCGGGCTACATTCACACCGAGATGAACACCGCGCTGGTCAACGACCCGGCGTTCGACGCGATGGTCAAGACCGGCACGCCTGTCGGACGCTGGGGTCGGCCCGAGGACATCGGCAATTCAGCGGTCTATCTCGCCTCCGACGCAGCCGCGTTTGTGAACGGACACATCCTGGTGGTGGATGGCGGGTTCTCGGCCACCATGTAATCGGCTGGCAAACGGGCTGAAAACCGTCGCTGGACAAGGGTTCCCAGCCTGAACACCCGGGAGTAATTGGGAGAATTCAATGAAGTATCTCAGCGCCTATCCAGCCGACCTGCAAGCGCAAGTGCTGCAGTTGCAAACGCAAGGCAAACTCGGTGAGTGGTTGCTCAAAAAATACCCAAGTACTCACGGCGTGCGCACCGACAAAGCGTTATACGACTATGTGATGGCGCTTAAAAACGAGTTCTTGCGCAGCTCCGAGCCGCTGTCAAAAATCGCTTTCGACAACCGCTTGCAAGTCATCACCCACGCCCTCGGCACCCACACCACCATATCACGCGTGCAGGGCAACAAACTAAAAGCCAAACGCGAAATCCGCGTGGCATCGCTCTTCAAGGAAGTGCCACCCGAGTTTTTAAAAATGATCGCGGTACACGAGCTGGCCCACATCAAAGAGCGCGAGCATGACAAAAACTTTTACAAACTCTGCACCTACATGGAGCCGCAGTACCACCAGTTCGAGTTTGATCTGCGGGTGTATTTGACGCATGTGGATGCGGCTGGGAAGATGGAGTGGGCCTCAGCAGAACCAAAAGGGTACTTCTAGAAATTCAGGGGATCAAACCCATTGCGTGCATATAGGCTGGGTGCAGCATGAGGTCGTCCCAGTCGTGGGCTGAGGTGGTGGGCAGCAAGTCCAGCCTGCGGAACTCGCTGGACTCTAGCGCTTCCCATTGGCCTTTGAGCAGTGCTTGCGCCATGCCGGCGAGCAACTCGTCAACCGCCTGGCCGCCATCGACTGACTGGTTGCACAGCAGCACCATATCGCAACCGGCGTTGAGCGCAGTGACTGCCGCCTGGGTGTAGCTGACCTGCTGGCCGTCGATGATGCGGGCACCGGCCATGCTGAGGTCGTCACTGAAAATCGCGCCGCCAAACCCTAGCTGTCCGCGGAGTATGAAAGTCAGCCATTGCTCTGAAAAACCTGCCGGACGCGCATCAACCTTGGGGTAGATGACGTGGGCCGGCATGACGCTGGTGAGCGTGGTGTTGAGCCAGTCGTAGGGCGCTGCGTCGTCACTCAAAATCGCTTTGAGGCTGCGCTTGTCGATTGGAATGTCAGTGTGCGAATCGGCTTTGACAAAGCCGTGGCCGGGGAAGTGCTTGCCACAGTTGGCCATGCCGGCTTGCAGCAAACCGTGCATCAGACTTTTGGCGAGCAGCGTGACGACGCGCGGGTCGCGGCCAAAGGCGCGGTCACCGATGACGCTGCTCTCGCCAAAATCAAGATCAAGCACAGGGGTGAAGCTGAAATCAACACCGCAGGAGCGCAACTCTGCCGCCAGTACATAGCCGCAGGCCGTGGCTGCGTTGGTGGCGGCCATTTGGTCTTTGAGCCACAGTTCGCCGAGCGCGCGCATCGGCGGCAGGTGGGTGAAACCGTCATTTTTAAAGCGTTGCACGCGCCCGCCTTCGTGGTCAACACAAATCAGCAAATCCTTGCGAACGCTTTTGATGGCGGCGCACAGGGCTGTGAGCTGGGCACGGTTTTTCCAATTGCGAGCAAACAAAATCATGCCGCCTACCAGTGGATTTTTAAGGCGTTGCTTATCCACCTTGGTGAGCGTAGTGCCTGAGATGTCGATGATGAGGGGGGCGTGTTGGGTCATGGCTATTTTTTAAATCGGTGTATGGGTTTCAACCACCACAAAGCTGGCGGCGTAATCGGTTTCGTCTGTGACGCTGACGTGGGCTGTGAGGTGGCGGGTTTCAAACCAGGTTTTAAGCGCACCATATAAAACGATTTCAGGTTTGCCGCTGGCTAACTTGGCGATCTCGCATGAGCGCCAGGCCATGGGCATTCGCATTCCTATGCCGATGGCTTTGCTGAAGGCTTCCTTGGCTGAAAACCGGGTGGCGAGGTAGCTGACACCACGGTCTGGCCAGCGGGCGCTGCGTACTCTCCAGACCAGTAGTTCGCCGTCACTGAGTATTTTTTTTGCAAAGCGCTCACCATGGCGTTCAACGCTGGCGCGTATGCGGCGCACGTCGCAGATATCAGTGCCAATGCCGTAAATCATTAAGGTCATCTAGCTTGGTTGATGCAGTGCAAATAGTTTTTAACGGTAGCCGTATAGCCCAGCTCCAGCGCATCAGCAATCAGCGCGTGGCCAATGGACACTTCTTGCACTTGCGGTACGGCGCGCAAAAATTCTGTGAGGTTGTCGCGGTTCAAGTCATGGCCTGCGTTCACGCCCAGATGTGCTGCCTCAGCCGCAGCGCCTGCGCGCGCAAACAAGCTTAACAGCCTGACTTTTTGATCGCTATGCCAGGCACGTGCGTAGCTCTCGGTATAAAACTCCACACGGTCAGCACCGGCGGCTTTGGCGGCAACCATCGCTTCAGGGTCTGGGTCCATAAACAGGCTGACACGCGCACCGCGTGCCTTGACATCTGCAATCAGTGGTTTGAGGCGTTCTGCATCGCTAGGGAAAGCCCAGCCGTGGTCGCTGGTGAGCTGGTCTTCGCTGTCGGGCACAAAGGTGCACTGATGCAGCGGCAGACCGCGCGCGGCGAGGTCATGCACAAAGCCCATCAGATTCTGGAAGGGATTGCCTTCGATGTTGAACTCACGGCCGGGCCAGTCTTTCATCATGGCGGCAATTTCGAACACATCATCACTTCGGATGTGGCGCTCGTCAGGCCGGGGGTGTACGGTGATGCCCTGCGCACCAGCCTCAAGGCACAGGCGCGCTGCGCGAACCACGTCGGGAATGCCGAGGTGGCGCGTATTGCGCAGCAGCGCAACCTTGTTGACGTTGACCGACAACGCGGTTTTGTGGGTTTGAGGTTGGATAGTGGTCATGACCTGAAAAGGGTATGGCTAAAACAGGAAAGCTATAGCGCCTGCAGTTCACGCATCATCTGCCGGGTTTTAAGGATTTTCACATCGCAATGGTAGTACAGCAGCGCACGCAACTGGCTCTTGAGCTCGGGCAGGTGGTTGACGCAGGCGTGCATGGTGCCCTCAAAAGGCGTAGCGCCAGCTAGCGCGTCTTGCAGTGCCTGCCATTGCGCACCATTCAAAGAGGCGCGATCGTCGTCGTGAGCCTCACGCAAACCAGCCTCTGCCAGCAATACATATTGAGCCTGTGGCTCAAGCCCGGATAGCGTGGCGGTTTGCCTGTCGAGTGACGGCAGCAGGCCGATGTCACGCAGCAGGCGCAGCTCAAATGCACGCAGGGCTACTTGTAGTGTGTCTATGTTCTGGCTGGCCAGCAACTGCACGGTGGCGGCGTAGGCATCGAACAGCGCCGGGTGCGGATCGTCCCTTGCCAGAAGTCGCATCAGCAATTCATTAAGGTAATAGCCTGACAGCAGCGCATCACCTGTCGGCATGACGTGACCGCCCTGCCATTCAGCACTTTTGAGGTTGCGTATTTCTGCATCGCCGCCGAAAGCTAGGTGCAGTGGCTGCAGCGGCAACAGTATTGGCCTGAAGTTTGAGCTGGGCTTTTTGGCACCCCGCGCAATCAGCGCCACACGGCCGTAGGTACGGGTGAACACCTCAAGAATCAGGCTGGATTCGCTCCAGTCATAGCGGTGCAGGACGTAGGCAGGTTCGTCAGTGATGCGCTTGATGGCCACTCAACCTCCACATCACTCGTAGCCAAAGGTTTTGACACGCGCTTCGTCGTCGGCCCAGCCGGAGCGGACTTTCACCCAGATTTCCAAAAACACTTTAGCGCCCGTGAGCGCTTCAAGCTCATGCCGGGCCTCGGTGCCTATGCGTTTTAGTTTTTCACCCTTCTCGCCAATAATCATGCCCTTGTGGCCGTCACGCTCGACCACGATGGTGGCTGCTACCTTGCGCAAATTACCTTCCTCTTCGTATTTGTCGATGATGACGGTTGAGGTGTAGGGCAGCTCATCGCCCGTCAGGCGAAACAGCTTTTCGCGAATGATCTCGGCGGCCATAAAGCGGTCGCTGCGGTCAGTCAGCTCATCTGCGCCGTACATCCAGGGCTGGATTGGCAGGTATTTTTCACAGATACCGAACAGCCGCTCAACGTCTTTGGCGTTGTTGGCTGACATGGGTACAAATTCTGCAAAGCTGTGGCGCTGCTGCATCTCTTGCAGCCAAGGCGCAATGTCAGCCCTGCGATGAATCAAGTCGAACTTGTTGGCCAGCAATATGGCGGGCGTTTTTTCAGGCAGTAGGGACAACACCTTGGCATCAGACTGATTGAACTGCCCTGCTTCAACCACAAACACAATCAAGTCCACATCACTGACTGCGCCGACCACCGTTTTATTCAGGGAGCGATTCAGTGCATTGCCGTGACGGGTTTGAAAACCGGGTGTATCGACAAACACAAACTGCGTCGCGGCCCGGGTACGCATACCGGTGATGCGGTGGCGCGTAGTTTGCGCCTTGCGCGACGTGATACTGACCTTCTGGCCGACCAATGCATTGACCAGGGTCGATTTGCCGACGTTGGGCTTGCCGACAATAGCAATCAGGCCACAGCGTTGTGATGCAACATCGGGCAGAGGGTTTTTGGGGTCAGAGTCCAAATTCATCGTGCCCTCGGCACGCCCTTCGGGTGCGATGCTTTGCATCGTCATGAAATTGGCGTCTGACCCCAATAACCCTCTGCTGCGGGCAGAAAAAGCCTTGGCCATCATGACCTCAACGGCTTGGGCTTGAGCCTGTGCGGCTACCTCGTTAGGTGTTAATTTTTTGTCGGTCATAGTGTTTTGATAAAAGCCAGCATTGCCGACGCTGACGCCTGCTCTCCTGCACGGCGTGAGTTACCTGTACCGCGCTCAGCACGTCGGTATTCAACAATCTCGCATTCGACATCAAAGGTTTGCTTGTGCGCAGCACCCTCAGTACCAACAATACGGTAAATGGGCAGGTTCATTTTTCGACCTTGCAGCCATTCCTGCAACTCGGTTTTGGGGTCTTTCCCAATCGCCTGCATCTGATCATTGATTTCAACATCCTTGAACAGGCGGCGAACCAGCGCCGCAGCGGTATCGAATCCGGCATCCAGAAAGACCGCACCAATCACGGCCTCAAGCGCATCGGCCAAGATGGATGGTCGCTTTTGCCCGCCGGACCTGGCTTCGCCCTCACCCAGCCGCAACAAGTCTGGCAGGCCCAGCGTCAGCGCAACTTTATGCAGCGTGTCCTGCTTGACGAGGTTGGCGCGCACGCGGGACAAGTCACCCTCGGGCAGTTCGCCCAGTTGTTCGTAAAGCAGGCCGGCAACTGCTAGGTTAAGAACCGAGTCGCCCAAAAACTCTATGCGCTCGTTGTGATCAGATGAAAAGCTGCGGTGTGTCAGCGCCTGCAGCAGCAGCCTGGGGCTGGAAAACTCGTGCTGCAGTCGTTGCTGCAACGCCTGCAGGTTGGGGCTTAACGCGCTACTCGTTGGCACTTACTTAGAACGACCCGTGTACTTGAGCAGCAAATAGGCAGGCCCGCCAATGTGGATTTCCTTGCTATAGGCAAAGGCAACAACGGTCTTGTCGCCCTCTTTTGTGACCTCCAGGTCCTTGCCTATGATGCTCTTGATATCGTCAATTTGCGCAGCCTTGTCAAAGATGGAGCGTATCTCCGCCACGGTACTGCCTTCTTTGGCCTTGCTGGCCGCCTTGGTGATGGCTTGGAACTCAATCACGGTAGGTACTGCCTGGACTCCGATGAGGCCCACGAAAGCGAGCACACCGACGACGAACAACATACCGATAAATGAAATGCCAAGTTGTTTAGTTTTCATACGTTTCACCTGCTATGGGTTATTGGGGTCAGACACCAATTTCGCTGCAGTGCAAGCACTGCACCCTACGGGCGAGCCAAAGGCTCGGCGAATTTGGGCTCTGACCCCAAAAACCCGTGACATCAATCAAAAGCACCAATGCGCTTGAGATTACCGAAATTCATCCATACAAAAAAGGCTTTGCCAACAATGTTTTTTTCCGGCACAAAACCCCAGTAGCGCGAGTCGAGTGAATTGTCGCGGTTGTCACCCATCATAAAGTACTGCCCCTCAGGCACCTTGCACACCACACCTTCGCTACTGTAACGGCAATTTTGCTTGTTGGGAAAGTCATCGGTGCCGGGAATGAAGGCAGGCCGGTCATCGTCATTCAGCAGGCCGTAGCGTTTGCCTGCGCTTGTGACTTCTTCAAACTGCTTGGCGTAACGCATGGAATCTTCATCGAAAAAATCAGGCAGCGGGCTTTTATTGAGTAGCTTGCCATTGATCGTCAATTTTTTATTCAGGTAGGCCACCTCATCGCCAGGAACACCCACCACGCGCTTGATGTAGTCGAGGCTGGGCTTGGGCGGGTAACGAAACACCATGACATCGCCGCGCTGCGGGTTATTGTTGTCAAGCACCTTGAGGTGGATGACGGGCAGGCGCACGCCGTAATGGAATTTATTGACCAGAATCAAATCGTTTACCAGCAAGGTCGGGATCATGGAGCCTGACGGGATCTTGAAGGGTTCAAACAAAAAAGACCGCAGCAAAAACACCACCACAATCACCGGAAACAACCCTGCCGTCCAGTCCAGCCACCACGGCTGCATGATGAGCCTGTCCCTAGCCTGGTGGGTGTTGTCATCTACTTTTCTGATACCCAATTTGGAAAGCTCGGCCTGACGTTTTACCGCGTTTTCCTCTAACGCAGTAACCGCCTGATGGCGCTGCGGCAGAAAGTAAAACCGCTCTGCTACCCAGTAGATGCCGGTGACCACGGTTGCCAGAAACAGCAGCAGCGAAAAGTTGCCTTCCACCATGCCGAAATACCAGGCCGCGCCGTAACCAACGAACACGGCCAGCAATACGGCAGTGATGGAACTCATAAGTCGGGATATCGTTTGGAGCATCAGGGGCGTTTGGGACATTAGTCTTCCACTTGAAGTATGGCTAAGAAAGCCTCTTGGGGCACCTCTACGGAACCGATTTGTTTCATGCGTTTTTTACCCGCTTTCTGCTTTTCAAGCAGCTTGCGTTTGCGTGAAATATCGCCGCCGTAGCACTTGGCAATCACGTTCTTACGCAGGGCCTTGATTGTCTCACGGGCAATGATATTGCCCCCGATGGCGGCCTGGATGGCGACGTCGAATTGTTGGCGTGAAATGATCTCGCGCATCTTGGCCACCACCGCCCGTCCCCGGTAAGCCGACTGGCTGCGGTGGACGATGATGGACAGCGCATCGACCTTTTCGCCGTTCAGCAAAATATCGACCTTCACCACATCGGAGACACAGAACTCCTTGAAGCTGTAGTCCATCGACGCATAACCGCGTGACACCGATTTGAGCTTGTCAAAAAAGTCGAGCACGATCTCGCCAAGCGGCATCTCGTACGTCAGCTTGACCTGCTTGCCGTGATAGGCCATGTTCAGTTGCACACCGCGCTTTTGGTTGGCCAATGTCATCACCGCACCTACATAGGCTTGCGGCATGTATAGATGCACCGTGACGATGGGTTCGCGGATTTCGTTGTAGCGACCGGCGTCCGGAATTTTCGACGGATTTTCAACCTTGATGACTTCGCCATCAGCCTTGAGGACTTCGTAGACCACGCTGGGCGCTGTGGTAATGAGGTCCTGGTCAAACTCACGCTCCAGCCGCTCCTGCACGATCTCCATATGCAGCAGGCCGAGGAAGCCGCATCTGAAGCCAAAGCCAAGCGCTTCGCTGACCTCGGGTTCGTAGTGCAGGGAGGCATCGTTGAGCTTGAGTTTTTCCAGCGCATCGCGCAGAGACTCGTACTCGCTGGCTTCTGACGGGTACAGGCCGGCAAACACTACTGGCTGGATTTCCTTGAAGCCGGGCAAGGCTTGTGTCGCGGTGAAAGCTGCACCGCCGCTGCCGGGCTTGATGAGGGTGATGGTGTCGCCGACGCGCGCTGCCTGCAACTCCTTGATGCCAGCAATGACAAAACCGACTTCACCGGCTTCCAGCGCAGAGCGCGGCTCATTGTGCGGTGTGAAGACGCCCAGTTGCTCGGCGTTGTACATCGCTTCACTGGCCATGAGCTTGATGCGGTCGCCCTTGGCAAGCCGGCCATCGACCACGCGCACCAGCATGACCACGCCCACGTAAGCGTCGTACCAGCTGTCGATAATCATGGCGCGCAGGGCTCCCGACGGATTGCCTTTGGGCGGTGGAATACGTGCTATGACAGCTTCCAGAATGTCGTCAATGCCCATGCCGGTTTTGGCGCTGCAGGCAATGGCATTGCTTGCATCGATGCCGATGACCTCTTCGATTTCCTGCTTTGCGTTGTCGGGATCCGCATTCGGCAAATCCATTTTGTTGAGCACCGGCACTACCTCGACGCCGAGCTCGAGTGCGGTGTAGCAGTTGGCGACGGTTTGCGCTTCCACTCCCTGGCTTGCATCCACCACCAGCAATGCGCCCTCGCATGCCGACAGCGAGCGGCTGACTTCATACGAGAAGTCCACATGGCCTGGCGTGTCGATCAAATTGAGGTTGTAAATCTGACCATCGAGCGCTTTGTACTGGAGTGCAGCAGTCTGCGCCTTAATGGTTATCCCACGCTCCTTCTCGATATCCATCGAGTCTAGAACTTGCGCGCTCATCTCGCGATCCTGCAACCCACCGCAGCGCTGGATGATGCGGTCTGCGAGCGTGGATTTGCCGTGATCAATGTGCGCAATAATGGAAAAATTTCTGATGTGATTCATCAACGAGAACGCCTAAGTGCTTGTTTGTATTGCGAAGGAACAATTTGCCGTTCGCGATAGACCATAAAAAAGGGCGCGTCGATTGCGACGCGCCCTGAACCAACAATCTATGGCAACTGCGAAGGTTGGAACTTCATTGTAGGCAAAAAGCCGAGTTCCAACAGTCCCAAAATGTTCATATTTTTGTCGTTGCAGGCTAGCAACATGAAACTTGTGCACAGCTTGTTAACAATTCCTACTGGCAAACTCTGGACAACTTGTGCGTGATCTGTGGATCAACACTGGATAAGCTGATTTAGTGCCGATTTTCGATTTATTGCGATGTTGATATATCCGAACATGACGAAAAGTCACCCTTATTCTAACCAAATTAACAGTTGTCCTATTTTAGTTGTCAGTGCTCACTAACAATTTGAGACGAATAAAAATTCAAAAACTATTTTTAAATCGCGTAAAAAGCCGATTCCCACAAATTAAAGCCCCCATCCCTGACAAGGTATGAGGGTCTTTATGGGGGTTTTTGGAATCAGAGCCCAATAACCACTCTCAGCGGACAGGCCGAATCAGCGCGTACTGCGCCAACTCACCGCGCCGGAACAGCAGATTGACGGATTTTGATTTGTCTGCCTTTGCCAGCGCTGCCTCAAACTCCTTGACGCTTGTCACTTCAGAGTTGGCTACCGCCACAATCACGTCACCTTCGCGCAAGCCCGCCCGGCCCGCCGCACCGTCTGCAGTGTCAACCCTGACACCGCCTTTGAGCTTAAGTTCTTTTTTCTGCACGTCAGGCAATTCGCTCACTACCAGGCCGAGCACTTGAGCCGGGCCGGCTACGGGCGGTTTTGGCTCTGGTGCAGATGTTTTGCGGATGGGTTTTTCAGCTTCCACCTCGGCAATGACGACGGGGAAATCCTTGAACGCGCCGCGCCTAAACACCGTCACCACCGACTTGGTACCGGGTTTGACATTACCCACCAAACGCGGAAGGTCGCTGGATTTTTCAATCTGCTTGCCATCAAACTTTGTGATGATGTCGCCCGCTTCAATGCCGGCTTTGTCGGCAGGTGCGCCACTTTCTACGCCCCTGACCAGCGCGCCCTGGGGTTTGCCAAGCCCTATGGATTCAGCAATTTCTTTGCTGACCTGGTCAATCCGTACGCCGATCCGCCCGCGCGTTACCCGGCCACTGCTGCGCAGTTGGTCAGACACGCGCGTGGCCTCGTCAATCGGGATGGCAAATGAAATCCCTTGGTAGCCGCCGGAGCGCGAATAGATCTGGCTATTGATGCCGACCACTTCACCACGCATGTTGATGAGGGGGCCACCGGAGTTGCCCGGGTTGATGGCCACATCGGTCTGGATGAATGGCAGGTAGTCGCCGGTGTCGCGCTGCTTGGCACTCACAATACCGGCCGTCACGCTGTTCTCCAGTCCAAACGGAGAGCCGATGGCCATCACCCACTCGCCGACTCTCAAGCGGTTAGTGTCGCCAATTTTGACGGCGGGCAAACCAGTGGCCTCGATTTTGACCACCGCCACATCGCTGCGCTTGTCAGTGCCAATGAGTCTAGCCTTGAACTCGCGCTTGTCAGTCAAGGTAACGATGACTTCATCAGCACCCTCCACCACATGGGCGTTGGTCATCACAAAACCATCGCTGGTCAGAATGAAGCCGGAGCCCACACCGCGTGGCTGGTCTTCATCGGGCTGAGGCTGACTGCGCTCTGGCCTGGGCGAGCGCGGCACGCTAGGCGGCACCGGGATGCCAAAGCGGCGAAAAAACTCCAGCATCTGCTCATCAACACCACCACCACCGGCAGCCGCAGCCTTGACTTTCTCAGACGTTCGGATGTTGACGACTGACGGCCCGACCTGTTCGACCAGATCGGCGAAGTCAGGCAGCGTGCGGTTTTGCGCCCACGCAGGCTGCATCGGTATCAGGGCGGTGCTAGATGCCAGCGCAATCAGTCCCGCAGCAAGACAGGAGCCAAATGAGGAACGTAGTGGTTTCAAGTTGAATTCAAGCATCATCAGCCTCGTTGTAAATGTTGGTCATCAGGCGTAGGGTTTTTGGGGTCAGAGTCCAAATTCATCGTTCCCTTGGCACGCCCTTCGGGTGCGATGCTATGCATCGTAATGAAATTGGCGTCTGACCCCAATAACCCTCTAGAAGTGCCCTTATTTCTTTCGCTCAAGGCCACTCGCAAATAATTGCAGGGTTGCCATCGGTACCTCGCCCACGACGGTCAGCCAATAGGCTCCCAGTTGCCGGCTCATCGTCTGGGTAGCGCCCATGGACATGCTGGATTCTCTGTCATGCCGCTGGCGATCCAGAGGCTCCACAAAAATCGAAACTGAAGCCAGTCCATCGGAAAAAATCCACTGTAGTGGCTGGTCCTGTGCGGCAGAACCACTTGCCCCTGCCGGGCGCTTGTAGCAGCTCATCGGCTTGAACCCCGCCACCGGGGCTTTCAATACCCAGCCCTCAGCGCTGGCTGTGGTCTTGACGAGTACCGGCTGCTGCTCCAGCTTGTAGCCGTCTGTCTTGCCCATCATGTGCAGGAGTTTGTCCATCCTGACCGGCGCATCGAGTTGCAGTTCTGAAAACGCAGCCTGCTCCAGCACCTTGCCATCCGTGTCAAGCGTCTGCAGCTTCACCACCAGGCCCTGCTTCTGCTCGGTCCAGACGCGGTAGCCAAAGCGCATGGAATCTTTAGGGGCTAGCACAACCACATTGACCGCCACACCCGCAACCCGGTCAACACCTTCGGGCTTGAGCTTGTAATAGTCGGCAATCCGTCCGTCAGTGGACTGAAGCAAGTCGGGAAACATGCCCAGCGACTCGCGTTTTTCACTTCGTACAACTTTGCTCTCAGGCATGAACGTGACGACACGGTCGTTATGCCGGAATATGGAGCGCGGCGCGCCCGTCAGCGTCTCAACACGCTCCATTTGCTGGTCACCTTCACAGACATGCCAGATCTTGGCGCTGGACATGTTACCGCCAAATGTGACGACGTAGGTACCGATGTAGGCCCGCTTTCGGGAGGCCTCCTGCATGCGCATCAGCCATTCGTTGATGCTTGTGGCTTCCAGCGCTAAAGCCGCTGGTGCAGTCGGAATTGCCGCCGCGGGAAGAGCCTCAGCTGCTACAAAATTCATAGCTAGATGCGCCCATAAATAAAGGGCCAAAAGGCGAAAATGCTTTGAATTCATAGTAGTTTGAATGTTTGCAGGCTTCAAAAAGGCATCAGCGCCTGCCGTCGTTTTCAAACGTGGCGTTGCGCAAAAAGCCCGATGGCTCCTGGAGTGCGGATCTGCCGCCAAGCTGCCGATGCGCGGCCAGCAGTTCCTCAAGACGGGCATCGCGTAACACCGGCCCTTGGGGCGACGCCACGAGCACCTGCTGGAGCGGCAGCTGGGCCTGGGCAAGTTGCCCTGTACTGGCGGGTGACGATAGGCCCGAAATGTTCCAGGCTACGGATGTAACAGCGGCCAGCGAGGCAAAACCTGCCACGAGTTTCCAGCGAAAACTGCCATCATTTGAAGCGGCGCGACGGTCCGGACCTGACACCATGGCCGGTTGGATTTTTTGTGCCACGGGTTCAAGGTCAGCGGAATAAGCCTTGCTGTCCTGGGCATACGCTTGGCCTCCAAAGGGTTGGCTAAGGGGTGAATTAAGGCGCTGGTTAAAGCGTGCCAGAAATTGCGCATCAGCTACACGCAAACCACTCGCAGGGGAGCGCAGCACGTCGCCGATCAGATGATAGGAACTCCAGCTGGCAAATGCTGCATCGCCATCACGCTGACAGGCCTCGAGTGCGACGGCGAATTCTGCGCCAGCCAGTTCGCCATCAGCCAGTGCGGACAGGATCTCGCGGGTCAGCGGGTCGCTAGGGGTGTTGGGTAAATTGCTGTTCATGTCTGTTTGTTTCTTCGTGCCGCTGCCTCACCAGCGTTTTGCTGCCTCACCAGCGTTTTGCTGCCTCACCAGCGTTTTGCTGCCTCACCAGCGTTTTGCTGCCTCACCAGCGTTTTCCCGTCTGGTTCTCAAGCAGTGGCTTGACCTTGCCCGAGATCGCTTCACGCGCCCGGAAGATACGCGAGCGTACCGTGCCTATGGGGCAATTCATGACTTCTGATATCTCTTCGTAACTCAGTCCCTCGATTTCGCGCAGGGTAATCGCCTGCCTAAGTTCCTCGGGCAATGCCTCCATGGCGGCATTGATGATGGCTGCTATTTCCTTGCTGGCCAGCACAGTCTCCGGCGTTTCCGAGCTGGTTAGTGCGTTTTCCAGCGGGGAAGTTTCATCGCCTTCATCGCTTTGCCCGGATTTGAAGAAATTTTCCGAAATGATCGGGTCGCGCTTGAGGTCCATCAAGGCCTTTTTGGCCGTATTCACTGCAATACGGTAGAGCCATGTGTAAAACTGGGCCTCGCCGCGGAACTGCGCCAGCGCCCGGTAAGCGCGAATAAAGGTCTCCTGCGCAATGTCTTCAACCAGATCCACGTCCCGAACCATACGTCCTATCAGGCGCTGGATGCGACGCTGGTATTTGATGACCAGCAGCTCAAATGCCTTCTGATCGCCCGCCACCGTACGCTCGACCAGCATGGCATCGCCGTCAATGGCTTTTTCCACTTGCGGCACGTCGGTGCTCATGGTTTGGTGCTGAAAAGATCAGCCGTGTGAGCAGTGCCCGATACAGCCACAGCCTGCGGAGACTGCGCAACCCCAGTCACCCCACCTCCCCCCGCCAAGCCAGCTAGGCCAGGCAAACGCTTTGGGGAGTACACGGCGCGCCGCAAGTCCAGCCAGCGTGCTGGAAAAGCCTTGCGCTCGACCCATAGCCACAAACTCGCATGTGCTTGGTTTTCAATCCTGAGTAGCAAAAGATGCTGGAAATCGGCAATCACTGAGAGCTGCTGCTGTGCAACGCCCGTCTGGTAGCCCGTGCTTTCCCAGCGCCAGAATTGCCCGTCCCAGGCTATCTGCCCGACGGGAGAGTTCATCCAGCCGATGGTTGCAGCCACGCTGGCAACGCCAAGGGCGGCAGCACCTGAGTAGATGCGCCAGTCCACCTGCCGCATCGTGTCATACCAGAGCAGCAACACCAGCAACCCGATGCACCACAGACCCGCCAGCAAGCAACCCTGAAAACCTGAACGCCCCAGCGGGTAGGCAACCGGTGGGGCGTTATGTGTGGTCAAGATAGTGGGTGTGTTAGGTGCGGCTATCAGACAATGAAGGCCGGCGAGGCAGGCAAGGCAGTTGGGCCGTCAAACCGCGTCAAGCGCGTTTGAACACCAGGGTGCCGTTGGTACCACCGAATCCAAAATTGTTTTTCACCGCGAATTCAAGGCTTGCATCACGTGCGGTGTTGGCGCAATAGTCAAGATCACACTCCGGATCTTGGTTAAAAATATTGATGGTTGGCGGGATTTTCTGGTGGTGCAAGGCCAGCACCGTGAAGACAGACTCAATGCCCCCCGCGCCGCCCAGCAGGTGACCTGTCATGGACTTTGTGGAACTGACCACCAGGCTTTTGGCGTGGTCGCCAAATGTCGCCTTGATGGCGTTGGTTTCGTTCAGGTCACCGAGCGGGGTAGACGTACCATGGGCGTTCAGATAGCCGACCTGATCGGCATTGACACCTGCATTTTTCAGAGCCATGACCATGGAGCGGCGTGGGCCATCAATGTCAGGCGCTGTCATGTGATAAGCGTCAGCACTCATGCCAAAACCGGTGACTTCAGCGTAAACTCTTGCGCCACGTGCCTTGGCGTGTTCGTACTCTTCCAGCACGACAACGCCACCACCTTCGCCCAGCACAAAACCATCGCGGTCTTTATCCCAGGGGCGTGAGGCCGTTTTGGGGTCTTCATTACGGGTCGAAAGGGCACGGGCCGCCGCAAAGCCGCCTATACCCAAAGGCGTAACGCAGGACTCTGACCCGCCAGCCACCATCACGTCGCAATCGCCATATTCGATCATGCGGGCCGACAGGCCAATGGCATGCAAGCCGGTCGTACATGCCGTGACGACTGCAATGTTGGGGCCTTTGAAACCGAACTTGATGGACACATGCCCCGAAATCATGTTGATGATGGACGCAGGTACAAAAAATGGCGAAATCCGGCGCGGGCCACGATTGACCAGTTCGGAGTGCGTGTTTTCGATCATCGGCAAGCCACCGATGCCCGAACCAATGTTGCAGCCGATACGGGTAGCCAGCTCGTCACCCAGCGCATCCCCGGTAGGTAGGCCGCTGTCCGCCACCGCCTGGCAGGCCGCAGCCAGCCCGAGGTGGATGAAGCGGTCCATGTGCCGGGCTTCTTTTTCGGGGATGTAGTCGGCGATATTGAAGCCCTTGACCTCACCGGCAAACTTGCAGGCAAAATTGCTGGCATCAAATTGCGTGATCAGATTAATGCCGGATTTCCCAGCCAGTAGGTTGGCCCAGGATTCAGCCACAGTGTTACCCACCGGACTGACGCAGCCCAAACCTGTCACGACGACACGACGACGACTCATTCAGAAATCCTGGAAAAAACCTGAAAGGGCCGTGAATGGCTTTTCAGGTTTGATGACGGCAATTCCATCGGCATGATGCCCCGGGAATCAGGCCTTTTGATGGGTGTTGGCGTAGTCAATCGCGTTCTGGACGGTGGTGATTTTCTCGGCATCTTCGTCCGGAATCTCGATGCCAAACTCGTCTTCAAGAGCCATGACCAGTTCTACGGTGTCAAGTGAGTCAGCACCCAGGTCGGCCACAAAGGCTTTCTCGCTGGTAACTTGACCTTCTTCCACGCCAAGTTGCTCGGCAATGATTTTCTTAACGCGTGCTTCGATATCGCTCATAGTTCCCTCTAAGGGTTGTGAATTAATCCGTGATTTTAGCGCGCTAGAGGGCACTTCTAGAAATTCAGCTTTTCGTAGGAGAAGAATTTTCGTATTTCATGGTTTTCTGCCTCGCGCATCGAAATGATATGAATCTGACCCCTTGCTCTGACCGTGAACTTCAGGCTAGAGGAGCGAGGCGAGGCGCGGCGCTGAGGGCAGCGCGCAAAGCTGCCCCTCGCTGCGCTGTAGTACGCCCTGTTGCTCCAGCTTGGCGATGGTCCGGTACAGCGCCTCATGGCTCACCCCCAGTTCGGCGGAGAGCGACTTCAGACCGGCCTTGAGCGGCAAGCGCCCGTCCTGGCCCTCGGTTGCCAGCAGGTGCAGCAGACGGTCTCCCACCCGCTTGAGCGACAAGCGCTCGCATTGCGCCCGCAGCCGTTTCAACGCCTGACTTTGCATCGTGATCCAGGCCATGGCAAAGGCGGGGTCGGTCACCAGCGCCTGCATGATCGGGCCGATCGGCAAGGCAATCAATCGGCCCGCGCTGGTGACCACCGCCTCGCAGTGGTAGCTGGGCGATTGCAAGCTGGCCTCGGCCACTAAACCCTGACGCACCCGTTGCAACACATGCTGCTCGCCCTGCACGCTGACGCGCTGCAACACCACCTCGCCGCTAGCAACGTAGAAAATTCGCTGCGGCTTCTGCCGCTGCGCAAACAAGCGGTCGCCGCGTTGGAGATCCAGCCAAGTGCAGGTGCCTTGCAATTCGGTGGGTAACAACTGCGCCAAGGCCGGGGGCAGGGTGTGCGTCGTGAGAGGGGTCATATGATCAATATCATATGTCAATGTCGCGGGCTTGGCCACAATCGCGTACCGGCTCTGCTTCGAGCCCTCTCCCAACTTTGAAAGACACCCATGAAATTCACACTCATTGCCACGCTGATCGCCACGGGCCTGATCGCCGCCACCGCGTCGGCTGCCACGCCAGCCGCTACGGCCTCTTCATACGCCGGGCAAGAGCAGCGCGACATCAAGGCCCTGTCAGCCGAAGACGTTGCGGCCTACCTGGCCGGTAATGGCATGGGCTTGGCCAAAGCAGCGGAACTCAACGGCTATGCCGGTCCCGCGCACGTGCTGGAACTGGCCACGCAACTGGACCTCACGCCCGATCAACGTGCGCGCACCCAAGCGCTGTTTGCCGCCATGGAAACCAAAGCGGTGGCGCTGGGGCAAGCCCTCGTCAGCCAGGAGCGCCAACTCGACCGCCTGTTCGCCAACAAGACTGTGACGCCGCCTTTGCTGGCCAGCGCATTGAAAGAGATTGGGGCGCTGACGGCCCAGGTGCGCGAGGCGCATCTGGCCGCGCACCTGGCCCAGGTCAAGATTCTGAGCGCCGCGCAGAACGCGCGCTATGCGCAGCTTCGGGGCTATGCGGGGGTGAATGGTGCCGGTGGCGATGGTGGGCAGCACCGGCACTGAGGCTGGACGCCATGTACACGGCAGGCACCCCGTGCCACGCTGCCGGTAACGCTGGTCAGCGCCGGTCAGTTCGACGGCCAGGGTGACCACCATACCCCTGCACCGTATGTCGAGAAGGCTTTTCGCAAGTATCTAGAATGCGGCATCCATTGGCCAGGGCACTTCTAGAAATTCAGATTTTCAGGATAAAGTGCAAGGCGCACGGAGCGGAGCAACCGGAATGTACTTAAGGTACATGAGGATTGCGAGCACCGCGCAACGCAGCAATTTGCCTGAAAAATGAATTTATAGAGGTGCCCAAGAGTGTCTACATACGTTGTGTATGTAGACATGAGAGTCCCAGAGCCCATCAACGCGGAGAACTCATGGCCCTAACTTCAAGCTATAGCTACACCGAACGCAAACGCATCCGCAAAAGCTTCGGTAATCGCGAAAGTGTATTGCCTATTCCTTATTTACTTCAGATGCAGAAAGACGCGTACGTCGCATTTTTGCAAGCTGATCGCGCACCTCAAAAGCGCACCGTAGAAGGTCTTCAGGCGGCGTTTGTAAGCGCCTTCCCGATCGTCTCACACAACGGTTTTGTCGAGATGAAATTTCTCGAATACAACCTGGCCAAGCCAGGATTTGATGTGCGTGAATGCCAGATCCGTGGCCTGACATTCGCATCAGCCGTGCGCGCCAAAGTTCAGCTGATCATTTATGACCGTGAGTCATCGACATCGCAGTCCAAGGTGGTTAAAGAAGTTAAAGAGCAAGAGGTTTACATGGGCGAAGTTCCGCTCATGACCGACAAGGGTTCCTTCGTCATCAATGGCACCGAGCGTGTCATCGTGTCCCAGCTGCATCGCTCACCTGGCGTGTTCTTTGAACACGACAAGGGCAAGACCCACAGCTCGGGCAAGTTGCTGTTTTCGGCCCGCATCATCCCTTACCGCGGCTCATGGCTTGACTTCGAGTTTGACCCGAAGGACATTTTGTACTTTCGTGTTGACCGCCGCCGCAAAATGCCGGTCACGATTCTGCTCAAGGCGATTGGCCTGAACCAGGAGTCCATCTTGGCCAACTTCTTTGTGTTTGACCACTTCCGCCTGATGGACAGTGGTGCGCAGATGGAATTCGTCGCCGAGCGCATGCGCGGTGAAGTAGCCCGTTTTGACATCACTGACAAAGCCGGCAAGGTGGTGGTTGCCAAAGACAAGCGCATCACGGTTCGCCATACCCGCGAGCTGGAGACCAGCGGTACCAGCAGCATCAGCGTGCCTGAAGACTTTCTGGTTGGCCGGGTGGTCGCCAAGAACATTGTTGACGCTGAAACCGGTGAAATCATCGCCAAGGCCAATGATGAGTTGACAGAAGTCTTGCTGAAAAAACTGCGCAGCTCTGGCGTGCATGATCTGCAAGTGCTGTACACCAATGAGCTTGACCAAGGCTCGTACATTTCGCAAACCCTGCGCTCTGACGAGACGGCTGACGAGTTTGCAGCGCGGGTTCAGATTTACCGCATGATGCGTCCTGGCGAGCCGCCAACCGAAGACGCGGTGCAGGCTCTGTTCCAGCGCCTGTTCTACAACCCGGATACCTACGACCTGTCCAAAGTTGGCCGCATGAAGTTCAACGCCAAAGTAGGCCGCGATTCGTCCACCGGTCCTATGGTGATGACCAACGCGGACATCCTCGCTGTCGTCAAAATCCTGGTTGACCTGCGCAATGGCAATGGCGAAGTCGATGACATCGACCACCTCGGCAACCGTCGTGTGCGTTGCGTTGGTGAACTGGCTGAAAACCAGTACCGTACTGGTCTGGCACGTATTCAAAAAGCCGTGAAAGAGCGTCTGGGCCAGGCCGAGCAAGAGCCCCTGATGCCGCATGACCTGATCAACAGTAAGCCGATTTCAGCTGCGTTGAAAGAGTTCTTCGGCGCCTCGCAGCTGTCGCAGTTCATGGATCAGACCAACCCGCTGGCTGAAATCACCCACAAGCGCCGTGTTTCGGCCCTTGGCCCCGGTGGTTTGACCCGCGAGCGCGCAGGTTTTGAAGTGCGTGACGTGCACGTGACCCATTACGGCCGCGTCTGCCCGATTGAAACGCCTGAGGGTCCAAACATTGGCCTGATCAATTCGCTGGCTTTGTATGCCCGCCTCAACGAATACGGCTTTATTGAAACGCCGTACCGTCGCGTGGTGGACAGCAAGATCACGACGCAAATCGACTACCTGTCGGCCATCGAAGAAGGCAAATACGTGATCGCCCAGGCGAACGCGTTGCTGGACGATGCCGGTAAGCTGACGGGTGATTTGGTTGCTGCGCGCGAAAACGGCGAGTCCATTCTGGTCGGCGCCGAGCGCATTCAATACATGGACGTGTCGCCTGCGCAGATCGTCTCGGTTGCCGCTTCGCTGGTCCCTTTCCTGGAACACGACGATGCGAATCGCGCACTGATGGGTGCCAACATGTCGCGCCAGGCCGTGCCTGTGTTGCGCCCCGAAAAGCCACTGGTAGGTACCGGTATCGAGCGCGTTGCTGCGATCGATTCGGGTACTGTCGTCACCGCTACCCGTGGTGGTGTGGTGGACTACGTTGATGCGACCCGTATCGTGGTTCGCGTCAATGACGCAGAAGCCCTGGCTGGCGAAGTCGGTGTGGACATCTACAACCTGATCAAGTACCAGCGCTCCAACCAGAACACCAATATTCACCAGCGTCCCTTCGTCAAGATCGGTGACAAGCTGGCCAAGGGTGACGTGATTGCCGACGGCGCATCGACTGACCTGGGCGAAATTGCCATTGGCCAGAACATGCTAATCGCCTTCATGCCCTGGAACGGCTATAACTTCGAGGATTCGATCCTGATCTCCGAGCGTGTAGTGGCTGAAGACCGCTACACCTCGATTCACATCGAAGAACTCGTCGTCATGGCCCGTGACACCAAGCTGGGCTGCGAAGAGATCACGCGCGACATTCCCAACCTGTCCGAGCACCAGCTCAACCGTCTTGACGAGTCTGGCATTATTTATGTCGGTGCTGAAGTCCAGCCGGGCGACACACTGGTCGGCAAGATCACGCCAAAAGGCGAGACCACGCTGACACCGGAAGAAAAACTGCTGCGCGCCATCTTCGGCGAAAAAGCCAGCGACGTGAAAGACACCTCGTTGCGCGTCAGCCAGGGCTCGCGCGGCACCGTCATCGACGTGCAGGTCTTCACCCGCGAAGGCATCGTGCGCGACAAGCGTGCCCAGCAGATCATTGACGACGAACTGAAACGCTTCCGTCTTGATTTGAACGACCAGCTGCGCATTGTGGAAGCCGATGCGTTTGACCGTATCGGAAAACTCCTCAACGGCAAGATCGCCAACGGTGGTCCCAACAAGCTGGCCAAGGGCACGAAGATCGACAAGGCTTATCTGGCCGATGTCGAGAAGTACCACTGGTTCGACATCCGTCCTGCGGATGACGCAGTCGCTTCACAGCTTGAAAGCATCAAGAACTCGATGGAGCAGACGCGCCACAGTTTCGATTTGTCTTTCGAAGAAAAGCGCAAAAAATTGACGCAGGGCGACGAGTTGCCAGCGGGCGTGCTCAAGATGGTCAAGGTTTACCTGGCCGTCAAGCGCCACCTGCAGCCAGGCGACAAGATGGCTGGCCGCCACGGCAACAAGGGTGTCGTGTCGAAGATCGTTCCGGTCGAAGACATGCCGCACATGGCCGACGGTACGCCGTGCGACATCGTGCTGAACCCACTGGGCGTACCTTCGCGCATGAACGTCGGGCAGGTGCTTGAAGTGCATCTGGGCTGGGCGGCAAAAGGCCTAGGTCAGCGTATTGGTGACATGTTGCAGGCCGAAAGCAAGATCTCCGAGATGCGCTTGTTTTTGGACACCATTTACAACAAGTCGGGTCGCTCGGAAGACTTGTCCAAGCTGTCGGATGCCGACATTCTTGAGATGGCCAGCAACCTGACGGGCGGTGTGCCGTTTGCAACGCCTGTGTTTGACGGCGCTTCAGAAGCCGAGATCATGGGCATGCTGCAACTGGCTTACCCGGATGATGTTGCCAAGCTGAAAGGTCTAACAGCCACGCGTACCCAGGCCCAGCTGTATGACGGCTGCACCGGCGATGCGTTTGAGCGCACCACCACTGTGGGCTACATGCACTTCCTGAAGCTTCACCATCTGGTGGACGACAAGATGCATGCCCGTTCGACCGGCCCTTACTCGCTGGTCACGCAGCAGCCGCTGGGCGGCAAGGCGCAGTTCGGTGGACAGCGTTTCGGCGAGATGGAGGTCTGGGCGCTGGAAGCTTACGGCGCTGCCTACACGCTGCAAGAGATGCTTACCGTCAAGTCCGACGACGTGCAGGGCCGTACCAAGGTCTACGAGAGCATCGTCAAGGGCGAGCACGCGATCACGGCAGGTATGCCCGAGTCGTTCAACGTGCTGGTCAAAGAGATTCGTTCGCTGGGCATCGATATCGAGCTTGAGCGTTCTTAATCACAGGCAAAGAAAAGGATTTAAAACATGAAATCATTACTCGACCTGTTCAAGCAATTCACGCCGGATGAGCATTTCAGTGCCATCAAGATCGGCATGGCTTCGCCCGAGAAGATCCGTTCATGGTCTTTCGGTGAAGTTAAAAAGCCTGAAACCATCAACTACCGCACTTTCAAACCAGAGCGCGACGGCCTTTTTTGCGCCAAGATTTTTGGCCCTATCAAAGACTACGAATGTTTGTGCGGCAAGTACAAGCGGCTCAAGCACCGTGGTGTCATTTGCGAGAAGTGCGGCGTTGAAGTCACGCAGACCAAGGTTCGCCGCGAGCGCATGGGTCACATCGACCTGGCTGCACCGTGCGCGCACATCTGGTTTTTGAAGTCGCTGCCGTCGCGTCTGGGCCTGGTGCTCGATATGACGCTGCGCGACATCGAACGCGTGCTGTACTTTGAAGCCTATGTGGTGACTGACCCTGGCATGACCCCGCTGAAGAAGTTCAGCATCATGTCGGAAGACGATTTTGATGCCAAGTTCAAGGAATACGGCGACGAATTCACCGCCAAGATGGGTGCCGAGGGCATCAAGGACTTGCTCGCAGGTCTGGATCTTGACGCTGAAATCGACAAGCTGCGCAATGACTTGACCGGCTCTGAAATCAAGATCAAGAAAAATGCCAAGCGTTTGAAATTGATGGAAGCGTTCAAGAAATCCGGCATCAAGCCGCACTGGATGGTGCTCGAGGTACTGCCCGTGTTGCCGCCCGATCTGCGTCCGCTGGTGCCGCTCGATGGCGGCCGTTTTGCGACCTCTGACCTGAACGATCTTTATCGCCGCGTTATCAACCGCAACAGCCGCCTGCGCCGTTTGCTGGAACTGAAAGCACCCGAAATCATTGCCCGCAATGAAAAGCGCATGCTGCAGGAAGCGGTTGATTCGCTGCTTGACAACGGTCGTCGTGGCAAAGCCATGACGGGTGCCAACAAGCGCGCACTGAAGTCCCTCGCCGACATGATCAAAGGCAAGTCAGGCCGTTTCCGCCAGAACTTGCTGGGCAAACGCGTCGATTATTCCGGCCGTTCAGTCATCACCGTGGGCCCAACGCTCAAGCTACACCAGTGCGGTTTGCCAAAGCTGATGGCACTGGAGTTGTTTAAGCCCTTCATCTTCGCCCAGCTTGAGTCGCGCGGCATCGCCACGACCATCAAGGCGGCCAAGAAAGAAGTTGAATCCGGCACGCCAGTGGTGTGGGACATCCTCGAAGAGGTCATCAAAGAGCACCCGGTGATGCTGAACCGTGCGCCTACGCTGCACCGTTTGGGCATCCAGGCTTTTGAGCCGATCCTGATCGAAGGCAAGGCGATCCAGCTGCACCCGCTCGTCTGCTCGGCTTTCAACGCCGACTTCGACGGTGACCAGATGGCGGTGCACGTGCCGCTGTCGGTCGAGGCACAGATGGAATGCCGCACGCTGTTGCTGGCTTCGAACAATATTTTGTTCCCGGCCAATGGCGAGCCTTCCATCGTTCCGTCGCAAGACGTGGTGCTGGGTCTTTATTACACGACCCGCGAGCGTACCAACGGCAAGGGCGAAGGCCTGGTGTTCTCGGACAACGGCGAAGTCCGCCGCGCCTTTGACGCGGGCGAGCTGGATCTGAACGCCCGCATCAACGTGCGCCTGACCGAGTACACCAAGGACAAGGCCAGCGGCGAGTTTGTGCCATCGACCAAGCTGTGGGAAACTACCGGTGGCCGCGCCCTGCTGTCTGAAATCCTGCCCAAAGGTCTGCCTTTCTCGAATCTCAACAAGGCCTTGAAGAAGAAGGAAATCTCCAAGCTCATCAACGTGTCTTTCCGTAAATGCGGTTTGAAAGAGACCGTGGTGTTTGCCGACAAGCTGTTGCAGTCGGGCTTCCGCCTGGCGACCAAAGCCGGTATTTCGATCTGTATCGACGACATGCTGATCCCGAAAGAAAAGCCGAGCATCATTGCCCGTGCCCAAAAAGAAGTCAAAGAAATCGAGCAGCAATATCTCTCGGGTCTGGTGACTTCCGGTGAGCGTTACAACAAGGTGGTCGATATCTGGGGCAAGTCTGGCGACGAAGTGTCCAAGGTGATGATGGCCCAGCTCTCCAAAGAGCGCGTGCTTGACCGCCACGGCAAGGAGGTCGAGCAGGAGTCCTTCAATTCCATCTACATGATGGCCGACTCCGGTGCCCGCGGTTCTGCGGCGCAGATTCGTCAGGTCGCTGGTATGCGCGGTTTGATGGCCAAGCCTGACGGCTCCATCATTGAAACCCCCATCTTGGCCAACTTCCGCGAAGGCCTGAACGTGCTGGAGTACTTCATCTCCACCCACGGCGCGCGTAAAGGCTTGGCTGACACGGCACTTAAAACCGCCAACTCCGGTTACCTGACCCGCCGTTTGTGCGACGTGGTGCAAGATCTGGTGGTGACCGAAGACGACTGCGGCACGCAAAACGGTTCTGTCATGCGCGCCATTGTCGAGGGCGGTGAAGTCATTGAATCGCTGCGCGACCGCATCCTTGGCCGCACCGTGGTGGAAGATGTCCAGCACCCCGAGGACCGCTCGGTTCTGATCAAGGCTGGCGTCCTGCTGGACGAAGATCTGATCGACGAACTCGAAGTTGTCGGCGTGGACGAAGTCAAGGTGCGTACCGCATTGAACTGCGAAACCCGCTTTGGCCTGTGCGCCAAGTGCTATGGCCGCGATTTGGGTCGCGGTGGTCTCATCAACATCGGCGAAGCGGTCGGCATTATTGCCGCCCAGTCGATTGGCGAGCCAGGCACGCAGCTGACGATGCGCACCTTCCACATCGGTGGTGCCGCATCGCGTGCTGCGATCGCATCAAGCGTCGAAGCCAAGTCCAATGGTGTGATCGGTTTCAACGCACCGATGCGTTATGTGACCAACAGCAAGGGCGACCTGGTCGTCATTGCCCGTTCCGGTGAGATCGTCATTCATGACGAGCATGGCCGTGAGCGCGAGCGCCACAAGGTGCCGTACGGCGCCATACTGGCGGTCAAGGCCGACCAGCAAATCAAGGCTGGTGCCATTCTCGCCAACTGGGATCCGCTGACCCGCCCCATCATCACCGAGTTCGCGGGCAAGACGCTGTTCGAGAACGTCGAAGAAGGCATCACGGTTGCCAAGCAGGTCGATGAGGTGACTGGTCTGTCCACCATGGTGGTGATTGATCCGAAGCGTCGCGGCTCGACCAAGACGGGTCTGCCCCGGGTCAAGCTGATCGACGCGAGTGGCAACGAAGTCAAGATTCCCGGCACCGATCACTCGGTGACGATTGGCTTCCAGATCGGCGCGCTGGTTCAGGTGCGTGATGGTCAGGATGTCGGCCCCGGCGAAGTGCTGGCGCGTATTCCAGTCGAAGGCCAGAAAACCCGCGACATCACCGGCGGTCTGCCGCGTGTGGCCGAGTTGTTTGAAGCCCGTACGCCGAAAGACAAGGGTACGCTGGCCGAAATGACCGGTACCGTGTCGTTTGGTAAAGAGACCAAAGGCAAAATTCGCATGCAAATCACCGACCCGGAAGGCAAAGTCTGGGAAGACCTGGTGCCGAAAGAGAAGAGTATTCTGGTCCACGAAGGCCAGGTCGTGAACAAGGGCGAATCGATTGTGGACGGCCCGGCCGACCCGCAAGACATTCTGCGTTTGCTCGGTATGGAAGAGCTGGCCCGCTACATCGTCGATGAAGTGCAGGACGTTTACCGCCTACAGGGCGTGAAGATCAACGACAAGCACATTGAAGTGATTGTTCGTCAAATGTTGCGCCGCGTGGTGGTCGGTGACGTGGGTGAGTCCAGCTACATTGCTGGTGAGCAGGTCGAACGTTCAGTCATTCTTGATACCAACGACGCATTGCGCGCTGAAGGAAAAATCCCGGCAACCTTCACCAACCTGCTCCTCGGTATTACCAAGGCATCGCTGTCGACCGATTCGTTTATTTCAGCGGCTTCCTTCCAGGAAACCACCCGCGTGCTCACCGAGGCTGCCATCATGGGCAAGCGCGACGAGCTGCGCGGCCTGAAAGAAAACGTCATCGTTGGCCGCTTGATCCCTGCCGGTACCGGCATGGCCTACCACGAGGCACGCAAAGCCAAAGACCTGATGGACGATGCCGAGCGCCGCGCCATCGCCGAAGCCGAAGCCGCTGAACTTGAAGCTGTCATGCCGGTTGAGGCGGGTGCGGATGGGGCTACGGCTGAGTAAGTCGAAATCGCATTAGCTGCCGGTTTAGTGCCGATAGTTACAACGCTCTTGAAGCTTTTGAAAAGCGCTCTTGCCTCTTTGGGGTTTGAGCGCTTTTTTGGGTTTTTAGTAAGGGAAACTACCCATGACGTGGCCGGTATCTGGCGTTAAATTATTATCGGCAGCCAAACCCCTCAGGAGATGTTATGAGAACCAAAGCCAAAGTAAACGCCCGCCTTGCCATGTCACTGCTCTGTCTGGCGCTGTGCCCGCTGGCACAGGCGCAAACCGGCAGCAAAGAGGCGCTGTACGTCGCAAGCCTGGCCGCAAGCTGCGCCAATTGTCATGGCACCAACGGCAAGGCCGTAGCGGGTTCCAGCGTTACGTCACTGGCGGGCCTCGATAAAAGCTATTTCGCAGGGCAAATGAGGGCTTTCAAGACAGGAACCCGCCCGGCTACGCTGATGCACCAGATCAGCAAAGGCTATAGCGAGGTGCAAATCGAGTCCATGGCGAGCTACTTTTCAGCGCAGAAAAAATAAGGAATATGCACCATGAATACGCATCAAAACAGCCTCGCCACGTTTGCCTCCTTGTCTTCTTCAGCCGGTTTTAAACGCCGCTCTTTTTTGCAATCGTCAGCTGCGTTGGGTCTGCTCGGGCTGGCGGGTTGCGCCACCACGTCGATTCCATCCAAGGCCAAAGTGGTCGTGATTGGCGGTGGCTACGGCGGCGCAACAGCCGCGAAATATGTGCGGATGCTGTCTGATTACAAAATTGATGTGGTGCTGATCGAGCCGCAAGCAGCCTTCATTTCGTGTCCCATTTCCAATCTGGTGTTGGCCGGTAGAAAGCAGATGAGTGACATCACTACGCCCTACACAGGCTTGTCCAGAAACCATGGCATCACCCTCGTCAAGGACTACGCCAGCGCCATTGATACTGCAAAGAAAACCGTCACCCTTGCAGGTGGTGCCAGTATCGCCTACGACAAACTGGTGCTGTCGCCCGGTATTGAATTGATGTTTGGCAGCGTTGCAGGCCTGCAGCAAGCCAATGCCTCGGGGCAGATTTTGCAGGCCTGGAAGGCCGGTGCCGAGACCGCCGCACTCAGAAAGCAACTTGAGGCCATGCCCGACGGCGGCGTGTACGCTCTCAGCATCCCGGAGGCGCCGTACCGCTGCCCGCCCGGCCCGTATGAGCGGGCCTCGGTGATCGCCGCTTACTTCAAGGCCGTCAAACCGCGCAGCAAGGTGTTGATTCTGGATGCCAACCCCGATGTCACCTCCAAGGGCCAGCTGTTCAAAAAAGTCTGGGCCGAACAATACAAGGGCATCATTGAGTACCGTGGCCAGCACAAGGCAGTAGCGGTGGACGCAAAAGCCGGCATCATCAAGTTTGAGGTGCAGGATGACGTGAAGGCCAATGTGCTCAATGTGCTGCCGGCCATGCGCGCGGGCACGATTGCCGTCCAGGCAGGGCTGAACAATCAGGCCAACAACCGCTGGTGCGGTGTTCATTACCTGACCTTTGAATCCACTGCCGCCAAAGATGTGCATGTGCTGGGCGACTCCATCCAGGCGGCCCCGGCGATGCCCAAAAGCGGCCACATGGCCAACAACCAGGGCAAGGTCGCGGCGGCGGCCATCGTGGCACAGTTGTCGGGCTGGGAGGTCAACCCCGCGCCCATGCTGACCAACACCTGCTATAGTTTTGTCGACAGCAAAAACGTCATCCACGTTGCCAGCGTGCATGAATATGTGGCGGCGCAGAAGACCTTCAAGGCCGTCGCCGGCTCGGGCGGTGTCAGTCCCGGGCCGACCGAGCAGGAAGGTATTTACGCGTTGGACTGGGCGCGTAACATCTGGGCCGACACCCTCGTTTGACCGGCCCGCGAAGGCTGGTCTAATAGGCGCAGCGCCGTCTGCCTCCGGACGGCTTGAGACGGCAGGCTCCTCCAGGGGGCTGCCCCACAGGATTCATGCAAGACAACCAAAACCAAGTCCCCCTGTGGCGCCAATTGCAGGGGGCTGCTTCACTGCTGCTTGCCGTGCGTGAGGGTCAGTCCATGACGGCGGCACTGTTTGATGTTGATGCTGTTCTGCGGCCCGGCGTTCAGGCGCTTGGCTTTCATACGCTGCGCTGGCTGGGCCGCGCTGAGGCCATTCGCCAGCAACTCGCCAAGCGCCCGCCGCCGCCCGAAGCTGACGCTTTGTTGTGCGTCGCATTAGCTCTAATTTGCACTGATGAAGATGCGCCCTACACCGCGCACGCGCTGGTCGACCAAGCCGTTGAAGCCGCCAAACGCAGCGAGACAACGAGGCACCAAGCCAGCTTTATCAACGGCTGCCTGCGGCGGTTTTTGCGTCAGCGAGATGCGCTGCTGGAGGTGGCTGCTGGCTATCCGCAAGCCGTCTGGAATCACCCCCAGTGGTGGATAGACCGTGTTCGCAAAGACCATCCGGCGCAGTGGCAAGAAATCTTGCACGCCAACAACGCCAAAGCACCACTTATTCTGCGAATCAACCAGCGAAAAACGACTCAAACCGCCTATTTACAGGCGCTGGCAGCTATTAATATTGAAGCAACGGCGGTGCAGGGTCAGGGTGTCATTTTGGCTTTGGCGCGTCCCGTAACAGGACTCCCGGGTTTTGCTGAAGGTCATTTTTCAGTGCAGGATGCAGCGGCGCAATTGGCCGCACCGCTGCTGCTGGATGGACTAAAGGGCAGCGCCAAATTGAAAATCCTGGATGCCTGCGCCGCACCCGGCGGCAAAACCGCGCATCTGCTGGAGCTGGCTGACTGCGATGTGACGGCACTCGACATTGACGCCAGCCGCTGCGAGCGTACTGCGCAGAACCTGCAGCGCCTTGGCCTTGCAGCCGACATCAAGGTGGGTGATGCAGCCAGGCCTGCCGACTGGTGGGATGGTGAGCTTTACGACGGCATCCTGCTCGATGCGCCGTGTACCGCATCAGGTATCGTCAGGCGGCATCCGGATGTGCGCTGGCTGCGCAGGCCGACAGACGTTGCACAGCTCTCAGCGATTCAGGCCAAGCTCCTTAAAACGCTGTGGCCGCTGCTCAAGGCTGGCGGGCGATTGCTGTATTGCACCTGCTCGGTGTTCCGGGCCGAGGGTGAGCAGCAGATGCAAACGTTTCTTACGCACCACACAGATGCTCTTTTAATGCCGTCGCCGGGCCATTTACTACCCCAAAGTAGCACGCGGAACCCGGTCTTCCCGGACAATTTGTTGCGTGAGCATGACGGTTTTTATTACGCACTTCTTGAAAAGCACGGCGCTTGATGCCGTGATGCGCCGTCTTGGGTCCCTTACCATCTTGGGCCTGTGCTTTTTGATGGCGCACAGCATTCAGTCTGCGTCGGCGGCCGAGATCTCGCGGCTGAAAGTCGAGCGCACCGATGATGGCGTTTATCTGTCAGCCTTCATCGAGTTTGATCTGACGCCCGTGGTTGAAGATGCCTTGATAAAGGGCATTCCCATGTTTTTCGTGGTGGAAGCCGACATTTACCAAAATCGCTGGTACTGGAGCGATCGCCGTGTGGCCAGCGCAGCCCGTACCATACGCTTGGCTTTTCAGCCTTTGACGCGACGCTGGCGTGTCAATATCGTCACCGGGTTTATCAACAATTCGGTCGGGCTGCGGGCTACCCTTAACCAGAACTACGACACATTACCCGAGGCACTGTCTGTGGTGCAGCGCCTGTCGCGCTGGCGGATTGCCGACAATGCGGAAGTCGATCCGGATGTCGTACACAAGTTTGAGTTCAGCTTCCGGCTAGATCTGTCGCAACTGCCCAGGCCTTTGCAGATTGGCGTTGCAGGGCAAAAGGACTGGGATATTGCGGTACAGGCCAGGGAGCGCTTGCAGATAGTCGCACCCAAGGGCATTTCTCAAACTGGCGAAACTGGCGTTAAAGCCAAAGCAGTCGTGCCACCCGTCAAAGAGGCCGACAAGTGAGTTTGAAGGGACAAGCATTTTCTCTGAAAAGCAGCCCGGCGTTTAAATGGACGATGGGCATAGGCGCGGGTGTCATAGTGGCCCTGAGCCTGGTGCTGATGTTTTTACTCACGCAGGCCACCGGCAACCGCGAGCTCTACGAGCGCAATTACGCGCGCTTGTTGGTTCTCAACATCGTGGTGGCAGCTCTGTTGCTGCTGGTGATTGGCTGGATTGGTGTGCGGCTGTTGCTGCGCTTGAAGCAGGGCCGCTTTGGCAGCCGCCTGCTGGTCAAGCTGGCGGCCATTTTTGCCTTGGTCGGGCTGCTGCCTGGCCTGATGATTTATGTAGTGTCTTACCAGTTTGTGTCGCGCTCCATTGAGAGCTGGTTTGATGTGAAAGTCGAGGGGGCGCTTGACGCTGGCCTTAACCTGGGGCGCGCCACGCTCGATGCCATGGCGCTCGATCTGGGCAACAAAACCCGGCAGGCCGCGAGCCAAATTGCAGAAACGCCCGATGCCATGGCGGCCCTAGCGCTCGACCGGATGCGCGATCAGCTGTCTGCGACAGATGTTGTGCTCTGGAGTGCGGCTGGGCAGGTCATTGCCAGCGTGGGCGATTCGCGTTTCACCATCAACCCCGAACGCCCGGCGGTGCAACAGTTTCGCGCCGCCAGAACGCAGCGTGTGGTCACCCACATAGAAGGCCTAGACGAAGTCGTGGTGACTGGCTCGGGTGGGCCTGCAAGCGGCTCGGCAGCTGTCGCCGGCAGTCCTCAGACGGCACGTATCAGGGCCATTGCAGTTATCAATAATCCCAACGTCGGCTTGCTGGGAGAGGTGCGGTTTTTACAAGTGACCCAGAGCATTCCGGCGGCCGTGGTGGCCAATGCCATTGCCGTGCAGGAGGCGAATCGCGAATACCAGGTGCGTGCGCTGGCCAGAGGCGGGCTGCGCAAAATGTACATAGGCACACTCACGCTGAGTTTGTTTCTGGCAGTGTTCGGTGCCGTGTTGCTGGCAGTATTGCTCGGCAATCAACTGGCCAAGCCATTGCTGTTGCTGGCAGACGGTGTCCGGCAGGTGGCACTCGGTGACCTGACCCCCAAAGCCGCCTTGCAAGGCAAGGATGAACTGGGCGGCCTGACCCGTTCATTTGCCGACATGACGCAGCAACTGCTGGAAGCGCGCTCTGCCGTGCAGCAAAGCATGGGCCAAGTTGACGCAGCGCGGGCCAACCTACAGACCATTCTGGACAACCTCACGGCGGGTGTCATTGTGCTGGACGTGCGTGGCCGCATTCAGTCCAGCAACCCCGGTGCCACCCGTATATTGCGCGCACCGCTGGCAGCCCAGCAGGGCAAATTGCTGGCTGAAATTCCTGGCCTTGAGGGCTTCGCCAAGGAGGTTCAAGCCCAGTTTTCAGACTTTCTCAGTGACGCAAACAGCAGCCATGGTGCGCCGCATGGCCAGCAGCAATGGCAGCAGTCGTTTGAACTGAATGCGGCCATGCCGGGTACACCGGATAACGCCATAACACTGATCGCACGCGGTGCCAAAATGCCTGGCACCGAAGAGTTTTTGCTGGTCTTTGATGATGTGTCTGAAATGGTCTCGGCCCAGCGTGCGCAGGCTTGGGGCGAAGTCGCCCGACGTCTGGCGCATGAGATTAAAAATCCGCTGACACCGATCCAGCTGTCGGCCGAACGTCTTGAAATGAAACTTGCCGGAAAGCTCGATGCGCCTGATCAAGCTTTGCTGACCAAGTCGGTCAAAACGATTGTCGATCAGGTCGATGCGATGAAGCGACTGGTCAACGAGTTTCGTGATTACGCGCGCCTGCCGGCGGCTGAACTTAAACCGCTCGATCTGAATGCACTGATTGGTGAGGTGATGCAGCTCTACGCTGGAGACAGCGCCAGCGGCAGCATCAATACCGAGCTTGACATGCGGGCACCACGCATTCAGGGTGATGCGCAACAATTACGGCAAGTGATTCATAACCTTGTACAGAACGCCCAAGACGCACAAGAGGGCAATCCATCAGGTGTGGTGACCATCAAAACCGACTACGCACAAACTTCAGGCCGTGTGCGCCTAAGCGTGCGTGACAATGGCACAGGTTTCTCCGAGCACATTCTCAAACGTGCCTTTGAGCCTTACGTCACAACCAAGCTCAAGGGTACCGGCCTGGGCTTGGCCGTAGTCAAGAAAATAGCCGATGAACACGGTGCGCGTGTCGATATTTCCAATCGCGTGGTGAATGATCTGGTGCAAGGTGCGCAAGTATCGTTATCATTTGCGGTTGTGATTTAGTGTAGTGTTGCACGCTTGATGGAACCAATAAAAACGATGGATTTTGGGTCAGGGCAAGGCGCAAACCACAGCGATACCCGCAGGTATCGCGCGGATTTGCAACGCTGCCATGGCGCAAAAGACGCGTTTTTATGTTCCAGATAGCGTGCAATACTGCACTAACAACACATTCGGCAACAACGGTAGGGTAGCAACTCAATCATGGCAAATATTCTGGTGGTCGACGATGAGCTGGGGATACGCGACCTTCTCTCAGAAATCCTCAATGACGAGGGGCATCAGGTTGAACTGGCTGAAAATGCGGCGCAGGCCAGAGCCGCACGCAACCGCAGCAAGCCTGATCTGGTGTTGCTTGACATCTGGATGCCTGACACGGACGGCGTGACCTTGCTCAAGGAGTGGTCGTCTGCTGGCCTGCTCACCATGCCGGTCATTATGATGAGTGGTCATGCCACGATAGACACCGCTGTAGAGGCTACAAAAATAGGTGCGATGGCGTTTTTGGAAAAGCCCATCACACTGCAAAAGCTGCTGAAGGCCGTTGAGCAGGGACTTACCAAAGCTACAGGCCGCAAGATGGTCACGCTTGGCGCGGTCGTAAGCCCGGCTGACCTGACGGTAGTAGCCGCCATGACCGGCGCTACGTTGCCGATTGCTGTAGAGATCGGCCCTCAAGCCACGCAGAGCTTTCTGCTCGAAAAGCCTTTGCGTGAGGCGAGGGATGAATTCGAAAAAGCGTATTTCGAATTTCATCTTGCAAAGGAAGGCGGGTCCATGACCCGTGTGGCAGAAAAGACCGGCCTGGAGCGCACGCATCTCTATCGTAAGTTGAAGCAGTTGGGCGTTGACCTCACGCGAGGCAAGCGTACTACGTGACGGTTTGATGCGGCGTTGGCAGCGTGCAGCCATGACAGGCAGATTGGCTGATATATAATGGGAAGCTTGGCCCGGTAGCTCAGTCGGTAGAGCAGAGGATTGAAAATCCTTGTGTCGGTGGTTCGATTCCGCCCCAGGCCACCAGCAAAATCATCAAAACACCGTAGCCGCGCAAGTGCCTGCGGTGTTTTCTATTCTGCTTTCGCTACCTGCAGCGTGTCGCACAGTAGTAGCAACGCTGTTGCCACTTGTCCTTGCGCTGTAGGGCTTGCGCGGTGACACGCTTTGCGCTTGTCCCACAAGTAGAAAACACAGTGGCCACATCGCCACCGACCAACAACAGAAGAATCCTTGCGTCACTGACGTCAGCCCAACCCACAGCCATTTATTTGCGTGACGGTGAAGTCGTCGTGTACCGCAGAACACGCAGCTTGCTCTACCAATGTCGCTACAAGTTGGCGGACGGCACGTGGCACAGACAAACCACAGGCAAGGCCAGCGTAGAACACGCCATTGCCGCAGCAGGCAACATCTACGACGAAGCACGCTACAGACAGCGCTTGGGCTTAGCACACCAAGCACACTCTTTTGCACAGATAGCGCACTTGGTATTGGCAGAACTGCGGCAGCAAATCGACGCCGCCAATGGCGTGGGTGCCAACAACAGCTACGTCAGCTGCATCGAACGCTACTTCTTGCCCTACTTCGGTGAGCGGCGATTGGAGAGCTTGACGCACACAGACATACGCGAGTTTGAACTGTGGAGGGATAGGCAGATGCTGCGTAAACCAAAGAGCAGCACGCTCAACAACTTCACAAGTGCGTGGAACAAGATTATTGCCCTTGCTGTGGCGCGTGGCTTCATCAGCGAGCGTGTGCCCGTGCCCAAACTCTCAACACGGGGCTTGAAAGGCACCACACGTCCTGCGTTCAGCGAAACAGAGATTAGTCATCTGTTGGCATTTATGCCGACTTGGGCTGAAGGTGGGCGTTTGGCAGTGGAACGCGAAATGCGCCCCTTGCTGCGTGACTACGTGGAGATGCTGCTGCTCACAGGCATACGGCACGGCACAGAAGCGTTGGGCATCAGGTGGCAGCACTTGGAGTGGCACACAAAGGACGGTGTGCGATACCTACGCATTTGGGTGGACGGCAAAACTGGTGGGCGCTGGCTGATTGCCAAGCACAGAGCAGTGGATGTTCTACAGCGCCTTCACAGCAGGCAAAGGGACATCTCTGACGTGTCGTTTGAAACGACATTGGTAACACGAGTGCCGCATCTGCTGTTCCGCTTCTCAAACGGATATCAACCTTCAAGCTTGAACGGCACGTTTAGGCGGCTCATGCGAGATTCAGGTTTGGAGAAGAACACTGAAGGGCAGACACGCACCTTGTACAGCTTGCGGCACACCTATGCCACGCTGGAACTGCTGAACAAGGGCACAGACATACACACACTATCAAAGCAGATGGGCAATAGTGCGGCAATGATTGAGCGGCACTATTCAAAGTTGACAGCCACTATGGCTGCCAGTAGACTGGCTTAAAACGGGGTCAATTATGAAAAAACTACTTGTTGCTGTGTTGTTGATGTTTGCGAGTGCAGTGTGGGCTGGTGATTTTGAAGATGGTGCTGCAGAGTATAAAAAGGGAAACTACCCCGTTGCGCTGGCCAAGTTCAGACTGGCAGCGGCGCAAGGCAATGCTGGCGCACAGTACAGTCTCGGTGTCATGTTCGATAAAGGACTAGGCGTTGCACAGGACTATGTAGAAGCGGTGCGTTGGTACAGACTGGCAGCAGCACAAGGCAATGCTCTTGCACAGTACAACCTCGGTTTCATGTTCAGCAACGGACAAGGTGTTGCACAGGACTACGTGGAATCGGTGCGTTGGTACAGACTGGCAGCAGCACAAGGTGATGCTTATGCACAGAACAACCTCGGTAACATGTTCAGCATGGGACAAGGTGTTGCACAGGACTATGTAGAAGCGGTGCGTTGGTACAGACTGGCAGCAGCACAAGGCTATGCTCGTGCACAGTTCAACCTCGGTGTCAGCTTCAGCATGGGACAAGGTGTGATACAAGACTACACCCGAGCACACATGTGGTTCAACTTGGCAGCAGTTAGCGGCGACAAAGAAGTAGTAAGAAATCGTGACTTGGCTGCAACCCTAATGACGCCCCAACAAATTGCACAAGCACAGCAACTGGCCAGAGAATGTACAGCACGCAACTTCAAGAAATGTGATTGAGGCTATGAAAAAACTTATTGTTGCTGTGTTATTGATGTTTGCGAGTGCAGCGTGGGCTGATAATTTAAAAGATGGTTATGCAGCGATTACGACAAAAAACTACCCCGTTGCGCTAGCCAAATTTAGATTGGCAGCGGCGCAAGGTGAATCAGCAGCACAGTTCAACCTCGGTCTCATGTTCTATCTTGGACAAGGTGTTGAGCAGGACTATGTCAAAGCGGTGCGGTGGTACAGACTGGCAGCGGCGCAAGGCAATGCTGGTGCACAGTACAACCTCGGTGTCATGTTCAGCACGGGACAAGGTGTAGCGCAGGACTACGTGGAATCGGTGCGTTGGTACAGACTGGCAGCAGCACAAGGCAATGCTGATGCACAGTACAACCTCGGTGTCATGTTCGAACGGGGACAAGGCGTAGCACAGGATTTCACGCGAGCACACATGTGGTATAACTTGACAGCAGTCAGCGGCGACAAGCAGGCGGTTAAAAATCGTGACAACACAGCAGCCCGAATGACTCCTCAACAAATAGCACAAGCACAGAAGATGGCCCGTGAATGTACAGCACGCAACTTCAAGAACTGCGATTGAACCGTTTTAACAACAGGAGAAAACCAAATGACAACACCACAACAACGACTTGAAGAAATCGCCAAGCAAGAGCAATCTCTTGCAGATGAAAAAGCCAAGCTGTTGGCAGATTCAAAAGATGCCGATTTAGACACAGTGAAAAAGTTATGCAAGCAGCACGGGTTTACTGCAACACAGTTGCGCAGTGTGCTGGCCAAAAAGGGCAAAAGAAAACCCGCTGCTGCAGGTGTTGTGAAAAAAGCACCAGCAAAGAAGGTTGCCGTGAAAAATACTGCCAAAGCAAAATAATTACTAAAAATCAACAAGGACAGCGTGAGCGTTAAAACTCACGCTGTTTTCATTTATGCCAAAACTTGATGGAACACATTTACCGCAACGAATGGAAGAAAGACTTGCTGACTTAAAGGCAGGAAAAGAAGTTGCGGCAAGAGATGTAAAGGCATTGCTGAATGATGAACAGGTCGAAGCAATGGATGCGGCTTGGGCAGAACAGCAAGCATTGAGAAAAAAGAAAAAGGCACGCACTAAAGAAGAAGAAAAAGAACTTGGTTGGAAGTCAAAGCGCGATGTTTGTATTGAAGTGTATGAACGGGCATTGAATGATGCACAAGACAATGAGTTATCGGCTTGGAAAAAGAAGCAACAAAATTCAGAAATTAGGGCAGCGCGGATTTTCTTTGAAGCATGGGACGAAGCAGATAAAGTGGGCAAGAGAAAAGAAGAAGCGATGAACTGGGCAAACAACGAACTTACCAGAGCAGGGCTGCGTAGGTTAGATGGTAAAACGGTTGGTCATCAAAGCAAACGCGACAAAGAAGTTTTTGAAATGGAAGAGCAGTTGAGGGCTGCAATGCGAAAACAATTGACTGCTGAAGAATTGGAGAAACTTGTGGCGTTTGAAAAGCACGAAAAGGCGCTGGCTGCAAAGAACAAGCGGCGCTGGTAGGCTGGAAGGCTTATGGATGGGGGCTTGGCAACGGTTGGTTTGATTGGTTGGTGGTTTGGTAGGTTTGGTAGGTTTGGTAGGTTTGGTTTGGTCGGCTAAATGGTGGTTTGCTGGGAAGGGTACGGTTTATTGAAAAGCACGGTTTTTGCCGGCAGTGTTTTGGATTGGTTTGGTTTGGTGGTTTGGTGGTGGTTTGGTCGGTTGGTCTGCTTGGTCAAATGGTGGGTAAAGGGTATGGTTTATTGAAAAGCACGGTTTTTGCCAGCCGCGTTTGGGCGAGTGAAAAACCGTGCTTATTGATAAACCTACGGTCTGTTGTCAGACCAATTCACAAGCACGGCGCTTCATATCATCATTTACGGTAATGTAGCGCTGCGTAGTTGCAATGCTGCGATGGCCTGCTAAACTTGCCAGAACAAAGACGGAAACGCCTTGTGATGCAAGCGATGTGAGAAAAGTCTTGCGACCCGAATGGGAACTGGCGCCTTTGACACCGGCGCGTTTATAGAGCCAGAAAAAATACTGCGTCAGCGTGTTGGCACTAAACGCACAGCGAACACCCCTATGCGTGGAAAACAATGGCAGTGTGTCGGCAATCCAGTTGCGTGATGCGATGTATGTGGCAAGTTCTGCCTGCAATCGTGTGTTGATATAAACGGTGCGTGCGTGTCCGTGCTTGACTCGCTCTGCTGCCAAGTAAATCTCCGTTCGCACAGCGCCATCAGCATCACGCACATCTGCAAGCGTGAGACACGAAACTTCGGACACACGCAATCCGGCAAGCACCGTCATCATCAGCATCATCCTGTTGCGCTGCGCGTTTGCGTGTTGAGTGGTGTAATGCAAGACTCGTTCAAGTTCTGCTGGGGTAAGTGATTTTGCTGTTGCCATAATGTTCTCCAAATAAGTTGTGTGCTGTAAGTGTGCTTTCTTTGATGCTGGTCGGACAAGAGATGTTCGCCAAGTTGGCGGGTTATTGGTGATCTGTTCAAAATCAAGCACTTACGCTGCCGTCATATGACTTTGCGTATTCTCTTATCTCGTGTATTTATCGCTGTTGTGTGGATGTGTTGTTGCATTTAGAACACAGATAAAGCAAGACTGCGTAAAACGCGCTGCAAGCGCTTATTTCAGCATCCAGCCCCCTACGCATTCGAAACGCTACAAAAGCGCGTGTGTGCGTGATTTGATGCGTTGCTGTGCTTTGCTGCTGCAGAAAATCATTTGCTGCTTACATCAAACATCAGTGCGATATGTTTAATAGCCGTACTGCGTCCGTCTTGTGCCTTCACAAAACACTGTCGCATTCGCTCTGTGTTTTGCTTCGACCCATCATTTAATTGAATTGATTTAATGGAATGAATTGATTTAATTGAATTGATTTAATGGAATGAATGAATTGATTTAATGATTGAGCCATAAGTGTTCATTGCGAAAGTTGTAGATTTCAATGTGCAATTCACAATAATCATTAATTAATTTCATTGTTGAGTGTCTTAAATGCGGTATTTGTATTCGGTATTTGGTATTCGACTGATTGTTTGGAGCATACGACGGCTATGCGACTTAAAAAAGTCACATTAGTTCGTCGCACAGTGCAGAGAAGCGATTGCCCATCGACACGACTATGGATAAGTTTAACGGGAGACGATCGTATTAAAACTCCCAAAACGCTTCTGCATTGATTTGCATGGCGGAAAACTTTGCGGCACTCACTTATGCGCCACACAACTTTCCATAGTATTGTGCAGCAAGTCCAGTCTCATTAGCCGTCATATTCCAAACTGGGTTTTTGCCATTTGTTGACGAGCGACTTACTCGTTTTTGTGTTTAATGTTGAGTCTTAATGTTGAGTCTTAATGTTGAGTCTTAGTGTTGAGTGTTGAGTGTTGAGTGTTGAGTTTATTAGAGAACTTGCGTTGTGCTTGTTTGGCAATGTTCAGAACTTTGAAACAAGCGCCTTGTGTGATCTTCTTGCGCAACACTTTTGATGCTGCCGCTTTCAGAAAATTGTTTAGCGCATCTGCTTGATTGCGCGCCAACATCCGACCGAAATTTGCAAGCACGAATGTAGCAAGCTTCTGTGCTTGGAGAATTTCGCTAACACCTGTGTTTAGTTGGTTCTCATTGATGCCGTTGTCCCTTAGCCAGTCCGCAGTCAATGCGTTGCTGTGCTTGGTTTTTGTGGCGATGATGTGCTGTTGTTCGCGCTTGTTCGTATTGAAATCATTGTTGTTCATGCAGTTATTTAGCATCAACAAAAGAATAGAGTACTAAAAATGCTGTGATATTTGGTTGAAATGTGGGAGAACGGACAAATTAGTTTTTTCTGCAAAAATCCGGTCGACCTTGCAGCGCGTTGAAACTACAGTTTGTGTATTGCAACAACAAACGAAGGTAAAACGAAATGAGCACATTAGCCACACTGAAACTTACTGCTACACAAAAGCAAACGCAGATGACACCGACACAGCAGCGGCGTGTAAAACTTGTGAAACGCTTGGATGAACAGATTGAACTGACAACGGCACAGCAAGCAGGAAAGCACTACAGTGCCGTTAAATACCGAACAGTGACAGACAGCGAAACGGGTTTGAAGAAACAAGTTGAGACAACGAAGCGTGTGAAGGCTTGGCACTTTGTGGGTGAGAACGGAAAGTTGGCACTGTGTGTGCGTTTCGGTCCGAAAGTGCTGGAACTTGCGAAGGGCAAGTGGGCTGTGGAAGTAGCGAGTGAGAAGGACTTGGTGCGAACGCTGGAGGTGGTGAAGGCTGCGGTGCTGGCGGGTGAATTGGACACACAGATTGAAAGCGCTGCAAGCAAACTACGGGCAGGATTTAAGAAGTAGGAAAAGGGCATGGTTTATTGAAAAGCACGGTTTTTGACAGTCTGCTTTGGCACTGCAAAAACCCTGCTGATTGATAAGAGCATTTTGTGTAAATACAAGATGCGTATTACAGAAATTACACAAACAATTAAACCGATGAAGCCAAAGCCGCCGATGACTATGCCGCAAGCAAGAATAAATGGACTAAAGCAGAATGTTGAACGCGAAAGACAGCAACTTGCAGCAGAGCGAATTCGTCAGCAAACACAGCGTGAAACAGAACGCAAAAAGAAACAACAGCAGACGATTGCAAAGTCATCGTCGTAAGTTGTGTATTAGCGTGGCGACACGCTGGCTATGCTTGGTGAAATGTTTGTGCTTAACGAAATGATGGTGAAACGAATGAGCGGAATAGAAAAAATACTTTCGCACGGTGATGCACTTTTTTCAGCGTGTAGAACACAGCAGAAACACGCGCACCAACTTTTTCAGACGCTGTTAGTGCTTGAAAATGCACAGGTAAAACACGGTCAGACAGAGTTGAAAATCCTTGTGTCGGTGGTTCGATTCCGCCCCAGGCCACCAGTGATAAAGCCTTGCGGCATATAGAAACCCTGCTACTTAAACAGTAGCGGGGTTTTTTGTTTCTTGGGGTGATTTCCCGCTCTTAAAGACTGTTTACAGACTGCGGTACCGGGTTTTGTACCGTGCAGCCACCAGTACATGGTTTGGTACCGTAGCCACCCGTGC
>Ga0209491_10001234_pt1 | contig 50724 bp, 39 predicted proteins | sample BON02_FD_187213 | JGI IMG/M metagenome (GOLD analysis project Ga0209491, IMG submission 187213) | Freshwater microbial communities from Lake Bonney liftoff mats and glacier meltwater in Antarctica - BON-02 (SPAdes) (version 2) | ecosystem: Environmental > Aquatic > Freshwater > Ice > Glacier...
TCCTTCCTCCCGCCGCAGGCGAGAGGAACCGTGGTTTAGAAACCACGTCTGCAACGGGAGCGAGCTTCCCCAGTAATTCGCCGAGCATGCCGCGATTTCTAATACCCAGAGGGCACGCGATCGCGGATCCTTTCCGCCTGCTGCGCCGGCATTTCAAAAAGCCTACTGCGCGGCAGTATAGTAGATTCGCGGGACCTGATGAGGAAATCCTTTGATCCCGTTCCGGAGCTTCCTCCTCCACTATTAGGTATAGCTCAGTTGCGCCCACGGTTCGCAGCCCAACGGACTGGTTCATACTAACCCATGGTAGCGCCATGGGTTGCTTGAAAGTTGAATTTTGAAAGTTGAGATTTACCTAACAACCCGTGCGCCACCGCCGGAAATCTGCTTCTCCACTTCCTTGCGGGTCGCCATCGAGGTATCGCCGGGAGTCGTTGCCGCGATGGCACCGTGGGCCGCGCCGTATTCAATGGCCTTCTTAGCGTCGTTGAACTCCATGAAACCGAACTGCAGGCCAGAGGCGAACGAATCCCCGCCGCCTACACGATCAAGGATTTCAAGATCGTCATATTTACGGCTTTCTTGGAATTCGCCGTCGTGCCAGAGCACCGCCGACCAGTCGTTAACAGTCGCGGTTTTCACACCGCGCAGGGTGGTCGCGGCGACTTTGAAGTTAGGGAACTCTTTGACTGCTGTCTCGATCATGTTTTTGAAAGCACCGGTCTCGATCTCGGAAATGTTGTGATCCACCCCCTCGACCTCGAAGCCGAGCGAAGCAGTGAAATCCTCCTCGTTACCGATCATCACATCCACGTATTTCGCGATCTCGCGGTTGACCTCGCGGGCCTTGTCGATACCGCCGATGGTTTTCCACAGCGACGGACGGTAGTTCAAGTCATAAGAAATGATGGTGCCATACTTATTAGCGGCTTTAACCGCCTCGACGGTGACCTCAGCCGCGCTCTCCGAGAGAGCAGCATAGATCCCGCCAGTGTGGAACCAACGCACTCCGAGTTTTCCGAAAATATGGTCCCAATCGATATCGCCGGGTTTGAGCTGGGAGGCGGCAGTATTACCACGATCCGGATTCCCGACCGCGCCGCGAATCCCGAATCCACGCTCCGTGAAATTCAAACCATTGCGCACCGAGCGACCGATCCCGTCGTCTTCGCGCCATTGGATAAAATCCGTGGCGACGCCACCCTGCATGATGAAATCCTCGATCAGATGGCCGATCTCGTTATCAACAAAAGCGGTCACCACAGCCGTCTTGTAGCCGAAACACTTTCGGAGGCCGCGTGACGTATTGTATTCGCCGCCGCCTTCCCAGGCCTGGAACTGGCGGGCGGTGCGGATCCTGCCCTCGCCCGGATCAAGGCGGAGCATCACTTCCCCAAGGGAAATCTGGTCAAAGTTACATTCGGATTTTGGTTTAATGGTCAGGGGCATGGCGGAGTGATTCAATGGTTTCAGCGGTTTCCTGTAAAGACGTTTGGTTCAGAGCAGTGTGACGAACTCTTGATCCCCGCCTGCTTGTCTTGTTTAGGGGATGTTTTGCGCTGCGTGAGGATCACCATCCGCCATAAATCACACCCCAATTTCCCAGAATCAACTTGAAGATGCCGCCTCACTCACGAACTTCACTTCTTATGGAAAGGCTGACTGCAGATTTTTTCACCCGCGACGCCGTGGACTGCGCCCGCGCCCTGATAGGCTCCACCCTCTTCTGGGAAGGCTGCTCCGGCCGCATCGTGGAGACCGAAGCTTACCGTGCGATCGGCGATGAAGCCTGCCACACTTGGCTACGTCCAGCTTCGCGGGATTTCATCGAGAAACACCAAGCCGGAGATGCCTACGTCTATCTCAACTACGGCGTCCACTGGCTTTTCAACATCCTCATCAAAGGGGCAGCCGGAAACGGCTTCGTTCTTATCCGCGCCTTGGAGCCGATCGAAGGGATCGCGAAAATGACACATCGCCGCAACGGCATCAAAGAAACCCTCCTCACCGCCGGGCCCGGGCGACTCACCAGCGCTCTTGGGATCGGTCGCGAGAACCACGGCAGCAGTTTTCTTGAAACAAAAGACCGCTGGATCACGAAATCCGACGGCTGCGAGACCGTCTCCGGCCCGCGCATCGGAATCTCAAAAGCAGTCGATCTCCCATGGCGCTTCGGCGATCCCCGCTCAAAGAACCTGAGCAAAAAATTCTAAATCTTTAAGAAAATCAGAACGCGCCATTGAGTTTCCGGCCTACCCAGAATACGCCAAGAAGGAAAATAAGAACCACGAGAGTCGCCCAATGCGACCAGAGAGGAATCCGATTTTCCAACGGCTTGGGCTCGGGTAACGCATCGATGTCCCGGATCAGATCCGGCAACTGGTCGGGAAAGATGCTGCGACCTTTCGAAACCCGGGAAATTTCTTCCAACATCCCGGGCCGCGCCGGCTGGCCGGTCTTTTCAAGATCCACTCCTTGGGCAATGATCGTCGTCTCGGTAGGCAGATCCGGAGCTCCCTCCGTGATTGCACGGAGCTCCCATTCGCCAGGAAGATCAATCCTAAACCGCCCGCTGTAGGCGCCCCATTCGGATTCGTTTTTCTCCAATTCTATCCGGCGCGTCGTCCCGTTCGGAGAAGTGATATCCACGCTCACAGCGCCTTCTTTCAAAGGTGCGCCATTCGCATCGAAAGCATTGGCCTTTAAAGTCACAGTCGCGCCGGGCTCTGGCCGCTCCGGAGTGAAAAACATCCGCACCCGCTGGCCAGCTGCCATATTCCGCTGATAACTCATCCACCTCGCGACCTGACCCCAGAATCGATAATGATAGAGATCCTCGACGCCCCGGCGCCAGCGCCATGCGGAATCGATACCCATGAATAGGACTTTCCCGCTCCCCGCTGTCTTGGTGACAAGAAGGGGAATCGGGCCGTAGGGACCACGCCGATTCGCATGCACCGCGAGAACCTCAGTCCCGCCCTTCGCACGCACGACTGGCGCGTGCCAGAAAAAGCCCGGCAGACGCCGCCAAATCTCGGGGTTTTCCTCTTCGGAATCACCCAGCATCGTCAGCAGCGAAGCCCTTCCTTCCGTAGTCAGATTCAGGGGAGTTGCCAGATTTTCAGAAAATCCTTCGGGATTTTCCTCGTCAAGAATCACCGGCATCAAATCGGACAAGGCCGAGTCCAAAAGACTCAACTGATTTCCCTGCGAGCCGGGCATGAAAATCACTCCCGATGCCTGGTTTTCAACCAGACCGCGGATCTGCTCCGCCTGCTCTTCAGTGAGCTGATCCGGCCCAATTCCCACGTCTCCAAGAAAAACCACGTCGAACTTCGATAGCTCTTCCAAAGTTTCAGGAAACTTCTCGATATAGTCAGCCCCGGCCCCGGGACCCAGCTCCGGCCGCAGCAGGAGACACGAAAGCTCAACCCCGGGATCGCGTGAAAGCGCATTTCTCAGGAAACGATATTCCCACCGCGGCAGGGTCTCGATTACCAGCACGCGGATCTGTTCTGGACGGCCCGCGATCGTAAATTTGTGCGAGTTATTGGCGGAAACCAGCTCCCCGTCCTCGACAGGTATAGACAGGGTCAAGGTCGATGAGCCTTCTTTCTCCAGACGCCACAGGATGGAGTCGTAGGTCTCGGCGTTTGGAGGCAGGACGATATTCTTCGTGCGCTCCCGTCCGCTTTCGTCGCGCAGCCGCACAATCGTCTGCACCTGCCTGTCGAGCGACGAGCGTATCGAGAAAGGGATCTGCACGTTTTCCCCGATGATCCCGTAAGTCGGCGCGGTGACCGTAAGCAGATCAAGATCCGGCAGACGTATCTCGCTTCCAACCGGAATCGTGAAAATCGGCACACCCCGCAGGCGGTATTTCTGCGCCGCTCCAACCGGAGGAGCTCCAAGATTGAAATCGCCGTCGCTGAGCATCACCACCGCGCGAAGGTTGTTTTCTCTTTCCAGCAGCTCCGACAACGGGGTGCTCAAATCGGTTGCCGTAAGCCCTTTATTGGCAGGACTCGCGAAAGATTGTGAGGAAACATCGTTGGCACCACCTGAACTGAGTGGCTCCCACAGCTCTGATTCGAGGGCTTTTTTCACCCACGCCTCGCGGGCAACGATTCCGCCGGTCTCGCCATCAGCCACAAGCACTGCCGGCAGCTCCGCGTCGAGAGTTTTCATGGATCGTGAATCATCCCAGAGGATGGCGATCTTCGGCTTGGTCGTCGGATTGATGATGGTCCGCCATTCCGGCTGCCACAACAGCATCACCACCAAGACAGCGATAAAAAACCTCAGAGTTTCGAGAATTGCAGTCCTCCTGGGATGTGGGCTACGCCTCCAGGAAACGATGCAAAGGAAGGCCACCCCGAGCAGAGCGATGATGCCAAGCCAAAGGGTGAGCGGTGTCGGATTTAAATGCAGCAAGAGAGTAGGCGGGCAGATGTTAGGTATTAGCTAGCCGATACCCGCGATTAGGGCAAGGGGCGATGCCGGGTATCGTTCATGAATTCATCAGGCACTTTTTCATCACCTCTGCGGCGAAATCCACCTCCAACGCGCTAATCCCAAGAGGCGGAGTCAACGCCAGCACATCCCCTTCCGGACCATCCGGCAGCGCGATCACCCCCGCCCTGAGCATGGCTTTCACCGCGTCGATCACCCGCTCCCCACTGTCGGTTTCCACCCCCATCATGAGTCCCCTGCCGCGGATCTCCTTCACGAAATCCAGATCTCCCAACCCTCGCAGGGCCTTCTCCAGATTTTCAGCCGCCATCTTCACCATACGCCCGGTCTCAGGCTCCCGGTATCTCCTTAGCGCCTCAATCGCCATCGCGCAGCCCATCGGATTTCCCAAAAACGTACTGGTATGCAGGGCCTCGCCCTGACTCAGAGGCCAAGCATCCATCACCGCTGCCCGACCCACACAGACAGAGATCGGAAACCCTCCACTCAGCGCCTTCCCCAAACAAATCAGATCCGGCACCACGCCCTCCCACTCACAGGCGAACATTTTCCCCGTCCGCCAGAACCCGGTATAGATCTCATCCAAAATCAGCAGAGCCCCCACCTCATTACACCAATCTCTCAGCACTTTAAGAAAACCATCCGGCGGCACGACAATCCCGCCTCTCCCCTGAATCGGCTCCACCAGAACAGCCCCGATCCCACTCCCGTCGACTTTCGCCAGATCGTTTCTGAAAACTTCAAGATCCTCTCCATCCTTCGGAAACCGCAGCCGCTCGGCCACTTTCGCCATCTGCCCCTCGAACGGCTCACGAAACCAACCAATCCCCTGCCCCAACAGCGCCCCATATCCAAGGCCATGGTAGCCACCCTCGAACGAAAGTATCCCGCTCCGCCCCGTCGCCAGCACCGCCGTCTTCAACGCCGCCTCCACCGCCTCGAACCCCGAATTCCCAAACAGGCATTTCCCCTTCCGCCCCTCCCATTTTTCAAAAGTCATCTCTGAAAGCACCTCGCAAAGCTCCACTTTGACCCGTGCCGGATGTACATCTCCCATCGCATGCATCAGAGAAATGCTCTGCTCTCGTAACGCATCTCCCGTAAAACCATACCCCAGCCCCGCGACCCCGAAGCCGCTCGTCATGTCGAGAAAACGGTTTCCATCCACGTCCCAAACGTTCACCCCCTCGGCCCTTTCCCAAAATATCGGCCAGTCATCCACCAGATACGTCGTATTCCGGCACTCCACCTCTCCCAGCCTCCGCCCCAACTCAAGGGACTTCTCTCCGGGCACATTCGTTAAAATTTCAGGAAGCATCTGGGTCTACCCTCAATCGATTTTTTGAGATTCACAATCTAAGAAACGAATCATCTCGCTGGCCCGCCGCAAACGCTCATCGAACAGCAGGGCACCACTTCCCAGAAGCACCGCGCCAAGTCCCACGAAATGATACGTCTTAACGGTTCCATCTAACAGCCTTCTACGATTCCCACTCCCGCAGCCCTCATCCCGGCAACCGCCTTCTCCACATCGCCGGGCACCAGATTCACTCCCCGGCACGCGGAAAGATGGAGCGACGTGCTGAAACCCTCCTTCACCGCATCGAGCGCGGTGAATTTCACGCAGTAGTCGAGAGCCAGCCCGCAGACCGTCACATCGGTGACCCCCGCTCCCCGCAGCCACTCCGCCAAACCAGTCGAATGTTTCCCGTCGTTGTCGAAAAACCCGCTGTAGCTATCCACCACAGCGCTCGTCCCTTTCGGAAAAATTTTGGCGATTTTCCCAACATCGAGCCCGTCCGCAAACTCCGCGCCCTCGCTCCCCTCCACGCAATGCACCGGCCACATCACCTGCGGCAGCCCTCCCAGCTCACCCATCCCGTATTCGCTTTTCCCCGGGTTGTTCACCGCGAAGCTCCCGTGGTCCGGCGGATGCCAATCCTGAGTCGCCACAACCAGCGGAAACCCCTCCATCAGCCGGTTCACCACCGCCACGATCTCATCACCCCCCGCAACCCCGAGCGCCCCGCCCGGCAAGAAGTCCTTCTGAATATCAACAACGATCAATGCTTTCATAATAGTTCAGTATGGAGGAAAAAGCCGACGGAATCGGTGGCACTGGACTATTCCAAGGAAGAGGATATTCCTTGGAAGAGATAATGGGAAATTCGGAAAACCGAGGGGGCTCTTCAGCCCGATACCCGCAGGCAATCCAGCAAGCCACCACCGCAGCCTCCCCGCCAGCCCCCGAGCGAACCGGCCCACATCCCCATCGGCGGCATCCATGCCCAACAAAGTCATCACCGCATGCTTGGTGTCGTCGCTCACCATGCCCCGCCCGAAAACAAGGCTTTGCGCCAGGCGGCCTTTCCGCAAGCCCGCGATCCGCCGCGCACCCATCCCTTCGAACGGCAAGCCGATCGAATCCCCAAGCGCCCCGCCTAACAGACAGGCATGCATGACAGTGTCATTCTTCATCGTCAGCCTCCGGAAATTTCCTCGTAACCTCATTTTCCAGCTCCTCCGCCCGAAAGGAACCGCGATCGCGTGCCCTCTGGGTATTCGAAATCGCGACCTCTCCGGCGAATCTCCTTGAACCTCCGCGGCAGTTGCAGTCGCGATTTCTAAATCGCGGTTCCTTTCCAAAGACTGCCCAGTCACGAATTCGATTCGCTAAAATTTGCGAAAATTCGCGCTTATTCGCGTTTAAAACCACATCCTCAGCCGCATCTCGACCTAGCAACTCAAGTATCCCGTTCATCCTCTTCCCCCTTTCAGCATCCCCTCCCTCTCATTCCACAAAGCCTCCTCCAGCCCCGCCGGATACACATGCGGATTTTCCAGCCTCCGTATTCCCGGATGAAGCATCTTCAAACCTGCCGCGCATCGCTCCCGCGCCAGCTCCAATCCGGCACCGCTCTCCAATTTCACCCCGCCTCCCATCACTGGCACCAGCAGGTCATGCCCGTCGCCCTCCAGCACCTTGCGCCTCAGCCCGTCGAGCGGATCTACTATGGTCACAATATTTCCCGGCTCGCGGCCTTCCGTGTAGATCGCATCGCCTACGAACAAACCTTCTTTCACAAAACGCCTGACCTGCTGGCTCCCGGGAATCGAACTTTTCGCCCGCTGCTCGCTCAACTTGATTTTAGGTTTCCAAACCCCCGCCTCATCCCTCAGTGCCGCCAGTTTATAAACCCCGCCCAGCGCAGGCTGATCCGCAGCCGTCACCAGATTCGTCCCCACACCCCAAACATCGATCCTCGCCCCCTGCGTCTTCAAGCTGGTGATCAGGTGCTCGTCCAAGTCATTGCTTGCGACGATCTTCGCATCGGGAAAACCTGCCTCATCCAGCATCGCACGACCCTGCTGGCTCAGCCATGCAAGGTCTCCCGAGTCCAGCCGGATCCCGCCGAGTTCATGTCCTCTTTCGCGCAGTTTCTTCCCCGTAGAGATCGCATTCTTAACTCCTTTGAGAGTGTCATAGGTATCCACTAGCAGAATCGAGTTATCCGGCATCGCCTCAGCATATTTATCAAAAGCCTTGGCCTCGTCATCGAACGACATCACCCAAGAATGCGCGTGCGTCCCTTTCACCGGAATCCCGTATCTCATACCCGCTAGCACATTCGAGGTTGCCGCGCAGCCGCCGATAAACGCCGCCCGGCTCGCCATCAGCCCGCCATCAGGTCCTTGCGCGCGGCGATATCCGAACTCCATCACCGCATCCCCCGCCGCCGCTCCGCAGACCCGTGCCGCCTTGGTTGCGATCAATGTCTGGAAATTCACCATATTGAGCAACGCAGTCTCCGCGAGCTGCGCTTGCAGAATGGCTCCGCGCACCCGTAGCAGTGGCTGATGCGGAAAAACCACAGTCCCCTCCGGGATTGCATCGACCGCTAACTCCAGATTCAGATCGCGGAGATAATCCAGGAAGTCGTCCCGGAATAGCGGCTTGCCCCGGTTTCCCCGCAGACCCGCCAGATAATCCAGCTCCTCCACCGAGAAGCCAAAATCCTCCAGCCACTCCAGCGCCGGACCAAGCCCTGCCGCGATCGCATATCCTCCCGCAAAGGGAAGCTTCCGGAAAAATAATTGGAACACGCTTTCCTGCTCCGCTTTACCCGCGTCGAAATACGCTGCGGCCATCGTCAGTTGATATAGATCTGTTTGTAAGGGTGAATTTTTCATAGCTCAAAAAGGAAACCGCGCTTCACAAGCGCCTCATATCTTCGTCTGTCGAACCGATAGAGCCGCCCCGGTCGGTGCGCCCCCATTTCGAATTCCTCCAACGCCACCAAAAAATCAAAAGCCAGGACCTTCCTCCGGAAGTTCCGCTTATCCACTTCCCGCCCGAGAATCGCCTCATACAGCCCCTGCAGTTTGCCCAGCGTAAACCGTTTCGGCAGGAGTTCAAAACCCACCGGCTGATACCGAACCTTCCCGCGCAGTCGCTCAAGCGCCGCACCGAGGATTTCCCCATGGTCAAATGCCACCTCGGGCATCCCGTCCACCTCAAACCAACGCGCTTCGTCCGCATCCGTATCTCCCCGCGCCGGATTCCGGTCCGGCCTCACCAGCGCGAAATACGCCACGCTCACCACCCGCCCACGCGGATCCCGGTCCACCGCCCCGAAAGTGAATAACTGCTCCAAGAAAACATCTTTTAACCCCGTCTCCTCTCCGAGTTCCCTCCGCGCAGCATCCTCCAAGCCCTCGTCCATCAGCACAAAACCACCCGGCAACGCCCAAGCCCCCTTGAACGGAGCTATCCCCCTCCGGATCAGCAACACCTGCAAACCCGCACCCCCATCATACCCAAACACCACACAATCCACCGTCAACGCAGGGCGCGGGAACTCGCAGGTGTTGCTCATTAAAATTAGTTAGTGTTATTTATACACGAAGTCAAGCGGAAAAATCAAATGCACTTACGCCAGCTCCCGTATAGGGTAGGTCAATGACCGAAGCCGAACGCAATAGAATCATCCGCATGGCATGGGAAGACCGCACCACCTTCGATGAGATCCACGAAAAAACCGGACTAGCGGAAGCCGACGTCATCAAACTCATGCGCGCGGAACTCAAACCCTCAAGCTTCCGCATGTGGCGCAAGCGCGTCTCCGGCCGCGTCACCAAGCACCGCAAACTCTTCTCAAATGCCACCGACCGTAAGAGAGGCCGGGTGGATATGTCGGAAGAGAGCTGAAATCTTAACGATCGAAGTAGGGGCGTCTCCGCTTAACGCTGTCAGTTTAAGCATAAAGACCGAAGAACTGAATCAAGATCACTCAAAATGGAATGGGAGCCAGATTCCCAATATTTCGATCTGTGTCCATCTGTGAAATCTGTGGTCAAAAAATTCTAACCCTGACAGTGAAGAGCTTCTCAGCCCGCAGTCCCAATCACTTTTCCACATGCCGCGGAGACGCACCTTCTCCACGTGACACCCGCTCCGAAAAAAAAATCCAAATCAGCTGTGAATAAACCTTTGGGAAATAAGGATACCGAACCCTGGATCAAACTGCCCAGTTCTCCAACACCCGTGAATTCCGTTCCCATCGAAACTGCGGGAAACTCATCCGAATGCGGCCTACCGAAAGGACCCGTGGTTTAGAAACCACGTCTGCAACGGGAGCGGGCTTTCCCGGTGAGTCACCGAGCATATCGCGATTTCGAATACCCAGAGGGCACGCGATCCCGGTTCCTTTCCTCCCGCCGCAGGCGAAAGGAACCGTGGTTTAGAAACCGCGTCTGCAACGGGAACGAGCTTCCCCGGTAATTCGCCGAGCATGTCGCGATTTCGAATACCCAAAGGGCACGCGATCGCGGTTCCTCTCCTCCCGCCGCAGGCGAAAGGAACCGTGGTTTAGAAACCGCGTCTGCAACGGGAACGAGCTTCCCCGGTAATTCGCCGGGCATGTCGCGATTTCGAATACCCAAAGGGCACGCGATCCCGGTTCCTTTCCTCCCGCCGCAGGCGAAAGGAACCGTGGTTTAGAAACCGCGTCTGCAACGGGAACGAGCTTCCCCGGTGAGTCGCCGAGCATGTCGCGATTTCTAAATCGCGGTTCCTTTCCTCCCGCCGCAGGCGAGAGGAACCGCGGTTTAGAAACCACGTCTGCAACGGGAACGGGCTTCCCCGGTATTTCGCCGGGCATATCGCGATTTCGAATACCCAAAGGGCACACGATCGCGGTTCCTTTCCTCCCGCCGCAGGCGAAAGGAACCGTGGTTTAGAAACCACGTCTGCAACGGGAGTAAGCTTCACCGGTATTTCGCCGAACCTGTCGCAAATTAATCTCGCTCTTATATAAGTCCCGCCTTATATACTTCCGCCGTGACCCAGCAACCCCAGCCCTATGAGCATGCGATCAAGATCTACAAGTGCTTGTGTGATCCCAACCGTCTACGGATTCTGAACCTGTTGAACTCCGGGCCGCAGTGCGTCTGCCATATCGAGGGAGTGCTGGGAATCGGATCGGTGCGGACATCCCAGCAGCTGGCCTACCTGCGCCGGCATGGCCTCGTTGACGTGGAGCCGTGCGGGACGTGGCGCCAATATTCCCTACCAGCCAAGCCGTCACCGGAATTGGCGGCCAATCTTTCCTGCCTGCAGGACTGCACCTTCGAGAATCCACTGTTCAAAGCGGATCTCCGCAAACTGAAGACTATTCGGCGCAAACTGTGTGGCCCGGAACCCAAATGAACCCTTTTCCCAAGATTGCCTCACTTTAAAGATTCAACCCCGAATGGACAAATGCCCGCCAATCCAAGGTGGTTTGCTATCAGATCTCCTATTCAGAGAGACTTTTCCTAAAAAAATTCGCGCCCATCAGCGTCCATTCGCGGTGAAAAAAAATCTCCACACTCGATCACCAGCCACTTTCCAAATGAACCACGACCAACCAAAACACCTCCAAACATGAGTCTCGACAAATTATCCATGGGCTTTTTCGAACGCCATCTCACCCTGTGGGTCGGCTTGTGTATCGTCGCCGGCATCGCCTTGGGTAAGATCGCCCCCGACCTCGCAGGAACCCTCGATGGCATGGCCATTTTCGTCAACGGCGCGCCAGTGGTCTCAATCCCCATCGCCATCTGCCTCTTTTTCATGATGTATCCCATCATGGTGAAAATCGACTTCGCCGAGGTGGTGAAAGCCACCCACAACCCGAAGCCGGTCACTCTCACACTGATCGTCAACTGGGCGATCAAACCCTTCACCATGCTCGCCATCGCGACGCTGTTCCTCGGTGTCTTGTTCAAAGACCAGCTCCCCGGCACGGAGGTGCTCAAGGACGGCTCCACTGTCGAACTTTACCGTTCCTACATCTCCGGCGCCATCCTGCTCGGCATTGCGCCCTGCACCGCGATGGTCCTGGTTTGGGGCTACTTGGCGAGGGGGAACCAAGGTCTCACGCTCGTCATGGTGGCGGTCAACTCCCTGCTCATGCTTCTGCTCTATGGTTTGCTCGGTGGCTGGTTGCTCGGTATCAACAATATGCCGGTGCCGTGGCAGGCCCTGCTACTTTCGGTCAGCATCTATGTCGCGCTGCCGCTGGTGGTTGGCTATTTGTCGCGGCGCTGGATCATTCGCGCCAAGGGACTGGATTGGTTCGAGAAAAAATTCCTGCACATCCTCACGCCGATGTCCATCATTGCGCTGCTGGCGACCCTGGTGCTATTGTTCAGTTTCAAAGGCGAGACGATTCTGGCGAATCCGCTCACCATTCTCTGGATCGCCATCCCTCTCACCTTGCAGACCCTACTGATTTTCGCGCTGACCTACGGCGCGGCAAAATGGCTAAAACTCCCTTACGAAGATGCCGCGCCCGCCGCGATGATAGGCGCATCAAACCACTTCGAGGTCGCCATCGCCACCGCAGTGATGCTATTCGGGCTGTCTTCCGGCGCCGCACTTGCCACCGTGGTCGGCGTGCTCATCGAGGTCCCGCTGATGCTCTTCCTAGTCCGCGTCTGCCAACGCACCAAGGGCTGGTTTTCCTGAGTCCGGGGAGGCGAGCAAGAGGAACGGCAATGAAAGCGGGAGTCGAATGCCCGGGGGTCTCAATGAACGATTTCACCGGATAGTCACCTTGGTACCTTTTCCGACGAGGGTGTGAAAGGTGGCGGCGTCCCAGTTCGAGAGGCGGATGCAGCCGTGGCTGCCAGCGCGGCCGATGGTATCGGGGACAGGAGTACCGTGGATGCCGATGCCGGGGCGGTTGAGGCCAGCCCAGAGTATGCCAACGGGATTGTTGGGACCGGGAGGGAGATTGTGGAAGTCCTCGGTGCGTTCTCCCCGCTTGAGCACGCCGAGATCGTGGCGGAACCAGGGAAAAGGCACGGAGCCGACGATACGCCACTCTCCTGCCGGCGCGGGGTGCTCGGCGGAGCCGGGGGTGATTGGGAAAGCGGCGATGAGGCGTCCGTTTTCGCGTATGCTGAGGATTTTTTCCCGGAGATCGACGGTGACGTGTCTTGCCCTCGCGGTGGCGGAGGATGGAGCGCGGTAGGAGGATGGGTAATCGTGGTAGCGGAAGGGGCGCGAGACGGCGGGAACGATGACAGTGGTGCCAGGTAAGGCGGTGTTGATATTGAAGCCGGGATTGAGGCTGCGGAGGTATTTCTGGGTGGTGTGGAAACGCTCGGAAATAACTTCGCTGAGAGTGGTATAGGGCATTTTGGGCTGCTTGGCCTGATCCTCGGGTTCAGAGGCGTTGGGACCTAGGATAGAAAGATCCTGCGCGGTGATGCGGTAGATGGTGTGGCCGGGAATGCCGCTGGTGTCCGGCATCCAGGTGGGCGGCAGGGAGTTCGCTAGGCGGTAGTTCGCCATGGCTTTGCGGGTGAATTCACCGAGGCGGCCATCGACGACGCCGGGGCCGAAGTTTTCCGAGTCGAGGAAGATCTGCTGCCGGAGAATGTCCGGGTGGGTGGATGAGGAGCCGGTCGTATCGGCGAGTGGGTTCCGGAAGCCGGCGCAGCCCGCGAAGAGGACGACGGACGCGGCGGCGAGGGTGAGAATCGGTTTCATTGAAGTAAGATGGAGCGGCGTGTCTCTGACCGCTGGATAAAAATAGAGGAAATAGCTGAGCTTGTGCAGGCGCTCGGAGAGACTCCTCTCCCAGCAGTCGCCCCTTGTGTGCCGGAGTCGTATGCAAAAATTAGAAGTTTTACCAGGTGCCCCCCTCACTTTCGGTTGCTCCCGCTTCCGGGAGTCCGCTTGAAAAGGCGGGCTTTCTGGGGGGGCTTCTTCACTGCCTTTTTTGCTACTTTCTTCGCGGGGCGCTTCTTCCCCGGGGCGGCTTTTTTGATCGCTACGGCTTTTTTCTTCGGCTTTTTGACAGCTTTAGTTCGTAGGCTTGGGGGAGCCTCGAGTGTGCCTTCGAGTTCCACGCCGAAGACATCCTCAAGCGCATCGCTGGCGATGCTGCGGCGGCGATTGCGTTGGGATTTTCCGCCGGTGATTTGGGTAGCTGCGGTATCGACATCGATCAGATCCTCATGGTTGACACCACGCAGGAGGAAGAGCAACTCGGGGCGGGTATCGAGACGCGCACCGATGCCATAAACGACCGCCGCGATATGTTTGCACATGCGGGCTCCGTCCGGGCAGTTGCAATCCATTTCGATTTCACCGGGGAGCGGGAAAAGACCCTTCTTTTTATCGGTGACGACGTCCATGATCTCGTCGGAAAGGCGGCCTTGCAGAAGTTCTAACAGCGAGCCGATTTTTCCGGTGCATTGCTGCTTGAGCGTGCCCCAGTTCGACATGGCCAAGGGGGTGATCTTTATGTTGATCGTGTAGAGTGAGGAGCCGGAGACGATGGCTTCGACCTCGCCCTTGCGGATTTCCAAATGGCAGACCGAGCCATTGCGGACATAGGTGCGTCCGCGCGGCAGGCGGTTGCTGAAATCGCTAAAAGAGTCGAGGTGATTGCACCAGCCCTTGCCCCAGTAACTGCTGGCGATGGTGCGGCCGGTGATCTCGATGGGCTGGATCTCCACGCCTTTTTTGCGGAGCTTCTCCATCTGCTTCACCGCCTTGGCGCGGCGAGTTGCCACTGGCACGTAGGCTGGCCATCCGCCGTAATCGTATCTGCTCATATTGTTTTACGTTTTATTGATGAAATTATTCCATCGCCCGGTCGAGGTCGAGCGCGACCATGCTGAGGATTTCCTGGTCACTCATCTCGGTAAGCGCGGCTCCGGCGTCGCCTTCGAGAATCTCGTTGGCCATCTTTTGTTTGTCGCGGATCAGGGCGTCGATCTTTTCCTCGATGGTGCCGCGGGTGACGAATTTGTGGACCAGCACGTTGCGCTTCTGGCCGATGCGGAAGGCGCGGTCGGTGGCCTGGTTTTCGACGGCGGGATTCCACCAGCGGTCGAAGTGAATGACGTGCGAGGCGGCTGTTAGATTCAGCCCGGTGCCGCCGGCTTTGATCGAGAGGATGAAAAACGGCGGGCCGTCTTCGCGCTGGAAGTCGTTTACGAGTTGGCGTCTTTTCCCAACGGCCGTGCCGCCGTGCAGGACGAGTCCTTCGCGGTCGAAGACCCCGGCGAGGAATTCTGCAAGCGGATCGCAGAGCTCGCGGAACTGCGTGAAGATGAGTGACTTTTCGCCGCGTGAGGCGATCTCGGCGCACAGCGTGGCGAGCCGGTCGAACTTGCCGCTGGCCGCAGGGGCATAGCTTCCGTCGCCGGTGAGTTGGCTCGGGTGGTTGCAAATTTGTTTGAAGCGCATCAGGGCACCGAGCACCAAGCCGCGCCGCTGGATGCCGCCGCTTTCGTTGTCTTCAAGGGCTTTGGCGAGGGTGGCGACAGCCTGCCCGTAGAGCACGGCCTGGGGTTTCGCGAGTCCGCAGAAGACCTGCATCTCGGTTTTATCGGGAAGATCGGGCGCGATGCCGGGATCGGTTTTCATGCGCCGCAGGATGTAGGGGGAAACGAGCTGGCGTAGCGGCGCGTAGCGGGCGTGCTCGCGGCTTTCGAGCGATTTGGCGAAGGCTTTGAATTTGGTGGCGTTGCCGAGCAGGCCGGGATTGATGAAATCAAAGAGCGACCAGAGATCGCCGAGGCGGTTCTCGACGGGTGTGCCGGTGAGGGCGACGCGGGTGGCTCCGCCGAGGTTTTTGACGGCGCGCGTCTGGCGGGAGCCGGGGTTTTTGATCGCCTGGGCTTCATCGAGAATCACCCAGCTCCAGCCGGGTTCCGCCAGCCATTCGAGCCGCGAAACCATGCTGTAGGTGGTGATGACCAGATGGGTGCCGCGCAGTTGGCGAGTTGGGTTTTTCGAGAGCTTTGCAAGATCAGCTTTCGGGGTTTCGGAAGGATGGGCGATGAGCAATTCCAAGTCCGGGGCGAAGCGCTCGGCTTCCGCTTTCCAGTTACCGATCAGCGATGCCGGGACAACTAACAGTGAGGGCGGGGCTTCGGGCGATTCCTGACGGTGACGGAGGAGCGCGGCCAGCACCTGAATGGTTTTTCCCAAGCCCATGTCGTCGGCGAGACAGGCTCCGACGCCGAGTTGTGAGCACAGCCAGAGCCAGTTGAGTCCTGCGAGCTGGTAGTTGCGGAGCTCGCCACGAAGCGCCTGCGGCTGTGCGCCGCCCAAGCCGTCGGGGCTGCGCAGGGCGGCGAGTTTTTCACGCAGCGAGTCGCCGGCTTCGATGAATTTCCACGAGCGCTCATCGGCACTCTGGCTGTCCTTTCCAAGATCCGCTGGTGCTCCGGCGAGCAGCCGCATGCCTTCGGCGAAAGAGAGTCCGCCGGCTCCCACTTCCCCTTCAACTTGCTTCCAGTGGTCGAGCGCCTGTTGAAGTTTTTCTCTATCCACCTCGACCCACTGGCCACGGATCATCATCAGGCCTTCGCTGCTTTTGAGGAGTTCCTGGATCTCCCGAGCGCTCAGTTTTTCACCGCCGAGGGCGACTGAGATGTCGAAGCTGAACAGGGCGTCTTTGCCGAGGCTGGGGCCTTCTCCACTGTCAAGCGTCACGCCGACTTGGGGTCGCGCGCGCTTGCGCCACCAGTTCGGCAGTTGGGCGAGGAGGCCGCATTGTTCATAGATGGGAATCTCGCTGAGAAAGGCGTAGGCCTCCGCCGGGGTCCAGACGAGTGGGTGGAAAATGTCGCTGGTTTCGACGAGGGACTTGATCAACTCGCTGCTTTTCGCGGCGGCTTGGAGTGGCGTGAGAAGCTTGAGAAGCTCGGGCTTGAGCCGTTGCCCTGCGTATTCCTCAAGCGCGCGGCCCAGCGGGAGACGCCGGATTTTTCCCGATCCGCTGAGTCCGGCGGCGTAGGTGGCCATGAAGGCGAACGGGTAGTCGAGATCGTTTTTGTTCTCGGCGAGGTGGAGCGTGACCCGCCCGACCCGCGCCCATTGCGGTGCGTGGCTTTCCAGAAAGGCGGAGAGTCCTCCGCATTCGGAGGAACGTTCGGCAGTCCAAGCAAGTAGCCGCTTCCAGATTTCTAACAGAACATCCGGACTCAGGTACTCCGCCCCGGGCATAGGCGGCGCGTTCAGAACCCACTCGGCTAACTGCGCCGGGCTCGGCGGCTCGACCGATTGGGCATCGGGCACCACGCCTTCCGGGACATGGCAGAGTGCGCGTAAAAACTCCGCGGCCAGATCCCGCCAAAACACCACGGATCGCGCGGATGAAGATGGCACTCCGCCCGCCGCCAAAGCGACCAGCCCGGCTGATTCATCCTCGGAAAAGCGCCCCGCCAAGCCCCGCTCGTCCGCATCTACTGAAGACACGGTAGCCAAAACGCCCTGCGGCGTGATCCGTAGTTCGAACAGAGCACTTGTCATCTGCCGCAGAGGCTGATTTCCAAAGGTATCGATGGCAAGCGGGAAGCGCTTGGAGACGGCGGGGTTCTCGGGAAAGTCACTCGTGACATGACCGAAGCTGAAATCGGTGCTACCATCCAAAAGTGCAAGGTCCAGTGCCATTCATTCCCAAAACCCACCCTTATTATGATTTCTCGTCTCGCAACCGCCCTCATCCCTCTCGCCCTTTCACTCACCGCCTACGCCGAAGTGTCCTCCGATCCCGCCGCCAAAACCAATCGACTCGCCGACGAGAAATCCCCCTACCTCCGCCAGCACGCCACTAATCCCGTCGATTGGTATCCTTGGGGCGAGGAAGCCTTCGCCGCCGCACGCAAGCAGAACAAACCCATTTTTCTCTCCATCGGCTACTCCACCTGCCACTGGTGCCACGTCATGGCGCGCGAGTCTTTTTCTAACAAGGAAATCGCCGCCATCATGAACGAACACTTCATCAACATCAAAGTCGACCGCGAGGAACGCCCCGATGTCGATCAGGTTTACATGACCTTCGTCCAGGCCACCACCGGCAGCGGCGGTTGGCCGATGAGCGTCTGGCTCACCCCCGACCTCAAGCCCTTCGTCGGCGGCACCTACTTTCCACCCGCCGATGCCCAAGGCCGTCCCGGCTTCAAAAGCGTCCTCCAGCAGCTCGCCAAAGCATGGGAAAACGACGAGAAAGACATCCGCGCCAGCGCCGGAGAAATGACCGAACGCCTCCGCCAGCTCGTATCAGGCAGCGATGCCCCTGACGAAAACCTCCCACCCGCCAGCGCTCAGGAACAAGCCCTCGAACAGCTCTCCGCATCCTTCGATGAAAAACACGGCGGCTTCGGCTCCGCACCGAAATTCCCGCAGCCCGCCAACTTCGACTTCCTCCACCACCTCGCCGCCGTCCACGGAACCGATTCCGAAAAAGGCGCATCCGCCCTCCGAATGACCACCGCCACGCTCCGCAAAATGGCAGACGGCGGCATCCACGACCACCTCGGCGGCGGCTTCCACCGCTACTCCGTCGATCGCTTCTGGCACATCCCCCACTACGAAAAAATGCTCTACGACCAAGCGCAACTCGTGACCGCCTACCTCGATGCCGCCCGCCTCAGCGGCGACGATTCCTTCCACGCCACCGCCCGCGATACCCTCGCCTACGTCACCCGCCGCATGACCCACCCGGAAGGCGCATTCTACTCCGCCGAAGACGCCGACAGCCTCCGCGGCCCCGATGCCCCCCACAAAACCGAAGGCGCATTTTATATCTGGGAGAAAAAGGAAATCGACTCCCTCCTTGGCGAGACCGCCCCGCTCTTCAACTACGTCTATGGCATCGAGGCCGATGGTAACACCCCTCCCGCCAGCGACCCTCACGGCGAACTCACCGGCACCAACACCCTCATCCGCCGCCACAGCGAAGCCGAAGCAGCCACCAAGTTCGATCTCGACCCCCAAGTCGCCTCCAGCCGCCTCGCCGCCGCCCGCGAAACCCTCTTCGAAGCCCGGGAAAAACGCCACCACCCGCACCGCGACGAGAAAATCCTGACCGCATGGAACGGCCTCATGATCTCCGCCTTCGCCCGCGCCCATCAGGAACTCGGCGATCCCGCCTACCTGAAAGCCGCCACCCGCGCCGCCACCTTCCTCCGGGAAAATCTCTACGACGAAAAACGCGGCGTCCTCCTCCGCAGCCACCTCGACGGCCCCGCCGCCATCGATGGTTTCGCCGCCGACTACTCCTTCCTCATCCAGGGCCTGCTCGACCTCTACGAAGCTGGCTTCGACCACCGCTGGCTCGCCTGGGCCGACGCGCTCCAGAAAAAACAGGACGCCCTTTTCCTCGATGCCAAGAACGGCGGCTACTACGCCTCTAGTGGGAAGGACAAAAACGTCCTGCTCCGCGTCAAGGAAGCTCAGGACGGCGCCGAACCCTCCGAAAACTCCGTCTCCGCCCTCAACCTCCTGCGCCTCTCCGCCATGCTCGACCAACCCGAACGCCGCGAACGCGCCATCCTCCTGCTCCGCGCCTTTGGTTCGCAAATCAAACAAACCCCAACTTCCGCACCTCTCATGCTCGTCGCCCTAGACGCCGCCCGCGCCAAACCCGCCCAAATCGTCATCGCCGGCGACCCCGCCGCAGAGTCAACCGCCGCACTCCTCGCCATCGCCCGCCAGCACCCGCGCCCGCACCAATCCGTCCTCCTAGCAGACGGAGCCGAAGGCCAGGCCTTCCTCGCCACCCATGCCGATTTCTATCAATCGCTCGCACCCACCGACGGAAAAAGCACCGCCTACTTCTGTGAAAACTTCGTCTGCCAACTCCCCACGACCGACCCGGAACGGTTGCGCCAACTGCTCACCGAAAAATCTGAGGATAAATGAAACCAAAAAACAACATCACTCCGCCAGCCACCTGCCCCACCGGCTCCTGTGGTGGCCCCGGCCTCTGCCCGGGCATTGCCCTGTTTATCGCATATGCCGTCGGTGCCGGACTCACTCTGCTCACCGGTATCCATTGGCTCGGCTGGGCCGTCGGCGTCCCACTCGCCCTTATCCTCATCACAGGGCCCCGGAGGCTCCTTCCTAAAAACGATGCAAAGCGATAATTTGGTCAAGCATGCCGACCAACTCATCTGCCCTGAAATTCAGAACATCCCACAGGATTTCGGCGTCGATACCGTCATAGCCGTGGATCAGCCAGTTTCTCATTCCTATCATTTGTTTCCAGGGAACAGTCGGCCAATCGGCGATGAGTTCCACCGGTAGCCGGGTCGCAGACTCACCGATCAGTTCCGCCACGCGTTCGGCATGCCTGCGGTATCCGAGATCTGTTTTCAACCGTTCCATGCTTCCATCGGAGGCAAGCTGTCGCGCCTCCAAGGCAAAGCCGCGCATCTGCTGCAATGTCTCGAATGAATCACGCTTTGGCATACAGAATCCTCGAATCGTTAATCACCCCGGTTCCAAAGCGACCCAGCATCGCGAGCGTGTTCAAGTCCACCTTGCATCCGAAAAGCCCCGACAATTCATCGGCCACTTTGAAATGATCCAGACCCGGGTGTTTTCCCTCTTCGTATTCAATCAGCAGATCCACGTCGCTCCTTCCCGGATCGAAATCAGGACGATCCGCCGAGCCGAAAAGCCTCAGGCTCCTAACTCCGTTATTGCGGCAGTAAAGACCAAGCTCAGCCTGCGATGGTAGCGTTTCGATCGGCACGAACGAACCATGCCACGCATCAGGACGGCCATCAATGCAGGATTTCTCCTGCACCAGCATTTCGAAGTGCAATGTTCGATGTTCGGCATTCGGCTTTCAATAGTCGGAATTGATCGCCCCTGTCTTCATCGACGACCCCTCGGAGCTTGTTTTCGACTATACCATCCCACACGAACTCACATTCGTGAGTCGAAAGGTTCCTTCCGAAAAAGGCGGGGTGAAAACCGTTACGCCCGAAACCATTAAATCCTATTTTGGGTATGCATGCGGCTTGGCCGACTGATGATCTTCAGCCGAGTGCTTTGACGTGAGCGATGGCAGCGGACGCCAATCCTACCGGATTATATCCGCCCTCCAGTGTTGAGATAATTTTTCCGTCGCAATGCTGGTTGGCATGCAGGACGCAGCGCACGGTCATCTCGCGGAATGTTTCATCGGTCCAGCAGAGTCCGCCAATGGGATCATGAACGCGTGCATCAAAACCAGCCGAGATGAGGATGAAATCGGGTTTGAAATCATTGATCGCAGGAGTGATTTGAGCATCCCATGCGGCGAGAGCGATTGCCCCATCGGAGTTACCCGGCAATGGGATATTGAGATTGAAACCCTTACCACCACCTATCCCTGTTTCATTGGCATGGCCAGTATATGGGTAGTTGTCTTTCTCATGAAGTGAGACGTAGAGCACCGATGGATCTTCGATGAATATCTCTTCCGTGCCATTGCCGTGATGCACATCCCAATCAATGATCACGATCTTTTTAAGCCCGTGCTTTTGTTGCAGGTAGCGGGCAGCGATGGCGACGTGGTTAAAGATGCAAAACCCCATGCCCTGAGTGCTTGTCGCATGATGCCCCGGCGGGCGAATCGCACAGAATGCCGATGAAACATCGCCACGCATCACAGCGTCTGTTGCTTCTAACACTGCGCCCGTTGCAAGGCGTGCGATGTCATAACTTTCCTCGCAAATCGCGGTGTCGCCAGTGCGGAGTTTGTGCGCAAACGTTTCGACATCATGGTAGACTATGTCGTGGTAGTTGTAGCAGTGGGCGAGTAAAATATCCGATACCTCGGCATTGCGGCCTTTGAGCCGTTGAAACTTTTTCGGTAGTTTTTCTAGGGCTGCCATCAGCACACGATAGCGATCTGCCGACTCCGGGTGATCAGGTCCGGTATCGTGATTTACGTAAATGGCATCGTAATGAATACCGGCTTTTCGAGTTCGTTTGCTCATCGATGATCGAGGCGCTGAATTTTTTTCTCCTTCAGGAAACTTTTGCGGGATTGGAGAATTTTAGAGACGGAGATTTCGAATTCTTTTTCGTCACAGCCAGACGATTTGGATTCTTTTCCACCGGCAGCGATGAACAAGCCGGACATCGCTCGGTTTTCCGGCATCACAGATGCCCAGAAGGTTTTGATGAGTCTCCGCTTTGCAATTCCGGCGAGCGCGCCAAGAAGAAATCCCGCCATACCAAGGTGCCGGCTAGTCTCATGAACGACGAATGCGACTTCTGCACGTTTCCCATCATCATCCAAGTAGTAGCGCCCAATGGCACGCAATTCTTGACGCCCATTCACCTCTTCAAAAATGCCCAGAGCCAGGTCTTTGCGTTGATCGACTGCGGCGAGTTTGTAAGCCGATTCGCCGCTCATGCTATCGCGATGATAGCCGTAGCGGAGGCGAACGGTTTGCTCATCGTGTGAGTAGAAAAATTCCTGAATGGTGCGCATATCACTAGGGTGGAGCGGGCGAACCAACAGCCGATGATTCTGGAACTTCATCCATGAGCTTTCGATGCCATCCGTGGACGTGCCAGTCTCGGTGGGTGGCATGGTGAAAAACTTCGGTAGCCATCCTTTCTCTCGTGCCCCGGCAAGCAGGGATTCGCGATGGTCCGGATGTGCGACTTCGACCAGACGAGCAACTCGTTCGCGGATGCTGCGCCCGTGTAAGCTCGCAACGCCGAACTCGGTGACTACATAATGCACGTCGCCACGCCCCGTGCCAACACCACTACCCGCTTCAAGCGCGGCGACAATGCGGGAACGATTGTCTGTATCGGAAGTCGAGGTCAGGGCGATGATAGGCGTGCCTCTTTTACTGCGGCCAGAACCACGAATAAAATCCTGAAGCGCGCCGATGCCGCCATAAAATCGATGCCCAGTGGAATCGCGAACCACCTGGCCAGTGAGGTCGATTTGTCGGGCGCCGTTGATCGCAACCATGCGGTGATTGCGTGCGATCCGATCGGGATTATTCACCCAGTCACTGGTGTGGAGTTCGATGTCCGGATTGTCGTTTACGAACTGGTAGAGTTTTTTGCTACCCATCACATGACTGGCGATAATTTTCCCCGGACGGTAGTTTTTCGCAGAGGAATCCACCGCACCACAGCGCACAAGATCCATGAGCGCGGTGTTAAACATCCCGGAGTGGATACCCAGGTGTTGGTGTTTTTTAAGGGCCATCGCCACGGCCTTGGGCGAGTTACCGAGGCCGACTTGGATCGTTGACCCATCTTCGATGAGTTGGGCCGCATAGCGACCGATGCGAGCGTAGCGATCATCGAGGCCACCTAATTTCATCTCGGGAAGCGCTGCGGATTTCTCGATGAAGTAATCGATCTCCCGGACTGAAATCTGAGTGTCGCCATGGGTGCGTGGCATCTTCGGGTTGATCTGCGCAATCACCAGACGGGCACATTTTGCAGCGGATTTAACGATATCCACGCTAACGCCATAGGTACAGATCCCTTTTTCGTCAGGTGGACTCACCTGGATCAACGCGACATCAATCGGCAGAGGCCCATCTTTGAAAAGCGATGCCACCACCGACATCGCACATGGCGTGTAATCCGCTTGCCCGCGTTCGACGGCTGCCCTGAGCGCGGGGGTTAAGAAAAATGAATTAGGCCTTAGAACGTCCGCGTATTTCGGATCTATCCATGGGCTTTCACCAAGGCCGTGGATGTGAACGATTTCGATATCTTTGTATGATTCGGCATAGCCCAACATGGATTCAACCAGCCCCATAGGCACAGAGGCTCCACCACCAATGAACACCCGACTGCCCGGACGAATCAATTGGGGCCACTTTTCTGCCTCCAGCGGTTTCATGAGCGATATCGTAGCAGAATCGAGTCATCACCCAATCAAAAGAGCTGGAGAGTTTTCCATATCGATTGAAAAAACACGAAACCAAGCCCCAATAAGCTCTAGGGAGCACGATCCTCAAGATTGTCATTTCAACCGAACTAACTAGCAGGACGAACTCCCAGCCACTTCCTTAAAGTTCTCAGCGGTCTTTCTCCAGCAATCTCTTCATCGCATCACCCATCGCTTTACCGATTTCGAGATAGGACTCCGCATTGCCTTGGTAGGGATCACGGCCGCCTGGTGATACCTCACGGCACATCGGGCGGGTGTCGATGCTGATCACGTTGTTTGCGAAATCGGGATACTTCTCTGGATCGCCGACTGCCATCTGCGCGTCGAACACCTTCTGTTGGTTGGGGTTCATCGGACCACCGCATTTGGCGAGGGTTCCGACCACCACCGGCAGCCCAGGAGCACCGAGATCCTTGCGCAGGTCGCGGATGAGGTTGGCGAGGTTTGTTTCGTAGGAGGCTGCCTTCGAGTCCCATTTACCGTCCGCGATACCCTGAAACCAAACCAGTCCGGCCAGCTCCGCTCCTGGCCCGGAGTCGCCTGGATAGATCCGCTCCAGCTCGTCGCTCAGCGCCTTCTTCACGGCGTCCGTCAGCTCCATGTAGGACTGACCGTTGAGCAGGTAGCGATCCAGATCCAGCCACTCATCCATCCGCTCCAGACCGTTCCACGTGTCCTCGCCATTCCCAGGGTTCTTGCAGACGTAGGCCTTGCCATCGAGAGCCTTGTTCACCCCCTCCCAGTAGCTGCCGGTGATCGAGTCGCCGATGAAGAGCACGCGCGGGAGCGGCTTGGTCGGGTTCTCGCGCTGCGCGAGCGCGCCGAGCACCGTTTCAGTCACCTTGGCTGCGAGGTTGCCGACGCTGTGGACGTTGTCGCTCTTGGGAAATCCCTGCCGCCGGACCTCGGCGTTGAGGTCGTTGATGATCACGCCGTTCTCCCGCATGACCTTTTCCGCCACCTTATTGTAGGCGTCCTCATCGCCGTTGCGCCGCCCTTCCTCACCATCCCACACCGGCGTGGTCGATCCCCAGACCAAGGTCGCGCCCGTCTTCTTCATCTTCGCCACGAGCGTGCGCAGGTTTTTCTCGAAATCCTCCACCGATGTGATGTTGTAGCCGGAGAAATACTTCGAGCTGGCATCCCGGTAAGTGGCGTCCCAGACGCCGAAGTTGAAGTGAATGATGTCCCAGCTCCCTCCGTGGTCGGCACCGCCACCGCTGGAAGGCGGTCGGAAATCGTGGCTCAGGTCGCGCGATCCGCGCTCGAACCAGATGTTATTCCTCACCCCGAAGCGGAGAATCATCACCCGCTCGTCGTAAGCATCGCCTAGCCGCTGTCCCAACATCAGATCGACTCCCATCATTTCGCCAGCATCAGGGCCGATGCGGACATCGGTCGCAACCCGGAGCGGATGCGCCGGGGCCTCTGTGTTGTTGTGGATCGGGTGCGCATCGTAAAGGACGACATCGTCGCGTGTGACCCATTCTCCGTTTCCATTTTTAAGGAAAGCGTATTCCGGATTCTCGGCCACCACCGTCTCCAGCGTCCCAGGCAGCAAGGTCTGTGGCAACCGGAAGGCGTGTCCGACTTGTTTGAAGAAAACCGTGCGGAAGAGGTAGCGCTTCTTCGGTTCGAGGGTCACGGCCGTAATTCTCGCCCGCGCCTCTCCAATGCCTCGGCCGTAAACCTCCTTGCCATCAAGGGTAGTCAGGTTGAAAGCCGAATCGCCCTCGCCGGGGTGAAGCTCATATTGCCCGGCTTCCTTCACCGTCAGCCAGCCGCGCAGAACAGTGGTGTAGCCGTCCTTCATGGCTTCGGCGGGAAACGGGATCATCGGAACCGGCACGCGGCCCCGCTTCTTCGGGTCGGTGCGCTTGGTGCGCTGATCACCCAGTTCGACCAGGCTGGTGACCACCGGCTTCATCGCTTCGTAATCAGCGTCCGCCGAGTAGTTTCCCTGATACACCGAGCAGGTCACGTGCTTTTTCTCTTCGCCCGGGGTGGCCTCCGCGTTCGGATAAAAATCTTCTTGGATACCCTCGGTGCGACCCTCGATCACGCCCTGCTCAAGCACCATTTCATCACCCGCGAGGATGAAGACCTTGATGGGCTTTTCGGATGCGAAGGCGAGCAGCGGGAGTGCGCAGAGGATTGAGACGATAGTTTTCGGGGACATGGGGAATAAACCTAGATTCAGAATTGCGACCCACGAAAGACTCTAAATACACGAAAAATTAATGAATTGTGAATCCAAACGCCTGCATCTACAAGGGAAGAAAGGAAAACTTCTTATCTCTCTGAACTTTAGTGTATTCTGTGTATTTCGTGGTTCGATATTTTGCTATTTAGGATAACGGAGGATGGTAGTGCAACATTACACGGTATGTGGCTTGAAGACCCTTTGGGTCACAAGGAGGCTTTTGGAGAATTGGATTGGAATGGCGCTAGGAAAGCACTGCCACGCTGGATTTAACGGCGACGGCGAGGGAGCGCGAGGAAGCCGATGGCACCGAGAAGCGCTACAGATGGCTCTGGGACGTTGATGACTTCGTTAAAGGTAGTCGCAACGCGGATCTCGTCGATGCGACCTTGTTGCAATGGTTGGGCCATGACAGACACGTCGCCAGCACCGGAGATAGACAAGTCCATATCGGACACCGATCCTCCAAGAATGACGGGGGAGTGGGAGGTGTTTCCCGTGACATAGTCGAAGCTTTCGTTGAAGAGGATTGAGGAATGGCTGCGGGAGCGGGTCATGCTTGTAAAGAGAAGGGTGTTTCCCAACCCCTTCGCACATGCGGAGTTCTCCTTGTCTATCCTCCGCAAAGGGCTTGGAAAGACCCTTCTCCAAAAAAATGGCGGCGTTACTCGCATTCGCTGTATCGATTGGTTCGAATTCGGTGCCTCAGAATAGAGCGCTGTGACTACCCGTCCTTTCAAGTCGAATTTCGTCATCGGTTTTTTGGTAAATCAGAACCCAATCCGGTTCAATGTGACAATTTCGTCTCCCGAGCCAATTTCCAATCAATGGATGATCTTTGCTTGCATCCGGTAGTGGCTGTTGCGTCAAAAGAAGTTCGACCATCTGCGTGAGCTTATTCGGATCTTTACCTCTCTTGATTTGCTTTCGAATGTCTTTCTTGAATTGGTTCGTTTGGGAAAGCTTCATTCTTCAGTCCAACTGGCAGCTAAGTCTTCGAGAGAATCGAAAGACTCGATTTCTTCGTTTTTATCGCTTTTGTCCAAGACACTCGCGGTCAAAGCATTCGGAACGCGCAGTTCAAGCGGAAACTCGCCCCGAAGCGCGATCTGCCGGTAAAGCAACCTGACCGCCTCCGTCGGGCTCATTCCAATCTGCTTGAGGATGGCTTCCGACTTCATTTTCGTCTCAGGGTCAAGCCGGGCGTGAACTGTAGCTGTTTGGTTCATGGGGGAATCTGTAGCACATCTGCAATACAGTCAAGTTGCATCTATTCCGAGCGTAGAGAATAGCCATTCGGATAGTCCCCGCAGTTTAAAGTTTTCCGCTCGTCGGGCTGGCGGTAATCGGGTAAGAACAGAGGCATTAAAATAATAGAAATTACTTGGCATTTTCAGGCTTTTCCAGTCCGAGCGGGAACGGGAAGATGCGACGGTCATTCTGCCGCCAGATAGGAATCTGGAAATAGCTGGGGATGTGACAGGGGTTCCGTCGTCGCTGTGCAATGCCGGGATGAATGCTGGGCAGTGGAATGCAGCCCCTCCTTGGGGCTTCGCCTGCTTGGTGGATTCTGTTGAATGAAGCTCCAGAGCAGGATCAATGAATTTCCTCACATGTCCCCGCAAATCCACTGCCTTCATGGGTGGATCACGATTTCAGAGGCTTGAATATAAAATCCCGGTGGGGGTTTGAGAGTGAAAAGATCGAAACTCCATTTTATCATTTTACTTGAGACCCATAAAAACCGGCAGGTGGTCTATTTTTTCATGACGGCCTTCTCGGCTTGGCTTTTGAACTGCTGCAGAAGGTGAGTCCGATGAAGAGAATGCCAGTAATTTGTTTGTTCATTTTTCGATAGATTACTCTTATGGTGGGTCTTCTAAAAGGCGGTTTTACTGCTGAGACCTAGGGATTTGAGGTGAGCTAGATTTCTGGACCGGAAGCTTACAGACTCCATCCATGAACACCACCAAACAAAGAAAGCAATACACCGCCGAGTTCAAAGCCCAGGCTATCGAACTCATGGCAGCCGGCAGACCAGTTGCCGAATTGGCCGAAGAACTCTACAACAACACCAACCTGCTCTACTCCTGGAGAAGCACTTGCGCGCCCTGCGACGCGAAATCGCCCTCCTCCGCCAGGAGAACGACATTTTAAAAAAAGCCGCTGTAATTCTCGGCACCAAACCCCAGCCGAACTTCGGAAGATGATCGACGATATCCGCAAAGCCACCGGTCACGGAATCCGACCGATTTGCACTGTCCTGGGGGTGGCGCGCAGCAGCTACTACCACGCCGCCGAACCCACGCCCACGATGCTCGCCGACACCGGTCTGGGAGATCGGATCGAAAATGTTTTCAAGCACCATCGGGGTCGCTACGGATACCGGCGGATCCACAGCGAACTATCTGACTCGGACGTGGTCTGCGCACCCGCCCGGATCCGGCGAATCATGGAAGAACGCGGTCTGCGAGCCATCCAGCCCAAGACCTACATCCCTAGAACCAGCGACGGACGGGCTGACAAACTCTCGCCCAACTTGCTTCTCGGTAAGACCTTACCGGAGCAGACCGACCGCGTCTGGGCAAGCGACATCACTTACATTCCCACCGCGCAAGGATGGCGGTATCTGGCCGTGATAATCGACCTTAGTTCGCGGCGCGTCGCCGGCTGTTCATCGCCACCCAGAATTATCTTTCGCAGCGCGGCATCATCGCCCCCCGCGTCGTGTCGCTGGTGTGCGATGATCCGGATGTCACCTTCACCTGGTGCAAGCCCGAGATCGCCCATTTCAGGTGGGACTTCGCCCCGATAGCGCGCCGCATCCTGCACTGGCTCAATCATTTGGATCACGGCCAGGAAGACCGCCGCCAGAGCTTCACCAATGCGGAGTTCATCGAGGACGGCACGATAGGGCCAGCGCCTTGGAATGCACTTCCAGCCTCTTCCCTGAAGTTTAAAGTTTAGAGTTTGAAGTTTTTCCTCCTAAAGTCGCTCCGTGATCGCACGCGTCCTCATCGACGGCCCTTCGGAGCTCGTTTTCGACTATGCCATCCCCGCCGACCTCCCCGTCGTCGAGGGTTGCCGCGTACGCGTGCCGATCCGCCAGAAAACCACTTCTGGGACCGTCCTCTCGGTCATCCCGCCGCCGGAGCAGAGCGAGTTCGCCGTTCGTGAGGTAAAATCCCTCATCGACCCCGAACCACTCATCACGCCAACTCTTCTCAAGGTCGCCCGATGGATCGCAAACTACTACGGTTCCAGTATCGAAAGTGTCATCCGCTCCATCCTACCGGAGGCCGTCCGCAACGAGGACAATTCCGCCAAGACCCGCCGTATCGCCATCGCCAACGAGAACCCGGATCAAGAGGAGTTTGAAAAACTCGCAAAGCGCGCCCCCAAGCAGCACGTCATCCTCACCCTTCTCCTCGCTGCGGAAAACCGCACCCTCCCCACCACCGATCTCGGCGACAACTCCGCCCCTTCATTGAAAAGCCTCGAATCCAAAGGCCTCATCAAAATCTCCACCGAGGAAATCCGCCGCGACCCCGAAGCCGCTGAAGAAATCATCCCCTCCCAACCCCTCACCCTAAACGACCAGCAACAAGAAGCATTCGATGCCGTGAAAGGAGCGCTGACTTTAGTCGGCGTTTCCCCCGATCCCCCCGATCCCCCCCTCGCCCCCTCCCCCTATCTTCTTCTGGGCGTAACCGGCTCCGGCAAAACCGAAGTCTACCTCCAAGCCGCCCAAGCCGCCCTCGACATCGGCAAAACCGTCCTCGTCTTAGTCCCTGAAATCGCCCTAACCCCGCAGACCGTCCGCCGCTTCAAAGCCCGCTTCTCCCACCTCACCGACCAGGTCGCCGTCCTTCACTCAAACCTCTCCCAGGGCGAGCGCTTCGACGAATGGCACCGCATCCGCAAAGGCACCGCACGCATCGTAATCGGAGCGAGATCCGCCGTCTTCGCACCGCTCCCCAATCTCGGCCTCATCATCATCGATGAAGAACACGAATCCACCTACAAGCAGGAAAACGTCCCACGTTACCAAGCCCGCGACGTCGCCGTCCTCCGCGCCGCCTTCGAACCTTGCACCATTGTCTTGGGATCAGCCACCCCGTCCTTAGAAAGCTGGCAAAACACCCTCGCAGGAAAATACCAACTCCTCCGCCTCGACAAACGCGCCGACGCCCACTCCATGCCCCTCGTCCGCGTGATCGACATGCGTTTGGAAAAACAAAAGCAAAAAGGCCAGATCGCCATCCTCTCGGACCGTCTCCGAACCGCCCTCGAGCAACGCCTCGAAAAAGGCGAGCAGTCCATCCTTTTCCTCAACCGCCGTGGCTTCGCCCGCTCCCTGCAATGCCACGGCTGCGGCCATGCCTGCGAGTGCCCACACTGCGCCGTCGCACTCACCTACCACCGCACCGATGAAAGGCTGGTCTGCCACGTCTGCGGCCACCAATCCATCGTCCCGAGGAAATGCCCGGAGTGTAAAAACCCCGGAATCGCCCTCCAGGGATACGGCACCCAAAAGGTCGAGGAGGTGCTACAGAAAGTCCTACCAGCAGCCCGTTTCGCCCGCATCGATGCCGATGCCATGCGCCAAAAGAACGCGCTCAAAGACATCCTGCGGAAATTCAAATCACAGAAGATCGACGTCCTCATCGGCACCCAGATGATCGCCAAAGGACTGCATTTCCCCAACGTCACCTTGGTGGGAATTTTAAACGCCGACCTCGGCCTCCACGTCCCGGATTTCCGAGCCGGCGAGCGCACCTTCCAGCTCATCACCCAAGTCGCCGGACGCGCCGGACGTGGTGAACTCGAAGGCGAAGTCATCGTCCAGACCTTTACGCCACACAGCCCCAGCATCCAGTTCGCCCGCAAGCACGACTTCGAAGGCTACGCCGAGCAGGAAATGGAAATGCGCCGCCAGTTCCGCTTCCCGCCCTTCGCCCACTGCGGAGTCCTCACCGCAAGATCCACCCACGAGCGCCGCGCCGAATTCACCCTCCAAACCCTACACCTTAGATTGAAAGAAGCGCTTCCCGAGGGCATCACATTAGGAGAAGTCCTTCCCAGCCCCCTGATCCGCTCCCACGATCAATTCCGCTTCCAAATCACCCTCCGCTCTCACAAAGCCCGCCCCCTCACCAACCACATTCAGGCCATCCTCCGCAAAACCACCCTACCCGAAGACGTCACCGTCGTCTTCGACATGGACGCGTATAATTTCTCGTAAAAAGTCGGGACATTCCTGTCCCGACAAATCCTAGAAGAGACAGGAATGTCCCTTCTCCTTACCTCGACAGTAAACCAGCCAACTTCCTTCAAAGAAAACGACCTTCCAATGAAATCCTTCGCAGCCCGCGATCGAGTTCTTCGATACTGGATTTCATCGGAAGGAATTTCTCTATGACGGAGAGATTCGTGGTGACGTGATTGTCTGGAACTCCTGTTGTGAAACTTCCTCCTCCCGCGAGGGCAATGGGGAGCAGCAACTGGTCTGCGAGGTAACGGCCGACTGCGGCGCGGGAGCTGAGAAAGTGTTTCATCGATTTTCCGACGCGGGAACCAATGCGATCTGCGGTCAATCCAATCTCTCCACAGGCACTGGCTAGCTCGGATGAATGTTCGAACTCCGCGACATAGACACAGCAGACCCCACGTCCGGGTCCGTCCGGGAGAACCTCAACCCGCGCATCGCCATCCGCGCATGCCTGCTGCTTTTGTGCAGCAACAAGCATGCGCTCGGCGATGTTGGAATTGAGGTTCCGGATCAGAGCGAGCAAAACTAAGGATTTCAGCTCTCCCCTGTCGTGTAGATCTAGATGTGAAAGTTTTGGACATGGTTGGATGTGGCATTCGATCAGGCCCCCACCCGCAGGTGCGAAGCCGCTTTCTAACAGATCGATTTCCACTTCCGCCCCCATCGAGCGCAGTGCCGGGAGATAGACCCTGTCGATAAAATCGAAGGGCGGAGCCATGGGATTATGGGTGCCGCCGGCGAGCCGCAGATTGCTCGGTCCGTCCGCGAAAAGCAGTGCGGGCAGGAGGGTTTGCAAAAGCAGGGTGGTACTGCCAGCCGTGCCGATGGCGAACTGATACGAATCACCCCGGAGCTTCCCGGCGCGGAAGACGATTTCAGTCGAGCCGATCTCCGCTCCATCAGCTGTGCCGTCGGAGACTTCACAGGCGGCTTTCACGCAGGTGAGATGCTGGCGCATCAGGCCGGGCTTTTTCCTTTTGCCCCGGATGTTTGTCATCCGGAAAGGTTGACCTGTCACCATGGCGAGCGTCAGCGCCGTGCGCAGCATCTGCCCGCCGCCTTCCGTGCCGTCAATTTGGATTGCTTTCATTTCTATAAGGAGAAGGGTGTTTCCAACCCCTTTTCAGAGGATAGGGAAATGGCTGGGATTGTGGAAAAGGGGTTGGAAACACCCTTCTCCATATTTTTAATCATCTGCCTGTGAGCCGTCTTTGATCACGAACCTCGCCTGCAGTTTCGCGACCTGCGAGGCGAGACCCGCCGCCTCGACGCTGCGCAGAACTTCGGGGAAATTCTTGTAGGCATCGGGAGCTTCGTCGATTGGATACTTGCGGCAGTTGGTGAGAATATCGGCGGTATCGAATTCGGCATCGACGGTTTTCTGATCAAGTGTCCGCGCCGCGTGTTTCCTCCCCATTGCGCGTCCGGCACCGTGGTTGACCGACCAAGCGCTGCGCTCGGCACCGCCTTGTGCGACCATCACCACCGAGCCGTCCCGGGGATTTCCAGGCAGCAGAATCGGGTGACCTGTTTCGGCGTAACGGGTTCCCGCCAGCGAGAAATGTCCGCCCGGCACAGCACGGGTCGCACCTTTGCGGTGAACCCATGCCTTGTTCCCGTTGACGATTTCTTCGCGGGCGATGTTGTGCGAAATGAAATACACGAGCCCACCTTGGGCACCGGGAAGCACCTCTTGAAACGCCTCCAGAACGAGGGCGTTGATGAGCAGGTGGTTGACGGTCGCGAAATTCGCGCCGAGGTGCATGTCATCGATGTAGGCGTTCGCCTCGGGCGTGCCGAGCGGCGCGTAAACGAGCTGCTTGTCATCCCCGGGAAACGGCGTGCTCCAGTCTCGGAATTTTTTCTCAAGATCCCTGAACTGGCCCTGTGCGAGCAGGTTTCCGAAACCACGCGATCCGCAGTGACTGAGAAACGAAACGTGCCCGTCACGCAGCCCGAAAACATCCGAGGCCTCCTTGGCGGACGGACGGTCAATCACGCGGGTGATCTCGCATTCGCCAAAATGGTTTCCACCACCGTAGGATCCGAGCTGACCGACTTTATCGGAGAAATTTTTGACCCGCTGGCTTTCCAGGATGAACTCGAGGCGGCTACGGAGAGAGTCGTAGCTACCGTCGTGGCCTCTGTGGGTCGAGTCCTCGCAGCTCTCCGCCCACTCGGGAGGAATCCCGAGCGCTTCGCAAACGCGCTGTGTCGCGCCTTCCGTGACGACGATTTCACCGAGATCGCGCCCGACACTACGCCCCTTTTTCACCGAGCGCTGGCCGCGCCCCGCACCCGTCGGGGTGCGTGCCACGATGGCATCAATAAGGGCGCGGCGCGTCGTCTTGTCAGCAATGACATCCTCCGGGATATCCAACTGGAGCAAGGACATGGAGCATTTGATATCCACACCCACGGGGCCCGGATAAATATGTGTCGGCGAGACCATCACGCAGCCGATCGGCGCCCCGTATCCGGAGTGTGCATCGGGGTTCAGGATCAGATCGGTGACACCCGGGGCCATGCGCGAGTTCATTGCCTGCTTGAGGCAGTTTTCATCGAAATTGTCGCGGATCGCATCAGTGCCAATCACAGTGATCGGCTTCCCGACATCGCCAGGGAGAGGAATGAAGCCGAGGGCTTCGTCTGTTTTATGTATGGTGTTCATAGTAGTTTATTTGAATTGGCGTAAGCCCGTGGACTGCGTGCAGCCTGCTGCCGCCGTAGGCAATGCAGCCCTGCTGCGAGCCGACGGCATTGGAACGAAAGAGCCCGATGAAACCCAGGGTTGCCCCCTCGCAGCAGGCTGCATTGGGCAAAGCTACAGCAGGCTGTAGCAGTCCAGGGAGCCGGAGGCTCACTTTATGTGTTTGAGAAAAATAGGCGACAAGGGATTGGAAAGATGGTTCATGGCTCTACCACTGAGCTACCTTGCTTGCGCAAGAGCCGGGATCGAACCGGCGACAAATGTAATCTTTCCGGCATTCGCGGAGAGTTTGAAAGTTAGAGCTGACAAGGGGTTGCGAGACATTCCCGGCCTTGCGGCCGGTGACGGATTTGAACCGTCTGGTTACCTGATGTAGTCCCGCAGGCATTCAGCGTTTTTAAAAATTGAAAGGCACGGCGGCGAGGGTTTGCGGGGACATTGGCTTTCGCCAGCGATTTAAAGTCGATGTAGTCCCGGCGGCATCCGCCGTGCCCGATTGGTTCATGCGGTTTTCATGGTTTCGTTAAGTGGTTGGGATTCGATTTCTTTGATCCAATGAGTCTCGCTATCACCGCCTCGTGCGAACTTGGCGATGATTTTGAAAACATTGTCGCTGAAACCGGCGACGTTGAGGATGTCCTTTCTGTCCGGCACCTGGGCGCTGGTGTTTGGGATGATATCGATGCAGACGAGCTTCGCCTTCGGATTACGGTTCTTGAGCTTTTCCCATTCGACCATCATGGCGGTGCCACGGTTGGCCTTGGGATCGGCCCAGGATTCATTGTCTGAAACGAAGATCACGAGATCGGGTGTCGCCTTTTCGCGGTTGAGCCGGGCGAGAGGCGCGGAGCAATTGGTTCCGCCACCACCGATTTTCCCGAGCTTTTCCGCGTTGGTCATGACCGTATCACTAGGGTTGAGCTTAACGTCGACGACATCGACTTCGAAAGGCAGCACCCGTGCGGTCCGGTTTTTCCGAAGAAAAGCGGCCGAGACGAGGGCAGCGACATCGATGCAGCGCACCTTGGAGCTAGCGCCCTTTTGGTAACCGGTGACAGCCCATTTCATTGATCCAGACACGTCCGGGCAGATGACGATTTCGCCATTGATGAGCGGAACGTTTCCGATCGCAGTTTCCATCGCGTCCTGCAGAGCCTCACGGATCTTGCCAGGCACCTTGTCGGTGTTGAGGAACGCGGACAGAAGCTGGTATGGGAAAACCCGTGCACGTTTGACCTGTTCGGGATCGGCCAAGCGGGCGGCGATTTTCTTCACCAGCCCCTTGTCCTTGAAAACCCCGTGACGTTCGAAGGTGTTCAGGTTCATACGTGTCATCTGCCACGGCGCGTTCTCCGCAATCGTGCTCCACTCCTTCTCGCCAAGATCCAATGCGGTGAGCATCTGGAAAGGAACGTCGGGAACCTCGCCCTCGCGGGAGACCTTCCATGCCTCATAGGCGCGGACGGTTTCCGGAAGCGCTGCTGGATCGTGCGGTTTCCCGATCAGCCATGCGTAAAAAGCTTCGCGAGCTTTCTCCGCAGGGCGCGGGTGAACCATTTTCACGACATCAGCGAGCGAAGGATTCTGCCCGATGGACGCGCTGAGAAGCTGACGCTCGCTTGCGCGCTCAAGCCACTGGCGGACCAGACGTTTCGGAGCCGAACCCAGAGACTTCCGCCCGGTGACACCGGAGCGCACGATCTGGACGAACCTGCGGAGCATCTTGCCGTTGTCGATGACCTGGGGGAAAACCTCGACGAGGCGATCCCGGTCACGGGCGGCGAGCACGGCGCAAAGCAGTGCGGGCATGTCCTTCATGTAGCCTTTCTGACGCGAGTAGATCGCAGTCCGGGCGAGGAAATCGACGCTGACTTCGTTAGCGAGAGCGAGCACAAGATCGAGCTGTGCCTCCGCAGAGCAGTAATAGGTGCGGGTGATGCAACCGGTGGCCGCCATGCGGGCGAGCGCCGCTTCCGGAGAAAGTCCGTAGGCAACGCCTCCCGCGTCGTTGCGGGTCGTGGCGGCTGGAATGAGTTTTCCGCGGATGGATTGGAAGATTGATGTATTTGCCATTGGTTACGTCCGGTTGTTTGCGGCGGACGAGAAGATATATGGCATTGGACGTGCCAGGTTCTGATTTTTCACTCCATAAAACACCCAAACCTTTTGTTCAAAAGGGTTTGCGGCTCTTACAAAATATCTTGGAAAATATCCGCTTCAGATTTTTACTTCTTTTCTTATTTTTTTCGCTAGTCTTTTCGCCATGAAGCGCGTTGCGATAGGAATCCTCGGAACTAAAATGGATGGTGGCACGGATTTCCGGCGATGGGACATGTGGAGGCCGACGGTTTCCCTATTCCAGCACGACGATTTGATGTGGGACAGGTTGGAACTGCTTGCCGAAGGGAACTTCTCCGTGCTTTCCGACCAGGTAATGGATGACATCCGGGTGATTTCTCCGGAGACCCAGACCCAACTTCACGAGGTCAGCTTCGGCAAAGACCCGTGGGATCTGGAGGCGGTCTACGGGACACTACATGATTGGGCGCGGAGCTATCCATTTGATCCTGAGAACGAAGAGTATTTCATCCACATCACCACAGGCACGCACATCGCACAGATTTCGCTTTTCCTGCTGAACGAGGCGGGAACCCTGCCGGGTAAATTGATCCAAACTTCGCCGCCGACGGTGAAACGAAACCGCAAACCGCCAGAGCCGGGCTATTCCGTGATCGATCTGGATCTCTCGAAATACGACAAGCTTAGTACCAGATTCCAGAAAGAGCAGGCGGAGGTCACTGATTTCCTGAAAAGCGGAATCGCGACAAGGAACCAGACTTTCAACCGCCTGATCGACCGAATCGAGCAGGTCGCACTGGCTTCGAAGGCACCCATGCTTCTGACCGGCCCCACGGGCGCGGGTAAATCCCAGCTCGCCCGTAGGATCTTCGAACTCCGTCAACAACGCGGCGGACTGCGCGGAAATTTCGTAGAGGTAAACTGCGCGACACTGACCGGAGACACGGCGGCTTCCGCATTATTCGGTCACACTCGCGGGTCCTTTACCGGTGCGCAAAAGGACAGGCCAGGGCTGTTACGCGAGGCGGATGGCGGGCTGCTTTTCCTGGATGAAATCGGCGAACTCGGAAGCGACGAGCAGGCGATGCTGCTGCGTGCCCTCGAGGATAAAACCTTCCTCCCGGTCGGCGCTGACAAGCCGGTGACGAGCGATTTCCAACTCATCGCCGGGACCAACCGGGGACTCCGGGAGGCAGTGGCTTCGGGTAAATTCCGTGAGGACCTGATGGCCAGGATCGATCTCTGGACCTTCGATCTGCCATCGCTTTCCCAACGCCGCGAGGACATCGCGCCGAACCTCGAATACGAGCTCGACCGCTTTCACAGGGACGGCGGGCGCAACGCCAGTTTTAACAAAGAAGCAAAAGATACCTTTCTGAAATTCGCAGAAGCCGCAGACAGCGCATGGCACGGAAACTTCCGCGATCTCAACGCTGCTGTCACACGCATGGCGACGCTGGCTCCGCGCGGTCGCATCAGGCTGGAGGAGGTGAGTGAGGAGATTCAGCGGCTTAGGAAGAATTGGTATCGTCCGGGCAAAGCGCAGTCATCCGAAGCCATAGCTCCCGAGCAATTTCTCGATCCGGAAACGCTCGCAGAAATCGATACTTTCGACAAGGTCCAGCTCGCATACGTCGCAGGAGTTTGCGCACGATCCAAAACCATTTCCGATGCCGGTAGGGAAATATTTTCAGTTTCCAGAACCAAACGTGCCGTCAAAAACGACGCCGACCGGCTCAAGAAATACCTCGCTAAATTCGGGCTGAAGTTCGATTCGTTAATTGGCTTAGGCAATTAGAAACCACAACTCCCTCCCAATCACGCACCCCGTCGATATGCGGGGCGGAGTTGGGGCGCGCTTCGAATTCCGCTAAGCGGTCATAATTTCGATCAGTCCAAATGTTCCTAGTCCAAACCCATCCAGCGCCTGCGAGCCTTTCAGCGAAGCCATCGCCGCGAACGGATCGCGAATTCCGGCGAAACGGAAGGCGGCATTGATAGCGGCGAGGTCTAGGTGAGTAAGGATGGACGGATTTTGAAAGCACGCCCCCTCACCAACCACATTCAGGCCATCCTCCAAAAAAACACCCTTCCGCAAGACGTCGCCATCGTCTTCGACACGAAAGCGTATAATTTCTCGTAAGGAGTCGGGACATTCCTGTCCCGACGAATTTTAGAAGGGACAGGAATGTCCCTTCTCCTTACTCCCATCCACACAGCCCGTCGATATGCGCTGCCGACCCGTCGCGGAGCCAGCCGTCGAGCTGGGCGGGGTCTTTGAGCTGCTGACCGCGGAGGCGGGGGACGACTAGGTGGCTGCAGGTGATGCCGGGGAGCACGCTCATATCGCCCCAGATTTTCTCGAACTGGGTGACGGGGAAAATGTCTTCCTGGCCGTGACCCCAGCGTTTCTTGACATCTTTGAGGGTGACGTAGGTCGGGAGCTGGGCGGCGAGCTTGCGGATGGCGGCGGTGATTTTCTCCTCATCCTCCGCGAGCAGGTCTTCGCGGGTGAGGCCGATGCGTGTTAGCAACTGATCAATATCGATCCAGCAGCTCAGGGTGTTGTAGTAGCTGAGGGCGAACTCGTCCTCCTCGTTGGGCATGGCGAGGCCTTCAACCAAGCGTACCTGGCCGTTGACGCGGGCCAGCCCGCCTCCCCTGTCTTCGAGGCGGCGGGAAATGACCTCGAAGGTGAGGGTCGCGCCGCTTTGCAGGTGCGCGCCGAGCAGAGTCGGGTCGAGATCGGCGCCGAGGGTGTCGATGTTGTGGAGGAAAAGCGTTTTCAGGCCGGGCCTTTCGCGTAGGACGGCGGCGAGGGTGCCGTTGCGGAGCATGTTGGGGAGCTCGAAAAAGTGGCCGACAGGATGGAGGCATTGGAGCGGGAGGTTGTCGGTATAGTCGCTACCTTCGCCTGCACGATTCGCCCAGCCGATGAGGGCGGTGCGGAGGGAGTCGCGGACTTTCTGCTGCTGCTCATCGAGCATCTGCTGAGGCATTTCCTCCCAGGCGAAGCGCAGATCACGCTCTGTGGGAACCATCCGCAGGCCGACGGATTTCCCGCGTGAAAGCAAGAGTGGTCCGGGATAGTTGTAGTTTGCGACATGGCCGAGAAAGGCATCGGTGGGCGCGTGGGTGAGGTAGCTGGTGGTGAAGATATGCGGCACCGTTGCTCCCGATTCCTTCGAAACACGGCGGCTCTTGGCGAGGTGGGTCTCGATGAAGGTCCGGTGTTTTCCGCCGAGCTTGGCGAAAGGATTGAGCGCCTTGCACACGCCCGCACCCTGAGTCCAGCGGCTGCCAGCGCCTGCTGCGAGGGTGATGACGGCGACGCTGCCATCTTTAAGCGCGGCAGTGCCGATTTTCCCAAGGTCTTCATTTCCTACGGAGCTAAAATCCTGCACATCCTCAGCCCGGACGTCCTCGATAATCGAGTTGTTAGGTAGCCGGTTCTGAGCAAGGCCGATACGGCCGTTCTGTAGATCGTGGCGAATCTTTTCGTGGAGTTCACGGTCAAAGCCGTTTTCAGAAAGCAGACCTGCAAGCGAGTTTGCCGAAGAAGAGTCGGTTTCGTTGCGGGGCAGGAATGAATCGAACAGATCCTGCACCAACCCGCCAAAAGCCGTGGTTTTACGCGATGCCGCAGCGAGACAATCGAGCTCCGCGCGCGCGCTGGCGGGTAGATTGCGCGGATCCTGACGGAGGGTTGAGGGCAGTTGCAGCTTGTAGTAGCGGGGCGGAAGGAGCGCGGATTTCCCGGTAAGGACTTCCGAGAAGGTCCCGTGGGGATTGATTGAGAAATCGTAGACCACCGGCTCCATCGCGAAGGGCAGGGCGTCCTGCAGGCGCGCCTTGGCCGCGGACATGATGCGCTGCATCGACGCTTGGGCTTCAGCTTTCCGTTCGGGCGCGAAAATAAATCCCATGCCACCGCCGGACATTCCGCCAAGCATCCAGAAACCCCAGAAATCATCGCCAAATTCCTCCTCCGCAGCGGCGATTAGCTGCTCGGTGTAAAGTGTGGTCGCCCACGGGATGATGGTCTGGATGGGGCCTCGGAAATTCTCGGTGGTGATGGCTCCGAGCTTTCTGATATCGCCTTGGCTGAGCGCTCCGACGACTTTTTCCAATAGATCGAGCGCCTCGCGACGGCCTACCCATTCTTTGGCCCCGCGCAGGAGATATTTCTCCGTCACCATTTCCAGGATAGGCCCAACGTTCTGCGCCATTCCACCGTGGACAAGCACCAACGAATCCTGCAAGGCCATGCGTGCGCTATCGGGGATTTCCTCTGCGGTGAAAACCTTGTGGGTGGGCATCAAGCGACCGCGTGAGATGCCGTGTTCCGGATCTGTCTCTCCAGCGATAGCACCTTCGATCAGCTTTATGCCCGGCCAGACGCCGCCGGAATCCTGCCAGCCGCCACCGGAGCCGCCTATCCATTCCCCGAGAATGGCGCGGGCGAGGACGATACGGCGCTCGCTTTCCTGGAGTTCCCCAGTGAGCGCCTCGGTCTGCCCGGTGGCGCGCATGCAGGCGCTGATGAGGGCCGCGAGGAGATTGGTGGAAACGGCAAGGCGCGAGCCTTTCGGGATATCATTGACGCTGGAGACAAGCTCGATCCCAAGGCCCGGGCCGACGATTCTTTCCAATAGGGCTTCCAGCGTCTGGCCGGAGCCCTCGATGCCCGGTGGCACCACGCCGCTGGCGATGACTGCCGCCTTGAGGAGTCCGAGATGGTCTTTCGCGAAATCAAAGACATCACCCAGCGAGGTGACGTCGGCGGTGGCGTTGAGATCGATGCTGGTGAGGCGGATGACAGGCTTCTCGATCACCCGCAGATAGGCCTCAACCGGAGGGCTGGTTTTTTCATCGCGGCCATGGACACCGAGATCGACGGAAACGTTGATAACGCGCGCCCCTTCGGGGAAATCCATGCCGAGGAAAAAGATATCGGACCACGCAGAGTGGGTGAGATCCATTCGCACAGGAGTCGTTTCCCGCAAGATGGGGAAAGTGCCGTTCTCCGATGTATCTAGTAGTTCCTTACGAAAACGCAGCGGATGATCCGAAGGATGGCCCATGCGGAACATCCAGCGATTCCCATCGACCGATCTGACGCTGGAACGGACCTGATCGGCGAGCGTCTGGAACGCAAGGGAGTGGTAGGCGGAGGCCAGCGACGAACTTAGCGCATCTCCCGGGCCTTGTTTCTCCTGAGCCGAAATGAATTCGTCGATCGCCTCCTCGAAGCGGCGCTGCAGGAGATGTTCATAGCCCCCGAACGGGATGCTTCCCGCGTCCGTTCCCGTCAATAGCGGCGGAAGGTGAAAACGGTGGACCGCGTAGAGAAAGAACAACGCGCGGACCCGGTGATAGAGATTTTCGCTCTTGCGGCGGAAGGCCTCGAGCTCCTCACAGGCATCGAGAAGTCCCTTTGCCGAAAGCCCGTTGCAAAGTGACTCGAGCGAAGTGTCCCGGCTGGCCGGATTGTCCGAAACGATGACGCTGATAAATGGTGAACTCATATCTAGCGGCTGCTGGTGGCTAGGAGTTCGAGCAAGGCAACAAGCACTCCGTCGCGGTGCGGACCGTCGAGAGCGAGCGCGATCTGGGCAATCAACAGGCCGTTTTGCTCATCAAGATTGAAACGCCGTCCTTGGATCTCGTAGGCGAGGCAGCGCTCCGCTTTGGCCAGTTTAACCAGAGTCGACGAAACGCTCTTTGTCTCGGATTCACTGAGTATCTCCATAAATTTCGGGCTAATCGCGTGCATCCCGAAAAAACAAAGATATTGCGCGGCACGCAGGCCCGGAATCGTGAGATGTTGCTCCGCAAGGGTCGGACTGGGCTTTTCGATGACATTACGAATTTCAAAAAGGCCTGTCGCCTGTGGAACTTTTACGCCACCGATCGCACCATACAGTGGGAGCTTGCTCTCATGCGTCGCCTGCACTGCAGAAACGGAGCACGAGTTGCTCTCTGCGGTTTTCAAGAGTTGGTAAACACAGGATTTATCCGTGTGGCTGAGATAAAGATGATCGCTCACCATCAGCAGAAAAGAGTCTCCACCAATGAAATCCTTGGCCTGCAAAATCGCATCGCCATAGCCGGCCGGCTTTGCTTGCTCCATAAAAGTGACTTGATCGGCATGCGGTCCAGCTGCTTTCCGGTAGGCATCCGTGTCACCGGCGGCGACGATTACCGCTGCGGAAGAAATACCGGCGGAGAACACCTCATCCAAAAGCACCTGAAGCGCGGTCTGCGATGCTCCCGATCGGCTGGTGACCGCCTGAAGCGGAAGGTGGCGCTGATCAGGCCCAGCTGCGGTGATAACTGCCTTGCGTATTTTCATAATGCTCTGCCCGGAGTATGGCAGGAGGGTCCGCCAACGGAAGTCAGAAGGTAAAAACTTTGATAAGCGACAAACAGGCACGGCCATGTTTGGTGCGAACAAACTCATTTGGGCAATTGCATCACACACCCCCCACAGTCAGAATCCCAACCATGCCCATTCTCGTAACTGCGTTCGGCCCTTTCGGCGGCCGTAAAGAAAACGCATCGTCACTTGCGCTTTTCAAACTCCGCAAATTGTTGCCTGGAATCCGCAGCCGCATCCTCCCGGTGGATTCGGTCTTGGCTCCTGCGAGGTTAAAAGAGGCGATACGCCGGATAAAACCGAGCGCGCTGATCATGCTTGGAGAGGCCGCTGGTAGCCTGGAAATCCGGCTTGAGACGAAAGCTTGGAACGAAAAATCTTTCGATATTCCAGATATCGCCGGACGTGAGCCCAAGGGGCTTCCGGTGCGCCGAAATGCAGAGCCCTACCTATCCTCGACCCTGCCTTTAGAATTGATCCACGACCGCCTCATAGGCTTGGGGCATGAGGTCGCATATTCCGAAAACCCCGGTCGCTACCTATGCAACCAACTCTTCTTTTCGGCCTTAGATTTCCTTGCAACCAACTCGATCCATATCCCCGCAGGCTTCATCCACCTGCCCTTGAAACGCGATTGCCCAACGAGCACGGCCGCCAACGCCATCGCCGAAGCAATCCGGCTCACCCTTTCGACAGGAACCAAAACTGGATCCAAGCAGTCTATTAAAACAGGATAGCTTCCTGATGTCTTTGACCACCCCAAAAACGGAAGTGGATATCGCCAGTACTTGCTCTCTCTCAGCGAGTTACTTTGAGCTAAATTGCTTTTAATGCAGGCCTCAGCAGCGGCGCTCGGACCTGTCTCATGGGAAAACATGAGCCAAGGAATCGAAAAGTTAAAAGACAGACTCCGGCGAGCTGTCGCCGTGCTGGAGCGTGCCGGGGTCGACTACGCGGTGATCGGTGGAAACGCCGTGGCGGCATGGGTTTCAAGAGTGGACGATTCCGTAGTCCGCAACACCCGAGACGTCGATCTCCTCGTCCGGCGTCCCGACTTTGATCCGATACAACCGGATTTCAAACTCATCGATTTTCTCGACTTGGTGACGATGAAACTCACTTCCTACCGCTGGAAAGATCAGGTTCACCTGCTCGACATGATAGAGATCGGACAGCTCGATGCGAGCTGGCTCCCGCGGGTTCCCCCATCGCTACGGCAGCGCTTGCAGGACCTTTTGGATGATCCGGATGGCTGAGCTATGCCGCTTGAGACCAGCTAGCCTAGCAGCTCCTTAATCATTGAAGCATTGAGTTTTTTCACGATGTCCGCATCCGCAAGTAGGCCCTCGGCAAGCTTCGCTTTCTCCTGCTGGAGCCGATGAATTCGCTCCTCAACGGTCTCATGACAAAGCAATTTATGAACGAAGACCGGCTTATCCTGACCGATCCGGTAGGCGCGGTCAGTCGCTTGCGCCTCAGCGGCCGGATTCCACCAAGGATCGTAGTGGATCACGGTATCGGCTGCGGTTAGGTTCAGCCCGGTGCCTCCCGCTTTCAGTGAAATGAGAAACACTGGAAACTTCCCAGACTGGAACTGCTCGACGAGCTTCCCCCTGTCCTTGGATCCTCCGGTGAGCTTGAGGTAGGGGACTTTTGTTTTCACCAGGTGATCCTCAATGAGCGAGAGCATGGTGGTGAATTGGGAAAAAATTAGGATGCGCCGACCCTCTTCGACCAGGGTTTCGAGCAGCTCTTTGAGGAAATCCAGTTTCGCGGAACTCCTCACCCCATCGGCGAAATCCGCCGGTAGAAGCCGTGGGTCACAACAGATCTGCCTGAGCTTCAACAGCGCGTCGAGAAATACGATTTGTGACTGCTCGATGCCGCGCGCGGCGATCGCTTCACGCACCCGCTTGTCCATCGTAGCTCGCACCGTTTCATAAAGATCCTTCTGGTCCGAATGCAACTCGATGAGATGCACCATCTCAGTCTTCGGCGGCAGCTCCTTCGCCACCTGGTCCTTGGTCCTCCTCAAAACCAGAGGGGCGATCCGCTTTTTCAATGAGGCGTTTTTCTCCGCATCGCCCTCTTCCTCGATCGGCTTGCGAAAATTCCGGTTGAACGCGTCCTCGGTCCCCAGGTATCCGGGAATAAGAAAGTGCATCAGGCTCCAGAGTTCGCCAAGATGGTTCTCGATCGGCGTCCCGGAAAGGCACAACCGATGCCTAGCCACGACCCTGCACGCGGCTTGCGCGACCTTTGCGCGCGGATTTTTGATATATTGGGCCTCATCAAGAATCATCATATGATACTGGAAACCTAGTAACCTCTCAATATCCCGCTGAAGCAGCGCGAACGAAGTGATCACCACATCGGCATGCGGAATTGAGCGAAAATATTTTCTCCGGTCCGGCCCGTTGAGCACCAGCACCCGAAGCCCTGGCGCGAACTTCACCAGCTCGGCCCGCCAGTTGGGAACCACCGAAGTCGGCGCGATCACTAACGACGGCCTTCCCTCACTCCGGCCACTGGTTTTTTCCGCCATCAGGTGCGCGAGCGCCTGAAGGGTTTTTCCAAGTCCCATATCATCGGCCAAAATCCCGTGCAGCCCGTGGCGGGCAAGGAACTGCATCCATTGAAAGCCAGCCTTCTGATAATCCCGAAGCGTTGCCTTGATCTCTTCGGGCGTCTCCACCTCCTCGACTTTGGAGAAATTTTCCAGCCGCTTCTTCAGCTTCGCAAGCCCTTTGGGCGCATCGATTCCCAAGCCCTCCAATTCGCTCAGTGCTGCCGCATCCAGCGCGTGCATCCGCACTTTCCCGAAAAACTTCGGATCCACTAATGCGGTAAGATGCCGCAGAATTCGGCGAACTCTCCCAATCGGCAGCTTGAGCGCGTCACCATTCCGCAGCGGTGCGTAAACAAACCCACCGTCAGGCCGATCCAAAGTCTCCTCTAGAAAATCCTGTTTCAAAAGTTCCGCTAGAATCGGCATCAGGTCGTAGCGCTCGCCATCGACATCGAATCCCACCGAAAGACTGAACCACCCGCCATCGGAAAAATCCCCCTCATACGCGTCCTCTTCATTTTCACCCGCCGAGAGTTTCGTCTCCCACTTCCCGGGATCCGCATCATGGACCCGGTGCCCGACATCCTGCTCGAAAACAACGCTCCAATCCGATTCTTCAAGTAATTCCGCAAACTCCCCGCGGAACTGATGCCAGAATAAATCCACCGATCCCCGGCCCGGATCCGGAAACCATCGATCAGTCTCCTCAGCCGCCTCGACCGAGCGTGACTTCATGCTCAGCAGGAACCGCCACGCGGGATTTGATTTCATCGAGGAAAGTCCGGTGTCCTTAAGCTGACGCAGCGCCCTCATTTCCGCTGGCGTCTTCCCTCCCAGACCTGCGGAACTCAGCGGCATCCGCTCCTTCCCGTAACTCACGAATGCCTCCGCAAAAATCCACTCACCCGGATCCTTTTCACCCAGCGATTGGAGCAACAGCTTCGTCGCCCGATCCACCTCACCCTTTTTGACGATCAACTCAAAAACCGGCTCAGGCGCAATATCCCCCCCTCCCACCCTCTCCCCCACTCCTCTTCCCAACTCCACCGCAATCGCCACCGCCTCTTTCGCACTCCGCCCGAACAGCCTGCCAAGCTTCCTTTCCTTTGCCAGTTTCCCCACCGTCGCGAAGCCATGCTCGCAAAACGACCCTACCTCGCAACCGCAGGTCGTCTCGAAATGAAAGCCTCCTCCCTCCTCCCAGAAGGCCCCCTCCACTTCCAAATCCAGAACCTCCGCTGAAAAACAAAGCTCCCCTTCCCCTTCATCCAGTCGCAGCCCCTTGACCTTCGGAACCAACCTCGCTCCGAGTCCGCGTACTTCCTCATCGAACCTTTCCACCCAGGTCCCTTCGGACAAATATTCTTCAAGTGCCGCAGTATTCTCCACCTGCCACGAACCCTAATTTCCCCCACGCACAGCGTCCATTCGATTCCGAAAGAAAGAAACCCCGATCGCGTGCCCTCTGGGTATTAGAAATCGCGACAACCCCCATTTACGGGAGGGGTGGATGGCATCCAATACTCAGCCCCGCTTCCGCTCCAGCATCACCAGCATCAGGAAAGAAAGGATCAGGTTCAGTTCCTCACGGGGACTCAGCTCACCGATCTTCTCAACCTTGAAGCGACCCTCCCAGAAAGCAGCCACTTTGGTGAGACGCATTACCGCCTGGCCGCTTGTGCGAGTGGCCAGATATTTCGGATGAAACAAGTAGCCCGTCGCCATCCCCAGAATAGGAATCCCGCCAAGCAGACTATCCATGACCTTCGAGCCCGGGTTCTCCTCCCGGATCGAGAAATCTGGAATGTCGTCGCCTGGGTTGAACGTCTCATAGTGCGCCCTCCAAATCGAACGCCAGCCCTTGCGCCCGACCGAACCAATCGGCTGTCCGGAGGCATCGGTCGAATTGTAGCGCGCGGACCAATCGATCACCTTGCTCGCGTTGATATCCGCAAGTTGGGTCGCCTTCGACTTGTCGGTGAAAATCTCCACATGCTCACGGAACTTGAACATCTTCTGTTTCGTGTAGATCACAGTTTTGCCTGTCGCATCTGTGACCGTCGCCTGGCTTGCAAGAGCGAGGATTTTAAAACTGAGATGCAGCGGATACCGCAAGTCCGCGAGATGCCGTGAGATATCATCGGTCGCCCGGACCCCTGGAGTATTTTCGAAAGGAACGGTATGCGGATTTACTGACATGCCCGAATAGACATGTCCGCCTCTGGGAAACCAAGTGCGGAATTAAAAAAGGCGGCCTGGCAGAAACGCTCTTTTCCTTATTACGGCGATTCCTCATTGTCGGGATGCTCACCAAGGCATAGACAAACCATATGCTACCCGATTGAAAGCCCTGATTGATTGACCTGAATCCGTGAAATCAGGATCTTGCTTGCGAAAGCACATCCAGCATCGCCCCCGCCGCAATCATCCCAAAAGTCCCGGTCACATGAGCTGCGGTGCCGTAACCCGTTTCACAGCTCAACCGCATATCCGCCCCCTCAGGCTTCTGGCAAGAGACCTCCCCATCGCTCCCGGGATAGACCGGGGGCTCATCCGAAAACACTGCTGTGATCCCCATTGCTTCGGGCTTCGAGCCCATCGGGACCGAAGCAAACCCATGGTGTTTTCGTAAATTTTTCCTCAACTGGTGGAGCAGCGCGTCCTTCCCGGAAAAAGCCAGATCCCGGACGCTGATCCGGGTCGCATCACGTTTACCGCCCGCGCCGCCACAAGTGATCACTGGAAGCCCACGTTTCCGACATTCTGCCAGCAGCAGCGCCTTGTGTTTCATCGAATCAATCGCATCGATCACCCCATCCACATCACCCCCGAGCACCTCTTCCACGGATCTTTCGGTGAAAAAACCTTCGATCACCTCCAGTTCACATTCCGGATTGATCGCGCGCACACGCTCCGCCATGGCAGCGGTTTTCTGCCGTCCGATCTGGCCATCCATCGCATGAAGCTGGCGGTTGACATTGGTGATGCAAATTTCATCAAGGTCCACCATACGGATTTTCCCGATCCCCGACCGCGCCAGAGCCTCAACCGTCCACGACCCCACCCCGCCGATTCCTACCACTACCACCCTCGATTCACAAAACGTCTCCAGCGCGCGCGCGCCATAAAGCCGAGCGATTCCGCCAAATCGATTTCTCATTTCTTCAGACAAAATGAAATCCTTTTATATCACCTGCGGCGCTTTTTCTTTGGTTGGGAATTGCTCCCGCGCGAACCCGCATATTTACCCATCCGTTTTCCAGCAATTTTTTGATCAACGGGTTTTGGCGTTTCTTTCACTTCCGCGGAATCCTCCTCTGGATTACGTTCCTCCCACTCTCTCAATGCGGTTTCGTATGAGCGCCAGGCAATCTGCTTTGCGATTGGCGATTTACAATATTTTACAAAATCCTCATCTTGCGCCAACATCTTATCGAGCGTTCTCACATCAAATGGCCTAGGTGGTTCGGGCTTCGGATCACGTTCTTCCTGCACCACAATCTTCCGCGCATAAGGCTTAAGCAGAGGCAGCATCGTCGCAACCGCCGGCTTTTTTCCAAACAGCTTATGCGCCAACTGAAGACCAAACTCCATATTCCAACCCGACGGAGCCGACGTAAAATCGTGATCCTCAGGCTGGGTAGTTTCCAACATCTCCTTCAATTTTTCCAATTCCATCCCGGTCAGCCGCTTCGTGTGACCGGCTTCCGCTTTTGCCTTCACTTTTTCCGGCTTCAATAGTGCGTCAACAATATTGCTGATCGTTTGGCGTGAAAAACCGATGTCCTTGGCAATTGCGGTTCTTATTTCTCCTGCTAGGAACCTACGTATCACCTCCCTGCGCAGCTCCTTGCTCATCGTTCGTCTGGGTTTCATAAATTCTAACTCTTCTCGCTCTATCTCCCCAAAACCCTAACCCACAAAAAAAGCCATGCGGAATAGAAATCTATCATCAACCCAAAAAATCAGTACACAACCAAGCAAACATGAAATCCAACTTGCCGCGTCTCTCTCTAGCATCCATCTGTAGCTCGTGCCTGAAATTCTCATCACACTTGGCGACCCCGCGGGCATCGGCCCGGAAGTGGTCGATGCCGCACTCGCCTCCGGGCAACTTCCCGATGGCTTCGAGTTCCGCGTCATCGGCGACCGCTTCGCTGGCACTCCCGGCAAGCCGTCCCGCGAATCCGCCCAGTCCGCGCTCAACGCTTTGAAGGAATCCGTCCGCCTTCTCAAGGAAACCGATGCCGCTGCCGTCGCGACCGCCCCGGTCTCAAAAGAAGGTCTGCAATCCGTCGGATTCCCTTTTCCCGGCCAGACCGAATTTTTCGCCGACGCCTTCGGGATCGAAACATACGGAATGCTGCTCACAGGCCCCACCCTCACGGTAGGCCTCGCAACCATACACAACTCCATCGCCGACGTCCCCCGCCTTCTCACTTCAGATGCGGTTTTTAACATCGGCCACCTAACCGCTGATTTCCTAAGAAGAAAAGGCATCAAATCCCCCCATATCGCCGTCTGCGGACTCAACCCCCACGCCGGTGAAAACGGAGCTTTCGGTAACGAGGAGAAAACCATCATCGCCCCCGCGGTCACCGCCCTGAACGAAACCAACATCGCCTCCTTCACCGGCCCATACGTCCCCGACGCGATCTTTCGCGATGCCGCCCAAGGAAAATTCGATGCAGTCATCGCCATGTATCACGACCAAGGCCTGATCCCCTTGAAGCTCCTCGACTTTGATGAAGCAGTGAACGTCACCCTCGGCCTACCAAAACCTCGCACCTCACCCGATCACGGCACCGCCTTCTCGATAGCAGGAAAAGGCCAAGCCAACCCCGCCTCTATGATCGCCGCGATCAAACTGGCCTGCGAGCTGGCGTGAGTTCGCAACCAAGGAGGGCGTCTCGCTGAGCTCCCGGCATTTATCCCGGCATAGCACAGCGACGACGGAACCCCGGAATCCACAACCCTAAACATTTCCTCCATTCCTATTTGAGGGAAGGTTTGATTTCCGATGGGAGTGGAATGGACCGATATACGTGATAATATGATATTCCTGCTACCATTCAGGATCCCACCTTGCGTGCGCGCCCATTGGGCTACTTCTAATCTATACCCACCCGCAACGTCCGCATACTCCACAGCATTCCAGAAGCCGCCTTTGCACTTCCGCGCATCGCCCGCGCACCATCCTTCCGTTTCTCGGAATATCGATCCCTCGCCCCCCTAAAAGCCTCATCCACAAATCCCCTGCTCCGAATCACCGCCCCATCCGTAAAATACCACACCCGGCAACGCAGCATTTGCGCCATTTTCAGCTCCAACAGGTAGCGGTGACTTTCAGTCGCCCCCCCCCCTCTCTCCTTTCTCAACAGCCAATGCCTCCACCTCATTCATCCCGCTCCTAGCCTTCGTCTTCCCAGAAGTTTGATCCAAAGCACTTAGCCGCGTTCTCCAGAACGCGAGCCCTCCCGAGCAAGAGAGTTCGCCAAAAGTATGCCAAGCAGTTTCTTACTTATGATGCCAAACCGTTCTAACCATGCAGGCTCGAACTCTGGCCCGCCAACCCTCAACCCGATTTACTCAATATCCACCCGCAAAGCCCGCATACTCCATAGCGTTCCAGAAGCCGCCTTCGCGCTTCCGCGCATCGCCCGCGCACCATCCTTCCGTTTCTCGGAAAATCGATCCCTCGCCTCCCTAAACGCCTCGTCCACAAATCCCCTGCTCCCAATCACCGCCCCGTCCGTAAAATACCGCACCCGGCAGCGCAGCATCTTTGCCATCCCCAACTCCGGTAGGATCGTTTG
>Ga0209491_10001235_pt1 | contig 50722 bp, 46 predicted proteins | sample BON02_FD_187213 | JGI IMG/M metagenome (GOLD analysis project Ga0209491, IMG submission 187213) | Freshwater microbial communities from Lake Bonney liftoff mats and glacier meltwater in Antarctica - BON-02 (SPAdes) (version 2) | ecosystem: Environmental > Aquatic > Freshwater > Ice > Glacier...
TTGACTTCAATCACTACCTTTTACCGGCCATACAAAGAGAATTTGTTTGGGGAGCAGGACAAATCGAATTGCTATTTGATAGTTTAATGAGAAATTATCCAATTGGGTCATTGCTAATGTGGAAAGTTCAAGGTGCTAACAAAACAGACCATAGGTTTTATAGTGTTTTAAAAAATTACAGAGAAAAGTACAACATTCATTGTAAAGAAGTAAACACAGCTACAATTTCTGATTTTGAAGCCGTATTGGACGGACAACAACGTCTAACCGCTTTATATATTGGTTTAAAAGGTTCGTATGCTTACAAAAGAAAAAACTTTGCTTGGAAAGACAATGAACATTCTTTGCCAACAAGACACTTATATTTATGTTTAAATGAAAATACAATTGATGATGACGACAATGAAGACGGACGAGTATTTGACTTTCGATTCCTTACTTCCCAAGAGTTAGAAAACTCTGATAAAATTTGGTTTAAAGTAGGAGATATTTTAGGACTAAATGGAACTTTTGAATTAAATCAATTCTTGAAGAAACACGATTGGGACTCAAACGAATTTATAACAAACACACTATCAAAATTATTGGACGTAATTCACGTTAAAACTCTAATTAATTATTACTTAGAATTTGAGCAAGATTATGACAAGGCTTTAAATATTTTCATTAGAATAAATAGTGGTGGGGAAAAATTATCATATTCTGACCTGATTATGTCGACTTTGATTGCAGGTTGGAACTCTAAAACAGTTTCAGCAAGAGACGAATTTAATAATCTCATAGATGAAATTTGGAACTCAACGGAAATTGTAATTGATAAGGATTTAATAATTCGAGCATATCTTCTAATTTTTAGCGATGATATTAAATTTAGAGTAACAAACTTCTCAATCGCAAATGCAATAGAATTTAAGGATAATTGGGATGGAATACGGTCAGCAATTGTGGAAACAATTGAATTAGTTAGAGACTTTGGCTATGTTGAAAGAACCTTAACTTCAAAAAATGCTCTACTACCTATAATTCATTACTTATTTAAAAGTGAGCGGACAAAAAACTTTACCACCAAAGTTGGTTATAAAGAAGATAGAGAATTGATAAAAAGATGGTTTCATACTGTGCTACTTAAACGAATTTTTGGAGGACAAGCCGATACTGTATTAAAGATTATTAGAGATGTTGTTCAAAAAGAACTTAAAGAAGGAAACGAAGGATTTCCAGCAAAAGCTATTGCAAAGCGATTAGCGAAAACTCGAAAATCAATTACTATGGACGATGAATCAATAGAAAATTTATTATTCACTACATATCAAGACCGATATGCATTTCCAATTCTTGCACTACTCTATCCTCACTTAGATTATAAAAACAACGATTTCAACAAAGACCATATTTTTCCAATAAGCCAATTTAGTGGCAAGAACTTAAAAAAAGCCAACATTGATTTATCGCAAGAAAACGGACATTACTATACAGAAAATTGGTGCAATAATGGAATTGTAAACTTGCAAATGTTAGATAGCAATGAAAATAAATCAAAAAGCAATAAGTCATTTGAAGAATGGTCGAAGACAGAAAAAATAGACTTCGCAAAACAGATTCTACCAAATATTACGGAATTTGAAAAGTTCATTGAATTTGTAGATGCAAGATGGGAAATGCTCAAAAAGAAATTAGAAATAGAATTGAAATTTTAGAAAGCGGAAATAAGCAAAGGGCATAACAATGTATATAAAAAATAGGCGAAATAGTGCTAAATTCAAGGGTTTTGGCTCGCATCAAACTTTGTGCTTAACCGAAAGTTTTGTGCTTCGTAATCGCCTACTTTTCATATACTAACCGTTATGGGCAAGTTTAAAAAACGACACAGCGGACAGACACGAGAACCACCAAAGGTCAACTTTGACAGTTCTTGACAGATAAATAATTTTTATTTTTCTAAAACAAAAGTGGAGTCCAGCAACCACTTTAAAAAACGGGGCGGACACTGAAAAGCCAACGAGTAAGTAATAAAGTAAAAAATAATTTATGGAAAATCAAAACACAAACACAGAAACAACATCGGCTGGACAAGGAATGGGCATAGCGGCACTTGTTCTTGGCGTATTAGGAGCTATTGCAGCATTCATTCCCTGTTTTGGGATGTTTGCAATATTATTTGGTGTGCTGGCAATAATATTTGGCGCAGTAGGTTTAACTCAGGCTAAAAAAGGAAATGGAGGAAAAGGGTTGCCATTATCCGGATTAGTGTTAGGCATAATAGCTACCGCATTTACCATTATTTGGTTAATGATGTTTGCGGGTGCTGTTGGTTCAATATTTAATTCCGCAAGTAAAGTAAAAGATGCTACCGAAGAATTTCAAGAAAAAATGAAGGACTCACAAAAGGAATTTGAAGAAATTCAAAAGAAGACCCAAGAACAAATGGACTCTACAACTAAAGCGGTAAACGAATCAATGAAACAAAATTAATTTTGAATACGTCAGCATCTCCATACAGAATTATAAATAAAATATTTATTGCAATCTTGTGTGGGATGCTGATTTACTGTTTCCTCTATCCTTATTTCGATATTCAGATTCCCTCCTCTTGCGAGGGACGTCCTTTAGTATATTGTAAAAGCAGAGGACTTTCTCGCGCATTTTCGGAAATCGTTAGACTTAATATTATCGGAGCAATCGGATACAACAAACACTCAATTACTATTTTTGCGTTTTTCATTTATCAATTGCTGACACGCATTATACTTAACAAATTACTATTGCCTTTAAATCACAAATACTTGCTGACACTTGATATTTGTATATCGACAACATTTTTCATTTACGCATTTTATCCATTGGTGACTGTATAGTTTTGACGAATAGTAATATTAACAAACCAGCCCATAACAGCACCTACAAGAAATTGGCGGTTCAGTGGTTAAATGAAGCTTTGTACTTCGTATCAAGTTTTGTGGTGGCAGACAGTTTAGTGCTTCGAAATCGCCAACTTCTTGTAGCTGCAAAACGTTATGGGCAAGTTTAAAAAACGACACGCAGACAACAACTTACAAAAAATAAAAGTGGAGACCAGCGACCATAGTAAAAACGGGGCGACACCGAAAAGCCTAATGAGTTGGGAAAATTAATAAGATGAAATTATGTTAGAAATACAATTAGACAACGGGACAACAATACCATTGCACGGTAAATCACTTTTAATACTTCCTGCTGGCAGTAGGACAAACCACATAATTAACAATGAAGATGATTATGATGTAATTATGATAATTGCCGGTATTGACAGAACGGTAAACATTGAACTGCATCAACCTGCAATTATAATTGTTGAAGCAGGAATAAGGACTAAAGTTAATGTGACAGGTGGAATGGCATTGCCAATTTCACAAGCAGTTTTAATTGCTGGGCTTGACAATATAGTGAATGGGTTGACAACTCAAAATCGTGGACGAATAATTTCAGCACATAAAGACGAATTTGACCTTGGAGCAATAGCGTCTTTTGATAAAATTGAATTTGGTAGATAATAATGACAAGAAAACCAGCCCATAACAGCACCTAAAAAAAATGGCGGGCGAGGTGCGAATAAAAACAGTTGTGCAACTAATAAAGTTTGGTGGGTATAGACAGTTTAGTGTTCCAAAATCGCCACTTCTTTTAGCTGCAAACCGTTACAAGCAAGGCTATGAAGACCACACGAACAACGGAAAACAGACGGCTTACAAGAGACAGAAGCCCACCCAGACAAGCAAAGGTATGTTTGACATACCACTTTTAACCTCTTGAAACGCAAACTGACTTGGAGGAAAAATAAAGTCTTGTTGCAAAAACAAATTTTAAAAAAATCATAAAATGAAAAAATCGCATATCAAAATAGGCTTAATTGCCTTAATATTGGGAGTTAGCACAACTATTTTTGCTCAAACTCCAACTCTACATAACCCTAATAATACTTTTATCAACTCAAGAGTTGAGGAAAACAATGCTATGGGACTTCTTTGGTGGAAATGTGACTCTATGAGTCCTTTTCAGTTATTTACTACTCACAAAGCACATACTGGATTAACAATCAATGATAGTATGGCAATTGTCAGACAATGGGACGACCCACAAGTATGTTTACAACATGTTCTTTACCAACATTATTACAAGGGTATTTTAGTAGAAAGTTCGGAATTTAGAGAACATTTTGACCCAGCGGTTAATAAGGTGGTTTTATCTAATGGCAGGTATGTTGAAAATTTAGAATTATCAAACATTCCGACAGTTACAGAAGCCGCTGCCTTATCAAATGCCTTAGCTCATGTAAATGCTGAATTGTACGCATGGCAAGATGATAGCCTAGAGTATTATCTACAATTGGACTCCGTTCCTGAAATGCAAACCTATTACCCTCAAGGGGAATTAGTTTATGCATTAATTGGCGACCAATCAATCATACTATCCAACTACAAACTTGCTTGGAAGTTTAAGATATTAGCTTTAACTCCACGAGTAAGTAAATACATATACATAGATGCTTTAAATGGAACATTAATCAAAGAAACTGATAATATATGTAATGGTGATTTCAATCATGTTTATTACGGAAATAAATATATTGACACTCGTTGGTATGGAGGCCTTAAACAAAAGCACTTTTTACAAGCAAATGACAATGGAAGAAATATACTCACTAAAGATGATAATGACCAATATGGAAGTTACGCACTAAGAAAATTGCCTGATGATAAAGATGATTCTTGGGGAAACTCACGCTGGGGTGCAACATCATGTCATCACGTAGTTCAGGAATCATGGTTTTTTTTCCAAAATACATATTCTAGAAACGGTTTCAATAACTCAAATAAAGAAATACGGGTGATTGGTAATGATGCTTTTTGGTCTGGAGCGAATGTAAATGCATTCTTTGAACCTGCAAATTCAAAATTCGATTATATGGGATTTGGAAGTACCTCATAAGGCAATCTACTTGCGACTTATGATATCGGAGGTCACGAATTTACACATGGAATTTCACATCATACTGCAAATTTCAATAGAACAGGCGATGCAGGTGCATTAAATGAATCATTTTCTGACATTTTCGGGCTTATGACAGAAAGATTTGCTAAAGGAGGTTCTTTTAACTGGACTATGGGTGAAGATGCGAATTTTACAATTCGTAATATGCAACAGCCATCTACAATATTTAACACTGCTCTAGGTATGCCTCACCCAGATTGGCATCTTCAGCCGGGTCATTGGTTTAATGGAACTGCTGTTCATCACAACGCAGGTGTTCAAAATCGTTATTTTTATTTATTAAGTATGGGTGGTACCCAATTAGGAAGATGGGTACAAGGTGTTGGAGTTGATATAGCAGCCAATGTTTCATACTATAGTTTAACCAATTTAACAGGTTCTGCTGAAACATACCCATTAGCAAGAGAACATGCAGTGGCAGCTGCAAGAATTCTATATGGACGTTGTTCTTATGTTGAGAATCAAGTTTGCAGAGCTTGGAGTGCTTGCAATATTGGACCTTATTGTGAACCATGTGAGATTATAACACCATGCTGGATTTATGGTTGTGGAAATGCTCAAACGCCAATGATGGGGATAGAAGATTTAAACAATAGAACCAGTAAAATTGACATTTATCCCAACCCTGCAACAGATGTTTTGAATATCAAATTTACAGATTTAACTCATTTTGAATTAGAGAATGGAAAATTCAATATCATTATTTTAGATATGTTAGGTCGTACCCAATTGTCTAAAACCCTTTCAAACAATGACTTAGAAAATGGATTATCAATTTCTCAGTTAACATCAGGAGTATATTCAATTTTCATTTCAAACAATAGTGGTTTTTCTCAGACTATAAAATTCATAAAACAATGAAAATTATTCTATCACTATTAATTTCAATTATTGGAATAGTATCGGCTTATGCCGATACTATTCCTAATTTTAAATTTCCAAATAATCATATTCAAATTGGTCTTACTAGCATAAATTTCATGGATGGGTATGGTTATAATACTTCTAGAATATATGATAAAGAGATTCGTTTTGGTGACTTGTGTTTATCTTATAGCAGACACTTTAATAGTAAATATTTTACAACATTTACTTATTCTCGATATAGTAGAAATAATTATATGCGAATTAGGAATCAATCCACTTATTTAAACTTGAACAAGGGGGATATTATTCGAAAATCTTCAAACTATTTTAATTTAAAAATAGGAATACTACATACTTTAATTTCAAAAAAGAATTTAATAGGATTTATTAAGCCAAATATTGACCTACTTTATGGATATGGCACCGACCATATATTCCTTGCACCATATCCAGGTGGATTCGATTTTGCTTCTGTTGGGGTAGGAACTAAAGGTTTTGGTATAGGAATTGGAACTGAAATTGGGTTGATAGCATACAAACATTTTTCATTAAGTGCCTCTTTAAATTATAACTATATATTTGAAAGAGGAAGTTACGAAGAATTATCACCACCTAATCCTGAGCACTATAAATATACTCCATCTCGAAATATCTTGATTTTTCAACCAAAAATTGGATTTTTATTTTGACAAACAATATGACACTAAAACGAGAAAGCCCAGCTTGTAACAGCACCTACAAAAAATTGGCGGTTCAGTGCTTCGTATGACAGTTTTGTGGTTAAACAAACATTGGTGCTTCGTATGAAATTTAGTGGTGAAAATCGCCAACTTCTTTTAGCTGCAAAACGTTAGCTCAGACGAGAACTAATCACCTTAAAACAGCCTTATACCAAAATAGCTTTCAATTGCCGCATATAAATCGTTTTTCACTTGATTTCTATTCGTTAAAAAATACGTGTCCGCCTATGGAGGAATACCATACCCTTCGATGAACTCAGGGTGACAAGTATTGTGATTTTTCGCCTTTACAGGCCTTCAATAAACTCAATTTATGTATACGACACTTAAAAACTAAAACAGTCTTATTTACTTACTAGATTAAGGCTCAAATTTACGTAAGGCATTGGGCTCAGGGTATTACTAAACGTATACGTCTGATCTCCGAAAAATCCTCTGTAAAAGTCTTTGTTACTTGTAGTAGTAAGGTCGTCTATAGTATACGAATAATTTAATATGGCTCCTGCCTGTACGCCCATCCATATGAAACCTTTCAGTTGTTTTTGATAATCTAGCCGCACTCTAATCTCACTTCTTCTTAGCTCTAAATTTTGTGTATTGAATTCAGTGTCATTGAATTTAGTGTCATATAATCGGTACGAGCCTCCTTCTAATTCATACCCTACAAGTACTATATTTCTAGCATCTATTTTTCTGCGGTAAAAGGCCTTGGCTGGAAACAGTATTTCTGTTCCCCACTTTCTGTTCTCTGCGGTATAATTATACATAAAAACAGGAATATAATTTAACTCACCAGCTCGGTAGGTTCTAGACAATCCTAATCCCCACTGTAGTCTATCGTGCGGTCTTTTCCCCCAGATAGCAGTTCCGGAATATTTTGTGTTTTTTATATCTGGACCACTACCCGATGACCCAAACGTATAGTTCCCATTTTGCTCTGCCATTAATTGAAGGATAAGAAAATTATATTCTCCTAGAGGCTTAAATAACGTCGTATTCAGGTTCATGCTCGTCAATCCGTCACTCAGCTCGTCTAACAGTAGATTATGGTCACCAGCATTGGCCATTTGGTTAGTAGCTAGCTTTGATTGATTGAACCCTCCTCCTACTTGCCAAACAAACTTAGACTTAGATATCACAGGAATATTCGCATTTAGTCGTATCCCGTGATAGTTGAGATCACTTTGGTCGTTTCGTGCCACATTATCGTCTGGCTTATATGCTCCTACGTTTGAAGTTTTTAATGTTCCATTTCCAGTCACATCGTACCCTAAGGAAAGAAACCTGTTGGGACTAAGATCAAATATTTTTGGGCTACAATACGTTTTTATTTCTCCTACATCCTCTACATCATCATACATACTGTAGTCCTCTTCTTCTTCCACGTAAGAAGAATCTATTTGAGAAAACCCTAACGCCGCAAAACTGGACACGAATAGGGTAAGAGCAAAACGCTTAAAAACTACTGTCATACCCTTAGTTTTTCTTCTTAATCTTTATTCTTTTCCATGTATCGGTTCTGCCTAACGCTTTCACACCGACATATCCTCTGATGTCTAGCACGTCATTTTCCATTGTGACTACACAACTGTAAAGACTTCCACTTTCAGGGTCATAAATAGTCCCTCCAGACCACTCTTTGCTTTCTGCGTCATACACGAAATCCTTTAGCATTCTGTATCCTCTGAGTGGCACATTTCTCATTTTTTCGTCTTCATTGTTTTTGTCTACTTTAGGCTTTTGCGTAGCAGGGTCTAGCGGCTCTCTTAGCCATACTATTTTACCATAATACTTAGAACCTATTTTCTCTATTTTCACTCTTGCCTTGCCATTGCTTGGCTCCCATAACCCCAGAATATCGTCACCTCCGTCTTGGACAGAAGCTGGGTTAGAAGTGAAACTACTGATTGTAAAAAGCAGTGCTAGTGTACCTATTAATGTGATGATTTTTTTCATGCTATTTATTTATTTTTTGTGATAGTTAATGCTAAACACCAATTCCATGCTTAGGTTTAAGTCGTCGTCTAAATCTTCTTTTATCGTTGCATCAGCTATGATGTAGCTTTTACCTTCGAAAAGTATCGCTTTCAGTTGTTCTTGTACATCAGCTACCTCTAGATCCACTTTGTCATTATTGTCTCCCACATTGGCAAAGGCTACATTTTGCATTGGGAAATTGTCTGAAAACACCTGTAGATTAATAGATTCCAATATGTTTAGGTTGCTCGTATCTATAGTTACGGATGCGGAAGTTAAGGTCACGTCTACTATTTGTTCTTTCGTAATACCGTTTTCCTTGATATACTCGGCTATGTTTGAGCTTATTTCTGCTTGGCATGTGTTGCTCCCTTCAAATAGAGGGCCGCTTGCTGTAAGCACAGTATTAATAGTAAATTCTTTGCTATTATTCGCTTCTGGTGAGCACGCTACAATGAGTGATAACAAGCTGAAACAAAGAATGGATGTTTGTAGTAATTTCATTTTTTACATTTAAATATATGTCCAAAAGTATACAATAAAAACCAAATGTTTGCAGTGAAAAATTGGGAAAGAATCTAGTTTGATTCCTGTGTACTAGACCTACGTCTTTTGTTTCTTCTTTTTCACACTGGGAAAAAGAATATTATTCAGTATCAATCTGTATCCAGGAGAATTAGGATGTAGAGCCAGATCTGTAGGTGGCTCTCCCACCATATGCTGATAGTCTTCTGGGTCATGCCCGCCGTAGAAGGTAAATTGCCCTTTGCCAAATGTACCGTGGATGTAGCGTGCTTCGTCTAGGCTTTTGTTCTCCCCCATGATAATGACCGTACTTTTTACTTGATTTTTATGAAATGCTGTGGTCTGCCCCATAAAACCCTTCACTATACGCTCGTGATTTTGAGTAAGGATAGTAGGTATAACATCCCACTTAGCACTAAACTCATTGAGTGCAAATAGGTCATTATCTTCACGCACACCTCTAGACCTAGGATCTACATCTATGCTACTCACCTCGTATTTCATAGGATTCATTTCTATTTTAAAATCCTTAAAAGCAAAACTTTTGTCATAATCTAAACCTGCTTGAGCTCCTTGCTGGATGGGATCTCCATCAAACATACGCTCACAGATATCTGTACCATCTGCCGCCATCGCTATATCATAACTATCTGTAGCACTGCACATAGCAAAAAGAAAACCTCCTCCAGCAGTGAAGTCCCTTATTTTTTTAGTGACTGCTAACTTTAGCTCACTCACTTTATTAAACCCATGCTTATCAGCCATGGCTTCTGCCTCTGCTACTTGCTGCTTATACCAATCTGCATTGCGGAAACTCGCATAAAACTTGCCATACTGACCCGTAAAATCCTCATGATGTAGGTGCAGCCAGTCATAGGTAGGAAGCTTGCCATCTAGCACTTCATCATCAAAAACAACATCATATGGTATTTCGGCATACGTGAGCACCATAGTCACTGCATCATCCCAAGGCTGTGCTGTCTTAGGCGAGTACACTGCTATTTTAGGCACTTTGAGTAGCTTTACTACATCTGCATTTACTGCTGGATTAGCCAGTTCATCTTTTATTCTATCCGCCTGGGCTTCACTCATAGTCGTAAATGAAACTCCTCTGAGCAGGCACTCTCGCTCTATATTCTCATAGTCATCCATAAGGAAGCTACCTCCTTTGTAATTTAATAACCACTCTACTTCCTTCTCCTGTCCTAGCACATAGTAGGATATTCCGTAGGCTTTTAAGTGATTTTTTTGAGTAGCATCCATCGGTATGAGCAGCTTATCTGCATATGCAGTATTCAGCTGGATACAGGCTATTAATAGGATTATTATTTTTTTCATTTCTATCTGTTATATAAAAGTAGTGGCTAACTTATGTCCCACTATAACGAGGATCAGACCCAATACATTACTAGCTAGCATATAACTGGCAAAAGACTTATAATCTGCATTTTGAAGTAGTTTAAAACTATCTAATCCAAAGCTAGAAAATGTAGTAAACCCTCCTAAAAAGCCGGTTATTAAGAGTAAGCTAAGTTTAGGTTGGTGTACAAGGTATACACTGAGTATCCCGATCAAAAAACAACCTATAAGGTTAACCGTAAGCGTACCGTACGGAAAACTAGTAGAGGCTATGCCACTGCTCAGCCACCATCTGCAGGCAGCACCTATTCCTCCTCCTATAAATACCCAAGCTACACTCATTTGAAAAACTCATACTCGTATATAAACTCTACCTCTAATTCTCCTTTACCATTATACGTTAGTACATTATTCAGTAAGCCTTTAGGGGTGTAAAAGTACAGCTGCGTTCTGTTTCGCGTATCTGTGGTCTTGGCTATTTTGTCATCTTCATTATACACATAGTAGGTCTGCACAAACTTTGGATTATCTCCGTATGTAGTATATGCCATTCCTAGCATTTCCCCTTTTTCTCCTCGCTCATAACTCACCATATCTATCACTTCTTCGCCTGCTAGAGCATTGGACATTTGTACTACATTATCCTCTTTGTCATACCGTATAATATTGCGTCTTAGTAGTTGTGTACCATCTGGCATTAGCTCGTAGGAATAGGTACTATCTAACCTTCCTTTTCTATTCTTGAAATATTTAAAATCAGTATAAATCGTATCTCCAGTTTCTTGCAGATAGCTGATAGTACTTTCCGGATCTTCACTTTTTTTGGTGTAGATATACTCATTTCTGGCGAATAGCTTACCGTCTCTAGTAAGTGTCATCTCCATCACGTTACCATCTATATAGGTGTACTGAAACTCCTCACTACTATTCCATCCTAAGCAGATAAGGTCTCGCTTGCTGTAGGTAAGCTTACCCGCCTCATTGTACTTTTTTATATCTAAAAGACAGCTATCTTTTTTATTGTTAAATGCGTGCACTAGCTGCTTTAGCCTCATCTCCTTCACATTAGCCTTTAGTAAGGCCTCTGTCTCATTGTCCTGAGCTAATGCAGAGATACAGAGTGTCACTAATAGTATACTTATTATTCCTTTCATTGCTTTTATTTCTTTCTGGTATAGCATACATCAGTTAATGTGCCATACTCATCTTTTTGTAGTTTTATCTCGCCAGCAAAGGCTATCATAGCTGCATTATCCGTACAATACTCAAACTTAGGGATGTATGCCTTACCGTGCCTTTTAGAAGCTAAGGTGGACAAGGAGCGACGTAACTCACTATTGGCAGCTACTCCTCCTGCTATTCCTATTTCGGTTATACCCGTTTGATCCATGGCCTGCTCTAGCTTGGTGATTAGATAAGACACTATAGTATGCTGAATAGATGCACAGAGGTCAAAAATATTTTTTGAGATAAAGTCCTTATCCTTTCTTACTTCTTTTTGCAAAAAGTATAAAATGGAAGTCTTCAACCCCGAAAAGCTGAAATCTAAAGCATCCACTTTAGGTGTATTGAATGTGAAAGATTTGGGATCTCCCTGCTCCGCTAGTCTATCTATTTGAGGACCCGCCGGATACGGTAAATTTAGCATTTTCCCTGCTTTGTCAAAAGCCTCACCAGCTGCATCATCTAAGGTCTTACCCAGCACTTCTATGTGATAATCAGGACCCACAGTAACTAACTGAGTGTGCCCTCCAGAGACCAGTAGGCACAAGAACGGCAAGCTAGGAATCTCTCTATCTATGAAGTGAGCAAGGACATGTGCATCTATGTGATCTACATTCACATATGGTTTATCTACGGCCATAGCCAGACCCTTAGCAAAAGAATGTCCTACCAGAAGTGAGCCCATAAGACCTGGGCCTTGGGTGCAAGCTATCGCATCTACTTCTGCTAGTGTAATCCCTGCTTTTTGGAGTGAAATCTGTACAGTAGGCAGTATATTTTGTTGATGCTTTCTACTCGCCCACTCAGGTACTACTCCGCCATACTCTTCATGTATCCGCTGAGATGCTACTACGTTAGACTGGATCGTACCATTCTTCCATATAGAGGCTGAAGTATCGTCACAAGACGATTCTATTCCAAGTATAGTGAGATGTGAATTGTTCTTTGACTGTTCCAAAGTATGTTTGTACTCTTATATAAACGAAGTAATCTTCCGAGTTGTCAAAAATAGTAAAAATACCGCTCTTAACTTTAGCTATCCTATTAGGGTTAGCACTGTTACTCCTTGCTACGTTACAGACTTCTTGGTTTAAGAATACAGCAGCAGACCAAGCGACTAAATACCTGAGCAAAGAACTGGGTGTAGCCGTCAGTATAGGCGACATAGAACTCTCTTATTTTGATGCACTTACAGCTTCAGAAGTATACATAGAAGATCTCCAAGGAGATACTCTTTTCTATATCAAAAAACTACACGCAGACTATGACCTCTTCGCTATGACAGGAGAGATGATTAGTTTCGATAATGTAGCTCTGGAAGATGCCAAAGTGTATATAGGTATCCCTAAAAACGAAAAAAGACTTAATCTTCAGTTTCTAATAGATTACCTCACACCTCCTCCCTCGGGCAAACCACGATCTGCACAGACTATTCTTTTTGATAAAATATCCCTAGATAATATACGTTTTCACTACTTCAATAAGAATTACTCTCCACCAAGTAGTAGAGCCTTTGATGAAAACGACATGCTGTACACTTCGCTCTCTGGTCATCTACATGATTTTGAAATCATAAATGATTCACTTACTTTTATACTGGATGACATCAGCGGAAGAGAAAAGTCAGGACTAGACATACTCAACTTAAAAGCTAAAACCATAATCAGCTCCACTACCATGGAGTTTACTGATTTAGAAATACGTACACCACAAAGCACTATTCACGATTACCTTAGGTTTGACTACAGCAGCTACGCTGATTTTTCTGATTTTATAGCCGTAGTGCAGGTGAAAGCAAATTTCAGTAAGACTTCTGTGCATACGGATGATTTAGCTCTTTTTTCCAAATCACTCTACTCCTTTGATGATACCTTTCGCGGAGAAGGAACAGTCACTGGCACCATAGAGCATCTTAAAAGTAAGGATATATTCCTAGGGATAGGTTCTCATACCAGCTTCTTAGGCTCTGCAGAGCTAGACGGTCTTCCTGATATATATACCACCCGACTGGATATAGATGCTGAGAAATTCACCACCAATAGCCTAGATTTAGCCAAACTGATAGACCTAAACCCTGCACCAGAAGAGTTTACTCGATTAGGAAAATTAAGTTACGTAGGCACATTCTCCGGATACTTAGATGATTTTAAAACCAAAGGTGAGGCCAATACTAGTATAGGAGATCTTACTTTTAATATAGCCTACTCTCAAAAATCAGACAGCACGCCTTCCTATTCTGGCACTTTAAAGAGCGAAAATATTGACCTAAAATCACTGCTTGATGACGCACATTTTGGCACTACTTCATTTGACCTTACTATAGACGGAAAAGGACTCTCTGCAAATACATTAGCTACTTCGCTAAGTGGCTCAGTCTATCATTTTGGCTATGCAGACTATGATTACAAAAACATCAGTGTAGATGGAAATGTAGCAGATAAACTCTTCAAAGGCGATTTTAAAGTAACAGATCCTAACTTTAATTTTGATTTTACTGGAGTCCTAAATATACGAGATTCTCTACCAGCCATGGCTATAAAAACCAATGTAACTGGCATAAACCTGCGAACACTCGGCCTAGACAGCCTAGATAACTTCGTCCGGTTCAATGGAGCCATAACTCTGAATGGCGACCATATAGATAACCTCAATGGATCTGTGCTCTTAGACAGCTTCATACTCGACAGAGATGGTCGTCATTACACCATCAAAAATGTAGACTTACTGGCAGAGCTAAAAGCCAATGAAAAGCACTATAAACTAAATTCTGATATAGCTACGGCTGATATAAAAGGTGACTTTCTCCCCTCTGAGCTATCTGACATGTTAGCTCACATGCAGCATATTATTTATCCTTCTACCTGGGCTAAACCAGCAGTATCATTGCTATCCAAGGATATTAATATTGATATTGCCATCAATCAATATAATCCCATATTTAACGAGTATCTCAGCGGAATGTCTTTTGATAGCCTAGGAGCTACTCTTAGTTACGATCAGCAAAAGGGCAAACTACGCTCTACTACTGAGCTCCTTAACCTTAAATATGACGCAATATCCTTACCATCCATTTACGTAGATTTAAAAAATAGTGGCAATTTCACTCCTATTAATTTTGTTATAAACACTACCGGTTTACTTCAAAATGACAGTATCCTCTTTGATATGCTCAATGCCCAAGGAGACATAAGCGACGGCATAGTAAACTTTGAGACTTCAGCAGCACGAGATACTGCATTGGATATAGTCTTAGGTGGTAGATTTATATATCAGAATGATTCCTCTTTAGTATTTTTCGATGACTCTAAGGTTAATATATACAAGCAGTCGTGGACTTTAAGACAAAAAGAAAAACCTCATATCGTAAACTACTCAGGTATCACAGCTTTCCAACTCTTTGACTTCAGACATGAAGACCAGATTCTATTCCTAGATGGATCACTAGGAGATGGTGCAGATAAAATCAACGTACTATTAGACAATTTTGAACTCGATAACCTTAACCCATTCATCTCAGGTTTTGACCTGCAGCTCAAAGGTCTTACTAATGGCTATATTGACGTGTCAGATCGTGAAGGGTTTCCTATCATAGAGGCAAATCTAGATGTAATCACTCTAATGCTAGACGAGGATACACTGGGAAATTTAAGTCTGATCAGCGAAAGTAAAAATGCACTCCTGGCAGTAGTAATAAATGGTCAAATAGAGGGTGGCCTCCTGAATGACATGAAAATTTTAGGTGATATTGATTTTAAAAATAAGATGTCTCCATTAAATTTAAAATTAATCACGCAGCACAGTAGCATAAAACCCTTCGAAAAATATCTAGACGGATTAGTGTCTGATATACAAGGATTTAGCACCACAAATATAGCTATAACAGGATTACTAAATGCTCCCAAGCTGAATGGCTCTATGCAGCTAGATAGCATAAACATGAAAGTAGATTACCTTCAAACAAGATATACTGGAAATGCTACATTAGCCATAGATTACAACAAATTTGACATTATTAGGGCAAGTCTAAAAGACCGCTATGGTAAAACAGCTGCAGTAGCAGGAGCTATCCGTCACAGAAATTTTGATGATTTTCAATTTGACATAAAAATAGAAAAATTAAATGACTTTGAAATATTAAATACCAAAAGAGAAAACAATGAACTCTTCTTTGGGACAGCCTTTGTGGATGGAAACATGGCAGTGTCTGGACCTATAGACGACATACTTCTCCAGATAAATGCAAAAAGTAGAAAAGGCACTGAAATATCCATCCCCTTAGATAACTCAGAATCTAGCGGTAAATTAAGTTATGTGGAATTCTTAAATTTACAAAATGACGAAAACGAGCTAAATAAGAGTTTTAAATCTACAGCAGGAGTGCAAATGGACTTCAATTTTGAGATTACCAATGATGCTAATATCACCCTAATATTTGACGAACTTTTAGGAGATAAGATAGAAGCTGCTGGACACGGAAACTTACGTATGGAAGTAAACACTTACGGGGATTTTAATATGTATGGTGGACTCACTATAGACCGCGGAAATTACCTATTTACAGCACTAGACCTTATCAATAAGTACTTTACTGTAAACCCCGGGGGGACACTGTTTTGGGATGGAAATCCGTACAACGCCAAGATAGAGCTAGATGCCATAAAAAGAGAATATCCTGTGCCCAAAACACTTATGACAGGTACGGGAAGTGAAGAAGAACTGGAGGTCTATAACTCCGCTATTCCTGTAGATTGCTACCTAAAACTAAGTGGGCTTCTCTTTAATCCTGAAGTAGCCTTTGACCTGAAATTTCCTTCGCAGTCTAATCTAAGCGGTGCAGCTAGCAGCTCACTTAATAGGGTGATAGAACGTATAAAGCTAGATCATGAAGAAATGAACAGACAAGTATTTGCACTGCTCGTATTAGGCACCTTTGTCCCTCCTAGTTTTGCCAATACATCTAGCAGTAATCCAAGTAATGTTAGCACCGTAGCCGCTACTACTGGTATCAATAGCTTAAGCGATTTTGCAAGCAGTCAATTAAACAATTGGTTAGGTCAATTAGATACTCGTCTGCAGGTGGGTGTAGACTACCAAACTACCTATCAAAATGAAGCTGAATTAATTTTATCCCTAAAAAGAAAATTTCTCAATGATAGACTAGAACTATCTTACTCTGTAGATGCTGCCGCACAAGGCTCTAAACCGTACGATATTAGTATAAAGTATGATATATCTGAAGATGGTAGTTTCAAGGTTAGAGGATTCCAAAAACAAGCAAATGATCCTACTCTAGGTAATATCACAAACGTCACTACTACTGGTGTCGGCCTATTTTACAGGTATCAGTTTGATTTATTTAGACTGAAAAAAAAGAATAAGAAAAAAGAGTAAATGCAAGAATTCATTGAAACATAGATCTTATACCAAAATAGCTTTCAATTGCCGCATATAAATCGTTTTTTACTCGATTTCTATTCGTTAAAAAATGATATAATAGCTTGTTCCTCCGCTAAAGCTATGGCGACACGCGGAAGGCTATGCAATGATTTTTCGCCTTTACAAACCTTCGATAAACTCAATTTATGTATACGACACTTAAAAACTAAATTGATCTTAAATCAGGGTAGCCTTTTGCTTTAGACTAGTTCTGCCATTAACCAAGCAGTACTAGCTCTAATCTAGCGTCCTCCGCTATTGGAAATCTGTAGTGAGTTTAAACCTAAGCACCCTTCTATTCCCCTTATCACAGACCCAAAGTATCGTATTCTTATACGCTACAGCTGTAGGATTATTAAACTGTGTTAGGGCGTCTCCTCTACCTCCAAAACTAGCCATCTGATACTTAGTAGAAGCCGCTCCAGGAGGAGGCTGCACTCCTTCTAGACCTGTACTAGTAAATTGATAAAGTGAATCCTTAGCTTCATCTACTACGAATATGAAGTTAGTACCGTCACCTGTCACTAGCGTAGATACCGGTCTATTAAATTTATCCGGGTCTCCCAAGTTGCCGTCTGATACTGTTTTATCACTTTCAAAAAGCAAACGAGGCTCATAATTAGCACCAAAGTCCGATTCAATATAATCTATCACTTGTACTTTTATAGAAGTATTTTCTGATACGGATGTGTATACAAAATGATCAGGACCACCTGCACTTATCTGCGGTGGCTGTACAAAAGAAGATATACCCATCGGCTTCTTAAAGTAATCTCTAAAAAATCCACTCGGTGTATTCACCGCTACAGGAGTACGATAGGTGCCGTCTGCATCAAAAAGCAAGATAGCGTCATCTGGACCTCCAAATTTTTGAGGATTATTATCTATACCCGTTCGGGTTACGTAAAACCTATTATCCCGAAGGATAGCTATCTTATTAAAGACCACAGCAGTATCTGTGCCTGAAAAAGTAGATTTAAAATATCTCGGATGAGCTATAGTATTCACTACTTGTGCATACTGTATCCCATATGATGCTCCTGGTCCGTGTAAGTCTACTTGATAGATACACGATACAGCAAAAGTATCACTACCCACTACACGGTCTACAGTACCTATGGCCAGTAAGTCTAAACTTCTGTTTTGGGCGATAGACTTTACTCCTCTCAATGAAAATCGGCCCAGCTCTCTACCACTCTCATCTAATGAGATAATCTCTTCTGTACCCGCATCTACCACATAGATAAGCTCATCATAACCAGCTATAATGTCTACTGGACTTAGAAAACGGGTAAGAGCTGGCTCTACTGGTACATAGGCTACTTCCCTAGCTAAATACTCAGGTACTTCTATGAAATCAATGGGAGTCTTTTTACCAAAGAACCCTTCGCATCCTGCTAATAAAAATAAACATGTGATCAGACTATACTGCGTATACTTCTTCATTATCTTTTATCTTGATTAAAGGGTAATCTTACTCCAATTAGGTGCTGTACTCCCATTCTATTCGTAGGGTTAATACCATAGTCTATGTAGAGTGGATGACTGCCTATGCGAGTCTTTACTCCCACACCTGCAGTAGGATAGTTTTGTCCTTTTACACTAAGCTTATATCCTAGTCTAAGATAGAGGAGCTCTCTGAGTCTGAGCTCACTGCCCAGACGTATATTCTCCGCATTATCACTGGGATGATTAAGCTCTATGGCCACAAGCAGTCGCTTATTATCTTTTTCGTAAGGCACAAGAGAAAATCCCATTTTAAACAGGGTAGGAGTAGTGTACTTGCCTAAAGTGACCTCTGTACGGTTAAACTCACTCTCTAGATCAGAACCAAGCATTTGCGAGTTTCCACCAAAATTCTTTACTACTACTGCAAAGGTCAGATCTTTAAAATCTGTAGAATATAAAAATCCGATATCCCCTGCCACTGTATGATTATTATACGTAGCTATCCCTTCATATATATAACGCAGCCCTACTCCTATGCTGAAATTCTTAGAAAGATACTGTGAGTAGTTTATCCCTAGAGCGGTATTATTAGCATAAAATAATTGTCCAGTGCCATTAGGCTCAAACTCCGTGCGCACTTCCATAGCTCCACTATTGAGTGTATTTACATTGAATCCGATTACTGCACCACCTTTTAGTTTGATAGCTGCACCTACAAATGACTGCTGTATACCTGCACCCACAGAAGTATTACTAAGAGCTAGTCCCGTATTCTCTATCTGGACGAGTGCTGCAGGGTTGTTCTCTGAGCTATAGTGAGTTCCTTTATTAGCCACACTAGCACTAGCCATGGCAAAAGAAGCTGGATTAAGATCATTTTTAAGAAAACTCAAGGCACTCAGACCGGCACGCTGTCCTCCAAAATTCGGCAATATCTGTGCTTGTGCTGAAGCACAAAGAGCCACGAGTAAAATAAGGTATAATCTTCTCAAAACTGTGCAACAAAAGTAACACGTCTAAGGAACACTTTTACCCTATGTTTATTAATAAATTGTTCCCACTCCCGATAGTAGGTATTGAGTTACTCTTCTTTTGATTTTGAGAAGTTCTGATACATTTGTGAGATGGGAAAATCGCACGTGTTAAATAAGAGATTTCACAACATTTTTAATACACGCGTACAATCTATACTCTGTATCCTACTGCTGCTATCTATATTCAGCTGTAAAGATGACAACGCTGGAGTAGTGCCTGAAGAAGATTTCATGTCTGACCTTTATGCTAACGCAAGTTCGCTTACCATCCAAGTGGCTTACGAAGAAGGAGCTTCTCCATTCATAAAATACAATAGATCAAATGCATGGGAGGTATGCAACCAAAATATAACCAATTTACTCTCTCCCCGTGGAATAAGTGTAAATGCGCCTCTTGCTCTTAGAGAAATGACTAACCTAGGTGTCCTGGAGCAGAATAATTACACAAGAGAAAACCTAGAAAAACTAGCAGGAGAAGTACAACAATACACCAATAAAACAGCGGATAAGGGAATCGTTATCATCTTCCTGAACGGGTATTATATAAAAGACAGTAAGCCTGAGAACAGAATATTGGGCATCAACTTGGACGGCACACCTATATTAGCGGTATTTAAACCTGTAGTAAAATCTGCGTCTAATAATGCTGCAGAACAGGCTCTCATAGAGCAAAGCACCATAGTACACGAGATAGGTCACGCACTAGGCCTAGTCAACAACGGAGTCCGTGCTACGAGTGCACACGATGATGCGGAGCATGGTGCCCATTGTACAAACACTAAATGCGTAATGTACTGGCAACATGGCGGAACGGAAGTACAGCAATTCATTCAACCATTCCTGCTAAACTGTTCAGTAGATTTATTCGGAAATAAATGCAAAGCAGACATCAAAGCAAAATAATTCTATACTTTTGACCTGAAGAATAACAAAATAACCTATGAAAAACATCCTATTACTTTTACTCTTTTCACTAGCCATACAAGCTACTGCACAAGATATAGAGCACTTCACGAAGCTAAAATCCGCAGGTCCTATTCCTGATTTTTTTGTTAAATTCCTAGATGAAAAGATCTCAGCAGATGATGAGAAACTAAAAAAAGACAACTCTATTTCGAATAAAAATGCAGCAGATTTCAGTGCTATAACGAACTATAAACTCCAGCAACTCGTGCAGAGCGGAAAGGTGCTCTATGGAGACCCGCTGACAGAATACGCTAATGGAGTACTGGATAAATTAAAAGCAGTAAGTGAAGAAGACCTTGACTTCGTCCAATTATATACACTAAAGTCCAATGAAGTAAATGCCTTTGCTACACACCAAGGCGTGATTTTCATCACGGTAGGACTAATAGGCCAATTAGAGAACGAAGCTCAGCTAGCATTTGTACTGGCTCACGAGCTCACTCACGTGATCGAAAAACACAATCAACTTTCTTATCAGTACTCACAAGACTTGGTAAAAAAGTCGAGGTACGGAGACCAAGCTATCTCAAACTACTACAAGTATTCTAAGGACAATGAGGAAGATGCGGATAAGGCTGGGTTTGAACTCGCTTTAAATGCCGGTTACAAGGCAGAATCTCTTAATAAAACCTTCACAGTGCTGCTCTACTCCTACTTGCCAATAGATGAGCAGGCTGTAGACTTCTCATTTCTAGAAAATGAGCATTTTAAAATAAGCGACAACTTTAAGATAAAGGAAGAACTGATCAACGACATATCTGCAGAAGAGGATATTGATGATGAATTCCTCACACATCCCAATATTAAGACAAGACGTGAAAATGTAAGTAACATTCTACGAGCCAATAAAAAGGACGATGATAGCAAGGTGTATATCTATGGAACACCAGAATCGTTCATAGCATTGCGCACGCTCGCCCGTTTTGAGATGATGAATATCTTCATCCGACGAGCGGATTACGCCAGAGGACTATATCACAGCTTAATTATGCGGAAAGCTCATCCAGAAAATCAATTTCTCTTAAATAGCCAGTCTATGATTTGGTATGGGTTATCCGCTTTCGAAAATAGATCTGACGATATTCCCTATAATCTATCTTACCGTAAACAAGAAGGTGAGATACAACACCTATATTACTTCCTTAATAAGTTAAATAAAAACGAACTTTCTACGCTCGCAGCTCAACAAATTTGGCAAAATAGCTTAGCCTATCCAGAGAACCAATTTCTCCAATCACTAAGAACAGAAGTATTGCGAGACTTTGTCTCATTTGACGGCAACAAGCTAGGCTCTTTTGGCACTCAGCCACCAGAACTGAGTGACTCTGCTGAAAAAGCCGACCAAGAGGAACCAGATAAGACACTAAGTAAATATGAAAAAATAGCACAAAAACGTAAGTCTGAAAAATCAGAAGACGACTTCTACTACTCACTGCTTGATGTGATAAACAATAAAAAATTCATACTAGCTGTAGATGAAGCCAAAGATAAATTAACAAAGAAGGAAGCGCGCATAGAGGAGCTCGAAGATCAATACAAAAATCCTCAAAAAAGCACTATGGATGTTCCTTCTCTGATAATGACTACGCCTAACTTCCACGCTCAAGACAATAGAAAATCTGCCAAATCAAATGTTAATAAAAATGATCTCAACGAAACCAAACTAGTCAATTTAGTGAAAGACAATGCAGAAAAACTGGATATCACTCTCAATTTTGTAGACAACTTCAGAGACCCCAGTTTTACTACAGAAAACTATAATGAGTTCAGTCAGTTGTACGACTACTTAGGAGAGCGATCTCAGTTTGAAGGAATGGACTTCATCCCTTATAATGCTCAATATATGGGCTCTATTACGGATAAATACAACAGTAAATATGTAGGTCTAATAAACATCTATACCGAAGTAGAAAAACGCCCATTTAATGGTGGCTATGCTTTACTATCAGCAGTCGTATTTTATGCCTTCCCACTGTACCTGAAATGGCAACTCACCGCAGACAAAACAACTGATTACGGCTTCTTTGTATTGAACCTTGAGACTCATAATCCTGCATTTACCAGTACTAAACGCTTCAATGCAGACATGAGTATACACCTACAAAATGCTCATGTCTACAACTCACTAAACCAGATTAGAAAGAAATGAGAAAGGCTATACTAATCCTTGGCTTATCTCTTTTACTCTTTGCTGTACATCCAGCAAATGCACAGATGGTAACGGTAAAAGAAAAACCATCCTTTTATCTGGGGAAGCGATTTACTGCTGATCTTAGTTTAAAATATCAACTTACCAATGCTCCGCAAAAGCCTTTTGAAAAATATGAAGAACGCGATCGATTGGTAAATCTGTATTTTCATATAAATCCTGAAGTTAAGTTTAACTATGCTTTGAGTAATAAAGTCGCTCTGTACGCAAAGCTTGGCGCCACCAGAACGTCTCACCAGCCTGAATATGATGGATTTAATTCGTACTTACAAACGGACTTATCTGGAAACTCATTGGGATTGGGTTTTTCATTTTTCAAAAAAAAGAAAGGAGCAATCGCCCCAGTGGGTCGTTATTTCAGCTTTGGTCTTTCTAGACATTCCTATACGTTGACGCCTGGAGTAATAATAAGATCCCAAAGTAAAACAGTAGAAGAATCGTCCGAATCCTTTTCCATTCCATTGCGAAATTATTCGTTTGATCTGGAGTTTGGTACTAAAAACCTAATAACCAGTAAGGTATATTATAACTTTTCATTCCAGCTTACTGGCAACTTTGGTACGAGTCAAGTCGTAAGAACCATAGAAGACGAAGGTTATGAGGATTTAGGCTTTGTGATAGGAAATAGAATACGGATAAAAGATTTGGCACTATTCAAAATAGGGTTGGGTTACGTAGTGTTTTAAGAAATCTTATATCCCCTTCTCTATAAACTCCTTCTTACATCGGAGTATCTCAAAGTACAGCTCTAAGGCATCTACCGCTTCTATATAGCTGGGATGGAAAGCACAGAATTTCTGAAATTTTTCTAGCTCTTCTGCATCATAGTTAGTCAACATTTTCACTATAAGATTATCATACTTCTTTCCTGCTTTTTTAAGCTGCCTATCTCGCTCTATGAGCCTTGCATACTCTATACGCTCCTTTCCCTTTTTACTAAACCTGTCGTACAAATAGGTGATAGGACTACCCAATACAACGCCCCCTTGTGCACTCCTGTCTAGCCCTATGAGTTCTTGCTTTAATTCTAAGATACGAAGCTTTTCACGTACTTTTTGTTCATCAGACTTACCCAAGTCATTGGAGACAAATTTTCGATCAAATAATGAACGTCCACCCAAGACAGAGAAAGTCACTTCTCTTAGGTCATAGGTCTTAGGCTGCAGGTAAAACACTAATGAATCCTTGTCTTTGAAATCCAACGTTTTGATAATAAGCGTATCATATACCAGATGTGAGATAACCAATATTCCGTCTCCGCTTACGGGTATAGTAACATAGCCATCTATATTAGTCAGTTTCACTAGACCTGCAGTATTACTCACTTTAGCATACAGTACTTCCTCTCCATTTTGCAATGACTTAAAACGGGCTGTAAATGCAGTAACCTGAGCATTCATACCCAAAACTACACATACCAAAAGTACTGTATGATAAATTCTCATTAATTATCTTTCAACTCTTAAACGTACAAAACAAACGAATAGTTACCTTAACATTGTAATTAATTATGCAAAGAATACATATTATTCTATGGACACTCTTAATCAGTGCTGGGGCAATGGCTCAACGTATAGATACGCACCACATTAATCCAGACTCTACTAACTACCCTAATGTGTATGTAAAAAAAATAGCAGAGGACTCCCTTCAGAGCACTTATATTATTTGGATTAAAAATACGGTAAAGTCTCATTATCACGCTCATCATACGGAGCTAGTAGAGATCCTCTCAGGTAAGGGACGCATGACGCTGAATGGAAAAACATTCATAGTACACAAACACGATATCATCATCATACCTAAAGGCAGTGTCCATTCAGTAACCAACCTTCATCATAGCTCTCTTAAGATATTATCAGTGCAAGCTCCAAAATTTGATGGAGAACGGGTATGGATACAACCCAAGGTAATAGCAGAACCCACAGAAAAGTAACAACCGCCATCACCCTAATAGACTACATATATGACCAGAAAGGACCGCAGCATGACTTATTCTTACTGCTGCATAACTTCATTATGAAGTATAGCGGAGTGCGAGCAGAGGTTAAATACAAGATTCCATTTTACTCCGTAAAAAAACCGATCTGCTATATCCGTCCACAAAAAAAAGGATTAGAGGGAGTAGAAGTCGTATTTTGGAATGCTGTGAAAATGAAAAACAGTCTCCCTTGGCTAATTATGAAAAAGAGAGAATGGTTTGGCGGCATTACGTATAAAACAGTAGACGATATTAACTTTGAACTGCTAGATCAAATAATACAAGAAGGTCTTATGGTAGACGGACCTCTGCAGCTTAAGAAATACAACAGATAACTCATGGCACAGAAACTAGATATGCTCAAATCAATAGGTCACTACCTCCTTGCTGCTTTTATACTAAGTATTCCAGCATTTTTTAACGGATATCCACTCATATACTCGGACAGTGGCACGTACATCACCAGTGGATTTGATATGTATGTCCCCATAGATAGACCTTTACTGTATGGTCTTTTTATTCGAATATTCAGTCTGGGGCACTCACTCTGGTTTGTCGTATGGACACAGTGCCTAATTCTTGCTTATGTATTTAGTCACTTAGTACGGTTTATGATGCCTACCGTTTCTAAGAGTAGCGTACTCCTCCTAGTGAGCTTTCTCACTGCTTTCACTAGTATAGGCTGGTACACTAGTCAGCTGATGCCTGACCTATTTATTTTCACTTCTATAGGTTGCTTTATACTCCTCAGCCTATCTCCCAGTCTGACTAAAATTCAAAAAACACTACTGGTACTCATAGCCATATTCTCTATCTCTACTCACTTTTCTCATTTACTGATATGCACATTAATACTCGTAAGTCTAATCGGATTAAAACTGGCTAGAAAACAATCTTATAAGACCGTAAAAACAAGTATCTTAGCCATACTACTAGGTAGCTCCTTAGTCCTGAGCATCAGTATAAATTACGCTTTAGATAAGTCCATAGTCCTATCTAAAGGTGGACACGTTTTCTTAATAGGTCGCATGCTGGACAATGGCGTACTCCAGTCATATCTAGACGATAAGTGCTCATCTGAAGACTACAGTTTATGTCAATACAAAGACTCACTACCTGCAGATAGCAGAGCATTCTTATGGTCAGATACTAGTCCTGTGAATCTGGACGGAGGATGGCTAGCCACTAGTGATAGCTACACCAAAATACTGAGAGGTATTCTGACCAGCCCCAAGCACCTTAGTCAGTTTATTTTCACATCTGCTACTTCCAGTATTTCCCAACTTTTTCAAAACGATATAGGCTCAGGACTAGAAAGCACGTGGTACGCTAAACCTAGCAGCCCACCTTATGGAGCCGTAAAAGAGTTCTTCCCACACGAAATGAATCAGTATCTTCAGTCTAGACAGAATAATAACCTATGGGGGCAAGGCTTAAAATTCAATACATTAAACACCATAAATTTCGTACTACTCCTAGCCAGTATCTTCATCATATACTTAGGAATGGTAGTGAAAAAGAATAGGAAATTATTGCACCCTAATCTGATGTTAGCCAGTACTATTGTACTCGCTGGTATTATATTTAATGCTGTAGTTATTGCGTCACTAGCCAATGTGTATGACAGGCTCCAATCTCGAATTAGTTGGGTAATAGTATTGATTGCGATACTTATAATTATTCAGCTAGGAAGACGTTTGTACTACAACACAACTGAACTTTTTAGAGTTTGAAAAATCATTTAATCATATGTATTGCAATTCTTCTATTAGGTTGTTCTTCACCTAAAAGTAAAAATGACCCTCCGTATGTAAAGGTATCCGTATCCAATAATGATGCGAGCAAGATAAACGAATCTATTCTGGTAACTATCAATGATATAGTAATAATTAGCTCAGACACTATGCGAGGGGAAGTCACTTACGTTCCCGAACAAACTGCACTTTCTATACACGTAAGTACTTCAGATGGGCGGTTAGCATTACACACCACTTATGACATTCCAGATTCTTTTGAAGGGTTAGGTATTTATATTTCTTACAACGACTACGAAGAGATCTCAACTCCTGAGTTTTTCAAAAAAAGCACGAAGTATCAATATGCTAATTCGTTAAAACATAATAAATTAAACCCTGATACTACAATACCATGGCTCGTTGATAGTTTAGATAATATTGAGAAAAGGGAATTGAAGAGAATACATAAAAAAAGAAGCCAGCATATCCCCAATCCATACTTCAACATTGGATTATCTGAGACAAAACATACAACACCTTATATCTTAGAATAGTACATTTGTAACCTTGGCAAAACCACCAGAAATATCACCAATTAAAAACAAGCTCAAAATACTTCCAAACGCACCAGGAGTATATAAGTATTTTGATAAAACTGGAGGACTCCTATATATAGGTAAAGCAAAAGATCTCAGTAAGCGAGTAAACTCTTATTTCAATAAAAATCACTACGAAAACAGAAAGACGAAGGTCTTAGTAAGTAAAATATGGGATGTGAATGTCACTGTAGTACCTACAGAGATGGATGCTCTTTTATTAGAGAATAGCCTGATTAAAGAATTTAAACCAAAGTATAACATCGCTCTTAAAGATGATAAAACTTTCCCGTTAATTAAGATTACGACAGACCGCTTCCCGAAGGTATACCCCACAAGGAATCCAATAAAAGATGGAAGTAAGTACTTTGGTCCATATGCTAATGTAAGACTAATGAAAATAGTACTGGAACTGTGTAAGAAAATCTACCCCACCAGAAACTGCACCTATAATCTCTCTGAAAAAAACATAGCTGCACGGAAATTTAAAGTATGTCTAGAGTTTCAGATAGGCAACTGCAAAGGCGCCTGCGAAGGCCTAGAGTCTGAGGAAGAATACCAAGAGAGTATCCAAGGAATAAAAAATATACTCCGAGGAAATCTAAAGGAAGTAAAAGACCATTTAAAATACAAGATGGAGCGTACTGCTGCTGACTGGCAATATGAAGAAGCCGCTAAGTACAAGATGAAGTTAGAAGTACTGAGTAAGTATCAGACAAGAAGCACCGTGGTAAACCCTCGCATCAATGATGTGGATGTACTAAACATAGCTCAAAATGAACGCTATGCATACATCAACTACCTGCGTATATCTGGAGGCATCATCATACAGTCTCGTAACCTGGAAATGAAAAAAAGGCTGGATGAAAGTACAGAAGACTTACTAGAAATAGCCTACGGAGAAGTGCGTAAGCTCAATAAAGGCAATGAGACAGAGGAAATAATAGTACCTACTAGGATGCCACTAGAAGGAAACTTCATAGTACCTATAAGTGGTGATAAGAAAAAACTTCTGCTACTGAGCTACAGAAATGCTCAACTCTATATGCAAGAGAAGACGAACCAATATGAAAAGCTAGATCCCGAGCTTAAAGTAGAGCGTCTGTTGATAAAAATAAAGACAGACCTCAGACTCAAAGATTTGCCAGTTCATATGGAATGTTTTGACAACTCCAATATACAAGGAGCTTTCCCAGTGAGTGCTTGCGTGGTATTCCGCAATGGGAAGCCAAGTAAAAAAGATTACCGTCATTTTAATATAAAAACCGTGGAAGGTCCAGATGATTTTGCGAGTATGTACGAAGCACTTACCCGCCGGTACAAAAGGATGATAGAAGAGAAGCAACCCTTCCCACAGCTCATAGTGATAGACGGTGGAAAAGGCCAACTAAGCAGTTCTGTAAAAGCACTGAAAGACCTTGGTATATATGGTCAAATAGCCATAGTAGGCATTGCCAAAAGATTAGAAGAAATATACTACCCAGGAGATAGTATGCCACTCTATATCGATAAGAAATCTGAATCGCTTAGAGTCATTCAGCATATGCGTGACGAGGCTCACCGCTTTGGGATCACTCATCACCGCAATAGACGCAGCAAAGAAACTATAGTCAGTAAACTCACCGAGATAAATGGCATAGGTGACGAGACTGCAGCAGAACTGCTCAGAGTATTTAAGAGCGTAGCTCGAATCAAAAAAACAAATGTGGATGATCTTTCTTCTGTAGTAGGTCCTGCCAAGGCAACCTTAGTAGCTAATTATTTTGATAAGTAAGTTTACCGACTATATCTCCACCCACGGTCTAGATGCATTCAAACATATCTGCTATGCCTACAGCCAAAACTTCCAGCATAGCTGTATACTGGATAGCTGCCAGCTAAATACAGGAGTGCACGGTGGCAATTATGAGTTTTTAGCAGCATACGGTGCTGAAGATGTCTACAATAGCTATGTGGGCTTCCAAACCGCCATACACCAGAAAGGAAACTGGCTCTTTGGTGTGTTGGGCTATGATGTAAAAAACCACATAGAGAAGCTAAGCAGCAAGAATGACACTCTTATAGATACAGCTGAGACACTCTTTTTTGTGCCTCAAATAGTAATAGCTATTGATAAAGAAGGAAATCTACTGGAGTTAAAAGGCAACGTACCTAGCGATATTTGGGAATCAACCATTGAAAATGAACCTCACAACGTAACTCCCTCCTACTCGCCTATCTCTCAAGAAATATACCTGCAAAAGATCAACCAAATCCATGAACTAATACGAGAAGGAAACGTCTACGAACTGAACTACTGCATACCATTCACGCATAGTTTCACCTCATTCTCCCCTCTATTATTTCATCAGCAACTTATAAAAAAGTCCCCTGTACCAATGGCTGCGTATCTCAGAGCAGACCACCTGCACCTATGCGGTGCCAGTATGGAAAGATTCCTACTTAAAAAAGGCAATACGCTAATTAGCCAGCCCATAAAAGGAACTATTAGGAAGGGAGATAGCCCGCAAGAAGATCAACGTCTAATCCAAGAGCTAGAAAACTCTGAAAAAGATAGAGCTGAAAATGTAATGATAGTAGATATAGTGCGAAACGACCTGAATAGAATCTGTGAACGTGGCAGCGTACAAGTACCAGAACTATTTGGGGTATATAGCTATCTACAAGTGCATCAAATGATCTCTACGGTAAAAGGTACAGTAGCTCGAGACGTATCTCTTCTCGATATTCTAGAAGCTACATTCCCAATGGGGAGCATGACCGGAGCACCTAAAATAGCAGCTATGCAACAAATAGAGAAGCTAGAGAACTTTAAGCGGGGATGGTACAGTGGAGCAGTGGGCTACATCACTCCAGACCAAGATTTTGATTTTAACGTGGTGATACGTTCTGTATTATGCAATACTACAAGTAAGACTCTAAACTATAATGCTGGAGGAGCCATCACTATAGACTCCGTAGCTGAAAGTGAATGGAAGGAGGTAAAACTTAAAACAAAAGCTATAACCAGTATCCTTAAACCTTAAACAAAATTTCTTGCAAAAACTGCATCTCAAAAGAGCAGTTTAACTTAAGGCTAAGCCAGCTGATTTATCTTACTACTTTGGGCTATAAGTATCTCCTGAAGTGCCTCTTGCTTAAAAGGTTTACTTAAAAAACCATCCATACCTGCATCCAAGTAATGGCTTTTGCTAGAATCTGTAGCATCCGCAGTAAGTGCTATAATAGCAGGCCTTCTATTACCATATTTTTTCAAAATACGCCTGGTAGCCTCCAAGCCGTCCATCTCTGGCATTTGAATATCCATTAATATCACATCTATGGTCTCGTGCTCTAATTTTTTAAGTACTTCTATCCCATTCTCAGCATAGTGAGCGTCTGTATAGCCAAACTTTTCAAAGAGCTTATCAATAAACATCTTATTGAACGGATTATCCTCTGCTACCAAGATGCGCAGTGGATATAGCTCAGCAAATTTACCACTTGTCATCACTGTAGCTTCAGATGCCTGAGTAGCACTAGGTATCGTATTCACTGTCAACTCCTGTCGAGCTAATGTTTTAGGTATCTCCACATTGAGCGTAAAATAAAAGGTAGTTCCAATGTTTTTTTCGGAAGTAAGTCCTATCTCTCCACCCATTAGCTCTACTAGCTTTTTAGAGATGCTGAGCCCTAGACCTATTCCGCCATATTTTCTACTCGTACTTGTATCCTCTTGCTCAAAAGACTCGAAAATCTTACGCTGCTTTTCTTCTGAGATACCTATACCGTCATCCTTTACTGAAAACCGAAGTTTAGCAATGCGTGCATCATCTGTCTGTGCTCTTAGCAGTTCATCTATTTCTACTATGATTTTCACATAGCCATTGTCTGTGAATTTAATCGCATTACTGACTAGATTAATAAGTATCTGACGTATCCGAAGTATATCTCCTCTAAACTGTTTGATCATAGCATTCCCTATGAACTTACTTAGCTGAATATTCTTATCCTTAGCCTGCTTACTGAAGATGATCATCACCTCCTCTAGAAGTTTATCTAAATCAATAAGTGTAGACTCTATACTCATCTTCCCTGCCTCTATTTTAGAGAAATCAAGAATATCATTCAGTATAGTCAATAGGTTTTCGCTACTGGTTTGTATGGTCTCTACGAATTTTTTTTGTTCGTCATCTAGCGGAGTCTCTAACATCAGACTAGCCATACCCATAATACCATTCATAGGTGTACGTATCTCATGACTGGTAACCGCCAGGAAGTTAGACTTAGCTATGGAGCCAGCCTCAGCTTGCTTTCTCGCTTCCTCTAGCGTCGTATTCATTTTACGCAATTCTGAGTTTTGCGTATTGATGAGAGTATTTCGTTGCTCTAGCTTAGCATTACTACTCTGCTTCACACGCACCTGCCTGAAGAGTACTACCAGTAGTACACTCAAAAGCAAGAACCCTGCTATAAGAGAGTACTTGAGTATATCTGCAGCACGCCGTTCCTGGATTTCTATCTTCTCCTGTGCTTCGCTTTTTATATCTTCCGTTTGACTAGTTATCTGTTCACTTTTATCTCTCAACTGCTCAAACTGTCTGAAAGCTCCTGACACACCATTATCTGCTCTTAATCTTGCATACTGGTCACTTACTTCAAAGGCCTTTTTATAGTCATTTAGACTATGATATGCTCTCGTCTGTAGTTCATACGCATTAGATAAGTCATACTGAGACTTATAGCGATCCTCTCCATCTATAATTACATTTGTCAGAGAAATGGCATCATCTGCCCTATTCTCAGACAGTGCTAATAGAGCTGCGTGATACTGATAGTCACTCTTTAAATTATTAAAATCCTTATCAGCCATTAGTCCACCAGCTTTTTTCAGATACGCATTAGAATTAGTGTAATCTTTACGTTCTGTACTGAGCTGAGACAAGAGCAAATATGCTTTCACCAGCTCCAGTTTATCTGCTACTTCATCTGCTGCTTTTTGAGCTTTTAGTACATATATATTTGCGTAGCTATTATTACTTTGCTTAAGGTAGTTAACCGCTAGCAGGTTATATATCTTAGCTAGTAGATGATTGTTACCTACTTCGCTGTTTAGTTTGAGAGCATCCTGAAGATTTACTCTAGCTTCTGAGTGCTGTCCTATCCGAGTGAGGGCATCTGCTATATCCAGGTAAGCCTCTAGCAGCCCTATTTTATCCTTTGATGTTTCCTTAAGTTCTCTGGCTCTAAAGAAAGAACCAAATGCTTCTGAATATCTACCGTTATGTAAATGTTCTCTTCCTTGATAGAGAAGCACTTCAGACTCTATATATTCATCATTCAATTCTCTAGCGCAAAATAGTGCTTCTGTGAGTTTGGTGTCATTGGGTAGGGTCTCTCCTCTTTGGCAGTCTATCAGTGATAGTCTTGCCTTGGCAATTGCCTGGTCCTTGGAACACTTCGCATTAGCAAGTAACGTATTTGCAGTTTCAAAAAAAACATAGGATTCCTCTATCTGACCACAACTGTATAATAGTATTCCTATATTATTATTTAAGGTAGCTTTCTCCTGACGAGATACAGCAATTGCTAGCTTTTGCTTCTGCTCACTGATGGAGATATCATACCCTACGGAGACCTCAGCACTCTTGAGTAAATCTGCTGCAATAGAGGATGTACACACTAGCATCGCTAGTGGAAGTAGCATTCTGAAAAGTATTCTATTCATGGAGGTTCTTATGTTTTAGTAGGGTTAAGAAAGTGGGTGCATTTGAGTGATGTAATTCAAAATACTTTTTACAAACTTACCTTTTTTTTTACTTGAGATTTTATATCTATCTATTTATATACAAACCATATGCTTAAATTTGTTTTATAAACTGAACACTATGCCTGAAAATATAATATCCCTAAACCTCGAAGATTTTAAAAATGGTACTGCTGAAACGAAACAAAAATTCGTCTCAAATTTGGGCGAAGCTTATGAAAAAATAGGTTTTGTAGCAGTATATAATCACGAGCTGAGTGACCAACTCACAGCAAGTCTCTATGCATATACCAAAGAGTTTTATGCTCTACCATTAGCCACTAAGATGAAATATCACGTTGCTGGGATAGCCGGCCAACGAGGATTCACTTCATGGGGTACTGAGCATAGCAAAGACAGCACAGTAGGTGATCTGAAAGAGTTCTACCACTTTGGTCAGGAGATTCCAGTAAGGCTGAAAAGCCAATTTGACTACCACGAAAATATAAGCGTAGACGAAGTACCTGGATTTTATGAGTATGGACTCAAGGCATACGCCGCAGTACAAGCCACAGGCAAGTATATGCTCCGTGCTATCGCACTGTATCTAGACCTCGAGGAAACTTACTTTGATCAGTATATAGAGTACGGTAACAGCATACTCAGACCTATACACTACGGACCAATAATAGATGCCCCTAAAAATGCAGTACGAGCTGGACAGCACGAGGATATCAATCTAATCACACTGCTCATGGGTGCCAGTGCCGCAGGTCTAGAAGTGCTAGATAAGCAAGATAACTGGATACCTATCACTGCACTCCCTAATCAACTGGTAGTAAATGTAGGTGACATGCTACAGCGACTTACCAATAATCAACTGCGTAGTACGACACATAGAGTAGTGAATCCACCTAAAGAAGAATGGGGAACTACCCGTTTTTCTATTCCTTTTTTCCTACATCCTGTATCTGAGATGCGACTAGACTGCCTTACTAGCTGCGTAACCGCTGAAAACCCCAAAGCATATGAGAACATATCGGCAGGCGATTTTCTCACGGAAAGACTCATAGAAATAGGCCTGCTGGAAAAGAAATAAGCCTGACTTTAAACTGAATCAAACTACTTCAAATTCTTGCAAAAAAAGTGTGCTTAAGCGATAGAACAAATCTCGAGCTATATAGCTATGTAAGCCTCAGAATATAGCTATACCACTTTCTGCACTTATACCTGATATACTAGGCACAACTAAATGATTTTTAGAGTTCCTTTGTCGCCAAATATTTCTGACCTCAAGTGAATCAATACTACAAAGATATAATCAAGATAAGCTGGCCTATCATCATAGGTCAACTGGGGATGGTATTCACTGGCTTTTTTGACACATTGATGGTGGGTCAGCTGGGCTATAAAGAGCTAGCTGCTGCCGGAATTTGCAATAGTATTTTCTTTTTAGTAGCTGTATTCCCTATGGGAGTGACTATGGCCTTTGCTACTATAGTAGGTATATTGCAAGGGAAAAATAAGACTTCCTCTTACACCTTACTAGCGAGAGATAGCGCCCTAATCACCTTAGGTTTAGCCCTAGTAACGAGTCTGGTCACTTATGTCTTTATACAAGAGTTTCAGGTGTTTAGACAGACAGAAGATGTAACCGCTCTAGCTACTCCATACCTCACTCTGCTGATGTGGTCAATGCCTCCTATGCTTATCTTCTTTTTTGCTAAAAACCTCTGTGATGGATTTGGTTTCACCTTCGGTGGAATGGTAATAACACTAGCAGCTCTTGCTCTTAATGTATTCCTAAACTGGGTACTCATTTTTGGCAAATTTGGCTTCCCGGAGTACGGGCTTAACGGAGCTGGATATGCTACTATCATCTCGCGGATATTTTTAGCAGTGAGTATGCTGTGGCTTATGCTCCGCTCAGATAAAGTACCCATAGTTACTCGAGCCTTTTTTCGCTCATTTACAGATTTTTCACGTATTACATTTTTCAGAAAAATATGGCAGATAGGTTTTCCTACTGGCTTACAGTATTTTTTTGAAGTAGGCGCATTTGCTGGTGCAGCTATCATGGCAGGCTGGTTGGGGTCTCAAGAGCTAGCTGCCCACAATCTTGCCATTACTTTAGCTTCTCTCACCTATATGTTCGCCGGGGGCATCTCTGCAGGTAGCAGTATCTGTGTAGCCAAAGCGTATGGAAATGGCAATACTACGAATGTCAAAAACTTTGGGAAAGCTGGACTTGTGATAGGCCTTATAGTTATGATTGTATTTGCCAGTATTTTCTTCTTTTTCAACAGATCACTGACCCAGCTTTTCACTGACGAACCTCAGGTACTTTTTATGGGATCTCAGCTACTTATACTCGCTGCCATCTTCCAGCTTAGTGACGGTGTACAAGCTATATCTATAGGAATATTACGTGGTATAGCAGACGTAAAGGTGCCAAGTCTACTCATATTTATTGCCTACTGGATTATAGCCATGCCACTAGGCTATCTGATGTCTCATTCATCAGATACTCACGTATTTTGGCACGGGGTAAATGGCATATGGATAGGCCTCAGCATAGGTCTTACCTTATCTGCTAGTATACTTTCATATAGATTTTATCGTTTACTTCGTAGCTCATGAAAAAAATAGTTCTTATCACTCTATGTCTAATAACCATAGGAGCCCAAGCTCAACTTTCGCTAGGGATAGTAGCCGAACCGGCCTACAATGTTGCCAGAATAGGAGCTACTCCACAAAATAGCTCTGACTCACTAAAAGCCTTAAAGACCAATGCTATGAGCTTGTCTCTAGGACTCGAAATACGAAAGCAAATAGATAGATATCAAAGCTTTAGCGTGATACCTACCTTTTATCAAACGAATATGACGCTGGTAAAGCAGAATCTCCAGTTTTTAGATGTAATACATCCACAGCTTCCGGAAATAAGAGACCTCTCTCAAGGCTCCACCAAAGTGGCTTACCTTAAGTATAGACAACAATATATAGGAGCACAGTTCTTATACAACAAGGTTTTGCAGCTACGCAAAATGCCAAATAAATCAGCGATTGAATTAAACGGCGGCCTAGGATTATACTATCTAGTAAATGGAGATATAAAAGTTACTACAGAAGGTTTCGCCATTAAAAATGACTTCACTCAGGTGATTAAAGACAGTTTAGGAATAGACAACAGACCGTACCACATTAATCTGTCTTTAGGGTCAGATTTCACTTATGAGGTGCTCCCTAAGGTGACTCTAGCAGCTGGCATTAGAATACCGATACCTATAACTTCTACTACCTCGTCATTGCCCAAGATTACAATCTATAATCCGGCTATCCGCGTGAGTCTTCGAAAAAGTATTTGAGTATTTTCTAGTATTAATACACCAGTTGAAGCTTGCCCGATAGGACAATAGGAGTCACTCCTATTGTTTCTGGTTTATCGTAACGTATAATGAAAAAGTATACCCCCTGCTGTGCACGTACACCATTGGCATAGCCATCCCAGGCGAAGTAATCCCCTGAGCTAGCATACAACAACTCTCCCCATTTATTATACACTTCCATAGACTTCATAATGATGGTACCTGAAGGTCTAAAGACGTCATTCAGTCCATCTGAGTTAGGAGAAAATGCATTGGGCATAAAAATATCACACGCATAGGGCAAAAATTCCAGCTCTATAGCATCAGAAGCTGTCCCACACTTATTAGACACCAGTACACTATACAAACCAGTAGAAGTAATAGTGCGCAAACTCCCCCCACTATATCCATCACTCCAAGTGTATGTAGCTTCGGATGCTGTCACATCTACTATCTTTCGTCCACCACCGCACAGTAGCGTGTCTGGTCCTAGTTCTATGGACGGTGCAGCGATCACACTCACTCGCATAGTATCTCTATGTAAGCATCCATTTGCTGTACGCTCTGCCCATAGTATCCCTGCATTAGATACATCCGTAAATGAGTCTGTATCCCCTGTACTCCAGATTATCGTGGTGTTTTCTTTCTCTACTCGTTTCGTAAATGACGTCCCTACACATATACTTGTATCTAGTCCTAGAGAAAACGAAGGTACTTCGTAGATCGTCACAGTCTTGGTCACGGTATCTTTGCACCCTTCCACTTCTATGGCATAAGCTACTTCATTAGCTCCTAAAGTAACTGGTGAAAACACGCCACTAGGATCTATATTGTTTCCTATCCACTCTCCTCCTACTACAAGCGGAATTAGCTGTATAGGTTCGTACCCCAAGCAAGATCTAGGTCCAAGCCCTGAAAAATCATTGGCAGGCTCAGAAACTAATCGGACAAAATCTCTATATACATCATAACATCCTGCTGCGTCTGTAGCCTCTAGAGTGACTTCATATGCGCCTATTCCAGCGTAACTATGTGTCACCGTATTACCAGCCATAAAGTTACCGTCTCCAAAATTCCAAGAAGTCATAATGGTAGGATCTAAAGTACCATATTCAAAGTTAAACAAGTTTTGGTTTTCACACTGTATAGAATCTAAAGAAAGCAGTGTACTGTCTATCGGCTTAGGTCTCACCTCCACCAGTAGACTGGCAGAATCTGTACAGTATTCTATATTATTGAAAGAATTAGACACCACAAATTTGACCTCATAGAATCCGGGTTCTGCATAACTGTGATCTATAAAATTGTCATTGGTATTCAACTCTACTGCTCCATCCCCATAGTCCCATTTTTTTTCAGTAAATGAAAATCCTGTAGCAAGGTATCCGTAATTAGATGTATTCAGAAATTTATAGTAATTACTACTTCCATCTGGTTTTAGAAAGCACTGAACTCTCGTATTACCAGCCACAGCAGGGTCTAATGAGAAAGAAACATCTGGCTTCGGAGCCACGGTATCTGGTCTTGTTACTACGTCTTCACACTGGGTGGAAGATACAGTAAGTTCCACGGTATACATGTTTTTAGCAGTGTAGGTATGAGAAGGTATAGCTATGGTAGATGTACTTCCATCACCAAACCTCCATCTGTAGGTTAGTGCTGCGGCACCGCCTACAGTCACATTCGGGGTAAAGGTGAACTCATTACCGTTTATACATTGATAAGGATCATTTACGCTAAAGTCTGCCTGCAAGTCCGCAGTAGTCACACTAGACTCGGGATAACCCGTAGTACGGTAAAAAAAGGTAGCTCCTGATCCATTGTACTCAAAAACTGCGAAGTAATAGGTCGTGTTTTTTTCTAGATTACTGACTATTACACTATTAGCTGTCCCGTTATATACCACAAACTCGGTAGTCGTAAAATTATGTCCTGAGCCATAACTACTGTTTGCTAAGTAAAACTGATTAGCCAATAGACTGGAAAAAGGTGATCCTTTAGAAGCTACCACTATACGGGAGGCTCCGTTACCATTGGACCAACTCACCGTAGTCTGCGAGCAGTAGGTAGTAGAAAACGTCACATTAGAAGCGGATACAGTAGGTTGCTGAGCATATGTCAATGAACTAATGCACACCAAAATAAATATCACTAATCCTTGTTTCATTATATACACAAAAATATGCTTTTAAGAACAAGAAATTAGACAAAAGGTCTCTTTATCCCCAATCACAAAGTATAAGTGACTTAATCCAAACGTATTTGTTCTGCTCTTTTTTTATCTAAGGTCGAATACCTGCGGGAAAATAGTCAGCTGGATAGTTGCTTCATGCTATATACGAGCTACGATACCCAGCGGCAATATCTGTCCACTGCGTGACTTAAGGCATAACTCAGAGATATCTACATTACGATCCGGAAAATGGTCTTCCATCAAATTTTGAATAATGTAGGGTGATAAGCCTAGTGAATAGACGTTGAGCACCAGAAACCCATCAGACGCTAGTATCTGAGACACTTGACCTAAAAGCATTCCTAGCTTTTCCTCTAGCTTCCATCGCTCCCCTTTAGTCCCTATGCCATAGGCCGGAGGATCTAGTATTATTCCCTGATACTGTCTCCCTCTTTTCACTTCTCTACTCACAAACTTGAGTGCATCCTCTACTACCCAGCGTATATCTTTAAACTTACTGTGCTCTTGGTTCTCATTTGCCCAGCTTACTACCTGCTTAATAGAGTCTACGTGGACCACATCTACGCCTGCTGCTTTAGCCGCTAGAGATGCTCCACCAGTGTATGCAAATAAGTTTAATACACTAGCTCCACCTCTGAAGACTTTACTCTTCTCATAGATATAATCCCAATTAGCCGCCTGCTCTGGGAATATCCCGATGTGCTTAAACTGCGTGAAATTAAGCTTCATTTTTATGGAAGAGTCGTATACGCCATATTTAATAAACCACGGCTTATTCTGACCTTTGAGATTCCACTGCCCCTTGTGACTGCCTTCCTGGGCAAAAGAACCCGTCTGCATTCCTTCCCACTCTGCCTTACTCATCCTAGGACTCCAGATGGCCTGAGGCTCTGGTCTGGCAAGTATATGACTAGCAACTTTTTCTAGCTTCATTCCGTTTCCAGAATCTATCAATTCGTACTCTCCGTTCCAATTTTCTGGATATATGGCTTTTATCATACCTGTATTATCTCTTCTGGTTTTAATATTGACTCACCATTGATAGCTAAGAAAACGCTAGCCAAAGTGGCTACGTCTTTTTCACAATAGTGCTGTATTCTAGCGAGATCACTCTCACGGTAGTAGATCTCATTTATCATGCTACCGTCTATATCATCCTTGGGAGATGGTATCCCAAATAATGCCGCAAGAAGGTCTAGAGAAGTATAATTTTTAAAATCTCCGAACTTCCATAACTGCATAGTATCTAAGTGTTTCACCTCCCAAGGCTTCTTGCCTGACAGATCCAATATGTCTGGCATTTGTATCTTATTCGCGAGTATCCTACGACAGAGATATGGGAAATCAAACTCCTTGCCATTATGCGCACACAGAAAGTGTGTCTTAGCAAAATACCCATTGTCTAGCAGATCACAAAACTCACTCAGTAGCTCATGCTCATCATCACTACTAAAACTCTTTACTCTCAGATTACGCTGGCCGCCCATCTCTGTGATAAATCCTACTGAAACACAAATTACCTTACCAAACTCAGCATAAATGCCTGCACGTGGATACAGTTCTTCTGGGGTTTCGTCGTCTTTAGCTAATCGTGCTGCTTTGTGATCCCACAGCTTTTTCCATCTCGGGCTTAGGTTAGAGTAGCTACTCTGCTGAGGTACTGTTTCTATGTCTATGAATAAGATATCTAACATACTACCAGCTTCCTCCAGCTCCTCCGCCACCAAAACTTCCACCGCCGAAACCACCACCGAATCCGCCACCGCCGCCGCCTCCGCCTCCGAAGCCACCGCCAATCATCCAAGGCAAGCCGCTTCTTCTGCCGGAAGTATTACGGTTATACGTCTGCCCATTATTACCACCACTGCTGAATATAACAATAATTATAACCACTATCAGTATGATAACCCAAGAGGGCATTCCTTCACTTGGCCCCTTACTTGGGTCAGCTATAAACTCCCCTTCTAGATGACTTATAATTACATCTGTAGCTTCGTGAAATCCTCTGCCATATTGCGTTTTTTTAAAATTTGGACTGAGTTGATTTTCGATTACTCTTTTGGCATATATATCTGGTAACGCCCCTTCAGCTCCTGAGCCTACTTGGATATACATTTTCCGATCTTGGATAGCTGCATACAGCAGTATTCCGTTATCCTTACCTTTTTGACCTATGCTCCAGCTCTCAGCTAGTCTGTGCGTATAATCAAAGATATCATCCCCCTCTAGCGAATTCTCAGTCACTATGACTATTTCCGTAGACGTAGAGTCATAGTAGGTCTTTAGTTTTTTGAGTAAAAAAAGCTCTTGATCTGCGTCTAGTACATTGGCATAATCCTGTACCCATCTTCTATCACTAGGAGCTTCTGGCACTTTCTTAGCCCAGGCTAAACTTACGGTCCCTATTAAAATTAGTACAACTATCTTTCTAATCATAGCTTATCTCATTTGGAAGTTCATTTTTATCATCACTCTGATAGGGGAAAAACTCTTTGAGCTTCTCGCCTATTTCCGCTGTACCTGCACAGATACCGCCCACCAAGTCATCTTTTGCGAAATACCCTTTCATCAGCTCATTTGCACTATCCCAGAAGCCTATAGGCACCCTTGAGTTAATCCCTGTATCTCCCACTATGGCAAATTTCCGCTCCTTTTTAGCGATGTAAATCAGGACTCCATTTCGCTCTTTAGTTTGATCCATTTTTAGATGCCCAAAGAGGTTTTGAGCTTTATATAATGGATCTGTCTTGCACCACTTATCTAAATGCAGACGTATCTCTCCAGAGGTATTCAGCTCTGCAGCAGCTATCGCTTCTAGCACTTGTTTCTCCTCATACGAGGTGAGTGGTTCCCACTTCCAAAAACTCATAATTTATTTCTACTTTAACCCACTTAAAATTCTACCTTAGGCGCTTGATCGGCGGTAGGATTTGCCTCAAAATAACTTCTCTTTTCTTTATCTCCAGCAAACCAGCTTCCTGGTATTTTAAGGATATACGAGTTGTATGCTTTTACTGAACTGTTGAACCTATTTCGAGCCACATTTATTCTGTTTTCTGTACCTTCTAGCTGTGCTTGAAAGTCTCTGAATGCGTCTGTAGCTTTTAAATTAGGATAGGCTTCCACTGAGATATTAAACATCATCTGTGCTTGCGTCTGAAGCTGTTTTTGCGAAGCATAAAACTTTGCCAATAGATCTTTATCTGCAAGCATAGCTTCTGTAGGTTCCTGTATTCCTGCTCTAGCTTTAGTTACCCCTACAAATGTCTCTTTTTCGAAATCAGCAGCTCCTTTCACTGTATTCACTAAATTATCTATCAGGTCTAGTCTACGCTGATAAGAAGACTGCACATTCGCCCAGGCTTCATTTACTGTCTCTTCTCTGTCTACGATTGTATTAGGCGGCCAGCAAGAAGTTAGAAACAGCATTAAGGCTACCAATGGAAGTATTTGTGATATTTTTTTCATTTCAGATTTAGTTTATTTGTGAGCAAATGTATCGCTTGAAACCAAAGAAATAACATTCTATCTACGTTCTCACTCTTTTTATAGTTTAGATTTGTCCAACTACATGCAAGCAAAACGGCTAGATCTTATCAATATTGGATTAATGATACTCTCATTTATCCTAGCTATCAAGCTCCCTTTTCACGTCTTTCTGCTTGCCTACGCTGTATTGGGTCCGCTGCATTACCTCACAGAGATAGGTTGGCTAGATGACCGTAACTACTTCTCTACCAGCAAAAAAGACGTCTGGATCCTCATAGGACTCTGTGGCCTGATGACCTTTGGCTTTGCCTATCATCAGTTTCCTAACTTTAGCCTCACGGCAAAATGGAGTGAAGCCATAAATAGTAGTGCTTTCAAACCCGTAGCTCAGTTTCTTCTAGAGTACGAGCGGAGCTTTATATTTCTGGCATTTTATGCTGCGGTAATGATGACCTTCGTCAAAAAAACTAAACTCAGATATCCACTCATGCTCGTAGGGCTTATCCTAGCCTATTTCTTAAATGGAATAAATGCCTACACCTTGATTATAGGGATAATGCTACCTACGGTGATTCACGTGTATGTATTTACAGGAGCATTCATTCTCTATGGTGCGTTAAAATCTAAAAGTGTCACGGGCTACGCCTCTCTAATGGTCTTCTTAGCCATACTGTTTTTCATAGTTTACTCCAGGCCAAAAATGGAAGACTATAATCTGTCTGGATACTGGCTTGATGCTATGCGAGAGAGCAAGTTCGTAGAACTGAGCGGCGAGATAGCAATACAGTTGGGATGGGCCACTCCTAGTAATTATTTAATACGTACGCCTCAAGGCAATACCCTTTCTACTATAGCTCTGAAAATGCAAATATTTATGGCATTCGCATACACCTATCATTATCTTAACTGGTTTAGCAAGACTAAGGTAATCGCTTGGCATAAGATAAAAAAATCACGACTGATAACCGCACTATGCGTATGGGGAGGCTCTGTAGCACTTTATATCTATGATTATAAACTTGGATTAGCTGCTCTGTTCTTCCTGAGTGTGCTCCACGTATTCCTAGAGTTTCCACTGAATCATCTCACCTTCGTAGGTATCTATAAAGAACTAAAAACACGTATCTCTCCGACCAAATGAGACTCATCTATTTAACATGTACCCTACTGCTGCTGAATGTGGCTCAAGGTCAGTTGAGTGACGACTTCAGTGATGGGGACTTTGCCACTAATCCCACCTGGAGTGGGAATACAGACAAGTTTACCATCGACAATGGGCAGCTAAGGAGTAACAGTAGCATATCCAATGACATATTCTATCTGAGCACACGCAATACGATGTGTACCGATGTAGAGTGGCGATTTACGGTGCACATGAAGCTCAATACAAGTTCTGCTAACTATACTGATTTCGCACTAATGACTGATAATGCTAACCCTAATATTGCAAACTTTGGGTACTTCATTAGAGTAGGAAATACAAAAGATGAAATAGCTCTGTACAGAATGGAAACCGGAGGTCCTATTCTCCTATTAGATGGTACAAATGATCAAACTGAGAACAGCGAAATCGCTGTAAAAGTGACCCGAGATGCTACTGGATTATGGACTATATATGCAGATTACACCGGCGGTGACCTGTATGCGTCAGAAGGTTCAGTCTTGGATAACACCTACACTACCTGCTCACACTTTGCCATACAAGTAAGACAAAGTTCCATGTCCTTTTTTAATGATCACTACTTTGATGATATCTATGTAGGACCTATAATCGTAGATACCGAGAAACCAAAAATACTAAGTGCTACTGCCCCAAACGATAGCACTATAATAGTGCAAGCCAATGAGACAGTGGATACCTTTAACACAGTATTCTCTCTAAATAATGGATATGGGATACCGCAAAAGATAATCATAGATGGAAGTCAACTAACCTTAACGTACGCTACTCCATTTACAAATAACAACTACGAACTCATCATATCAAGTCTCTCAGATTTGACATCTAACCTGCTCGATACAGTAGTTCTCTTTGACTATTTTGTGGCAGCTAACCCTAAAGCTAACGAGATACTCATCACCGAGATATTTGCAGATCCTACACCCCCTATAGGTCTGCCAGACGCTGAGTATATAGAGCTGTACAATGCAAGTACAGAGTCTCTAGAGCTAGAAAACTGTACGTTCAGTGATGGGGGTACACCTGCTATCTTTCCTAAAAAAGCACTTCTCGCTGGAGGGTATTTAATCGTAACTAAAACAGGAAATGAAAGCTTATTTGCCAGCTATGGTGATGTGATAGGACTCGATGGATTTCCTGCTCTGAATAATGGAGGTGATAACCTGGTACTGACTAATTCTGACGGTCTTTATCTGGACCAAGTGAACTACACCGATGAATCCTACCAAGACGACATCAAAAAACAAGGTGGATATGCACTAGAGCGTATAGACCTTGTCACTCAATGTACTGAGGCAGATAATTGGATGGCAAGTACAGACGATAGTGGTGGCACACCGGGGACTGCTAACTCTGTACTGGGAGCTAATCCGGATCAAGATGCTCCAGAAATACTATCTGCACTTATCACATCTGCAAATGAAATCATACTTACACTCTCTGAGAATCCGGTAGGAGCTGCTATTTCTGACATTACTAATTATACACTCTCTGGGGGAATAAATCCCATCAGTATCACTCCAAATACGATAGCAAATGCCATTACACTTGCTTTCTATGACCCTTTAGAGCAAAAGACCGAATACGCCTTGACTATCTCAGAACTAAGTGATTGCAAAGGAAATATCCGCCTTGATATTGGTATCAACTTAGTGATTTCTGAACCTGCTGGAGCACAAGATATCCTCCTAAATGAAGTCCTCTTTAATCCCAAAGATGATGGAGTAGATTTCATAGAAATATACAATAACAGTGAAAAGTATATTGAGCCTAGTGTACTGTTTATTAGATACATCAGCACCTCTGGTATAGAGACCACCAAAAAAATACTGATTAGTGAAATCATGTATCCGCACACTTATCTGGCTCTTACTGCCGACACTGCCAAACTAAGCACTCAGTATACTAAAACTGAGAACCTTAAAGAACTAGAAAGCTTCATATCTATAAGCAACGATGGTGGAAGCCTGGCTATTTTTGATATGCTTGGTAACACTATTGACTCTATAAAATTCTCAGAAGACCAGCATTTTGAACTATTAAAGAGTGTGGATGGTGTGAGCCTAGAGAGAGTATCATTCTCTGGGAGTAGCATCTCTCCTAGCAACTGGCAATCAGCCTCAGCCAGCGTAGGGTACGCCACTCCAGGATATCAAAACTCTCAGTACATAGATCTATCTCCCAGCACTGCAAACTATACCCTAGTGAGTAAATCTGTATCTCCTGATAATGATGGGTATGAAGACCTTTTAATGTTACGCTACACCACCGAAGACCCTGAAACTGTGCTCAACGGTTACGTGTATAACCTAGCCGGTACGCTGGTTCATCACCCATTTAACAATGAGACACTGGGAAGTACAGGTGTGATAAGCTGGGATGGTGTGACAGACAATGGCACTAAAGCACCCATAGGAAACTACATCTTGCTCCTAGAGAGCTATACTCTGGATGGTAAAGTGACCAAGAAAAAGCTAGCTTTCAGTGTAGCGGGGAGATTTTAAAGAAAAAAAGCGCCCTTTCACTCCGAAAATTAATATAAAATACAGGACTTAACTCCGAAAATTAATATAAAATACAGGAATTAACTCCGAAATTAATACTTTTGTATCATGATAAGTCGTACTATTTCTCAAAAAATACTAGATCGACTGGGTGACGGAAAGGTCATTATTCTTTATGGCTCTAGGCAAGTAGGAAAAACTACATTGCTCCAGCATATCGCATCTCAAAGTAATAGCCCCGTGGAGTTTTTTAATGGAGACGAACCAGATGACCGCAAATCGCTAACGGATGTGTCTTCTACAGAGCTGAGAAGACTCATAGGCCAAAATAAACTCGTTATCATAGACGAAGCCCAAAGAATTAAGAATATAGGAATCACCCTTAAACTGCTAGCTGATCAGCTCAAAGACCTTCAAGTCATAGCCACAGGTTCTTCTGCTTTTGAATTAGCTAACGAGATAAATGAACCACTCACTGGCAGGAAGTGGGAGTATCAGGTATACCCTATGAGCACATCCGAATTAATAAGCGATACTTCTCAGCGAGAAGAGCAACGCCTGCTATCTCATAGACTCATCTACGGCTACTATCCAGAGATAGTGACCTCACCCGGAAGTGAAGAAGAGCTGCTCACAGTGATAACCAACAGCCTATTATACAAAGATATCCTGTCTCTAGATAATATAAAGAAACCTGCTGCCCTCGAGAAACTGGTACAGTCTTTAGCATTTCAGGTAGGTAGTGAAGTATCTATCAGCGAACTCTCACAACAAGCCAGTATAGATTTTCACACTACGGAGCGATATCTCGATTTGCTCAAGAAAGCCTTTATCATATTTGAACTACGTTCTCTCAGCCGAAACCTGAGGAATGAAATAAAAAAAAGTAAGAAATTCTACTTCTTTGACAATGGGATACGGAATGCTGTTATACGTCAGTTTCAATCCATAGAATACAGAAATGATGTAGGAGCCCTGTGGGAAAACTACCTGGTAAGTGAGCGACAAAAAAGGAACCAAAATCACAGTTTTGATTGCAATACATACTTCTGGCGAACACACGCACAGCAAGAAATAGATTACATAGAAGAGTACAATGCCAAAATAGAGGCATTCGGATTCAAGTACAATCCAAAGAAGAAGCCTAAATTTCCAGCGTCATTTACAAAGGCTTATGACGTAAAAGACACGACTACAGTAAACAGAAATAATCACCTAGACTTCGTATTATAATAACACCATGCTCACCACAGAATCATCATCAAACCACGACGACTTAGAAGAGAAATCTACACTGGAGCTCCTACAGGGAATGAACCAAGAAGACAAATCTGTACCTTTAGCCATAGAAAAAGAACTCGCTAGCATACAAGCACTTATAGATGCTGCGTATATTAAAATGCTAAATGGAGGAAGACTCTTCTATATAGGAAGCGGCACTAGTGGCAGACTAGGCATAGTAGATGCCAGTGAGTGTCCGCCTACCTTTGGGGTGCCACACGGACTAGTAGTAGGTATCATAGCAGGCGGTAATGAAGCTATGTGGAAAGCCGTAGAAGATGCAGAAGATGATCCACTCCAAGGATGGTATGATCTGAAAGAACACAGCATTAGCAAACGAGATTTTGTGATAGGAATAAGTGCCAGTGGTGGTGCACCGTATATTACGGGAGCTTTAGAACAATGCGTAGCTAACAATGTAGCCTGTGGAGCTTTATCGTGTAACATAGACAGTACAATAGGCAAAATAGCGGACCATAAAATAGAGGTAGTAGTAGGACCAGAATATCTGACGGGCAGCACCCGTATGAAAAGTGGAACTGCTCAGAAACTCATTCTCAATATGATAAGCACGAGCCTGATGATAAAACTAGGTCATGTCCAAGGCAATAGTATGGTAGACATGCAGCTCACTAATAAAAAACTCGTCATACGCGGTACTCGTATGATAATGGAACAAACCGGATTGGATGAGTATACTGCAAAAGACCTACTCCTAAAGCACGGAAGTGTAAGAAAGGCAGTGGAAGCTGCTGGGAGGTGGTAGCTATGTAAGTTTAAATCTAAGTTTAAGTTTAAAAAAAGAATCCAATTTTCCAGTGTGTACTATTGATATAATAGAATGATGAGTTAAAGTTTAAATCTAAGCGTCAAATCTTTCAGTATGTACTATTGATATAAATTATCATGTCTTCTAAATTTTAACCTAAACTTTGACTTAGACTCAATCTTAGACTTAATTTGTACCCTTGGAAAATATGATAACCATTCACGTGACAGACCTAGAAGGAACTGTGCACGAGATCCTAGCACCTACAGATATGGGTTTTAATGTAATGGAAGCTATCCGTGCTAACGAGCTGCCTATAAAAGCAACCTGTGGAGGTATGGCCATGTGTGCTACGTGTAACTGCATCGTAAAAAGTGATCACCAACTCGCAGAAATGAGCGAAGACGAAGAAGCGATGCTAGACGAGGCATTTGTGTTAGATGTAGAAGGCAGCAGACTCATGTGCCAGATACCTGTGACTGTGGCTATAGACGGATTAGTCATACAAATGGGCGAACTTACAGGGGAATAATCCCGATAGCTATCGGGAGCAATAAACTAAATTCCAATTAAAACGTGACTCACCTCATAAGTACATAAAATCAAGTACCAAAAAACAAAATTCAACAGTCCAATACGAAAAATAAAACTCAAGATGCAACAAGTATCCATACGAGAAGTAACATCAAAAGACTTTGACCAAATTACCGCTATCTACAATCACTATGTGCAGCATACGCTGATCACCTTTGATATAGACCCTTATACCCTACCTCAGCTTACAGAAAAGATTCTCTCGCTTCAAAAAGACTACCCCGTACTGGTAGCTCACGATGAAGACACTATACTTGGCTATGCCTATGCTGCCGCTTGGAAAACCAAGACGGCTTATAAACACAGTGCTGAGACTACTATCTATATGCATCCAGATCACCACGGTAAGGGCGTAGGTAAGAGACTCTACCACTCACTGCTCTCCTCCCTCCCGCTTTATGAAATAGTAAATGCTATCGCTTGTATTACCGTACCGAATGAAGCCAGCATAAAAATGCACGAAAAACTCGGTTTTGTACGTATTGGAAGATTTGATAAGGTAGGATATAAAAAAGAGGAATGGGTAGACGTAGAATACTGGCAAAAACATGTGTGATAACGTGCTGATATCCAGCTACCTTTTCAACATATGTATTTTTTACAAAATTTGCTTGAATATATAGAGTAAAAGGGTACTTTTGCAGCCCGATTTTTAAGAATAAAAAAAGTTTAATTGTGGATACATTATCATACAAAACCATATCAGCTAATAGCAAGACTGTTGACAAACAGTGGGTTATAGTTGACGCTGAAGGAAAGACGCTAGGTCGTTTTTGTTCTGAAGTTGCCAAAATATTAAGAGGCAAAAATAAGACTAACTACACTCCACACGTGGATTGTGGTGACAATGTCATAGTAATCAACTGCGAAAAGGTTACCTTATCAGGTAATAAAATGGACACCAAGGAGTATCAAAACTTCAGTGGGTATCCAGGCGGTAGACGAGTAACATTAGCAAAAGAAATGCTAGTCAGAAAACCAAAAGACCTTGTAGAAAGAGGTGTAAGAGGTATGTTACCAAAAAACAGATTAGGACGCAAGTTATTTACAAATATGAATGTATTTGTAGGAGCTGAGCATCCACATGCGGCTCAAAAGCCAACCAAAGTAGAGATTTAATAATTATATGGACGTTATAAATACAATTGGGAGAAGAAAAGCATCAGTAGCTCGTATATATATGAGTGAAGGTAAAGGTACTATTACGGTGAATGACAGACCGTTAGAAAAGTACTTTGCTTCTCCAGAGTCAAGGTACTATGTCAACTTACCACTTACTGTATGTGAGATGGAAGGTAAATTTGACATAAAGGTAAATGTAGACGGTGGTGGTACTACTGGTCAAGCAGACGCTATCAAACTTGCTATTGCAAGAGCATTGGTAGAGATGGATGCTGAGCTAAAACCTGCCCTGAGAGCAAAAGGATTAATGACTAGAGATTCTCGTTCTGTAGAACGTAAGAAGCCAGGTCAGCCAAAAGCAAGAAAGAAAACACAATTTAGTAAGCGTTAAGAACATGGCAGTAAGTACAGAAAAATTATTAGAAGCAGGTGTACACTTTGGTCACCTTACTAGTAAGTGGAATCCTAAAATGGCCCCCTATATCTTTATGGAGCAAAACGGAATCCATATCATAGATCTTAACAAAACTTCTGCTAAGTTAGAAGAAGCTAAAAGTGCAATCGCTAACATAGCAAGAACCGGCCGTAAGGTGATGTTCGTAGCTACCAAAAAGCAAGCTAAAGACATCTTAGAAGAAAATGCTAAGAAAGTAAACATGCCGTACGTAAGCCAGAGATGGTTAGGTGGTATGCTTACTAATTTCGCTACCGTGCGAAAGTCTATCAAGAAAATGCAAGCCATCGAAAAAATGAAAACCGATGGAACCTTCGATAACATGAATAAGAAGGAGCGTCTAATGAAGACTCGTGTACAAGAGAAACTTCAAAGAGTATTAGGTGGTATTGAGGATTTGAACAGAATACCAGCTGCACTTTTCGTAGTAGATGTAAAGCGTGAGCACATCGCTGTAAAAGAAGCTCAAAAGTTAAATATTCCAATATTTGCGATAGTAGATACTAACTCTGATCCTACGAAAGTGGATTACGCTATACCAGGAAATGATGACTCTGCAAAGTCTCTACACATTCTGATCACTGAAGTAACAGATGCAATAGCAACTGGTCTTCAAGAAAGAGCAGAGAAAAAGGAGCAAGCACAAAAGGATAGTGACGAGGCTGAAGCGAAAGCTGAAGAAGCGAAAGAAGCAAAAGCTGCCAAAGATGCTGCTGCTGCTAAAGCTAAACTAGAAGAGCCAAAAGCTGCTGAACCAGAAGCAACTGAGCCTACAGCTTAACCGCCTCACTATAAAGTCAATAGTACATAACAACACATTTCATACACGAATAGAAAAATGACAACTATTACAGCGTCTTTAGTGAATAAGCTAAGACAAATGACAGGTGCCGGTATGATGGATTGCAAGAAAGC